>Ga0182011_10002155_pt1 | contig 16799 bp, 15 predicted proteins | sample 711E1DmetaG_FD_120481 | JGI IMG/M metagenome (GOLD analysis project Ga0182011, IMG submission 120481) | Permafrost microbial communities from Stordalen Mire, Sweden - 711E1D metaG | ecosystem: Environmental > Terrestrial > Soil > Wetlands > Permafrost | place: Sweden: Stordalen | collected... | reverse complement strand
TCTTTGGCGCCTGGGATCACCGATCGGATCACCGTCTCGATCGGTGTCGCCGAGGCGCCCATCCAGGCACTCGAGCGGATCAGCCTCCTGCGGATCGCCGACGAGGCGCTCTACCAGGCCAAGACGGATGGCCGCAACCGTGTCGCCTACCTCGGCGAGGTGATTCCGCGGCCCGACCCGACAGCCGCCGAAGCGGACGCATCGCCGCAGACCGCCAACGAGACGGGCGTGGGGGTCAAGAACCCAGATTCGCAGCCGCCCGGACTCTAGAATCCGCCGATGCCAGCATCTGCCGGCGCAGCAGAATGTCGGGTCCGACTCGAGGGCGACGGTCGCAGGTGGCCCCTCAGCGACGTCTGCTTGCCCAAGCAACGGACGGGCACTCTTGCCGCAAACCCACGGGAGTATCAGGCCACAGTTGGGACCCTGGGTCTCACATGCCGAAAGGCGGTGCCCAGCTGGGTCGCCGCGCCAGGCGCCCGACCTCGGGAGCGCCTACGACCCTTGAGGCTCCGGCCCGAGCGCTTAGTCGCGTTCCGCGCTCAGAGGCCCGGACGATCGCGCCCAAGTGCGGGGTGTGCTCAGGCAGCCCGATCACTCGGGATCCCGCGGCAGGTTGAAAGACGGTCTTGACGGCCAAGTTGGGACTCGCTATGTTGTTATAACGTTAGGTTCACATACGATCACTTTCGAGGTGGCCAGTTGAAGGTGCAGTCTTGGGGCTATACGAACCCGCTGGTCTCTGACCTGTATGGGCGCCCGCCGCTTCGGTGGCGCGACATGCGCGTCCAGCTCGTCGTGTACGAGACCGACATCGAGAACGTCCGGCGTGTCATCCCCGAGCCACTCGAGGCCCGCACGAACCGTGTGATCACGTGGGTATCGAAGTTCGACCTCGGCACCACCCAGGGCTCATTCAGCGAGGCGGCCATCTACGTGCAGGTCCGCCACGGCGAGTTGGAAGGCGACTACGAGCCGTTCCTCTATGTCGATAGCCACGTTCCGCTGACGGCCGGCCGTGAGATCTGGGGTTTCCAGAAGAAGATGGCCGAGATCGGTCTCTTCAACGAGTACGAGGCGGTCCGTGGTCAGGTCAACCGGCTCGGCCATCAGATCCTCAAGGCCCTCGTCGTCCCCGAACGCGATGCGGTCATGGACGAGGTTGGCTGGAGCAGGGATGGCGTCTTCTCGCTGAAGTACATCCCGGCTGCCGAGGAGGGTCGCGAGCCCCTGCGTGAGTTGGTCCTGACCGAGGGCAAGTTCACCGCCCAGGAAGGAAAGTTCTTCTCCGGCCGCGGCTCGGTGGTATACGAGCGATCAGAGATCGACCCAACGTATCTCTTGGAGCCCCGCCGCATCGTGGCCGGCTTCTACGGCATCGGCGATCTCTTCCTGCCGCTCGGCCGGGTCCTGCATTCGTATGGATCCGCGAACGACGCAGGCGGCGAGCGGTAGTCGGGCGCACGGGCGGAGGGTTTGAGGGATGACAGTGCACCAGGATCTCACGGCGCCCGGCGAGGCCGGTCACGCGCCGGCAGCCGTCACGCTTGATCTGTTCATCGACGGAGCATGGCTCCCGCCGTCCTCGGGACGCCGCTTCGATGTCGTCAATCCCGTCGATGCACAAGTTATGGCCTCGGCCGCTCTTGCCAGTGTGGCCGAGGCCGCTCGAGCGGTCGAGGCTGCGGATCGCGCCTTCGGGACATGGTCCCGGACGACCGGCGACGAGCGTGCGAAGGTCCTGCGAGCCGCCGCGGCCGCCGTCTCGGCGCGCAGCGAAGAGCTGGCGACGATCCTGACGCGCGAGCACGGCAAGCCGTTGGCTGATGCCCGCAAGGAGATCAAAGCGGCGATCGACACCTTCGACTTCTATGCCGAAGAGGCGCGCCGGATCGGTGGCGAGCTCGCACCCAGCCGGTCCAGGACCGCGCGCAGCCTAGTCCTCAGGCAGCCCGTCGGCGTCGTCGCGGCGATCACGCCATGGAACTATCCCGTCTCGCTGATGGCGTGGAAGCTTGGGCCAGCGCTCGCGGCCGGCTGCACCGTCGTCGTCAAGCCACCTTCTGCCGCGCCGGTGGCGTGCGCAATCGTCGCCGGCATTGTCGGCGAGATCGCGCCGCGCGGCGTGGTGAATGTCGTTACCGGCGAAGCGGCCGTCGTCGGCGACGAGCTCGTGCGGAACCCGCTCACGCGGATGATCGCCTTCACCGGCTCGACGGCGACGGGCCAGGAGCTGATGCGGGCAGCCGCGGCCGACCTGAAGCACGTCCTGCTCGAGTTGGGCGGCCAGACGCCGTTCGTGGTCTTCAAGGACGCCGACCTCGATCTCGCGGTCAAGGACGGAGTCAAGCGAGCCTTCCGGAACAACGGGCAGATCTGCAACGCGGTGAACCGGATCTACGTCGAGGAGGAGGTCGCCGCCGAATACGTCGACCGGTTCGTCAAGGAAACGGCGTCCATCACGATCGGCGACGGGCTCGCGAATCCGACGGTCGATCTCGGGCCAATGATCGACCAGAAGGGCCTGGACCGCACGCAGCGCCACGTCGACGATGCAGTCGCGAAGGGAGCGACCGTCCTGTGCGGCGGCGGCCGGGCGACCGTTCCCGGCAGTCCCGACGGCTTCTTCTTCCAGCCGACGGTGCTGACGAATGTCACGCCCGACATGCTCGTGATGCACGAGGAGACCTTCGGGCCGGTCGTCGGGATCGCGACTTTCAAGGGTCTCGATGATGCTGTTTCTCTGGCGAACAGCACGGAATTTGGACTCGTTACCTACGCCTATACGAGTGATCTCAGGACCGCATTCGGCTTCGGCGAGCGTGTCGAGAGCGGAACCGTGGCGATCAACACGGTCAGCCCCGACTCGCTGCTAGCACCGTATCCCGCCTGGAAGCACAGCGGGATCGGCCTGGAGCTTGGCCACCAAGGACTCGAGGAGTACCTCCAGGTGAAACACCTTCTACTCGAGCTTGTGTGACATGAGACCCCAGGTGCTCATAGCCACGCGGACCTTCGGTAGCACCTCTGAGGAGCCCTGGCGGATCCTGAGCGAGGCGGGCTGCGAATACGGCCGCATCGACATCACGTCCGCGACGGAAGACCAGATGATCGCGTCGTTTGAGAACGTCGACGCCGCGATCGTCGGCGGCCGTCCGATCACAGCAGCGATGATCGCCGGCGCCAACCGACTCAAGGTGATCGCGATGCATGGCGTCGGGGTCGATCACATCGACCGGGCAGCGGCACAGAAAAAAGGGGTCGTCGTCGCAAACGCGCCGGGGGCCAACTCCAACTCCGTGGCCGATCTTGCGTTCGGTCTAATGCTCGCCGCATTCCGACGAATCCCCCAGCAGGCGCAGGCCCTTGCCGGCGGTGCCTGGACGTCGGAAGTGGGAATTGAGTTGTGGCAGAAGACGATCGGCATCGTCGGACTCGGCCACATCGGTCGGGCCGTGGCACGTCGTGCCCACGGTTTCGAAATGTGCGTTCTCGCCTATGACCCGATGCTGCCCGAGGAAGCATTTGCAGGGTCCGGGTCCCGCAGCGTCAGTCTTGAGGAGTTGCTCACCTCGTCCGACGTCGTGACCCTCCACGCACCATCGACGCCGGCTACGCGCGGCTTCATCAATGCCGATCGGCTTCAGTCGATGAAGCGGACGGCGTTTCTGATCAACACGGCCCGAGGCGATCTGGTAGACGAAGACGCGCTCTACCACGCCCTGAGTGCCGGCGACATCGCAGGAGCCGGACTCGATGCATATGCCGAAGAACCACCGACCAACAGCCGTCTCCTGACCCTTGCGAACGTTGTCGCGACGCCGCACATCGGATCCCATACCGAGGAGGCAGTAACTCGAGCAAGCGTCATGTCAGCCCAGAACGTCGTCGAAGTCCTGCGCACGGGCGCAGCTAAGTGGCCGGCGTGGTGACGCCCTCACCGCGCCGCACCTGCGAGGTACGGATCTTCCCGCCATCTGACAGATCACCGTCGAACACTTCGGGCTTCACCGAAGAGTCGACGACCGTCACGTCATAGAGGAGTGAGAAGTGCGTCACAAAGGCTTCTATCGCAAGTTGACCGGTCTGCTGGGGGTGATCGTCATCGCCGCTGGCTGCTCCAGTGCGGTTACTCCCGTCCCAGCCACGTCCAGTGCGGTTACTCCCGTCCCAGCCACGTCCAGTGCGGTTACTCCCGTCCCGGCCACGTCCGCCGTCCCGCTGAACGGCAAGACGATCACCTGGGCCACGATCTCGGGCTTCTACACGGACATCGCCACGTCGCTCGCAGCGGACTATACGGCGAAGACCGGCACCAAGGTGAACGTCGTCCAGATCGACCTCCAGAGCATGTACGACAAGGAAACGCTCGACATGGCGGGCGCGACCGGCGCGTACGACATCGTCACATGGAACCTGTCGTGGCTCGGCCAGTGGGCGGGAGCCAAGTGGCTCGCGCCGCTCACCGACTACGTGGCCAAGAACAAGGATGCTCTCCAGCTCGGCGACATCTCGCCGGCCCTGATGCAGACCGACTCCTGGCAGGGCGTGCAGTACGGCCTTCCGTACTACACCTTCACCCAGGGCATGTTCTACCGCTGTGACCTCTTCGAGAATGCGACCGAGAAGGCCAACTTCCAGGCGAAGTACGGCTACGCTCTCGACATCCCGACGACCTATCAGCAAATGGCCGACCAGGCGCAGTTCTTCCGCCGCAAGCCCGGAGATACCCTGGCCGGCAAGCCGGTGACGAAGGACTTCTACGGGATTGGCCTCATGGACGGCCGCGTCAACAACATCTTCGACGAGGCTAACATGGTGGCGTGGCCTATGGGGGCAGACGTCATCAACGACGACGGCACGCCGGGCGTCACGAGTCAGAAGTACGAAGACGCGCTGAACCTCATCTACAAGAAGATGCTGCCGTATGCCCCTCCCGGCTCGCTCAGCGCTGGCTATGACTTCGTCGCAAGCCAGTTCAATACGGGGCTCATCGCCGAAACTGGTCCGTTCTATCTCGACCAGTGGGCCAACATGGTCAAGGTCGAGACCCAGGTCCCGGGCGCTGAGGCGTGTGTCGCCCCGCACCCAGGCACTGGTGAGACGTGGTCGGGCACCTTCAGCATGGGCGTCGAGGCCAATAGCAAGAACGTCGCCGACGCAGAGGATTTCCTCGGCTACCTCACCAGCCCCGATGCTCAGATGAAGTTCGCGCTCGCCGGCGGCAGCACGCCGCGGACGAGCATCCTCACGAACCGCACGCTGGTCGATCAGCATCGCGACACGATGGGCGCCTTCCCGACGCTCGCGTTCATCCTCAACGACGCTCAGAATCGCTGGTACACCAACTTCATCTGGGTGCCGCAAGCAGCCAAGATCTACAACGACGCTCCTCAGTACTTCTCGGCGGCCGCCTCCGGGCAAGAGTCGATATCGGACGCGATGAATGCCTTTGCGAAAGACATAACAAGCTACTGCGGAGGACCGTGTACGATCGACAACCAGGGCATCACGAAGCCCGATCCCAACGCGAAGGAACCCACCTTCGACCGCAGTTTGCAGGTCCGCAAACCATAGTAAGCTGAGCGGCTCAATGAGCTGAACGGCTCAATGTTCTGAGCGTTGCGGGCCGGCGAAGGCACCCGTCAGGCGCCGGCCCGCAACGTCGAAGCTCCGATCTGGAGAAGGCCGTATGGCGACGTCCACTCACGCACCCGAGCTGCCGAGGAAACCGCGACGGCTGCCCAGGCTGCTCGCCGATCACGATTGGTTCGGTTCGATCCTTGTTGCCCCGGCGATGCTCGTCATCGTGTTCTTCGCGCTGTTTCCGCTCGGGTACGCGATCTACCTCGCCGGCCACTACGTCGACCTCACGTCGATCAACCAGATCGGCGACTACGTCGGCCTAACGAGCTTCCGCGAAGCCCTCACCAACGACGCGTTCAGTTCGGCGATCAGGACAACCCTGGCCATTCTCGTCATAGCGCTCACGACGGAGGTCCTGCTCGGCGTCGGCCTGGCGATGCTCCTCAATCGCTTGAAGTGGTTCAAGGGCATCTGCCGTGCGCTCTTCTTGCTGCCCCTCGCCTGCGCACCAGAGGCCGCCGCTCTCATCTGGCGCTACCTATACGACTCAGACTTCGGTGTATACAACGCTCTGCTCGGGATGATCGGGCTGGGCCCGATCAACTGGTTCGGCTCGAGCCTGCCGGCGCTCGCCAGCATCATCATCTTCGACGTGTGGCAATGGACGCCGTTCGTAACCCTGATCACCCTGGCAGCCCTCCAGGCGCTCCCGCGAGAACCGTTCGAGGCGGCCGAGCTGGACGGCGCGTCGCGTTTCACGGTGTTCCGCCGACTGACCCTCCCGTTGCTGACACCGGTGCTGGCGCTGATTCTGGTCTTGCGAGGAATGGATCTGGCTCGGCTCTACGACCCCATCTGGGCCATGACGAAGGGCGGTCCGGGCTCCGCGACCGAGACGGTCAGCTACTACCTCTACCGGGTGGGTCTTGAGGACTTCCGCCTCGATCAGGCGAGCGCGATGGCGCTACTCGTCCTGTTCGTCATTGTGGTGGTCTCCGGCCTGGGACTTCGACCGCTCATGCGCGCGCAGGGCGCGAGAGCAAGGAGGGGCTAAGCGATGCGAGCGCGAGCCTTCACGCCCTGGGATATTGTGCGCCAGGTCCTGGTCATGGCGATCCTCGTCGCCTTCATGTTCCCGCTCTTCTGGATGCTGATGACGTCGTTCAAGAGTTACGGAGACATTCTCGTGTCTCCGCCACGCTGGGTGTTCGAACCCACGCTCAACAACTACGTCGACGCATTCCAGAAGGCCGACTTCGCTCACTACATTCTCAATACGCTCACCGTCGCGGCGTTGTCCACTGCCATCGTCATCCCGACGTCGGCGCTCGCCTCGTATGGATTTGCGCGCTACAACGTTGGTGGAGGCAACCTGATGTTCTTCATCCTGACGACGAGGATGATGCCGCCTATCGCCGTCGTTCTGCCGTTCTTCATGATCTTCAAGACTCTGGGCGCCACCGATATCGGCAGCACCTTGGGTCTCGGCCTGGACCAGCTCGGGACGCTCGTCGTGTGCTATACGATCTTCAATCTGCCTTTCGCCATCTGGTTGATGCATTCGTTCTTCCAGGACATCCCGACGGAAATCGAGGACTCGGCACGACTCGACGGATACAGTCGCTGGCAGGTCCTGAGGAAGGTCGTCCTGCCCCTGGCGGCACCAGGGATTGCGGTCACGACGATCTTCTGCATTCTCTTCTCGTGGAACGAGTTCTTCTTCGCCTCCATCTTGACGCGCAGCAACGCGAAGACGATCACGATGGGGGTGGGCGATTTCTGGACGCAGCAAGGCGTCTTGTGGGGGCCACTGTCCGCCGCTGCCGTCGTGTGTGTCGTCCCGATGATCGTGATGGCGCTGATCCTGCAGCGGTACATCGTCCGCGGCCTGACGTTCGGCGCAGTGCGTGGGTAGGTGTTTGAGATGACCATCTCCGCGCTCTGGGACAGGTTCTTCTGGGCTTTTGTCCTGCTGGTGGCCGCGGCCATCGTGTGGCTTTGGTTCTTCGGCGATAGACAACGTTACTTTCCATGGGGGCTGCTCGTGGGACTCGCTATAGGGACAACGTATTTCGCGCTGGGCGTCCGCAACATGCGGGCGCAAGCGCGTCGCGTCGAGCGCGCGATAGCCGACGCAGAAGCCGCCGGAGCTCTCGCTCGGCTGGAAGAAGAGCTGCCAGATGCTTGAACTCGACTCAGTCGTCAAGCTCTTCGGGACGACGGTCGCTATCAATGGGGTCGAGCTCTCTGTCCGCGACCACGAGTATCTCGTCATCCTCGGCCCGGCCGGAGCGGGGAAGTCCACGACGCTTCGCCTGATCGCAGGCCTAACGAAACCAACCCGAGGCGACATTCGCGTCGACGGCCAGTCTTTGCTGGGCGTGGCACCCGAGCATCGAGACATCTCTATGGTGTTCGAGAACTACGCCCTCTACCCGCAACGAACCGTCTTCGAGAACCTGAGCTTCCCGCTCGAGGCGCGTCGGGTGCCGCGCTCCGAGATCAAGCATCGAGTGGAGAGCATGGCTTCGATTCTTCTCATCGACTCCTTGCTCGATCGGCGTCCTGGCGCGCTGAGCGGCGGCCAGCGTCAGCGAGTGGCCCTCGGACGCGGGCTGATTCGCGACGCGACCGTCTACCTCCTCGACGAGCCGCTCTCCCACCTGGATGCTCGCGTCCGCCAGGACATTCGCGTCCAGCTCAAGGCGATGTCCGTCAATCTGCATTCGATGGTGATCCACGTTACCCAGGATTACCGCGAGGCGATGTCACTTGCGGACCGGATCGCCGTCCTCAATCAGGGCCGAATCCTGCAGGTCGGCACGCCCGACGAGATCTACGCGGCGCCAGTCAACGAGTTCGTTGCCACGTTCGTCGGGGATCCGCCGATGAGCCTTCTGGACGCGACTTTCGCGAACGAGAACGGTCAGCCGGTCCTGAGGGTTGCCGGCACGAACATATCGCTCGCCGCCAACGAACTCATCAGCCGTGTCACGAACGGCTCCCAGCCGCTCGCTTTTCGGGTCGCCGCACGTCCGACAGATGTGCCCGTGAGCGCGAGCGAGACCAAGGAGTGCTCCATCCCGGCGCACGTTTATGTCTCCGAGTCGCACGGATACCGCAACATCGTCACGATCAAGCTCGGCGACGCGACGATTCGTGTCGCTGCGCCCCCGAAACAGACATGGCGTGTCAATGATCCGGTCTGGCTCGGACTAGGAATGCACAACCTGCACGTCTTCGCGAACGGCAAGGCGATCTACCATCCGGCCGTTTCGGCGGCCGGCGCAACAACTCGGCCGCAGCGCTCGCTCACGGCCGCCTCGACGATAGGGAACTGAGCGATGGCCACGGTTGGTTTGGAAGACGTCTGGAAGCGCTACGGGAAGGTCGAGGCCGTCAGGGGCATCTCGATGGAGATAGTCGACGGCGAGTTCGTGGCCCTGCTCGGCCCCTCGGGCTGTGGCAAGACCTCCACGATGCGGATGATCGCGGGGCTGGAAGAGATCAGCGCCGGCGACATCCGATTCGACGGGAAGTCGGTGATCGATCGTCCACCACGTGCCCGAAACGTGGCCATGGCGTTTGAGAACTACGCTCTATACCCGACTCTCTCGGTCTACGAAAACCTTGCCTTCCCCGCCCGGGCCGCACATTGGCCCAACGACCGCATCGACAAACGCGTCCGAGAGGTCGCCTCCATCGCCGCCATCGACAAGCTTCTAGAGCGGCGAACGGGCGAACTGAGCAGCGGCCAGGCTCAAATGGTGGGTCTTGCGCGCGCTCTGGTGCGGGAGCCCGCGGTGTTCCTGCTGGACGAGCCGATCTCACATGTCGACGCCCGGCTCCGTATCGACATGCGGACCTACATCAAACGCCTCCAGGTCGAGCTCGGCTACACGATGGTCCTGGTCACGCACGATCAGGAAGACGCGATGGCTCTGGCCGACCGGATCGCTGTCATGGCGGACGGACGGCTCCGTCAACTGGGGACTCCAGCCGAGGTCTACGACCGTCCTGAGGACACGTTCGTCGCGAACTTCATCGGCAGCCCGCCGATCAACCTGTTCGAATGCCAGATCGGGCAAGCCGGAGGCAAGACAGTTCTGCGGCGCGACGGCCTCACTTTCGACCTGCCGGACCAGTTCCTGCCGCTTGCGACAGCCGGAACTCTGCCGGCAAGCGTGACCGTCGGCATCCGCCCGTTCCACCTCACCGCGGGTGCGGGGGCGGGACATGGTGCGATCGCTGCGCGTGTCGTCGTCGTCGAGCCGCTCGGCGACATGGAGATCGTCACGGCCGAAGCCGGCAACCTCCCGATCCAGGTCGTGATCCCACCCGGCAACCGCCCGAAACGCGACGACACGATGCAGCTCGCGCTCGAACCCGAATACGTGCTCCTCTTCGATACCGAGTCCAAGCAAGCGATCCATGCGCCGAGCGGCGGCTCTGCCACGGCTCACGCTGCGGCCGCCCTCGTCTAGAGCGGCATCCAAGGAGGCCAACGACAGTGGCGAATGCCCGGATCCTCGAACGCCTGCTCGAGGGCGGCGTCGTCCCCATTCTCCGCCTCAAGGAACCGGGGCCGGCGATTGATCTCGTCGAAGCGCTCCTCTCCGGCGGCATCAACACGTTCGAGATCGCCCTCGGCACGCCGAACGCGCTGGAATTGATCCGGGAGGTTCGAACGACTTTCGCCGAGCGGGTGGTTCTCGGCGCCGGCACCGTCCTCGACCCAGAGACCGCGCGCCTCGCCGTAACCGCCGGTGCGCAGTTCATCGTTGCACCGAGCCTCAACCTCGACCTCATTCGCTTCGCCAAGCGGTATTCGATAGTCGTCGTCCCGGGTGCGCTGACGCCGACCGAGATACTCACGGCCTGGGAGGCTGGGGCGGACATGGTCAAGGTGTTCCCGGTCCGCGCACTTGGGCCCAGCTACATAAAGGATGTCCTGGCACCGCTGCCGCAGGTACGACTCGTGCCCGTCGGCGGCGTGACAGTCGAGGACGCCGCGGACTACATTCGAGCAGGTGCAGTCGCCGTGGGGCTTGGTGGCGAGTTGCTGAGCAAGCAACTCATCGACGAGCGCCGTTACGATGAGCTCCAAGAACGCGCCCGCCGCGTCGTTGCGGCTATTCGTGAAGCTCGAGTGGGTGGAACCAGTCCCGTTCCAGCGGGAGTGAGCGCGCCGCCCGTCACGCCTCTCTAGTCAACAAGACTGCTGGGAGTTGCCAAGTGCCTCAGACCGTTCGAACATTTCGCCTCCCCCTCGAGGACATGGAGGCGGAGGGAGGCGATAGCGCGTTCTCTGCTCTCCTCCGCGTCGAAGGGGATGAGGTTAGGCGCGACGTCTTCACGATGGTTAAGCCCGAGGAGTCGGCCTCTGGCCGGATCACGGCCGGGTATACCACCGTCTTCCCGCACTGCGGGACGCGCGGGCACGAGCACGGCGACCGGGAAGAGGTCTATTTCTTCACGCGTGGCCGAGGGGTGATGGTCGTCAACGGCAAGGAGACAGAGGTCGCGGCCGGCGATACCTTCTACCTCGAGCCTGGCCCGTTCCACATCACGCGCAACACGACCGATCTGCCGCTGGAATACTTCTGGATCACGATACGCGTCTAGCGCGGCCAGCTGTGCGACGAGAGGAAGACGAGCAGAAGCATGAGCCGTGAGTACCTGATCGGGATCGACATCGGAACAGCGAGCATTCGCGTTGCCCTGCTCGATCTCGATGGGCACGTCCTGGCGATCGCGTCGACACCGCAGGCGATGGACGTGCCGCGCCCGGGTTGGGCGGAGCAGGACGCCAGGTTGTGGTGGTCGGCAACAGCTTCTGGAATTCGCCAGGTCCTCGACCGAGCGAAGGTGCGGCCTGCGGAGGTTATTGCGGTTGGGGCGGACGCACAAATGCACGCCACGATTCCGCTCGACGCGGCTGGCCAGCCGATCCCGCCGCGGGTCCCGATATGGTGCGACAAGCGCGCCACCCAGCTTGTGCGCGCGTTCGAGGGGCAGCCGTTCGCGCACGAGGCAAGTCGTATTGCCGCGGACCCTCCGCTTGCCGCCTGGGTCGGGTTCAAGATGGCCTGGTTCAAGGAGCATGAGCCGGCGCTGTACGAGCGCACCTGGAAGTTCGCCACGGGCGCCGCTTTCGTCAACTACATGCTTAGCGGCGAGCTGGCGATGGACTGGAGCGAGGCTTCGGGCTCTTTCCTGTTTGATGCCACCACGCTCGCCTGGTCGGACCAGCTCGCCGGATGGCTCGGAGTGTCATTGGACAAGATGCCACCGGTGGTCGAGTCGACGTGCGTGATCGGGGAGGTGACCGAGGCGGCCGCGAGCGCGACCGGCCTGACTGTCGGAACCCCGGTCGTTGCCGGGGCCGGCGACATGCAATGCATGCTCCTCGCAGCCGGTATGGCGGAGGAGGGGACGGCGGTTGACATCACGGGAACGGCGTCGGACTTCTGCGTCTTCTCGCGCGAACCGATCGTCGAGCCGCCTACGATGAACCTTCACCACGCTATCGCCGGATGGATTCCGTTTGGGATCGCCGAGTCCGGCGGCGGTGCTCTCCAGTGGTTCCGCGATCAGTTGCGTGGCGCAGTTGAGGCTTCCGGTCCTTGCGGCATCGCCTATGATCGGCTCGATGAGTTGGCGAAGGCGGTACCACCGGGAGCCGATGGGCTGCTCTTCCTGCCGTACCTGATGGGCGAGCGCCTTCTCGGCTCGCCCCTGTCGAGAGCCGCATTCGTCGGCCTTACGCCTTCGTCGGGAACCGGGCTGATGGCACGCGCGATCATGGAGGGCGTCTGCTTCGAACTGAAGCGAACGCTCGAGATCGCTGAGGGCACCGGAACGAACGTCCGCTCGATCTTCACGACCGGCGGCGGGGCTCGCAGCTCTCTTTGGTCGCAGATCAAGGCCGACATCTACGAGAGACCGGTGCAGACCGTCGTGGCTTCCGAGGGGGGAGTTGTTGGATCTGCCCTGCTTGCGGCCGCCGGCGTCGGGGCAATCCCAAGCGTCTCGGCAGGAGTGGAACGCTGGGTGGTTCGCGACCGGACCTTCCAGCCGGAACCGGCGCGATTTCCTCGATACGAGAGACTGTACGAGGTGTTCAAACAGATTCATGATCGGCTTCAGGAGCCGTTCGAGCGGCTGGCGCTGATACCATGACCGAGGAACGCCTTGCGCCTTCGCCGACGGCCCGCCCAGGCTCGGACGGTCCGCTACACTCGTCTGTATCAGCTGACGGCGGCGGCACGGCGAGCCTCGGAAGACCGGCAGCAGGCTACGAGCCTGAGACGAGCCCGGCCCGGATGACACGCATGCCCCCGGTTCTGCCGTACGCAGCCCGGGCCGGACGGCCGAAGTACGGGCAGCTCATGGACGCGCTTCGTGCGCGCATCCGAGCTGGCGTCTATCAGATCGGCGATCTGATCCCGGCGGAGTCGCGCCTGGAAGCCGAATTCGGTGTCAGCCGAATCACCGTGCGTCGAGCGGTCGACGAGCTGGCGCGTGAAGGGATCCTTATCAAGGAGCAGGGCCGCGGCACCTACGTTTCTCGCGCCCTGGAGATCACTCAGGGGCTGAATACGCTCTCCACCGTCACCGACACGCTTCTACAGATGGGCCTGACACCGGAGAACGTCGAGATAACGCTCGAAATGGAGGAGGCCAGCGAGTCGCTGGCGGCCGCGCTCCAGATCGAGCCCGGGGCTCCGGTCTGGCACCTATTCCGGTTGCGCAGTGCCCACAGCGCCCCCATTTGCCTGACCGACAACTACATCCTGCCCGATCACGTACCCGGATTCTCGAGTGAGCTCTTGCGGGCTTCGCTCTACGAGACCTACGAGCAGGTCTACGGCCTCACGCTCGCGCGAGGCGAGGAGATCGTGACGGCCGGGGCGGCCACGCCCGAAGAGGCGGCGAAACTCGATCTCCGGCCGGGCGCTCCGCTCCTCATCGTCGCCAGGACCACTTACCTGGACAACAACCAGCCGATCGAGAGGGCCGTCGTTCGTTCTCGGCCCGACCGGTACCAATATGCGGTCACGCTCACTGGACGCCCGCGGAACCGAGGGGTGGGGACGTGAGGCGACAAACACGCGACCGGTGAAATCGGGAGGCGACCATGTCGATAGGGACGAGACCACTGGGTTCAACCGGACTGGCGATCACCGAGGTCGGTTTCGGGGCCTGGGCGATTGGTGGCGGCGAGTGGACCTACGGTTGGGGCTCGCAGGACGATGCCAGCTCGATCCGCGCGCTATTGCATGCAGCGGAACTCGGCGTGAACTGGATCGATACCGCCCCGGTGTACGGATATGGACGCTCAGAGGAGGTTGTCGGCCGCGCGCTGCGGCAGATGCCGCCCGGGGATCGTCCGCTCATCTTTTCGAAGTGCGGCATGCTATGGGACGAGGCAGACCGCTTCAGGGACCCATTACGGACCCTGGAGCCGGCATCGATCCGCCGCGAGTGTGAGGACTCACTGCGGCGGCTTGGCCTGGATACGATCGACCTCTGGCAGTTCCACTGGCCGGACCTAACTGGCGTACCGGTCGAGGACTCTTGGGCCGAGGCGGTCCGCCTGCGCGACGAGGGGAAAGTCCGGCACATCGGCGTCTGCAACTTCGATGTCGCCCTCCTCGAGCGCTGCGAGCCGATTGCCCACGTCGAGACAGTCCAGTCGCCGTTCTCAATGATTCGACGTGAGACAGGCGGGGAGCTTCGGCAGTGGAGCCTCGGCCACGGGAGCGGCCTCCTGTGCTACAGCCCGATGCAATCGGGCGTCCTCACCGGCGGGTTCACACGGGAGCGGGCCGCCGCACTGCCCCGCGACGACCACCGCGCCGCGAATCCCGAGTACCACGAGCCCCAGCTGGCGCGGAATCTGGAGTACGTCGAGCGGATTCGGCCAATCGCGGATCGACTGAACATCTCAGTCGGCGCGCTTGCGATCGCCTGGGTACTGCAGTGGCCCGGTATCTCGGCCGCCATCGTGGGTGCCCGCTCACCCGAGCAGATAGACGGCTGGGTCGGGGCGCCGGACGTCAGGCTCAGCGCTCAAGATCTCGAGGACATCACGCGGGCTATCGAACGGACGGGCGTTGGCGCTGGCCCGATCGACGTTCTCGCAACCGTCGGCTGAAATCCAATCAAGTAGGCCCGATGACAAACGGCCCTTATGCGGCGTTCGAGAATAGGTCATAAGGACATATCCACCAAGCCCAGTCGCGGCCACTGTGGAAGTACAGGGAGATTAGCGAGCGATGGACGTCATGACCGCGCGAAACGTCGGCGAGCACGAGGTCCTCTATAGCTGGAACCGCCTCCGTTGGCTGTTCCCAGATCCGGCAGCCGAGCGTGCCTTCGAAGAAGGGGAGTACTGGAAGGGAGCTATGCCGGCCGGTTTCAAGGTGGACCGGAAGGGCAACCACTACCTCTCCGTGCCGCGCTGGACGCCCGGGATTCCTGCCACCGTGAACAGGGTCGTGATCGTCAACGGCAGCCCCATGCTTGAGCCGTTTCCATCGTGGGAGATGAACCGAACGGACGACGTCAAGGCCCTCCAATCGGTGCTTGGATGGGAGATCGATGAGCTCAACCGGGCCTGGTTCCTCGATCAGGGGCACCTCCAGGACGCGCCCTGCGTCGATGGCGCCCAGAAGCTGGTCTGCTGGGACCTGGATTCCAATACCCTCGTCAAGTCGATCCCAATCCCGAACGAGATTGCCGACTACACGGCGTCCTTCCTCAACGACGTCGTCGTCGACAACGCCAACGGATTCGCGTACATCGCCGACTCGGGCATCTACACCGATCCGCTGCAGGGCGGTCTGATCGTGTATGACATGAAGAACGACCAGCTGCGCCGAGTCCTCCATCAACACGTCAGCACCCAGGACGTCCCAGGCTACTGGTTCGAAATCGACGGACAGAAGATCTGGCCGGATGTTCCGATGCGCACAGGTGCCGACGGCATCACCCTATCTGCGGATCGCCAAACCCTCTACTGGTGCGCGCTCACCGCGCGGCACCTGTATTCAATCGATACGGCGTTGTTGCGCGACTTCGACGTCGATGACACGAGGATCGCGGCCGCGGTCGTCGATCACGGGGACAAGGGCACCAACACCGACGGAATGGGGGCCGACAACCAAGGACTCATCTACTACACGATGCTCGAGGGAAAAGGCATCGGCGTGTTCGATCCGGCAAGAGGCACATTCCGGTCGCTCATCACGGACGAGCGCATGGTCTGGGTGGACGGGATGACCTTCGACAACCAGGGCTATCTGCTGTTCGACAGCAATCGGCTGCATCAGTTGCTAAGGGGCCAACTCGACTGGGACAACCCCGAGAACTTGGTGGTGTGGAAGGCATATCTAGGGCCGGGGGTGAAGTCCTATCTCTATGCCGTCGATTCCCCTCGTGGCTGACCTCCCGATCCTCGCTGTCGACATCGGGACGGGGAGCGCTCGCGCCATCCTTTTCGACGCCTCAGGTGGGGCGCTCGCTGAGACAAGGTCGCCAGTTCGAACCCTGCACCCGAGGCCGGGTTGGGCCGAACAAGACCCGGACGAGATCGTCGATGCAGTCGCCGGCGTGATGAGGGCGGCGATAGCCGAGGCTGTCCAATTCGGCGGTATCGCCGCCGTCAGCTTCTCGTCGCAGATGTACAGCGTGCTGGCCACCACCCCGGCAGGCCTCCCGTTGACGATGTCGATTCCGTGGAGCGATACGCGAGCCGCGCAAGATGCAGACCACATCCGAACCGGGCGAGACGCCCGCCGGTTGATCGGCGTCACCGGATGCCCCGCACAGCCGGTCTATCCGCTCGCGAAGATCCGTTGGCTCAGAGCCAACGTCCCGCTCCCGGAGGACGCCCTCTTCATCTCCATCAAGGACTATGTCCTGTGGCGGTTGACTGGCGTACTCACGGCGGACCGCTCGACGGCGTCGGCCAGTGGCATGCTGGACATCTCTGCCGGCGAATGGTCCGAGCTGGCTCTGAACATCGCTGGACTGACCCCGGCGAACGTGCCATCGCTGGATTCCCCTCGCGCTCTCATCCACTGCGGGCCGAGTTCACTGCTGCGGGACATCGGCTTGCCTGCGGTGACGCCCGTCGTGTTGGGCGCCGGCGACGCGCCGCTATCCAGCGTGGGATGCGGTGCCGTGGCGCCAGAGGTCCTCGCCAT
>Ga0182011_10002152_pt1 | contig 16822 bp, 19 predicted proteins | sample 711E1DmetaG_FD_120481 | JGI IMG/M metagenome (GOLD analysis project Ga0182011, IMG submission 120481) | Permafrost microbial communities from Stordalen Mire, Sweden - 711E1D metaG | ecosystem: Environmental > Terrestrial > Soil > Wetlands > Permafrost | place: Sweden: Stordalen | collected... | reverse complement strand
TCCTGGCCCAGATCGATGGCCGGCTGCGGACAGCGGCGGCTGGCCACACAGCGCGCGTACATGGCGCGTGTGACCTCGGTGCGGTCGATCCTGTACGCGGGCAGGCTGCGCTTGGCGACGGGCCGTTCGTCGTCAGCGCCGCGATTCGATCCTTTCAGAAAGGACCCGGCAGGAATGAGCACGCGCTCAGGTTTGCCCTCAGTGGAAAACAGCAACACTAGCAACATGGCGCGCATCACGCGAGGACAGCCTCGATTCCCAGCGCCAGTTTCGCCTTGCGGGGCAGCGCCTTGATAGCAGCCTCGCGCCGCAGGGCCAAGACCTGGGATCGCTTGCGCTCAACATGCACGATCGCCACTGGCCGCCGGCCTCGCGTGTAGCGCGCGCCGCGACCCTGGTTGTGCTTGGCCACGCGCGCGTTCACGTCACGGGCGATTCCCGTGTACAGGGATCCATCGCGGCATCGGACCACGTACACGAACCAACAGGGCATAGATTCTCCAACTATCACGACTACTGAGGAAGAGAGCAACTTCTTGACGATGACCCTCTGTACATCGGCAGCCGGGAGAAAGCGCTCAAGCCTGGAGCCGCTCCAGCCGGGCCAGCGCCTCCTCCACCCAGGGGGTGAGCTCTTCGCCACCGTCGGCGGCCAAATCGATGTAGCGCCGCAGGTGACCGACGGCCTGGCGCTGGCTGCCCAGGTGTTCAAGGGCCGTTGCCAGGTTGAAGTGCGCGTCGGCGAAATCAGGGGCGGTCTGCACGACCCGCCGCAGCTCAGAGGCCGCCAGCTCGACTTCACCCAGTTCATGAAGGATGCGGGCCAGGTTGTAACGCGCCTCGCTCTGCTCGGGATCCAGGGCCAGGGCTGCCTCAAATGACGCGCGCGCCGCTCCGGCATCGCCGGAGTGGTACGCCAGCGTGCCCAGGTTGGTGTGAGCCGCGGCCAGCCCTGGGTCAGCTGCCAGCGCTTGGCGATAGGCCGCCCCCGCCTCGTCAGTCTTGCCCGCTGCTTCTTGCGTCCGCGCCAAGGTGAACCATTGGTAGGCCGACCGCTCGATCCCGTCGAGGTTGGTCAGCGTGGGTCGCGGGGTGGGCAGCGCCGCCACCGAGGCTGCGCGGGCCGCCAGATCGCCCAGGCCGAAGTCAAACAGGCGCTGGCCGTTGACCTCGAAAGCGGCGCCGTCGGTCACCAGGGCCAGGGTGTTTCCGTCCCAAGCCACGCGCAGGCGTTCGAGCGGCCGATTCACGGCCGGAAGCGCGGCGCGGACCGCATCCAGGGCCTTGCGGATCTGCGCGGGCGAGAAGCCGCGCTCAACCAATTCCTTAGCCGCGCGTACCGCCACCAGATCCTGGAAGGTAAACGTCTGTCGGCCGCCTCGCCGACGCGACGGGCCGACGAAGCCTGACTGCGACCAGTAGCGTAGCTTGGCTTCGGCTACGCCGAGAATGCGAGACACTGCCGCGAAGCTGTATTCCTGCTCGGTGCTGCTGGCCATCAGAAGCTCGCCTCCACGTCAGCGTCGATGAACACGCGCGACCCTTGCGCACGAATCTGGATCTCGGTGCGCACGCCCTTGGGCCGCGCGCCGGCGACGCGCAAGACCTCACGGGCGGCGAGGGCGTCCATGCGCGCCTTGATGGTCGAGTCGGCACGCAGGAGCGCGGCCAGGCGTTGCGCCGTGCCTGCGTCGCCCGGCTCGCGCAAGATCGGGCCGAGGCTTTCCAGGTCAACGGTCACCATGGTCGATCCGAGGTAGGAATCCTGGCCGTTGCGTTCCGCTCGCTGGCCCTCGGAGATCACCTCGGCGTGGGCCAGGATGGTGTCGAGCGCAGCGCGCGACAGGCGCTCGCGTACTTCGCGTTCGAACATGGCGATGCGCAGCGCGCGCGCCATGGGGCGAAGGAGGAGAGACTGCCCGGCGCGCTTGGGACGCGCCGGGTTCTCGGCTGCTGTTGCGAAACACGACTCTGTAAGGTCATGTCGTGCCATGTGTATAGATGTAGGATAATGCGAGAGCGACATAGCACCAAATTTCTTCCATGCGGATTCCGCTACGAAACCTCCACCCTCGCGTCCGGGTTGAAGGGGTTGGTGCGCACGGCGAGGGAGAAAAGGTAGGGGTACGTGGCCTTGAGATGCTGCATGTGTCGCAGCCACTCCCTGACCAGCCAGTCATATGCGCGTCGTATGTCGTTTTCCAGGTGCCTAAGATCCGCGTCGGGCAAACCGGCCACGCTGGGCCGATGGGCTAGCTCGTCAGCCAGATGGAACACCGACCAAAGCATCTCGGTCAGAGTCTCGTGTTCGAGCAGGTTAGGATTTTCCAGCAGGCGCAACAGGAACTCGCGCCGCTGTTCAAGCGTGAGTTTCAACAGCGCTAGATCGCCCCGGCCTGCGTCGATCGCTGGTTCGTGGCTCCGCAGCACGGCTTGCATTTTTGCGAAGTGCGCCTCGGTCCAAGCACCGTCGATCCTGAGGTGTTTACGCGCGCCTTCCGCACGGCCGTCGAAAGCAGATAGGAGCCGCAGCAGCGGGGTGCCGACTTGATTGAAGAAGACGCCCATGGCCACATTCAGCTTCCTCCGAATTGTTTGACGCTCGTGCGCGTTGAGGAGCTGATCGAAAACCAGGGTGGCCAGCACCGCCTGCACGAAGAGGAAGGCGATGTCCATGAGCAGATAGAAGAAGATGTCATGGGCGTTCCGAAAGATGGCCCAGTGGAGGACGTAGGCAGCCGCCGACGGCAGGAGCAGCAGCACGGCGAGCAGGATCCTCTGGCGCGGTTCGCGTTTTTTCACAGGGACAGGTTACTGCAGAGTTGGCCCATTGTCGGAGACCCTTCTGGTCGCGTGGATTGACCCATTCGTCACGTCGCGCTACTCATAGGTGTGGTGAGACTGGTCCACAGCGCGAGCAGTCAAGGGACGCAAGATGCTCTTCTGGCGCTGGCGCGTCGCGCCGGGGATCAGGATCGCCACGCGACCCACAAGCTGGTGGAGCAGGTAGGACCGGCGATGCTCCGGGCGGTCCGCAAGGTTCTCGGGCATGCCACCACCGACGTCGAAGACGTCTTGCAGCAGCGGTGCGAGCACGCGAGTGCTGGCGCCGCTTGCCCTTCGCCCAGGCGCGTCCCTGGGAATGGCCTTTGTTTTTTGACCCGAACGACGTGGTCAGGTCACTGGCTCGGTATGAAGATCAGCCTAAGCAATCTATCCCGAACTTGGATTGCCCTGGCACTCTACGTGTCGGTCCTGGGCTGCTCCAGCTCTGACCACGCCCTGGGAACCATGCGCGACCTGAGTGACGGTGCTGTGGGTACAGGTGGGGATGCTGGTCTGCCTGATGCGCCCCTGGGAACGGGTGGCAGGGGTGGCGCGACCGGCACCGGCAGTGCCGTGACTGACACGGGCGGCAGCACGACTACGACCACGGGCGGCGCGGGAGGCGCGACCGGCACGGGCGGTCGCGTGGACACCGGTGGGACCGGGGCCAGCGGCGGGAACACTGGAGGTGCGGGCGGCACAGCGGGCGTGGGTGGCACGGGGGGGACGGCTGCATGCCCCGCGGGCCAGACACTCTGTCACAACTGCTGGACCCAGTACTGCGCAGAGGTGTGCGTTATTACCAACTGCATAGCGGTTGACGCCGGAAGCCAGCTCGCGCAGGACCTCGGCATACCCGTATCCGAGATCTATCCCTATCCCCCGCAGGATACAGCCCCTGTCACGGTGGCGATCGTGCCTGGGCTGAAGAGCTACTCCCCGGTGATGTCATCAGTGCCCGGGTTCCCCTTCAAGCCGCTGGCGAGCGGCTCGGTACCGGCCAATCCCCTCTACCGATGGCGTACCGACTACGGTACCTTCGCCCTCTGGAGCTGGAGCACCACGGCCGGCCGGGTGATGGACCAAGGCATCGATTTTACGGTGGGCGACACGACCGTCTACTTGGAATACGTGACCTCTCCGTCGGACCTGACCATTCCGGTCTGGATCCATCTCGATCTTATCGATGGCACCAGCGGAGAGGTCTTGGCCTCAGGCGAGCTTTCGCTCGGTTGGACCTACCCAGCAACGCTCACAGTCCAGTAGCGGCCTGGCCACCTATCGCGCACAGCGCGCCTTGAGCTCCTTGAAGCGCACGTCTGAGGGCATGAGACTCTCCAGCTCGGCGAAGCGCAGGCGCACGCGGTCGCGGTCTTCCTTGTCGCAGGCCCAGACCGCGTCGATGTATGAGCGCCAGCCGAGGTAGCCGCGCGCTTGCGGGTCGGACTTCGCTTCGGCCAGCATCCACGACGCGACCAGATCCAGGATCGAGTCACCAGCCAAGGACGGGGCCCAGAGATCGCCCGCGGGCACAAGTTGCGTGTGCAAGGCCGGTGGGATCACGATGTCGGGCTCGATACGCACGGGCCGGCGCGCATCCAGGGCGCGCAACACCTCGACGGAAAAGCCCCCCCTGCGATAGGCTTGCAGGCTAGGCGCCAGGTCAGGCTCGGCCAGGGACACCCGCTCGGCGTATCCGGGCCCACCGACGAAGGCCAGATGGGCCCACGCCACGTCAGGGCGGCGCGCTTCAACCAGGCGCTGGTAGCCGACCAGGAAGGCGGTCTCGAAGTGGTTGGTCAGCAGGGCCGCGCGCGGCGGCAGGTGCGCCAACACCTGTCCGGCCGCTGCATCTGCTGCGGTCGAGTCTCGCAGCCCCGGGTACTGGTTCGGCTGGGGAAAGCGACTGAGCGCGACCATGAGCAGCAGAGCACCCAGAAATGGGCGCAGACGCGCGAAGCGAAATACGGTCAAACCGAACAAGATCGCGGCAGCGGAAAAGACAGCCACCAGCGCAAAGGCTGGCCCAAGGTAGCCGCGGATATCCGGGTTGGCCGGGGCCAGACCGCCAATCAGGGCCGCCCCCATCGAGCCCCCCGCTGACACCAGCAGAGCCAGGCCTGGGAGGCGCGACCGCGCACGCCGGAGCAGGAAGTAGAGGCCGGCGGGCGCGAGCAACGCGAAGAGCACACCCAGTTCCTCCATGGGAAGAAAGGGCAGCGCTTCGGGGGTCGCCTGGCCCTGCACCACGGCTTGCTTGACCGCGAATGTGTGCGCCGAGACGACCCACCACAGACCGGCCAGCGAGCGCGCGTCGCCCCAGAGCACATTGCTTGCGCCGTGATCAGGCGCGCCGAAAAGCGCAGCCGCTCGTAGGGGCAAGTACGCGTGGATCGCCATGCCCGCCAGGAACGCCAGCAGCGCCAGCCCAGCGAGGCGCGCGGGTTTTTCGGCCAGCAAGGGCAGGGCAGCCACCACGGCTCCCAGGCCGACCAATCCCGCGAGCAGAGAATGATTCGCGACCCCCAGGCCGATGAGCACAGCGGCCACCAGGGCGGGCCGCGCATCCCGGTCCCGCGCTGCGCGGAGGGCCAGCCACAATGCGGCCAGCGACAGCGCTGTCTGCAGGGCGTAGACCTCTGCCCGGTTGCAGACGATCACCACCCCGGGCGCAAAGGCAAACATCACGGCGGTGGCAGCAGCCACCAGCACGCGCGTGATTGGATCGAGCCTCTCTTCAGGATCGAGCCAGTCGGCCACCTCCAGGCTCAAGGCGTAGACGAAAAGGGCCGCCAGCGCCCCGGCGGCCCCTTGCGAGAGGGCAGCTCGAAAGGCGACGTCGCCCAGGGGCAACAGATCAAAGAGCTTTCCCCACAGAAGGGCTGTTACCTCGCCCGGCGGATGGGCCACACCCAGGCCAAAGGTCGCCGCCGCTAGCTCGGCCGAATCGAGAAAATAGGGAGCAGGCGTGGCGCAAAGAGCGTAGGCAGAAAAGGACAGCGCGGCCACGACGAAGGCGCCCCAGGCGCGCAATCGAGGTTGGCGGTGCGTATCCACGGTCCTGAATCCTGTACTTTATGTTACCGTCAGGACCATGGCTGTGGGCGAAATCGAATTGGCGAAGTTCCCCATCCTGGTGGTTGACGACGAGAGCGACAACCTGGACGCGTTCCGCTTCACCTTTGGCAAGACCTTCACCTTGCACCTGGCCTCGGGCGCCGAGGAAGCCTTGGGCCTGGTGCGCGCGCACGACATGGCGGTGGTGGTGACCGACCAGCGCATGCCGCGCATGACGGGGCTGGAGCTTCTGCGCGCCGTGCGCGACATCCGGCCCGACGCGGTGGGAATCATCGTCACGGCCTCACCGACGTGGATGTGCTGATCGAGTCCATTAGCTTGGGCCGCATCTACCGCTATATCACCAAGCCCTGGGACAGCAAGGAGCTGCGCGGGATCCTGGTGCACGCGGTGGAGCGCTTCCACCTGGTGCGCGAGAATCAACGCCTCTTGGACCAGCTCTCCCAGTACGCGCGCGTGCTCTCGCGCGAGGCCGACAGCGCGTTCAACTTCGGCGCCATCGTGGGCGATTCGCCGGCGTTGCGTCAGGTGCTGGCCAAGGTGGAGCAGGTGGCGCAGACCCCAGCCACGGTTCTTTTGCGTGGGGAAACCGGCACCGGCAAGGAGATGGTGGCGCGCGCCATCCACATCAACAGCCCGCGCGAAAGCCGGCCCTTCGTGCGTGTCAACTGTGCGGCCTTGGCCCCGGGGGTTCTGGAATCCGAGCTGTTCGGTCACGAGAAGGGCGCCTTTACCGGCGCGGTGGCGCGCCGGCCGGGTCGCTTCGAGTTGGCTGACGGCGGCACCCTGTTTCTCGACGAAGTGGGCGACCTTCCCCTCGACGTCCAGGTCAAGCTGCTGCGGGTTCTGCAGGAGCGTGAGTTCGAACGCGTGGGCGGTATCGAGACGGTCAAAGTGGACGTGCGCCTGATCTCCGCCACCCACCGCGATTTGGAACGACTCATCGCCGAGGGCAAGTTCCGCGAGGATCTCTACTACCGGCTCAACGTCTTCCCCATCACCATGCCGCCTCTGCGCGGACGGCCGGGCGACATTCCGCTCTTGGTCGAGCATTTCATGCAGAAGTTCGCCCGCTCGAACGGCAAGCTCGTCAACAGCGCGGACCCACGAGCCATGGCCGCCCTGGCTGCCTATCCCTGGCCCGGCAATGTGCGGGAGCTGGAGAACGTCATCGAGCGCGCCATGATCCTGGTTTCCGGGCCGACCTTGACGGTCGCGGATCTCGACTTCGGCCGGCGCCTGGGCATGAGCCCGTCGGGCGGGACTCCGCTGGGGGCGTTGGCCGAGGGTGGCAGCGGCCCCTCGGGCGAGGGGGGACGCTCACTCTACCGGCGTTTGTCCGAGCAGGAACGCAACGAGATCATTTCCGCGGTGGAACGCGCTCAGGGCAACATCGCCCACGCCGCCCGCGCGCTGGGCATCAATCGTTCGACACTGTACTATCGCATGCGCAAGCACGATCTGGAGCACCTGCTTCCCACCCGCGACGAGGTCGTTCCGCATCCCCTGGACAGCGAGCCGTACCACCACTGAGAGGAGATCGGACAGGCCGCGAAGGAAGCGAGGCAGGAGCAAGCGCCGGGGAAGAGAATCGGTCCAGGTAAGCTCGGCGGCAGCGTCGAAGGGCACCCGGGCCGCGGTGAACAGAAGAAAGCGCAACAGTGAACCAGGCGCGCCCGCGTAGCTTGTAAGCACCAGCCCGTTCTCGTAGGCGTCAAAATACAACTTGCCGAGTGCCGATTGCAGGTAGCGCGCGCCCCGCAGATCGATTTCGACCCGCGCGATCTCCGCCGCGCCACCAGGCTTGGCGCGCAATTCATACGACGCACCGGGGATGAAGGTGAACAAACGCGCGAGGCTTTCGTCGCGCTGGATCGGGCGCACAGAACTGCCCTGGTCAGGAACCAGGTGCGTGCCCATTTCCGAAACACCATCGCGGCGCACGATGACGTCCCCGAAATCGAACGCAATGGTGGGGCTGCCCAAGTGTTTGGCCCGTTGAACCTGGAAATGCAAATGGGGGGTGGGCGAACGGCCTGAATTGCCACAACGGCCGATGTCCATGCCCGGGGTTACGACGTCGCCCACCTTCACCTTGATGCTCCTGGCCTGTAGGTGGGCGTATACAGAAAACAGAGCGGCGCCATGCGAAATCACCACGGCATTGCCCCAATTGCTGTGCAGGTCGATCTCGCCGATGCGATTGTCCACCACACCGTCTTCGACCAAGGCCACCAAGCCCGCGCCCGCGGCGACCACCGGCAAGCCGTAGCAGACGTAGTCGCGCAGCTCCCTGCCCGCGCCCCGGTAGGCTCTGCCGTCGGGCCCGGCGCCCTCGAAATCGAGCCCATGTCGCCACAGGCCTTGGTGCGTGTGTAGGCCGTCATGCCCCTGCGACACGAACCATTCGCCACGAAACGGCAGGCGAAAGGGCAGCCAGGGCAGGTTGCCAAAACGGCGCAGGTGGGTGAGGTGGCGCGCCAAGACCTCTTCAGGATGCGAGGCGGGCACGGCCGAGCGGGGCCAGCGGTCGCGCTCGCGTAACCGAGCCGCGGTCAGAAGCAAGAGCACGGTCAACACGAAGGGCAAGGAGATGACGGGTAAGGAAAAAGGCGCCAGCACGGAAGACAACGCATAGCTGGTCAGCGCGGCGAGCACGGCGGCGGCGCCAGAAAGGACGATGGCGGAGGGCTGGGGTACGAACCACATGCCCCCGATGGCCATGGCCGCCAGCATGGCGTTGAAAGCGGCGATGGTGTCCAAACCCGACGTCGGCATCCCCGGCCGGAAGACATGCTGTACGCCGAGCGCCGTCAGGGCGCCTACGGCTGCCAGCAAGAGCGCGATTCGGCTGTGAACGGCAATCGCGAACGAAACCAAAAGACCGGCGAGCCGGCCTTGCCCGAAGACCAAGATGGCGGGCAAGTCCAACCACGATGGGGCTTGCGCCCAATCGGGCAGGATGCGCCACGGCTGGAAGAACTCCGCGAAGCTCCCTCCGGCTGGCATCACGCGCGCGGCCAGGTGCCCAGGTCGCCGCCACGAAAGGCAACGCGTGCGTGGGCAGCGAGAACGACGCGAAGACTACCTGAAAGGCGGCGAAGAAGAGCACCGCGAAGACAGCGCCCAGCGCGACGAGCAGGATGGGCGATCCACCCTGGGGGGCAAACGCGGGCAAGGCAAGGGTTGTGAGCACGGCCATGCAGCCCGCCCCACCGTTCCGCACGGTTTCTGTGCCCAGGCCGAAGAGCACTGTCGTGAGCGCGGCCAGCAGCAGTGCCAACAACGTGAGCAAGAAGAGCGCGGGCCGCGTGGCAATTGTGGCGGCCACACACACGCCTGCAAGAAGGCTACGCGAAAGCAACACCTGCGCATACGGGCGGGAACCGGCAACTCGCTCAAGTTTACGCGCATGCCCACCTCGGGCCGGACACCCAGCCGCTCGGCCACCTTCTCGGCGCAGGCGAGTTCATCCAAGTGATCGATGTGAATGTGAACCCCCTGTCTGAAGGCTAGGGCGAGATCGGACTCGGTCTTGTATGGCCCATTGAACAAGATTTGCTTGCCCGCGACACCAGCCCCCAGAGCCATGTTCAGCTCCATGCCTGATACCACCTCGGCCAGCGAGCCTTCCTGATGAAAGACCTTGCAGATGGCGCTGAGGTAGTTGGTCTTGTACGACCAGGCCAGCTCGAAATTGGCCAGACGGCGGGAAAGCGCCGCACGCAACTCACGCACCCGATCGCGCAGGGTACGCTCGGAAAACACAAACAAGGGCGAGCCATAGGCCGCGACCAGATCGGCAACGCGCACGCCATCGATGGCAGCAATGGGGCGAACAGCGGGCCGCACCCCGAACTTGTTCACACCGGCCAAACTGTGGCGTACGATGACGGGGCGTTCGTATCGGAGCTTCATCGGGAGACCCTTGCGGCCGGGCGGAGCAACCCCACGGCGGACAATTGTTCGAAGGTAGACAGGTCCGCGATCTGATCAAACAGCTTGTGGACTCTTGGGGTCAGGTTGTTGTTGGTGTCACCGGGTAGAGGGGGCTCGTCTCATTGACTGTTCCGGCGGCGTGTTCATCTCGGGACAATCCGGACTGCCAGCCGGGACGAGCCCTCAGAGCGCAGAGAGGACAGAGCGCACGTCGCGCGCGTAGGAGCCCGTGGGTGCCAGCTCAAGGTAGCGACGGTAGGCAGCCTTGGCGGCCGGCCGGTGCCCGGCTTCCTGCTCAGCAAAGCCGACGATCACGTACGCATCGGCCAACTGGGTATTGATGTGGAGCACCCGGCGCGCCCAGGTCACCGCGATGGCAGCGCGGCTCCGTTCGAACTCTCCTCTCGCCCAGGCGAGCAGCGGAACGGCCAGCGATGCGTCCGATTCGATGACGGACCCGCACGAAGCCGTGATCGCCTTTGCCTGTTTCCTCTCGAGCGCTTCTCGGCAGGCGGCCACGCTTTCCGGTCGCGCCTGGTCTGCGGTTGCGGCCGATTCGGTCATCGTGGGCCTAGGGGTCTTGCCGTCGTCGCCGAGCGGCGCCTCGGCCTCACTCGGCGATCCCCGGATCGCCGCCACGGGTTGCTCCGCGACCGCTGGCGGAATGTCGACATGCGTGCTCGCTGGCTGTGCGCTGACGGCCGGACTGGCGGGCGCGGTCACGGCCAGCGTCGGGACGTCTGCCGTACCATGGTGGCGCCTGGTCGCCGGGCTGACAGCAAGGACACCAACCACCACGACGCCGACAGCACCCGCTCCCCACACTATGTGTCGCTTGTGATGGCAGAGGAATCTCGGGTAGCGTCTGGGCTGGACGACGACATCGTCGTGCTGTTCCATGGCTGCGCGTTCTTCTTCAACGCCACGCGCGAAGAAGGTATCCTCTATGTCGGCCCAGGCTGACGACGACTCCATGGATGGACCGCCGGTCACCGGGGGTGGTGTCAGGCCACCTGAGCCCGGCCTTCCGGCCTCGCCACGCGGTGGGTCCCTGGCCGTAGCAACGACCTGGCCGCCCGTGACTTCCGTTTCCATCGGTGTTTCTCCTTGCTGGACGAACGAGGGCAGGCAGTCGAAGACGCTAGCATCCCAACCCCTTGGTCCGGGCCATGTAGGTCGAGCGTCGGACGAACTGGCTGCCGTGTTGCCTATTTGTGCCGGGAGTGACACGCGCGTTGAACGAAAAACGCAACTTCTTGCCGACCCCAACCGGAAGAGAATCACGGGCACTGATAGTCGCTGGCCAGCAGGGTCGCCTTCAGATGCGAGTACCAGAAGTCGACGAGCGCCTGAGCGCCATCGCAGTTGACAAACCCAGAGTTGCGCGGACCCCGACTGAACCAGTCCGTCGAACACGACCCACCCAGACTCCGACAACATATATGGTGCTCACGGAAGTCGGCGTGGAGGTCGGGGACCACCTCGACTTCGACCGTGGCGTCGTGCGTCTCCGTCCAGTACTGCAGGCCCTGCTCGTCCCAGTCGGGACGTGCCCATACGCACTCGAACTGGGGGAACTGGGCGGAGGCAGGCGGGGCGGTCCATTCCGTCATCGGACCCACGAGCGCGAGTCTGGGGATGCGGCTCGCAAGGAAGGCATCCATCCGTTGTGCGTAATGCTTCTGGTAGGTGGCTGGGTCGTCCGGTTCCCCCGAGTCCGGTCCCCCACCATGGCAGGCGTCGTCGAGCATGCCGGCCGAAAAGAGCAGGACCGGCGCGGGATCGGCCGTGCAGCTCGTCAGCCACTCGCCGGTGGTGGCGGGTGAGTCACCGCCGCAGGCGTCCTCCGGAATAGGTGGCGCCAGTTGTGACAGGGTCTCACCGGGGCCTGCACACGAGCGCACTGTCCACGTCTGACCAAAGAGCGGCACGAGATCCGGGTCGTCCGTCAGGCGGGCGAGCAAGCGGCCCGCCAACGTCGCATCGTAGTCAGTAGTTCCCGGTGAGAAATAGCCGTTCTCCACGGAAGCGTTGGTTCCCTCGGGGCCCCCGCAGCCCGGCAACTGCAGGTTGATTGAGCCGTAGACGTCGATGCTGGTTGGACAGAAAGGACGCAGCGACCTGGCGCCCGCATCGTCCGGCGGGCTTGCATCGGCGTCGGCCACCGTGCCTGCCTCGACCACCGTGCCTGTCTTGACCCCCGTGCGCGGCTCTATCGGGGACAGCAGCTCGGTCGAGTGGGTGCATCCAGCGAGGAGGCACAGAACCGCCAGTGAGCGAATCATGGTGCCGGCGTCTTGGCGAGTTTCTTCCCGGCTTCCTCGACAAAGCGTCCGGTTGGATAGCGTGCGAGATAGCGATCGAGCGCCACGCGCGCCTCGGCCGGTGGCCCCCGCTCGCACAGGAGTTGCGCGAGCGCGAATGCGGCCGTTTCGCCCTCGGGATACTCGCCGAACCGGTTCACGGTGCGCCGATAGGCCGCCAGGGCCTCGTCGTAGCGGCTCTCGACCAGCAGCGTGTCGGCCGACAACAACTCAGCCATGGCTCGCTGGCGCGTCGTGGGCCTGGCATCAAGGGCGCCCGCAATACACTCGCGCGTCCGCTGCGTGTCGCCGCCAGCGAGAACCGTGCGCGCCTCCGCCAGCAGTTGGTCTGCAGAAGGGTAGGTCGTTTCGATCGCCTGTTCCGCAGCCGCGCGGGAAGCGGGGATCCGTTCACTGCCCACCGGACGTGCCACGGCTGCGAAGGAATCTGCGCCGGCAACGGACGCAACCCTGCGTGTTCGGGCGGCGTTTCGGGATACCACGGGTCCCGCCGGCGGGCACCCGGGCGCCGGGTGGGCTGCGAGCGCGGCGCCCGGCAAAGACTCGCGTGTCTGTCGCGCGTGCGTGTCACTCGATTCGCGCATGTCGTGCAGGCGCCACGTCTGGCCCGCGCTCACCACCGCCAACTCTTGCCCACTCGGCTCGACTACCCGCACGATGCCGTGCAAGGTCTCGACCCGATCTAGCCCCACCAGGAAGTGGGTGCCCAGGACTTCCACGGTGAAGTGAGGGGCAAGCACGCGGAAACGCCCGGCACCACCGGGCGCCACGTCGACGTCGATCTCACCTGCGTACAGATCAACCTGGCGCCCGCCCGGCTGCACGCTGAAGGACGCGTTCGCGGGATAGGCGATGTGCGCTCCAGCCGAGTCGATCGCGCCGGCCATCTGCGCCTGCACCGTAATGGCACGCTCTTCGCCCACCGACATCTGGCGCGGTCGATGGGCATCGTCCCTGCCAGCCGCGCCTATGGCAGAGTCGTGCCGGCCGCGCACTGCCAGCAACACAAACGCGACGCCGACGGTCGCAGTGGAGGCCAACAACAGCGGCAAGAAGCGCCGGGCCTTGCCCCCCACAGCGTCCTCCTGCTCGGGCAGGCTGGTCAGGTGACACAGCACACGCGCGCGTGCATCCGATGGCAGCCGTTGCGGCGCCTGCTCCCCAAGCTGCTCCATCAGGAGCCAGCGCGCCTTCTCGGCGCGACAGGCAGCGCACACAGACAGATGCTGCTCGAGGCGAAGCCGGTCTGCGTCGCTCGCTTGCCGGCGCACCGTGGCGACTATGGCGTCGCGCATCTGGCGGCACGAGGTCATGATGTCCCCTCCCGCCGGCGGCCGAACAAGGATTCCGCCATCTGAGACAGATCAGGATCGGCACTGATCAGCGCGCGGAGGGCACGGCGCGCGAGAAAGACACGGGATCGCGTCGTGGTCTGACTGGCCCCTGTGAGCGCGGCGACCTCTTCAACCGGGCGTCCGTCGATGGTGAAGAGCAGGAGTGCAACCCGTTGCCGCGCTGGGATTCTGTCGAGCAGGGCGTGCAGGCGTCCGGACAGACGCCGCTCGTCTAACTGTACCTCGATGTCGGGCGTCGATGAGGCCAGGCGTTCTTCCGGTACGAGATCGAGGGGTGCATGCCGGCGCAGCCGACCGGCACGCAGATGGTGCTGGGCGACGTGCACGGCAACACTCGTGATCCACGTCGCGAAACTGGCTTCTCCGCGATAGCGGTTGATGGTGCGAATCGCCTCCACGAACGTGGTCTGGACCAAATCTTCGAGGTCCGGCGTGGAGCCGACCAGCCTCGATATCATGCGCTCAACCGTAACGCAGTGTTCTCTAAACATCGCGGCAATTGCTGCCGGCTCGCGCGCACAGCACCCGGCAAGCCACGCTGGCCTCTCGGCCTCGCCGGCCTTCAACGCCTCGGGATCGCGGCGAACCGCCACGTCAGCATTAGTACCACGGACCCGCTGAACGTTGAATCTGCGCCGGTGTAAAACCGGATTTTCGACGCAGTTGCTGCCTGGCAGCGACCAGCCGCGACGGGCGAAGAATTCGCGGGCTGTCAGAAATGCAGTACGACGCCGGCCGCAAGAGTCCACTGGAACAGCCCCACATCCAGGCGGTCCCGTCCGTCGAGCGTGAATCGCCGGCGCGGAACAATGGCCTCGTTGCTCAGTGAGAGCGACAAACTGGCTGCCTTCGAAGCCCGGTAGCGCACTTGTTCGAGAGCTCCCAGCCCGGTGGAGAGGTTCGTCGTGGAGCCAGAGCGCCCATCGGGACTGACGCCATCCGCCTGTACCAAGTGCAGACTGACTCGCGGGCCACAGGACAAGGTCCAGGATGCCAGAGTCATCCTCGCCGACAAGGCGACGCCGATGGGGATCTCCGACATGGTGAGACGGTATCCGCCCGCGCCGCTGACGACGGAGGTCGAAACTGCGCCATCGACTTCCAGGGCTATCGGCCAGCGCATCGACACGACCGCCAGTCGTAGCAGGGCACCCTCTCGCAGGCCGGAAAATGCATCGGCCGCGCCGAACGCATAAGCCAACCCGACTTCGATGTCCAGGTTGCGCCGCACGAGCACGGCCGTCTCCGACCCGACCTTGGGTGCCGCCTTCTGGGTCGGTGCAGGCTCTCTGGCAACCGACGTCCCCGCTTGACCGCCCGCCCCGCCAGGCGCGGCCTCGGTAAGCAACCCGCGGATCTTGAGCGCCAGGGTTTGCGCTGCAAGATCGAGATCCTCGGCCGGCAGCAAGGGGAGCCAATACTCTTTCTCGGAGACGCAGCGCAGGACGAGCAACCCCGGGGTGGTGCTGTCGCCTGAGAACCAGACCACAATCGAGGCATCCGACGCGCAGCGCGTCCGTGCGACCGCCCTTTGGTCTTCTCGTGTCTCCGCCTGGGAGGGAATCGCGCTGATGGTTATCGGAACTTTCAGGTCGCGCGTATAAATGCGCAGGGCCTCGAGCAGCGCGGTTTCCTCACGCTGCCAATTGGCACGCTCCAGAAGCCAGACGCTCTCTTCCGCAGCGGGCGTCGTGGCCGCGACGAGCCAGTGCACAATGAGCAACGCGAGCACGAGCGCAGTATCGCATGAGCGCCACAGGCCGTCCTCGACGGAGTGGGCTGGTCGCTTCCGGGACCACAGGTGGCGAACGTGGCTGGGCAGGGAATGGCCCAGAAATGAAGGCCGCTGCTACTGGAAAGGTTGGGCGGCACCAGGGCGCAAGCTGGATCCCCAGCTTTGATCTGAAGAGGAGGCACCATGGAACGACACCTCGCATCACGGCAGCACCGCACATGGTCGCAAAACGATCCGGGCGTGCGCGGGCTCGGTTTGGTTCTGCTGGTTGCACTCCTGGCGGGTTGCTCGTCATCAAGTTCGACGCGCTCTACTGGGGGCAGCGGGGGCGGGGCGAGCGGCGCCGCAGGCGGCAACACGAGTGGAAGCGGAGGACAGACGGCCGTCGCCGGTGCCACGAGTCCTGCGGGCGCCACGGGTGGATCGAGCAGCCTGGGTGGGACGACCGCCCGCCTCGGGGGAACCACGGGCGTCGGGGGCAGCACGGTTGGTGGGGCCACGACGGGTAGTGGCGGCACAGCAAGCAGCGGCGGCACGACTAGCAGCGGCGGCACGACGGGAAGGGGCGGCAGCACGACGACCAGCGATGGCGGCACGACGGGAAGCGGCGGCGGGTCCAGCGCTGGCGGCGCGACGGCTAGGGGAGGGACGACCAGCGCGGGCGGTACGTCTAGCAGTGGAGGAACGACGAACACAGGGGGCACCTCCAGCGGCGGAGGAACAACGAGTACGGGCCGACCGGACGCGGCACAGGGTGGCGCCCCGCCCGATGCGCGTGGTGGCGGGGGCGCGGGAGCTGGAGGAACGGGCGGCAATGGCGGAACCGTGGCCGCTGGTGGCACCGATCCATCTGACCTCCATTGCATGAACTGGGCCGACAACCGGGACAACTTCAACACCGGACACCTCCTGCTCTCTGGCATGACTTCGGACACGGACACCTACGATGGCGTCACCACCAAGGCCAACATCGTCCTGACCGCCTTCACCGATCTCTTGAAGGCCAATTCCTACCGCATGCCCATCAACGAGCCGACCGTTCTCGACGCTTGGTGGAATTCATACAAGGCCGCCATCGACGTCGGAATCGCCAAGGGAATGAAGGTGATCATTGGATTCTGGGCGCAAGACAAGAACATTGGCAAGCCGGTCGACAACACCCGCTGGTACAGCATGTGGAAGGTCGTGATCGATGCGTACGTGAGCAATCCGCTGGTGTATTACGATATCCACAATGAGCCGCATGGATTCACGCCCGCGCAGTGGATCACTCAGGTCAATGGCTGGCTTGCGCAGTTCCCCAACGTGCCCAGGCAACAGATCATCGTGGCAGGCAGCGGCTGGGACGACAACGTCGCGAATGTGGCCAGTTCCTGGCCTGACCTGATGATGGAGATCCACAATTACGCGGCCAACGGCCAGACGACCCAGGCAGGGTGGAGATCCAACCTGCTGAACCGCCTTGGCAACGCTGTCAGCCGCACCATTGTCGGCGAGTGGGCGGGCACGGTGAACGAGGACTTCACCACTGGGATCGATGGCAACGCAGACAAGTCCTTTATCGT
>Ga0182011_10002151_pt1 | contig 16827 bp, 12 predicted proteins | sample 711E1DmetaG_FD_120481 | JGI IMG/M metagenome (GOLD analysis project Ga0182011, IMG submission 120481) | Permafrost microbial communities from Stordalen Mire, Sweden - 711E1D metaG | ecosystem: Environmental > Terrestrial > Soil > Wetlands > Permafrost | place: Sweden: Stordalen | collected... | reverse complement strand
GCTTTCTTTCTTTTGTTCATTTTTTTATCAGTTCTTTGTATCCTAGCCTCAACTCGGAACAAAGACGCAAGGATTTTGCCGCCGGAAACAGACGCGTTTTGATCAATTCGAATGATCCAATTCGAACGACGGATTAGAGGAGGATGGATTTTGATATTCATCATCAATGATAATTTTTTCTCGATAGTTTTTATAGTTAGAACAGCATTTTGTTAGATGAGGCTACATGAAAAGGATAGTAAGGCGCCAGGAGATGGCAGGCGGAAAGATGATTCTCAATGAGATAGAGGCGCCGGTAATTGCCCGTGTGGCCCAGCCAGGACAGTTCGTGATTCTCAGAGCCAATGAAAAAGGTGAGCGCATACCAATGACGATAGCGGACACTAACCCTGAAAAGGGCACAATCACTGTCATTTTTTCCGTGGCGGGCCGATCCACTGCTCTTTTCAAGACACTCCGGGTGGGGGATTCGTATCAGAACGTCGTAGGACCGCTGGGACGACCTACCGAGGTGGAAAAGGTGGACGCGGCGATATGCGTTGGCGGAGGAACCGGCGTTGCTGTCCTTTATCCCATTGCCAGGAAGCTGAAGAGCCTGGGCAGCAGGGTCGTGAGCATTATTGGCGCGCGCACTGAGGAGCTCATCATTCTGCAGGAGGAGATGAATGCCGTCTCAGATGAATTGTTGATATGCACGGACAATGGCTCCTTTGGGCGCAATGCTCTGGTCACGGATCTCCTGGAGGAGGTTTTGAAGAGAGAGACTCCGGGAATTGTGGTAGCCATAGGACCCGTGCCCATGATGAAGCGAGTCAGTGAGATCACCCGGCCTCGCAACATCAAGACCATAGTCAGTCTGAATCCCATAATGATCGACGGCACCGGCATGTGCGGCAGTTGCAGAGTGGAAGTGGAGGGTGTTATGTTGCTTGCCTGCGTAGATGGGCCGGAGTTCGACGGGCATAAAGTGAACTTTGATCTGCTCATGCAGCGCTTGCGGGCCTATCGGGAGGAAGAGCAACTGGCGCTGGATGCTCATGGCGTAAAAGAGGTGCATAAGTGCAAGATGGAAGAGGAGATCAAGGCCAAAGACCTGGATGACGGCCATTTAGCCGAGGTGAATGCAGCCTGATTTCTGGGCTCAGAAATGTTGGCCTTGATTTCGGAAAAGTGAACTTATTTCGCCAGCCGGAACTCCTGCGGCCATAGCCGATCTTCTTCAGGGCAAGCTTCCTGAATTGAAGCCTTTTCAAAGCGACTCAAGATCATCTCATCCACCTCCGAGACCCTGACTCTAAAGACCTCTGCCAGGATCTCCTTGGCAGCCTCCAGCTCCATGGCCGCCGTATCTGCTCCTGAAATGCTATTCCTCACCAAGCCCTTCTGTGGCCAAATTAGCTTATCAAGAACTCCTGCCATGGTTTGTGTATACTGCGTACAAGGGTTAAGTAATTTTGCCAGGAAACAATATCAACAAACCATTTTTACATAATAGAAAGTATGAATAAGATACAAATGAAGAAATGACGCCGCGAGAACAATCAACATTCCACTCATTCGTCCAGGTATTCGGATAGCCAGATCATCTTAATTTCAGATGCAGGAGTTTGGTCCCCTACTTGAATCCCTCCTCGGATCAAGATAATACTAATTACTTATACTGAGCACTATTACTAAGTATTAATGCTGATATACCTTTTGGGGCCAAAGCTTTTTCATTAGATATTCAAATTATTAACTGGGTTAAGGTGGAGTCATAAGTGTTTGAAAAAGCAAAGGGGCTGGTTATCAAGAACTCTGAACAGCGTCTAGCTGATATAATCGACTTCTTTCCTGATGCAACCTTCGTCATAGATAAGGAGGGCCTCGTCATCTCCTGGAATCGCGCAATAGAGGTCTTGACTGGAGTCAAGGCTGAAGAGATCCTGGGTAAAGGCGATCACGAATATGCCCTACCGTTTTATGGAATCAGAAGACCGCTGTTGATCGATCTGGTCATGGAGCCGGCCAACGAGGACGTGAAGACGTACTACACATTTCAAAGAGACGGTGAGGCCATTGTCGCTGAGATTTACATACCCACCTTCAAGCCGGGCGGAATCTATCTCAGAGGTAAGGCCTCGCCCATCTATGATATTGAAGGCAATCTGGCGGGCGCTATAGAATCGATGCGTGACATTACGGAACAAAAGACAGCAGAAACAGCTCTCCATGAGAACTTGCGTTTCCTTCAGCATTTGATCAATGCAATTCCCAGTCCAATTTTCTACAAAGATACCGACGGAATATATCAGGGCTGCAATCTAGCCTACGAGAAATACTTAGGCAAGAGCAAAGATGAGATTGTCGGAAAATCGGTGCATGATGTTTTTCCGACTGATCTGGCGGATAAGTACAAAGAGATGGATCAAGCTCTATTCAAAGAGCCTGGAGAGCAGATCAATGAATCTTCCATAAGTTATGCGGATGGAACACGGCATAATGTCATCTTCAACAAGTCAACCTATACCAATGCTAAGGGTGAGGTTTCCGGGCTGGTGGGGTTTATTCTGGACATCACTGAGCGTAAGCGCATTGAAGATGATCTCAGAGAGAGTGAGGAGAAGTACAGGCTCCTGGTAGAAGGCCAAACAGATCTGGTGGTCAAATTTGATACTGAGTATAAGCTCCTCTTTGCCAGTCCGAATTACTACGATTTATTCGGCAAGACGGAAGAGGAGATTCTTGGCCGGAAGTTCACGCCCCATGTCTGTAAAAAAGATAGAGAAAAGACGGCAAAGGAGATGGAAAAGCTCTACACGCCGCCATACACTTGCTACGTTGAGCTTAGGGCCATGACAAAAGACGGATGGCGCTGGCTGGCCTGGGCGGACAAGTCGGTGCTTGATAATCAAAAAAATGTTATTGCCATCATCGGTGTTGGCCGGGACATCACCGAGAGAAAGCGTGTCGAGCAGGAGCTGCTAAAGGCAAAAGAAGCGGCTGAAGCAGCCGCCCAGGCCAAATCCGATTTCATGGCTAATACGAGCCACGAGATCCGCACACCCATGAACGCTATTATCGGCATGACCTCTCTGCTCTTGGAAGATGAAAATCTAAACCCTGAGCAAAGGGATTTCATAGAGACCATCAGGATCAACGGAGATGCACGGATGGTCATCATCAACGATATCCTCGACTTCTCAAAGATGGGGCGAGAAAATGCCATGCTGGAGGAGCAGCCCTTCGAGTTGCGAGGAAATGTAGAGGAAGCTCTTGACCTGGTATCTACAAGTGCAACCAAAAAGGGCCTGAACCTGGCATATACGATCGAAAATAATGTTCCTGAGTTCATCATCGGGGATCCGACCCGTTTGCGCCAGATTCTTGGCAATCTGCTAAATAACGCGGTGAAATTTACCAAACAGGGTGAGATCAAGCTGAGAGTATCGACTCAGGAACTCAACGGCACCCATGAGATTCAATTCGTCGTTCAGGATACTGGCATTGGGATCAAACCGCAGCTGATGGATCGTTTGTTCCAGCCCTTTGCCCAAGTCGATGAGATTTTGACCTGCAAATATGGAGGAATAGGCCTGGGCCTGGCCATAAGCCGCAAACTCGTGGAGTTGATGGGTGGTAGGATTTGGGCGGAAAGCCTGGAAGGCATCGGCTCGACCATCCATTTCACAATTAAAGCAGAAGCTGTGCCACATAGACAAAAAAAATTGATTGGATTCCAGCCCATGCTGGTGGGCAAAACCGTGCTGATAGTTGAGGATAACAGGACCAACCGCCACATCCTGGGAGGCTACGCTTATTCCTGGGGCATGTTGCCTCTGATTGCATCATCCGGCAAGGATGCTCTTGATTGGATTCAAAGGGGAGACGCATTTGATATTGCTATTCTGGATATCAATACGCCTGAAATGGACGCTTTGACTCTGGCAAGAAAGATCCGAAAATATGAAAAGACAATGCCGTTGGTCGTTTTAACCTCGATGGGTCAGCGTGTCGACCCTGATCTATTTGATGCCTATTTGTTCAAGCCCATCAAGCCCTCTCAATTGCAGAAGGTTCTGACTGACATTATCTTCCTTAAGGGAACAAAGGAATCGGCCCGGATACATAAAATCAATGATAAAGCAGAGATCAATCCAATAAAGATACTTTTGGCAGAGGACAATGTATCAAGCCAAAAAGTAGCTTTGCAGATGCTCAAGCGTCTGGGCTACAGGGCCGATGTGGCGGCAAATGGCATTGAGGCATGCCAGGCTCTGGAACGCCAGACCTATGATATCGTTCTCATGGATGTCCGTATGCCCGAGATGGACGGGCTGGAAGCCACTCGGATCATCCGGCAGCGGTGGCCAAACCGTGGCCCGAATATAATCGCCATCACCGCCCATGCTCTGCAGGACGACAAGGAGAAATGTCTCGAAGCCGGTATGGACGACTATATCAGCAAGCCTGTGAAAGTAGAAGAGCTGGCGAGGGTTCTGGAGAGGTATCGCCTTAAGTAGATCTCCTGGAACGGTCTGAGATCCAACATCGAACAACTCTGATATAACTCTGCATAGATACACTCAAAAGAGTTGCCATAAGTAAATATAGCAAGACTCATGGTTCACATTTTGTGCTATATGCATTCAATTTGTGTCATAGATCTTTAAATTATTGGCGTACAGTATACATACTATAATTTCCCAATAGATCATCGAAGCGAGTGGCAGGGATGGTTATGGACTTTTACATCATGATTTCATTGGCAACGGTATTCGGTCTGCTGGCGTGGTGGCTATATCTCGCATTCTCCGGCCTCAGGGACGAATCATCCATTCAGCGAGCTGAAGATGTTACCAGGCAGAAGCCTGTAGGATTGGCGAACTCTCTGATCTCAATATTTCCCTCTTGCCATTCCGACAATTCTGCAGAACAATCACATAGCTTCGAGCCTGGAAGATAGAAAGCCATGCAGTTGAGCGGACTTCTGACAGGTTCCCATTTTAAACTCAATTTCATTTGAGGGGATAGGACTGGTTTGTCGAGTTATCTGGAAAATCGCGCTCAACAATTTTGAAAAGGTCGCTCCTCAATGTGGGTTTGCCTGAATTCAGTAGCCACCTCTCCAAATGCCTGTCCCGATCGCTATAGTAGACAGTAGTGTTATTTTGTGAGATCTGAACAGTCCCATTTTGAATTCGAACAAGACTCTCTTCTGTTTCATTTATCACTTTAACAATGAATCCGCGGTAACCGAGATCGTCGTGCAGCTCTTTAGCTGAATCTTGGGGCAACATAGCAAGCTTTTTGAGAAAAATGACTCCATCTGCCTCTGACAATATCCATACCGGATTGGGATTGCCCGAAAAAACATCCAGTTCTACTTCAACCCAGGCTGACAAAAGGCTGCCTCCCTCTGCCTTTGCATACGCGTCCAGTGTCGGCATTGATGATGCCGGTGACGGACTGCAAAATGACAAAATCAGTACAGGAAGAATCCATGCCGGGAGGATTGCATTCATTTCAATATGCAATGTGGCGATTCCTAATAATCTTTATCATGGCACAACATCATTATGCCTTTTGTGCCCTAAGGCTCGAATAGACGGCTTTTTGTAGTTTAGATCAAATCTTATCGGAAGGGATATCTTAAGAGCTATCTCGGAAATGAGGACGACCCAATGCGAGTAATACAATTGTTGCTGCTTTTTTTGCCGGTCGCAATTCTGGCGGAGCTAGCCCATATTGGTGGGATGCTGGTCTTTGCAGCCTCGGCTCTGGCTATTGTCCCCTTGGCTGGATTCCTGGGAGATGCCACCGAGGCTCTGGCACTGAAGACGGGTCCGCGCATCGGCGGGCTTTTGAACGCAACCTTTGGCAATGCAGCGGAGTTGATTATCACCTTAGTTGCGATCCAAGCCGGCCAAATGGAGCTGGTCAGGGCCTCCATCACCGGCTCAATCCTGGGAAATTTGCTTTTAGTCCTGGGATTTGCCATGCTTGCAGGAGGTCTTAAGAACGGCCTGCAGACATTTGACCGCCGCCATGTAGGCACGGATGCCACCATGACCATCCTGGCATTGATCGCCATGAGTGTGCCCTCTCTCTTCAACCATTACATAGAACCGGATAAGCTACGCGTCGTGGAGCTGAGCCTGACTACTGCGGGAACAATTCTGATCCTCTATATTCTCTTCATAGTCTACACCCTGAAAAGCTGCGATTCGGAAAAATGCGATGTTGTAGCAGGAATAGAGGCCTTGCCCGTCCATCACTGGAGCACACGTAAGGCGTTAGCTATGATGGCGTTCTCCATGGCCGGAATCGCCCTGATGAGCGAGTTCCTGGTGGGGTCGGTAGAGACGGCTACCACTGTCCTTGGCTTGACGCCTTTCTTCGTAGGAATAATAATCGTCCCCATTATCGGCAATGTTGCCGAGCATCTGGTTTCCGTCCAGGCTGCCCGGCAGAACAAGATGGACCTATCCCTCTCTATCGCCTTGGGGTCCAGCCTGCAGATCGCACTCTTCGTGACACCGGTGCTGGTCTTCGTCTCCCTCATTATGGGAAATCCTCTCACCCTGGAGTTCAATCAGTTAGAGCTGATAGCTCTCGCGGCAGCAACATTTATCTCGGCCCTGGTTGCCCTGGATGGGGAATCCAACTGGCTGGAAGGAGCCATGTTGCTGGCAGTATATGGCATCTTGAGCCTTGCGTTCTTCTTCCTGCCGGCAAAGGTTTTATAGGGCAGGCCTGTTAACTCTGATTTATGACACACGAAACCTCTGTGGGGAATCGTCTTCTACGACGTTCGTTCGCTTGTTGATGAAAAGGTTCGCATTTTTGATACCACTCTTCGCGATGGAGAGCAGACTCCGGGGGTATCACTTACCCAGGAGGAGAAGCTCAAAATCGCCTGGCAGCTTGATAAACTGGGAGTGAATGTTATCGAAGCCGGGTTTCCCATCTCCTCGAAGGGCGAGTTTGACGGAGTCCGCCAGATCGCAAGAGCAGGCTTGACCGCTCAGGTCTGCGGTCTCTCCCGTATCGTCAAAAAAGATGCCGAGGCCTGTCTTGATGCCGATGTGGGCATGGTGCATGTATTCGTTCCCACCTCGGACATTCAGATCGCTCATACCATAAAGAAGAGCCACGATGAGATCGTAGAAGGGGCCATGGAAACCGTGCAGTTCGTGAAGGACCACGGGAGAACCTGTCTCTTCTCGGCAATGGATGCCACCCGCACCTCTCCCGAGTTCTTGCACCGCATCTTCAAGGCAGTAGAGGAGGTGCATTGCGATATTATCAATATCCCTGACACCGTAGGAGTGGCAATTCCATCCAGCTTCTATCGTTTTGTCAGGGACATCTGTGATGATGTCGATATGGTGGTCGATGTCCACTGCCATAACGACTTTGGCCTGGCAGTGGCCAACAGCCTGGCTGCGGTCGAGGCTGGAGCCCGAGAGGTCCAGGTCTGCGTAAACGGTCTTGGTGAGAGGGCCGGTAACGCCAACCTGGCCGAGACGGTAATGAGCCTGCACTCCATCTATAGAGCCCGGACCGACATAAAGACGGAATATCTGGTGGAGACAGCCCGGCTCGTAGAGCGGCTGACCAAAGTAAAGATATCCATAACTGCACCCATTGTAGGAGACAACGCCTTCTCCCATGAGTCCGGCATTCACAGCCACGGAATAATCGAAAACAGCAAGACCTTTGAGCCCGGCATCATGACCCCGGAGATGGTGGGCCACAAGAGACGCATAGTGCTCGGTAAGCATACCGGACGGCATGCTGTAGCCAAAGTTCTGGAGGAAGCGGGCTACCGGCCCACAGAAGATCAGCTTCAAGAGATCCTGGAGAGGGTCAAAGAGCTGGGCGATAAAGGAAAGCAGATCGGCAATATAGATCTTCAAACCATAGCCGATGTTGTGATCGGAGAGGTGGCTAAGGGCAGCCAGGCAGTGGTGCTGAAAGAGGTCTCAGTCATGACCGGGAATATAATCACGCCCACGGCAACCGTGCGAGCCATGGTGCGAGGAAAGGAGAGGGTCCTGGCCAATACCGGCGTGGGTCCGGTAGACGCAGCCGTGAACGCCGTGCAGGGTCTTCTGGAAGGCGAGACCTCCATTCACCTCTGCGATTTCCGCATTGAAGCCATAACCGGTGGTGCTGATGCCCTGGCGGAAGTGGTTATAGGAGTTGAAGACGACCGGGGCCGCAAGGTCAGTGCCCGCTCTGCGCGCGAAGATATCGTCATGGCCTCAGTGGAGGCCCTGGTCAGCGCCATAAACCGATTGATGCTTCTGGAGGAACCAATCATTGAATGAATCTGTGCAAGGAATAATCGATTCGCACTGCCACCTTGACTTCAAGCAGTTTAATAAAGATCGAGAAATTGTAATGGAAGATGCCCGGAAGTCCGGCGTGGTCCGGATGATCAATTCGGGCGTGGACTATTCCACCAATCAAAAGTCCCTGGAGCTGGCCCTGAAATATGATTTTATCGACGCCACCCTTGGGCTAAGTCCCAACACAATAGAAGGACAAGACGAGCCTGAGATAAAGAGACGATTGGAGCAGATAGAGGAGAATGCAGGACAGGCATTGGGCATCGGCGAGGCAGGACTCGATTATTACCACTGCAAAGATGCCGGCTCAAGAGAGCGTCAGGCAGAGGTCTTCCAAAAGGTCATCGATCTGGCAAAATCCCTGAACTTGCCGCTGGTCATTCATTCCCGTGATGCGGAACAGCCTGCCCTGGAGATGGTCAAGCACCTTGACAAGGTCATATTCCACTGCTACAGCGGGACTTTAGTCACCATGAAAGAGGCCGTTGATAGAGGATTTTACATCTCTCTGGCCACCAATATCTGCAAATCCCGTCACCATCAGATCCTGGCACGGAATGTATCACTGGACCATCTCCTGGTGGAAACCGACAGCCCTTTCCTAAGCCCCCGCAGAGGCAGAAATGAGCCCTCATTCATCCTGGATTCAGTCCGGCTCATTGCCAAGATCAGAGGCATAGAGCCAGAAGAGGTTGCCGAGAAGACCGCAGAGAATACCAAACGAATTTATAACATCCGTTGAAATGTCTTGATAACCGGAAAAGAATTTCGAAATCCAATTATCAAGAAAGGGTCAACATGAATCGGATGCCAATACAATTCGAGCACATCATGAGGTATCTGGGCTCCAGAAAGGAAAAGGGGCGAAAGCAGATCGGCCTCCTCGTTGATGGGCCCAATATGCTCAGAAAAGAGTTCCAGATGGACCTGGAGGAGATCAGGGACATCCTAAAGGATTATGGCGACATCAAGATGGGTAAGGTCTTCTTGAATCAGTATGCATCAGAGAAGCTGGTCGAAGCGGTGGAAAATCAGGGGTTCGAGCCGGTGATCTGCACCAGTGATGTGGACGTAAGGATGGCGGTGGAGGGAGTGGATATGATCTACAACCCAGTCATCGACACTCTGGCCCTCGTCACCAGGGATGCGGATCTTAAACCGGTGCTCATGAAGGCCATGGAACACGGTAAGGAGACCATCATCTTTGGGGCGGAGCCGGGTTTCTCTGTGGCCCTCAGGAACTCAGCCGATTATGTTATAGTGCTCCGCGACGGCCAGTACGTTACGGAATGATCTTGAGGTCGAATTGAATCTGCAGAGAGAGGACTACAGGCAGAGAGATGAATGGGGAAACCCGGAAATCCCCGGCAATGGTTGGAGAAGTCGCATCCCTTCCGGGCTGCCTGTATCCTATTCTGGCCTTATAATATTGATCTGCGCCGTAGTGTATTTCCTGAGCCTCATCTTCCCAGGCTTTGTATACGGCTATCTGGCCCTCGATCCAAATTACGTAATGCAGAGGCCCTGGACGCTTCTGACCTATATGTTTGTGCATGCCAACTTCGACCACATCTTCTGGAACATGCTTGTCCTCTTTTTCTTTGGCACGGAGCTGGAAAAACGTGTGGGAGAGACCAAATTCCTGGAGATCTATGTTCTCTCGGGAATAGTGGCGGCTCTGGGCCAGATGATGATCTCAGGCGGGTCCCTGGTAGGAGCGAGCGGCGCTATTTATGGAGTCATGGGGTGTCTGGCCATAATTGCTCCCGAGATTCGAGTATTGCTCTTCTTCGTCATACCTCTGAGCATTCGGGCAGCAGTCGTGCTATTCGCCCTGTTAGATTTCCTCACCTCGGGTTCCTCGGACAACATTGCCCATATGGCCCATATCGTAGGGCTTCTGGTCGGATTGGCCTTTGGATTGCTTATGAAGAAACAGCCACAATATTATTGATCCCAGCAGCCTTTTGCGCAACTGCATGGCCCGGCAGGATATCCTCGTGGGAACTATGGTACTGGAATTTTTTGCCGGAAGGTTAATCTCTTTTCCAGTCCTATCTTTCTGCATGAAGCTGGAGTTTCACGGAGCAGCGGGCGGCGTGACTGGATCGCATACGGTCCTGGAGGCCAATGATTCACGAATCGGCATAGATGCAGGGCTTTATCAGGGCAGCGAAGGAGTGAAGAACCGTTCCGGATTCGGATATATGCCGGGTTCTCTGAAGGCGCTGCTTCTCACTCATGCTCATGTCGACCACTGTGGCAGGATACCGCTGCTTGTTAAGGAAGGTTTTCCAGGACCCGTCTACTCCACCTCGGCTACAAAAGACCTCTGCGAGATAATGCTGAAAGACTCCGCGCACCTCATGGCCGAGTCAAATGATCGCGAGAACCGCCATCCTGATCCCAAACAAGATCCACCTCGACCACCACTGTACACAGAAAGTGATGTCTTGTCGGCCATGAAGCGATTCCAGCCTGTGGACTACGAAAAAAAGTTCGATTGGGCCGGCATCTCCATCAATTTCAGGGACGCCGGACATATACTCGGCTCGGCGATGATTGAACTCAGCGTAGGCGGCAAGAAGATCGTCTTCAGCGGCGACCTGGGAAGGCCGGGAGTTCCCATTCTGAGAGACCCTGAGAAGATAGACGAAGCCGACTATTTGGTGCTCGAATCCACCTACGGCAATAAGGAGCATGAAAATATGGATTCCCGGGGAAAGAAGCTTCTGGAAATAGTACAGGGGACGCTGGAGCGAGGCGGCAATGTTGTCATCCCGGCATTTGCCGTGGGGCGCACCCAGGAGATACTCTATGAACTCAATCCCTATGCAGAAACGGGCGCGCTGAAAGGGGTGAAATGCTACGTGGACAGCCCCATGGCGATTTCAGCAGGCGAGATCTACAGCCGTCATCCGGAGTGCTTCGACTCCGAGACGCTCTCCCTGCTGAAGCGGGGAGACAGCCCGTTTGAGTTCCCCGGACTGAGTTACACCAGATCTACGACCGATTCGAAGGCCATTAACGATCAAAAAGAGCCGCATATCATTATTTCGGCCAGCGGAATGTGCACAGGAGGCAGAATTCTGCACCACCTGATCCAGAACCTGGGGCGCAAGGATAGCACCATACTCTTCGTCGGCTATCAGGCGGAAGGAACGCTGGGGCAGAAGCTGGTGAGTGGATCTAAGAGCGTCCAGGTAATGGACCGTCAGATGGATGTGCAGGCCAAAATTGAGTCGCTGGAATCATTTTCGGCCCATGCTGGCCGTAGCGAGATTTTGCAGTGGCTGCATGCTTTCAAGCGATTCCCCGAAACCGTTTTCCTGAACCACGGCGAGCCCGACGCAGTTGAGGCACTTTCACAGATGATAAGACAAGAATTTGGGGCGGAAGTCGTGGCTGCACAGGCCGGGAAGAGCTACATGCTCGATTGAGAGTCTAGCCATATTGCGGCTAGGAGAAATATGCGATTCTGATAAAGAATGGATCAGATGGATCAATGATTTGCAGATAGCCTGAAGAAGTGTGCGAAAAATATGAAAAAAAATATGGTATCTCTTTTTTCACCGCATTAAGGGGTGTTCAGCCATTGTTGCATCGCATAGTCCCAGCCAAAGGGATTATCCGTGTTGTAATAGTTGTAACCGCTGCCATAACGCGCCTGATATTCTTTGTTTGTATTGGCATTATCCAGTGCGGCTTGGGGACCATAGCTGACGCGAGGAACATAGTTCCCATAATAGTAATTTCCCAAATAGTCCGAACTGCTGGTCAGAGGTTGGGAGTAACTGGCACCTGCCGGCGAGTAGGTCGCGGTCACTGTGCCTGATACATCTATTATCACTGAATTGCTTGCTACACCGTTTACAATAAAGGACAGTGTATGCCGTCCAGGAGCATCTGCATAGAAGCCGAGTCTGCTGGTGGGATAGAGGAAGTAGTTGTAGTCAACCTTCTGTCCGCTCGCATCGTACAAGACAAAGTCGCTGATGCCTTCCGTAGGAGCTATTGATAGTAGCGATACCATCGATCCCTGGGGAACTACAGCATACTGTGACCAGTCTCTTGATCCCTGTATCCATAGGGCATTTCCTGCCGCAGCCGGTTGATATGTAGAGTAGGGAACTTGCTGCATCTGAGTGCCGAAGTAGACGCTTGCTGGTGCGCTCGTGAGATTATATTGCACGGGGGGTTCTACATGTGCGCTTGGGGCAGATCCAGAAATCGCACTATAATATTGACTGTAATCGAAAGTGGGAGTAGCTCCAGGCATGGGGCCTGAATAGCCGCTCAATGGGACCACATTTTGTCCCTGAACCCCTGACAAACATGCCAATATAATGAATGCCAATAGGGCCGATAGCAACCTGTTCATTTTCATGATTTATCCTCCAAAGATTAATCCTAATTGATACAATCATCAAATCTGAGTATATCTATTTTGCCAGTCAAAACCTGACAATAGATTTAGTAGATTCCATGATATTTATATGTTTAGCCGCTAAATTACCTAAATAATTTCATAAAGAGCAAATAAATAGAAGATGAGACAAATATTTTTCAGAATGTTGTGCTGCCCTGAATCACATACCTGAAGTCGCAGCATAGCGTTTGGAGAGACGAGATAAAAAGAAGGTTACGCATACTTACGCAGGAATTATGCATCAATGAAATAGCGAGCAAAATTAATCAGCGAATTGCATTACATATTTGCCACCGGGGATCGTTTGGCCTCACCTGAGAAGTCGACCAAAGTTTTCGCGAATGCGGGATGAATTAGCGGTTCAGTTGAGCTGGGTTATTTGCATTAGAGATTTATATTCTCACCTCTTTTAAAACAGTTGCAGAGACTCGAACCGCCGCCCAAATATGTCAAGCCCTGGCCGCCGACAGAAGGCACGCCAGAATCGGCGATGACGTACTCTATATCTAGCAGCCCGATGCTTTCCACAAACCTTTTGGATATAGAGAAAGATCCATACTCGGAGGATAGGCAATTGGCGGCAACCACGGAGACGGCAAAGATAATGAATGGGTTCAATAATAGCGGCCTTTTTTCAAATCATTACTTAGAGAATATGATCCAAAAGGTCCCAGAATGGGATGATGATGCTCATCTCCGTGAAACATTCTCGGAAATAAAAGAGATCTTCGAGCGGAAAGGGAAAAATTTCGAAAGGTACGTTGAGGCTGATCTGGAGCACAATTTGATCAGGCCGGTGTTTGACAAACTTGGTCATCATTACGGGGTTCAAGAAAGCGTGCATCATGACCCCCTGAAACCCGACTATGCCTTCTTTCCAGATAAAACGACGCTGGATGAGGCTTATTCCCACAAGAAAGACTCAGACGGTTTCTATAAAAAGGCCGTTGTCGTAGGGGATGCAAAAGCGTGGAATGTAGCATTGGACAAGAGCCGCCAGGGGAAAGCTCTGAGAGATATGGCCAACCCAAGCTATCAGATTGACAACTACCTGCGAGCAACCCCAGCGAAGTGGGCGATTCTCACCAACGGAAGAATGTGGAGGCTTTACCACGAAGACACCAGCGTCAAGATGGACTGTTACTATGAGGTAAATCTTCCTGAGCTGATCAACAGGATCGATGAGAGCGGCGATATCAATCTTTTCAAATATTTTTATCTCTTCTTCCGGCTGGAAGCCTTCCCCCAAGTCCCGCTCGGTTCATCTTTCCTGGATAGAGTCAGAGAGGAGAGTGCGGCATACGCCCAGAAGGTTGGAAACGATCTGCAAGAGAATGTCTATAAAGCAATGAAGGTTCTGGCTGAAGGCTTTTATGCAGAGCAATCGAACTCGTTGTCCCATGCATTGGAAGACATAAGAGATGTGCAGGATAACTCCATGCGCCTGCTCTACCGAATGCTTTTCATCTTCTATGCCGAGAGCAGGAAGCTCCTCAACACCGACAACAAACATTACCAGGAAATGAGTCTACGCAAGCTGAAGGAAGAAATCTCAGAAAAGATGGATCAGGGCGAGACTATGCTGGCGGTCAGATCCACTTACTGGGAAGGATTAAAGGACCTATTCCGCCTCATAAACGATGGTAGTGAAGCCTTCGGCTACCCTAAGGAAGAGTTCTACATACCGGCATACGATGGCGGGCTCTTCGATCCCTCGAAAAATACTTTCCTCACTCAAAAGAAGATAGGAAACTCATATCTGGCAGAGGCTATTGACCTCCTGGCGCGTTCCCCCGGCGAGGGTAAAATGGTTTTTGTTGATTATTCGTCCCTGGATATTCGGCACCTGGGATCGATCTATGAAGGCATTCTTGAGTACAAGCTGCATCTGGCCGATGAGCCTATGGTGGCCGTCAAAGAAAAAGGCAAAGAGGTCTGGTTGCCGGCGGGCGAAGCCGGCAAGAAATTCTCAGACAGTGTGGAGGCAGGCGGCCTGTATTTGGTGACGGATAAGGGAGAAAGAAAGGCCACTGGCTCCTTTTATACACCGGAATATATCGTGAAGTACATAGTGAAAAACACAATTGGACCGATGATAGATCCAATGATGGAGGAAGCCATTTGGTCTGAGGAGCTGCGCAAGGATCTTCTCAAGAAGCTGCTTTCCCTAAAGGTCCTCGATCCGGCCATGGGGTCTGGTCATTTTCTGGTAGAGGCTACGGATTACATCGCCAGAGAGATTATTCATGCTAAAGAGATAGCCAGACATGAGGAGCTGGAATCGGAAGACGTTGCGGAGAACGACATTCATTGGGCGCGCCGTGAGGTGGTCAGAAATTGCATATACGGCGTGGATCTCAACCCCATGGCTGTGGAGCTGGCCAAGCTCTCTCTCTGGCTGACCACAGTGGCCTCCAACAAGCCACTCAGCTTTTTAGACCACCATCTGAGATGCGGAAACAGCCTCATCGGTGCGGAGCTGGAGAAGCTTGCCACCCTTCCGGGCGGAGAGAAGGAGCAGACGCCGCTCTGGAGCTTTGGGCTGAAGAGCCACACGGAGGGGCTTCTCAAAAGGTACAGCCTCATGGCGGCGCTGCCGGATGATACTTTGCAGATGGTCAAATGGAAGGAGGATCAGTTCCGCCAGATCAAGGAATCGGAGCTCTCCCGCAGGCTAAACGAGCTTTCTAATGTCTGGCTATCCACCTTTTTCGGCAACAAAGTGAGCGATGACGATTACTACGAGCTGCAAAACCACCTGAGCCCGGAGAAGTTTCCGGACTGGGCCGGCCTGAGGGAGCGGGAATGGTTCATGCAGGCGCAGGCGCTGGCGGGCGAAAAAAGGTTCTTCCACTGGGAGCTGGAGTTTCCGGAGACGTTCCAGGGGGAAGGACATGGATTTGATGTGGTGATCGGCAATCCGCCGTATGTGAGGCAGGAACGATTAGGCGAGGACAAGCGATACTTCGAGAACACGTTCAAGACATATCATGGAGTTGCAGACCTTTATGTTTATTTCTTCGAGCGTGGGCACGAGCTTCTCAGGAATGGCGGGAATTTCGGATTCATTTCCAGTAATAAATTTATGCGTTCCAATTACGGTAAACCATTGAGATCTTTCCTATGTGATGAAATCCATATGAAGCAGATAGTTGATTTTGGAGAGCTTCCCGTATTCCCCGAAGCAGCAACATTTCCAGCATTATTTTTGACAGAAAAAACAAAATCAAGTAATCCCACGATCTATACAAAAGTCTCATTCCTCGATTTTGGCTCGCTGGATGATGTGATTAATTCGGACGGATTGAGTCTTCTATCAAGCGCTTTCGAAGGTGATACTTGGGCACTCTCTAATGTCAAAGAAACAGAGATAATGAGAAAGATGGATCTATTAGGCGAACCACTTTGCAAATTTACAGACAATAAGATTAGATGGGGCATTAAAACCGGATTAAATGAAGCATTTATTATCGATAAATCAATTAGAGACAAAATGCTGGATGAAGATGCAAAAAATTTGGAAATAATAAAACCACTGGTGATTGGAGACGACATTAGAAAGTATGAGATAAATTATCAAGACCAATATATTATTTTTACGAAACGAGATATTGACATAGAAAAATATCCTGCAATAAAGAGACATCTTGAACGGTATAAAGATAGGCTAACGCCCAAGAAAAATAATAATGACAAAATTGGAAGGAAACCAGGCAAATATCAGTGGTATGAAATCCAAGATACCGTAGATTTTTCTGCGGATTTCGAGAAACCGAAGATAGTATACCCAGAAATTTCGATGGAAAGCAGATTCGCAGCTGACGTTGATGGACAATATTTTTTAAATAATAAATGTTTTTTCATACCACGTTTTGATCCTTACTTACTCTCCATACTGAATTCTAAAGCAACTTTCTTTTATATTTTAAGGATATGTTCGATTTTAGGCGACTCGCAAAATAGTATGTGTTTAGCTGGCTAGCTTTGCCGTTAGCATTTGGAGACAGTTTAGTCCATTCTGTCCCCAAGTTGCCAGTGTCGTCATGATTCGCTCATGAATCG
>Ga0182011_10002150_pt1 | contig 16834 bp, 13 predicted proteins | sample 711E1DmetaG_FD_120481 | JGI IMG/M metagenome (GOLD analysis project Ga0182011, IMG submission 120481) | Permafrost microbial communities from Stordalen Mire, Sweden - 711E1D metaG | ecosystem: Environmental > Terrestrial > Soil > Wetlands > Permafrost | place: Sweden: Stordalen | collected... | reverse complement strand
TTCATTCTCACCGCTTCAGTCCCACTCCCGATGCCACGGATGCAGATCGGCGGAAATATTTGCTTGGTAGGCTCAAAGCAATGCCGCGTCCATGGTCCGCGCATTTCCACGCCACGGTAGCCGTGGTTTTGCCCTCAGGCAAGTCACATATCACTTTTGGCCAGTGTGATGGGGAAATTATTCCCGATGAGCGCGGCTCGAACGGGTTTGGATATGACCCGATCTTTTTTATCCCGGAAATAGGTCAAACCATGGCCGAACTGGAAATGGACGAAAAAAACCGACTGAGCCATCGGGCAATCGCAATCCAAAATGCCATCCCTATTCTTATAGATATATTCGGATTGGAGGGTGGCCAACCATCCGGTTCTACCTTCCCGGATAATACGGGATCGTTGCCAAAAAAACCCTGATCAGTTTTGCCAGGCGATCCGGCTGTTCAAGGATGAGCATATGACTTGCACCTTCCACTGTCTGCAGAGCTGCACCGGGAATCTGGCTGGAAAGGGTCTCAGAAAAGCGGATGGGGGTAAGTCTATCTCCGGTACCACAAACAACCAGGGCAGGACTACGGATGTCACCCAGACAATCAACCATATTAAACCGGTCACAGGCCAACAGGTCACCCAAGAAGAGTGACTGCCGGGTTTCAGTCAGGCGCTTAAAATTAATATCACTCAGATTGTGAGGGGTTTGAGGGCCAATCGACATTTCATGCAAACTCTTGAAGGCAAGCAGGAGAGTAGATTGGTTGGCAGCATTTTCGATTACCGAAGTTGGGATGGGTAAACTCGCACCGGTTGAGATCAATCCGATCCCGGCGACCCGATCTGGATAATCATGGGCGAGGGCCAGGGAAATTGCGCCACCCATGGCATGACCAATAAACACGGCCCGAAAAAGGCCGGCAGCATCCACAAATTTTGCAACACAACGAGCATAATCTTCGATGGATTGACAGCCTGGACCGTTTGTTTTGCCATGGCCGGGTAAATCGAGAGTAATCACCCGACAATCCGGCATGCGCCGTATCTCTGGAGGCCAAAATAAATAGTCGCCACCAGCGCCATGAATAAGCACCAGTGGAGGTTTTAGAGTACTGCCCCCTTCATGTAAGAAGTAATGTAAGCCGGCAGCTGTTGGCATGAGTTTTCGGTCAAAGCATGTGATTACCGGAGGCGTGATGCAAACGGTCAGCAGCCTCTTCCGTTAATGGAATATAGACCTGTACCCGGGTTCCTTTGCCCAGGGAGGATTGAATATTCATCACACCGTTGACGAGTTCGGTCCGTTCGCGTAAGTTGACCATACCCAGACTACCGCGCTGGTCATAGGACCGATTTACGGCTGCGACATCGAAACCTACGCCATCATCCTGGACCTCCAGCAGGGCCATCTCTTTTTCAAATGAGCGCAGGTTCACCCAGATATGTTCTGCCTGGGCATGTTTGCGGGCATTTGTAACGGCTTCCTCAACAATGAAAAAGACTACACCCTGTTTGCCCACTTCAAAGTTGGTTAAGATGTTCTCCTCGACGGAAATTATGACATTTTGCGAGTAGGTCTCTCTTATCTTGACCGCCATGGATCGCAAAGCAGCAACAAGTCCCTGCGATTCCAGCACGAGTGGCCGCAGGGTGAAGAGCATGTGTCGAATTTCCTTGGTGGTCCGGCGGGCAAGTTCCTCGATACGGGCCAATTCCTCTCCAGCAGCCTTTGGATCCTTCATCAGAATAAGCTGAGCCATGTTCACACGCATGGCAATTGCCGCAACTGATTGCGTGGGGCCATCATGCAGATCTCGGGCCAGTTTTTTACGGGCCTCTTCCTGGGCATCGATCATACGTTCCCGTTCATCCACTACATCCTGGTAAAGGCGGGCATTCTGGATGGCTATGACCGCCTGACCGCCAAGAATATCGAGAACTTCGCGCCTTTCACGCGTAAAAAAACCAGGTTGAGGATGGCCGAAAAGTAAAACCCCGTAGGCGCTGAAACCGCTCCGTAAAGGAAAACAATAAATTTCGGCGCATCTTTGAAAGGCAATGAAACGGGTCAATTCTGGATCATTACTGACATCATTCAAGAGGATAGATTTGTCTTGTTCAATCGCCTGGGCCACCGCTCCTGTTTGACCATGCAAGACAACTCGCATGTCTGCAGTGGTCAGCCGGCGGGCGGAACCAACCTCGAGGCTCTCATTTTTGGAAAATAAGAGCACTGCACACACCAGGCGATCGTCTGCGGCAGCTTCGGCTTCGGTATTAATGGCACTCAGACTCAGATCCAACACAGATTCAAGAACCCGCTGATAATTCAGGGTGGCAAGCAACGTGGAAGTCAGGCTGTATATTGCCCGCAGGCGTTCATTCTCCATGCCCAGTTTTTTTTGCTGAATTTCCTGTTGGGTCTGGCGATTACGGCGGATTGTTTTAACAAGCTGAACACTGATAAACCCAAACACACCTGCAATAAGGAATGTAAACAGGGAAAAAACTCCCAGAATAATTAAAGGGATAGGGGACAAGGTTTGAGAAATTGTCACTACCAGCTGGACAGCAGTCATGAAAATTGCAGAAATCAGCGCGCCAGTTAATTCGAAATAGAGCGCAGACGTAATTAAAGGCAGAAACACGATCCAGAAAGCAGGGTTGGTGTAACCTCCTGTCAGTCCAAAGTATGCGGTCGCAATTACAATGTCAACGCCCAAGCCAATCTCGCGATGGAAAGCCAGGCGACGATTAAGACCGGTCAATAATGTCAGAAAAATATTCCAACAAGCCAGACAAACCAGAAGAATATTAGGCAGAACCAAAAAATTTCCCCCCAACGCAAGTGAAATAACCAATCCCACCAGAAACAACCAGCGGATGGAAACAGCAAACCAATCTGTAATGTATGGAGTATCAGTTGTACGCATGGCTCAATAATATCGCAAAATTCGCTTCAGAAATCAAATCTTTTCCGATGAAATTCGCATTAGCGCGCCAGCCGCGCTAACAATTCCCAGCGATATCCAAAGGTAAGGAAGGGCAAATGTATCTGTACTGAAGCCCTCAATTAAATACGCCACCAGTACAAACAGTCCACTCCAACCAATCATCCTGAAAAGAGGATTCTTGCTAAGCCTTATAAACCAACTCAGCCTGAACAAAACATAAAACCAGACGATAAAAGCTGAAAAACCTACAATGCCCGTCTCTGCTAAAAGCCGAACCCAAAGACTCTTGATATTTGGAAGATCAGCGGTTCTAAAATAAGCATCCATAACCTCTGGGAGATTCCAACTATATGCAGGAAGTTGACGTTGAAAAAAGAATCCGGCATTTCCCAAGCCTACCCCAAGTATGGGATGGATATTGAAAACATTCCAACCGCCGACCCAATAAACATAGCGTTCGGCAAATTCCAGAAAATTAAAAAAAGTATATGGGTTCTGGATAATTTTGACCCATTGCATCAGGGACTGGGGTTGGAAAATACGCGCCAGCCGTCTGTCAACATGCGACAATCCGTAAACCAATCCGATCGCTCCCAACACATAAACACTTATGAACACCAACAAAAGGACAAAAGGTAAGAGAATGCGCAAGGTTTTTTTTAAAGCGGCTGTAAATCTTACAAACCTGGTCAAGCTCCAACTATAAACCCGTCGGGCCAGCAAAAAGTTGGCATAAATACCCAATAAGGCTAATACAAGTAAGATTCCCAGGGTTCCCACCCTGGAAGCCAGGAAAACGACCACTGCTCCGACCAAGAATAAGAGATTTTCCAGGGATATTTTCCAAAGGCGGAAGCGATGAGCCGAAGTTCCTGTTACGGTTGCACCCAACCAGAAAGGTATATAGAGCAGATTCATTTGGTCCGCCAACCAGGATGGTTCAAAAGCAAAGGAGGTGATCCTTCCAATATAAAGAGCTCGCGTGGAAACAAGCTGTTGAAATATTACCAGGATAGCAGGATAATGACTTTGGAATAGAAAGATGTAAAATCCCTGTATGGTGGCCCAAATAATGATAATAATGCCACTTATATTAATCCACTTCAAAACAAAGGCCAACCTTGACTGGTCCCTGGAAAACCAACTGGCAGTTATCAGATAAAAAGCCGCCCCAACCGACAGGGTCAGGAAGGATCTAATTTCCTCGTGAGAAACGCTGACATCCTTGAAAGGCGGGATATTCAGAAAAAAGGCGGCAGCGCTGGAAACAATGGTGATAAAGATGAAGAATATAAAAGGTAAACTTTCGCGTGGTACCACTCCTTTCTTAAAAATATACGGGATAAACCAAAAAAATGCTACCCATAAAAGGGGCAGGATGGCTGCCGGAGCCACCGACGAACCTCCTGCCAAGAGAGAGAATAATGGCAAACTGGTTATTGGTAATAAAATAAAAACGGCTGCCCAGGCAATGACAAGGGAAAGGTAGCCAAAGCGCCTTATTCTTTCAGGCATGCTGGTGCACCCCAAAACTGCTCACCACCCAAAGAGAAACAACGAATCCGATGCCAGCCCCTGCCAGCACGAGGAGTGCCAATCGATAAAGCACGGGGCTTTGGGGAACGGGGGCTGATCCGGTTTGTGCAAATTTCATGATCGATATAACTCCCTGACTCGATCTTTGCTCCTGCAAAAGTTCATCCGACAAATTTTTCAGTGTCGTCTGAGCCTCCGGACTTAGGATATACGATCCTGATGCAGCCAAGCCAATATTTATGGAATCCATTTGAGATTGGATTTGGTCTGCATGGATTGCATGCACCAAAGCCGCATTCAAAGCCTTGGTGAAATCCTGTGCCCATAGATTTGCAAGTCTGGCCGCAATATCAGGATTCCGATCTCGGATGTGGAGTTCCCAGACCGATTGCTTTCTTTCAAGAAACATTTGTTGTTGAAGTTGGTCCAATTCGATCTGGATTCCATTTTTTTTTGCATCTGTAACAACCTGACCATCCACCACGTCTGAGGTACCGATTGCCCCGGCAGCATTGAAAGCATAATCTTGTTCATATTGAGTAAGATGGCGCTTCTGAAAATCCATATTTACAGTGATGACCGACGTGGCCTCATATATAGGAGGGTTAAAGAAGTGAAATGCCCATCCGGCAATGCCTCCCAAAGCAGTTATGAGGAAAACGACCCACCAATGCCTAAAAGCATGTTCCAAAGCTTCACGCGGCGAAAATTCTTGATTTTTCATTAGATTAATCGATTTTCGGATTCTTGTAAGCGAGGAAGATTAATAATCCCGCGCCCAATAAAAGTACTGCAAAAAATGTCAGGGTGGCTTCCAACGGGGGCAGGGAAAGGGCAATAAAAGCTACGAAACAAAGGACAAGGGTGGTTAACTGGATGACTAATACCGCCCGATACGGATCAAGTCCCCAGGCAACCAGTTGGTGATAGGTGTGCGTACGGTCAGCATGGAAAACAGGTCTATGATGAATTAATCGCGAATAGACCACCATGGAAGTATCAAAAATTGGAACTCCCAGAACCAAAATGGGTACAAACCAGGATGAGGCTTGTGGGAGAGCATGAGGGGTGTAGATCATGCCGACTGCAGCCAGGGTGAATCCCAACATCTGTGCACCGGAATCGCCCAAGAAAAGCCTGGCCGGGGAGATGTTAAAAACATATAGGCCGATGCAAATTCCCAACACACACGCACTTAATATGGCCAGGAAGGTCTGCTGAGCCACCAAACTCATAATCATGAAGAACGCAAAAGCGATTCCTGCAATTCCGACAGCCAATCCATCCATGCTGTCTATTAAATTAAAGGCATTCGTGATTCCGATAAACCATAAAATCGTAATCCCCCAATCCAGCACCACGAGAACGTTTCCGGTTAGGTGAGGGATGGACAATCCTTCCAGAAAGTGAACGGAAACATCCGACGCGATGAGAAAAATGGAGGCCGTTATCTGTCCAACGAGCTTGAGAGGGGCCCCCAATCCCTTCGCATCATCCCACAGACCAAATATAAAAATGATAAAAAGTGCGATCAACAGGGGAGAGAGATCTTTGCCAAATAGATGAAAGACAGGTGTTAAAACAACCATACTCAAAACTAATACAATTCCCCCGGCTAATGGCATAGGTTTTAAATGTTTTTTATGAGCGGCACTACCTGGAATATCCATCAACCCGCTCCGTTCAGCTATCCAAATCGCCAGCGGACTTAATGCTATTGCCACTATCAATCCTCCCAAGCTGGCTTTGAACAAATCCACTAACTGAGGAAATGAGACTGTCATACCATTCTTCTCAATAATTAATGTTCATTCTTACAGGATTGGTAGAATGCAATAGTTTCCCAAATAACCAGGTTTTCCGAAAACTCTTTTTCTGCAATTATCCGGCCGCGGCCACCCATTTCTCTGCGTAAGTTGGGGTTTTGCAGCAAATTCAATAATGCTTTGGCCAATGCGGATGCATCACGGGCCGGAACCAGCAAACCATTTTCCCCATGGTGGACAACCTCACGGCATCCCGGCATATCACTTGTGACGATTGGACGACCACAGGCGGCTGCTTCGATCAAAGATTTTGGGACGCCCTCCCGGTATGAGGACGGTAGACAGACAATGGCAGCCTGTGCATACACATCCTGCATGTTCTCTTTCCAACCCCACCATTCTATCACACCCTCATTTTCCCAAGCCCGCAACTGGGAAGCGGACACCGAGGCGGGATTATCATCATCACTATCACCCACCAGGGCAAAGCGAGCGCCTACACCTTCCGTCTGAAGCAAACGAGCTGCTTCGACAAACTCTCCTACGCCTTTATCCCATAACAAGCGAGCCGCCAAGACAACCAAAGGTTTGCCTGCGGGTTCAGGGAGGGGAAAAAAGCGCTGGATATCCACCCCTGAACCGCGAATCAGAGTCACTTTTCTTGGATCCACCAGTCGACTTTCAAGGAAAGCAGATTTGTCTTCCGGGTTTTGAAAGATAACCCAGGTATTTTTTATCAATAACCGGTAAGATAGCTTTATAAAACCTCTCAACCACCAGTGCGCTCTTTCCTCCCCGGAAAATACATAGCCCAAACCGGTTACCGAGTTGACAACATTATGGATGCCCAAGAGGCAGCAAGCCAACGAACCAAACAAGACACATTTAACCGTAAACTGGTTAACCAGATCCGGCTTTTCCTGCCGGTACAACTTAACCAGACGGAGGACTGTAAGGATCCCTTCAAACGGATTCAAGCTGCGCCTTGCTAGAGGAAATTTCAGCCAACGAATTCCCAAATCCTGCATACGAGGGCCATACGGACCATCCGGAGAAACCAAGACTACGTCATCGCCTCGATCATGCAGCGCCAGGGCAAGGGCCAGACGAAAATTGTAAAGATACCAGTCCGTATTTGCAAACAATAAGATCTTCATGAAGGCTTATCTGTTAGCTTCAAGCCAGGATTGGAACATGAGGATATCCCATAAATGATATTGCCAGTTATGCTTTCCAGTCAGGTGTTCCTGCCATTTTTGTTGAATGGGCGCAGGATCAAGAAAACCCTCATCATTTAACCTCTGACTATCCAGCAACGCTGCGGCCCATGCACGCAAAGGTCCTTTCAACCAGGTATCTATGGGTACACTAAAGCCTTTTTTAGGTCGCTCTACCATCCGACCTGGCACGTATTGGTAAAGGACCTGCCGTAAAAGCCATTTCCCCTGTCCACCACGTATCTTCATATGCAAGGGCAGCCGCCAGGCAAATTCGACCAGGCGGTGATCGTCAAGATAAGGGACACGGCTTTCCAGGCTGACGCCCATACTGGCCCGATCCAGCTTGACCAGAATGTCATCCGGCAAATAGGTGACCAGATCCATAAACATCATCTGGGAGGTGAAATCAGGCAGTAGCGCCCACGCCTCTTGGCGGTTAACCAGGGTCGGGTATTCGGCAGCACCAATCACGACTTCCGAAGGATTCTTCCAATGCGAAACCAGATTGAGGTAGATGACTGAAGGGCTCCTGGCGGAAAGAATCTCTGATATTTTATGCATTTTCTCGCCAGGCTCCGAAACGCGCCAGCGCGGCGGAATAAGAGGGTTCGAGAGAAGACCTTCCCAGGCAACTGGAGGAATCTGCCTCAAGACAGCCGAGCCCATGTCCCTAAAAACGCCGGGCATCCAGCCAGTGGCTTTCACAATCTTTTGCACCCAGGAATAGCGGTTATAGCCGCCAAAAAGTTCATCGCCTCCATCTCCGGAGAGACTGACGGTAACGTGTTGCCGGGCGAGCTCTGAAACCAAAAAAGTGGGGATTTGCGATGCGTCGGAGAACGGCTCATCGAACAGGGTTGGCAGGCGTGGAATAACCGCTTGCGCCTCCTGCGGAGTAACATATAGTTCTGTGTGGTCGGTTCCCAAATGACGAGCCACCTCACTGGCATGTTTGGCTTCGTCATAACCGCTTTCGTGGAAACCGATGGTAAATGTTTGGATGGGACGGTCGCTCTGGGCCTGCATCAAGGCCACCACTGCAGACGAGTCAATTCCGCCTGAGAGAAACGCTCCCAGGGGGACATCTGCAATCATCCGCTCGCGGATCGATTCGCGCAACAACTTATCCAGTTCTTCAATCGCATCCTGGTCGGATCCTTCAAATTGGTCTGCAACCCCGGATTCAACCACCTGCCGGGCCGACCAATACTGCACGGGTTCGGGGTACTCATCCGGCCGGTACGTTCCTGTCAATGAAAGGATCGTGCCAGGCAGGAGTTTACGAATGCCCGTATAGATCGTATAAGGAGCGGGAATACAATAATGGCGCAAGTAGAGTGCGAGTGCATCCCGGTCGATCTCCGCATGGAAAGCCGGATGCGCCTTTAATGCCTTGAGTTCTGACCCGAAAAGGAAAACATTGCCGCTCCAGCCGTAATACAGAGGCTTGATACCAAGCCGGTCGCGCACCAGGGTGAGGCAATGCTCTCTGCGATCCCACAAGGCAAAGGCGAACATACCGTTGAAACGCTGTACTGCCGCCCGAATACCCCACTGGCATATGGAAGCCAGCATGACCTCGGTGTCGGAATGTCCTCGGAAGGCATGTCCTAAGTCGACCAATTCATTGCGGAGTTGATTAAAATTATAGACTTCACCATTAAAAACCATAACATAACGACCGTCAGCAGAAGCCATGGGCTGGTGACCCGCCGGCGAGAGGTCCAGGATAGACAAGCGTCGGAATCCTAAGGCAATTCCATTTTGAGCTTCGATCCATTCACCGCAATCATCAGGTCCGCGATGAATTAAGGTATCCATCATATGGGTAATGATCGCCTGGGAGGATAAATTATCCTTTTCTTTGGATAAGTCTAAGTAACCTGTTATTCCACACATGTAATATACTAAGAATCTTACCACTTTCTTTTGAATAACAGGCTAATTACCATCTGGAAATGGCCACAATCAAATATGAAAAAAATATAGGGAGGGCTTCTCCCTCTCTATACCTTTATATCTAACCCTATATCAAAGCATCTTCTATTGAATCAGGCAAATTATGGAACTGGCTTGTTAATGCATGAGGCTGTCATACAATTCTTCATATTGCCTGGCAACCTCTTTCTGCTGAAAATTTTGCTGGATACGCTGGCGCGCCGCCGCACCCAAGGCTTTCCGACTCTCAAGACCCAGCGAGATCATTTTCTGCAAGCCTTCGGCCAGCGCTTGCGGATCCTTAGGTGCCACAACTATTCCCGTTTTTTCCACAAGATAGGCCGAGTCTCCAGTATCTGTAACGACACAGGGGGTTCCGCAAGACATTGCTTCAGCAATTGAGTTGGGGAATCCCTCTCCATATGATGACGACGAAACAATATCCAGGGCAGCCATCAGTTCGGGCATATCATCCCGTTGTCCAAGCAAGTGGAGTCTTCCCCGAAGTTCATCTTTTTCAAGGTATTTTCCAAAGAATGGATTCGACGGATCAACTTTATTCCCTGCCAATACAAAATGGATACCAGGCATATTCGCTGCAAGAACACTGGAAGCCTGCAGGAAATTCTGATGATCTTTCATCGGATCAAAGCGGGCAATCAAACCGATCAGCAGGGCGTCTAGCGCAAGCCCAAGCTCGTTACGGAGGGCCGTGCGGGCGGAAAGATTGGGGCGGAACTGGTCGGTATCGATGCCATTGGGAATATAAACCCAGCGTCGTGGATGGTAGCCGAGCTGCTCATGGAAAGCCTGCCCGGCCCTGGAGTTGACGATGACTGCCTGCGGCCAGCCTGAGAGCCGAATGCATGCTCTTAGCACCCAACTGGACAACCGGCGATAGTGGGACATATCCATATTGGAAGCACGAATATTCCAGAGGACAGGCACACCCACTGTTCTGGCAGCCAGCAGACCCAGCAGGTCAGCATGATAAAGCCAGGTCTGGACCATATCCGGGGATTCACGACGCAGCAATTCCACCAACTTAAAAAAGCTGCCAATTTCAGGATGCCCTGGTCGCATTTCCAGGGAAAAGACCGGTACCCCCAATGCCTGAATTTTTTCTCCCACCTTCCCGGGATGGATCAGACTGACTACCTGGTTTTCGAACCGGCCCGCCTCCATACTCTTCAATAAATGGAAAAGCGTCATCTCCGCGCCGCCGACGTCGAGGCTGGTGATAACATGCAGGATTTTTATGCGTTTATTGCTCATGGGATAATAAGCAGGATTGAAAAACACGCAGATATTCTTTAACAGATTTCTCAAGCGTGAAATCCTGGGCCCGCTGCCTGAGCATTGCCTGGTCGGGAGGCGTTTGCAAGGTTTCCAACATGGCCGCCGCCAGGGCTTGCGCATCTCCGACCGGCACCAGCCGGCCGAAACGCCCTTCCGCAAGGATTTCTCCGGGTCCGCTCTTGCAATCAGTGGAAACTACCGGTGTCCCACTTGCCAGGGCTTCCGCGAGAACGTTCCCAAAACCCTCCCATCTTGAAGATAAAACTAATAGCCGGGCACGCGCCATGTATGCATATGGGTTTTTCACAAAACCGGGCATTTGAACATTTTCCGAAATTCCCAATTCTTGAATAAGAGCCTCAAGGCGATCGCGTTCCTGACCCTCTCCCAAAATAAGCAAATGTACCGGACGCTTCTTATTCACAATAGAAAAGGCGCGCAGGAGCGTTGGATAATCTTTTTGAACAACCAGCCGTCCAACAGCCAGAATCACCGGCTCATTGCCAGGAGCGAACCAGGGATGGGAGATGGGTTCTCGAGCTGCCTGGTCATATCCGGGGAATACTACCGGATTGTACACCACGTGTGTTTTTTGAGGCGGCATCCCGGTAGTCTTAATAAAATCCTCAGCCACACCCTGGGACACACAAATCGCCCCGTCCGCCAAACCAAAGAATAAACTTGCCAGTCGTATAATTATCTTGTTACGCATTGTCGGTACGGCAGCCAGCTGGGTCGAAAGCATGTTATGTATGGAGATGACCAGGCGCGTATGCACTCGCGCAAGCCTGACAGCCCAAACCGCAATCAGGCTGGTGTGGGTCTGGATGCCGTAAAGAAGATCAGGGTGCCGGGTACGCAAGTAGCGCACCAATGGGAATAGCGAGAATAATACTCTTTTTCCTTTTAGATCGATGATAGTAACTTGCGCTGGTACTTCTGATAATAGCCCTCCGGAGCAATCTGCCAGCAGGAGATCGACCTGCAGGCCCTGTTGCATTAATCCTTTGATCAGGTTGATCGCCATGCGTTCCGCGCCACCTATTCCAAGGGACTGGATGAAGATGGCAATCTTTTTTCCGGCCATTTTGGGATTTTCGTGATCAATAGAGCCAGCGGCTCGCGCAGTATCAGCGAAAGGGATCGGAGGAGATATCGTCATTTACGATTGTGCCGGATAAGGATCGTTTGAATTTTCGTGGAAACCATTACTGGAAATTTACGAAGAAATGATAGGAACCATTTCGGTTCAATTTCAAAAATCATTCTTACGACTTTCAGCGAACCCGGTTGAAACGGCGGATATAACGCCAGTTTGGCAGCAGTCATGACTACATTTGTTCGCAAGCGGTAAAAATCCGGGTCAGGTGTGTAACTTTCAGAAAATGCCTGCCAAACTCGCAAATAGGTATCGGCAGCTTCGGCACGCTTCCAGAACATGGCAGGTCTGCCCGCCAGCGCCCCCGAAACACACACAACTTGTTCCAATGAAATGGATAACCCCGGAAAATGCTTTTGAAGATTGGCAAATATGGTTTTTGATTTCCTGTCCATATTGGCTCTCTGAAACCGACTTATATTACTTCCTGAATGAATTCGATAAATATATAATGATTCGGTCAAATTGGATCCATGAGCATATTCGAGTAACCGCGCAAAGAAATCCAATTCGGATACTTCCCGGCTGGCATTATATTGAATCTTATGGTCAACGATAATGGAGCGACGAACCAAAATAGTAGGATGCCAGAAAGCTACAGAGAAAATATTAGTCCAATGAATAGCCAGATTCTCGCGTGGGGCGGATAATCGGCCAATGGTTTTACCACGTTCATCAACCATTTCGAGCGGGGTTCCAACAATATCAATCTCAGGATGCGTTTCTAAAAAAGCGACTTGTTTCTCGAAACGTTCCGGCAGGCTGATATCATCTGCATCCATGCGGGCTATATATTTGCCGCGCGCCAGCGCCAATCCGGTATTGAGCGAGGCCGACATACCCTGATTCGAAGGATTCCGATGAATAATCAGGCGTGGGTCCTTCTGACGGAAAGATTCCAATATCTCTGGGGAACTGTCCGTTGAGCCATCATCGATGGCGATCAGTTCAAAATCAGACAGACTCTGATCGAGGATGCTTTCAACTGCCTCGCGCAGAAATTTATCAGCATTGTAGACAGGCATGATGACACTGATCATTGGTTTAGACGAATTTTCCATATGTCGTTCTCGAATCAATTACCCATTCCAACTTTTGAGGATTGGCTTGCCTGATCCTTTCGAATCTATCGTTGAAGGGCAGGCCGCAGTAGTCTCAGGCAAAGTAGGTCTTCCTTACCCTGGGATGAGTCAGGCGGTAAAAAACCTGGGAGACAAATTTCAGAGGCCATTCCCAATCTGACCGCATACCCACGTTCACATAAAACCCGGCCTCTCTTACCTCCCACCGACGAAGAAGGAAAATTGCCATAACAATGGTGTCGCGCGTCCGTAGTTTTTGGAGATATTTTCTGGCATTGTTTGTCAACCCAACTTTTCCCAAGAAACCATCCGTCATTTTCAGATGTTCTTGTACAATTTCCGAAAAGAAGGCGCCATTCCAATTAAACGTTAGCGCCCCGGCATGCCGGCGATATTGATATATGAGACTGTCGGTCCTTGCATAAAGAATTCTTGCAAACGCCAGGCGGATCATAAATTCCCTATCGCCGCTTATTCGATATCCCGCGTCGAAGGCACCAATTCTCTCAAAAACGCTGCGGCGGAAAAACCAGGCATTAAAGCCCGGGGCGGCCAGAACTACCTGCTCCAATAAATTCTCCGGGATGGCAGGCACTATATCCGAAATAGTTTCAAATTCGCCACTTTCGGTAGTACAGAAAACTTCCGCCTTCCCGGCTACTGCCTCAATCGCTGCATCAGCAAAGCAGGCTGCAATATCCTTAAACATATTCGGCGCATATAGATCATCCGTGTTCAAAAAACCGACGATCTCTCCCTGTGCCAGTTTCAGCCCTTTATTGAGCGCATCATACATGCCATGGTCAGGTTCGCTGATCACTTTTAGGTCAGGATATCTGCCAAGCACGTCCAGTGTACCATCAGTGGAACCGCCATCAATGATGATATGTTCAATCTGTAAATAATTCTGTTCTAAGACGCTTTCAATGGCCTGAGCGATCATGCCGGCCCGGTTGAAGGAGGGAGTGATTATCGAGATTAGGTACCGGTTTTGCGTCAAAGGGAGCTCCATTTTTGAAAAGTCGTCAGGTTAAAAGTCTACCCATTAATGCGGAAATCCTTCGCATGGGTAATCTTTGGTGCAGATTTCCATTTCAGGATTGAAGCAATCATTCCTGGCTGAGGACCAGCTATTAAAAAAGAATTCCGAAATGGGAAACAGCATGACCAGGAACTAAATTAAGGGGGGTTGGGTTGGGTATTTATGCAGAACCTGATCGCCAACTTCATGCTGGTCGTTTTTTCTTATGATACCATATTGCCACCCGCCGGGTGATTCCATGGATGCCTGATTGCCTGAATGTAAAATAAAAACTCCCGATCCGTTTCAGTAATCCATCCACCAGACTGGTTTGGTACAGTTTATTAATGAATTTCGGAGGCCAGCCGGGGTCGAACCGGATGCCCTCCCGTGCGAAAAACCAAGCCTTACCCAACTCCAGCTTGGTTAAGTGGAATTCAGCCATCCTGAGCGTATCACGTGTGCGCATTTTCCGCAGAAATACTTTGGCATTCTCTGGCAATCCGTCTTTTCTTAGAAAACCATCCGTCAGCTTCAAATGCTCTTGCATGATTTCTGTCAAGAAGGTATTTTCTCTATTGAATGTTAATGACCCGGCATGTTGGCAGTAACGGTACACGAGGGTATCTGTCCTCGCATACATAATCCTGGCAAGCGCCAAACGGATCATGAAATCCCGGTCAGCGGCAAACCGATAGCCGGTTTCGAAAGCACCAATTCTCTCAAAAAGGCTGCGGCGGAAAAACCAGGCATTAAAAGCCGGCTGGCCCAGGACAGTCTGTTCCAGTAAATTATCCGGGCTGGAAGGGATGATCTCCGCAACCGGCGTAAGCTTTCCATCCTCACCTGCACGAAGAACTTCAGCCCGGCCCGCTACCGCTTCGACCACTGGATTGGCAAAGGGCGCTACGATAGCCTCGAACACCTCCAGAGCATACAGGTCATCGGTATTTAGAAAGCCGACGATCTCTCCCTGCGCCAGTTTCAGCCCTTTATTGAGCGCATCATACATACCATTATCTGGCCCGCTGACCACTTTCAGGTGCGGATATTGCGCCAGCAAATCCAGTGTGCCATCCGTGGAACCACCGTCAATGATGATGTGTTCGATCGGAGAATAATCCTGTTTCAAGACACTTTCAATCGCATGGCCGATCAAATCGGCACGGTTGAAGGAGGGAGTGATTATCGAGACCAGAGGCCGGCTTTGAGTCAAATTTTGCTCCATTCCAGCCAGTCTGCCCTTACTTCGCCATACCATTCCAAAAAGCTATCCACCTGATGTTCCAGGCCGAAATGGCGCCTGGCATATTCTGCGGCAGCGCTGCCCATGTTCTTGCGTAAATGTTCATCGCCCAACAGCCGTTGGAGTGCCTCAGTCATCGCAGCAACATCCGATAAAGGTACCAGACAACCGGTAATCCCATCCGTGATTTGGTCCGGAATTCCACCGACTTTTGTGGCGACAACCGGCGTACCGCAAGCCATCGCTTCGGTTATGGTGTTGCCGAATGCTTCGGCCAGGGCCGGCAAAGCATACACATCCGCAGCCTGGTAATACAAAGCCATTCGGTTCGGGTCCGGTTCAAACAAACGGTATTGGATATGCAGGCCGTTTGTGGTTGTCTCCTCCGAGCTTTTTAATTCCCCAATGCAAATGAGCGTCAAATCCCCGATTTCAAGGCCGGCTATTTGTAATAGGGCCGCTTCCAACTGGCCAAAATTCCTCCAAATACTATTTCTGCCGCCATTCGCAGCATAAAGCACCACCTTCGATTGTTGAGGAATGCCAAGCTGGTCCCTGGCGGAATGTTTGTCTCCCGGATGAAAAATATTCAGGTCAATCCCATTGGGAATGACCTCACATGAAACTCCCTGAAGCATGGAATCTTGCACTTTCTGGGCAAGCCAGTGGGATACTGTTGTAATGTAGAGATGGCTTTTGGAAAAAATCTCACGTTTCCGTTCCCAATTGTATCTGGTGGCATCTCTTCTAACGGCAGGATAGATGGTCAGATCCGGGCATTGCCCACAACCTATCTTCCAGCGTTCACAATTAAAAGAATGGCCGCAGTGCCCGCTCAACAACCAGGCATCATGCAAAGTCAGGATCAACGGCGCTTGGGCACTGAGCCATGGCAATAGCCGCAGATCGAAATAATTGGCATGTAAATTGTGGCAGTGAACGATTTCAGGCCGCTCGGGAGGCAAGTCCAGCAAATCCCTGGTCCCCGGCCAGTTAAAATTCTCGCGGCCCAGCCTGGATTCGACCCACTGCTTTCCCATAGGTACCATTCCCATCATCGATGCAAGTTTCGAGGGGAGAGGATACGGGCCAGCCACAAGTTTTTTGGTCATTTTCTGCCAGTATTTTGTCCATGGCGTGAGATATTGTTTATTTGGTATCAAGAATACATCCGGATCGCTTGTCAATTTCCTCCCCACTGCCAGCCAGGAATTATGGCCCTGGCTTCGGTAGGACTGGAAGAGATTCCAGGTGACGCCTTCGGCGCCACCGCCTTGATCGCGGGTATTTACTTGCAAAATTTTCAAAGCTCTTGCTCCCGAGAGGTACGAATAGGTACTCTAAAGTTTACAGCGATACTAACTGTCAAACCAAACCATAAATAAAACATTGTAAGTGCCAGCCTTTTCTATATTATCTCCAAGAATTTTGGGCGATAGTGCTGCTTTAATCCAAACAGCATTGTTTAGGTAGAGATCCAGCAACACTTTTTACGAAAAAAGAATAAGAAAAACAATCCCCTATGACCAGGTGTTTCGTACCACTTCGAATTCGTCGAATATTGCAAAAACATCCCTTACATAATCCAGGCCGGAATATTCTTTTGCGCGCGCCAGGCCTTTCTGG
>Ga0182011_10002147_pt1 | contig 16853 bp, 13 predicted proteins | sample 711E1DmetaG_FD_120481 | JGI IMG/M metagenome (GOLD analysis project Ga0182011, IMG submission 120481) | Permafrost microbial communities from Stordalen Mire, Sweden - 711E1D metaG | ecosystem: Environmental > Terrestrial > Soil > Wetlands > Permafrost | place: Sweden: Stordalen | collected... | reverse complement strand
AGGTTAACGCTTATGGGCCAACGGCCTGGGCTGAGTTAGGTCGCCCCTTCAGGGCTGAGCGTTGCGACAAATCACTGTTGCCAGTACAGCACACCCGACCAACACACATTTAGGACACTACCGTCGGGGGAGAGGGGCCGGGTGTCAAAGTACCATTCAACCGACCCCCTCACCCGTCCCGCGCCGGCTGGTGAAAACGCCGGTCGCGGGCCACTCTCTCCCCCAATGGGGAGAGGGCAGAAATACCTCGTACAGCCCTGATTATTACGATGAGAGCTCTTGACTTTCCGCATCCAGGGCGGCCATTTCGGCCTCGGCCAGCCGCCAGCCTAAAGCGGCGGCATTTTCCTGAGCCTGCTTGGCATTCTTGGCCCCGGGGATGGGGACAGCCCCCTTGCTTATCACCCAGTTCAATGCCACCTGGGACGGGGACTTACCTTCGTGAGCTTTTCCAATCGCGCGCAGGAGCTGAATCAGAGGTTGGATTTTGCTCAGTCGCGCCCGCCTGAAGAGGTAGCTGCGTAGCCCCGGCGGGCGAGTCAGCGGCGTATATTTGCCCGTCAACATTCCCTTAGCGAGAGGACTGTAAGCAATCAGTGTGACACCCAACTCGCGGCAGAGTTTCAACAGTCCCTCACGCTCGACGCGCCGATTGAGCAGGTGGAATTCCACCTGGTTGGAGGCTAGCGGGATACCGCGTTTCGCCAGAGCGGAGTGGGCGCGCAACATCTGGGCGGAGTTGTAATTCGACACGCCCACCGCGCGCGTCAATCCCGCCTCGACGGCGTCCGCCAGCGCATTGGCCCACACCTCGATCGGCACGGGCAGGAAAGGCCAGTGGATCTGGTAAAGGTCGACCCGTTCCAACCCCAAGCGGGCGAGGCTGTCACGCAGCTTGGAGACCAAGGCGCCTTTCCACAGCCGCCAGGGGTAGGGCATGAACTTCGTCGCCACCACCAGCGGTGCTATCTGCGGGGATTGCCTGGCTTCCCGGAGGCGCGCGCCTAACAACTGCTCCGAGCGCCCCTTTCCATAAACTTCGGCGGTGTCGAAGAAGTTGACGCCGGATTGCAGGCTGACATGGAAAGCATCGTGAATGTCGCTATCGGTGTGGGTCTTACCGTAACCCCACATCATGCGGTCTCCCCACTGCCAGGTACCCAGGCCGAGAGGGGAGATGCGAATGTCGGTCTTGCCGAGGGGAATGAGATCTACCATGCCGTACTCCGTTTCTTGCACTCAGAATGACATGTCATCCTGAACCCGCCATGTGGGAGATGGCCCCGTTTTTCAGGTCCGGGTTCCGTTCAACGTAAGAGCCGCAGACCTAAAGAGCAGGTCTGCGCTACGCTTGCTTGCCCATTTGCGAATGACGTTATCTATTCTGCGAGCGTGATTGTAACAGGTCAATGGACGCGCCGCTCGTGGCCTGTCCAATATTTTTCGCGCAAAACTTTTTTCAGGATTTTTCCCGTCCCACCTTTCGGGAAGGCGTCAACAAATTCAACAGTCTTGGGAATCTTGAATCCCGCCAGATGCTTTCGGCAATGCTCCATGATTTCGGCTTCGCTGGCTTGGTGGCCCGCCTTCAGGGTGACGACGGCCTTGGCGACTTCTCCCCATTGCTCGTCGGGAATGGCAATGACCGCGCATTCCAGGACGGCGGAGTGCTGGTAGAGTACGCGCTCAATTTCCGCCGAGGCCACGTTCTCGCCGCCGCTCAGAATCATGTCCTTGGCGCGATCGACAATGAGGATGTAACCTTCCTCATCGAGTGTGGCCAGGTCCCCGGTGTGAAACCAGCCGTCGCGAATGGCGGAGGCGGTGGCTTCCGGCTGCCGCCAGTAACCTTCCATGACTACGTCGCCGCGTACCACGATTTCGCCTACCTGCTGGCGGTCGGGCGCCACGTCACGCCCATCGACATCGACTACCCGGATTTCGCTGCCCGCCATAGGGTAGCCTGCTGTCGCCTTGCGGCGCAGATTCTCCTCCTCGGGGTCATCCGCGAGGTGTTCTTTAATGCGCGCCAGATTGAGGACAGGGGATGTTTCCGTCAGACCGTAGCCGCCCATGGCGGTGCAACCGGGGATTTTCCTTTCCACTTCCTGCATGAGGGCGGTGCTGGCGGGCGCGCCACCGATCATGACTTCACGCACGCTGCTTAAGTCGTAGCGTGGAAAATCCGGATGATTCAGCAGCGCGATGGCCATGGCGGGAACCAATTGCAGGCGCGTGACTCGCTCGCGCTGAACAAGCGTCAGGACCGCCGGCGGGTCAAACTTCGGGAGCATTACGTGCCGCCCGCCCGACAGGGTGAAGATGTGAGTCGCGCCCCAACTGTTGATGTGGAAGAGCGGCACCGTATAGAGATGCACATCGCGATCAGAGGCCCTCATGCCGAGGGCGGTGTAGAAGGCGTGCAGGTAGAGATTGCGGTGCGTAAGCATGACCCCCTTGGGATACGCCGTGGTGCCACTGGTGTAATAAAGTTCGGCCACGGAGTTCTCATCAATCTCGCGGAAATCGATTTGGGCGGGCTCGGAAGCTTCCAGCAACTCGTCATAGAACTTTTCCTGCGCCCAAGCCGGCTTGACGTCGCGCAAAGAGATATAGTGCTCAACGGATTGCACGTGCGGCCGCAGGGCCTCCAACAGCGGGATGAATTCTCTATCGAAGCAGAGCACGCGCGGGGCGGCGTCATCCAGAATGTGAGTCAACTCTTCTGGGCTCAGGCGGATGTTCATCGCCAGCAGGATGGCGCCGATCTGCGGCACCCCGTAAAAGGCTTCCACCATGCGATGGCAATTGCAGCTAAGGTAAGCAACGCGGTCGCCCTTTCGCACCCCCAGACGCAAGAGCGCGGCAGAAAGCCGGTCAGCGCGTTCGTTGAACTCGCGATAGGTGAATCGATCCTCGCCGCACACGACGCCGACTTTGCGGCCATACAATCGCGCCGCGTGCCGCTTCAACCGGACGGGGGTTAGGGGGAGCAGCATTTGCACCTCGCTAGATTTTAGCCGGAATTTCCATTATCGAGCTCGGGTCCGCCCGATAACATACGCCTGAGCGCCGCCGAATACAACTGTCAGCCGGGTTTGCACTGCCAGGTCCTTCCACAGGGCGCCGAACGGGCCAGTTTCGCCTCCCCGCAGGATCCCAAAGCTGGACGCTGGCCAATAGTGCTGTACGTGGCGCGGCCCCGTTCTACTGGTCCGGGTTCCGTTCAAGGTAAAAGCCGCAGACCTAAAGAACAGGTCTGCGCTACCCTTGTTCGGCTGCCTTATTGCCGTGCAACTTCTTAACCAAATTGGCTACGTTGACCGCAAAGTGCCGGGCAGTCTCTACTCCTTCTTTGTCCTGCCAAATCTCGCCCGGAAGCCGGCCAAACACCATGTTCCAGTACGTAGATCCCGGCACAATCATGTCGTTAATCAGGAAGAACATGAGCATTTCCTGAAGCGTGAAGGTGTGTCCGCCGCGGCGCGCCACCGCCACCGGGCCGCCAACCATGCCGGCGAGGAACTGGTCCGACTTTTTGGAAACCTGGCCGATGCGCTGCAGTGCCGCCATCACGTCCCCACGCGCCGTACCGAAGTAGACGGGCGAGCCCACAATGAAGCCCTGCGAGGCTCGGAGCTTTTTGATAATGTCGTTCAAGCCGTCTTGTAAACTGCACTCATTGGATTCACCACAGTTGCCACAGGCCGTACACGATTCGATCTTCATTTCGGAAAACGAGATGACTTCCGCCTCGACGCCTTGCTCGCGAATCAGGCGCGCGCATTCGTTCATGAGTTGTGCGGTGTTGCCATCCGCTTTGGGACTTCCACTTATTAAAAGTACTTTTGGCATTGTCCATCTCCTAGGAATTTCTATTTCGGCAGATACCTTCTCACGACCCGTAACAAGGGTTCTGGCGCTACGACCCCAGCCTCTCAGACGGCGCCGAAAAAAGCCGCCCTCCTATCATACCGGAGAGCCACTCGCCGCAGCAGGAGAAACGAAAGCGGCGATTTCAGCTCTCGATCAATGCTCCCTTGCTGGAAAAACTCTGTAGCGAAAACCGGGCTGGAACGTTGTACGCAGAGACGGACACGTGTATATTACCGGTCAGCCGGGATATCAAAGGGGAAACTCCGGCTGAGATGTGCAGATGTCCGAACAGGCGAAGCAGAGCGAGATTCCTCTCCCGCGACTGCGGGATCGGAATGACAAGCGAATCAATTGGCCCATGGGGTTAATTTTTATGAAGAATAGCTATTTCGACAAATTATGGACTGGGGTTTTCAGTGCACTTTGGGTGGCGAGCATGGCTTGGGGCGCCGCGCCGGAAACAGCAAAGAACCCGGTGGCAGTTCCCTTTCAATTGCGAACTCCCACCCGTGGAGTCAAGCTTACCGGTGGAGTGTTGAAGCGGACATTCGACAACAACCTCGAATACCTGCTCAATGACTTTTCCGTGGATGATCTTCTTTACGTTTTTCGTGAGCGCGCCGGGAAGCAGAATCCTCCGGGAAAGCCCTTCGCCTGGGACAAAGGCGGTCCCAGGGTGACCGGTTCGGTGGCCGGTCTCTTTCTTATGGGCAGCGGCAATGCGCTGCGTTGGGATGAAGACAGGAGGCTCAGGGAAAAGATGGACGCGGTCATCGCGGGAATCGCTGCCTCGAAGCAGGCCGATGGCTTCATCATGGGTTACCCGGAAGACAAAACCGATTTTCATGAAAATGCCAACTACGTGCGCTCCTGGATTACTCACGGACTCACCGACGCCTCCCTGGCAGGCAATCCTCAGGCCTTGCCGTTGATCCGCGGTTACCTGGACTGGTTCAATCATTCTGAGTACCTGACAAAAGTGGCGGACAAGATTCACGGCTATATCCCCGACCACTACATCCCGTATCAGGGTATGATTTCCTCCACGCTGATGTACCTCTCTCCCCTCGGCAAGCTGGATGATCTGAATGTAATCCTGAAGTACTACCAGGAAGATTGGTGGCTCGATCAGCTCCTGGCCAATGACGACCGGGCCATCTATGACCGCCCGGAATCCCATTGCTACGAGATAACGGCTTTCGAAGCGTATCTGGACCTTTATCGCATTACCGGTGATATGCGATACCTTCAAGCCGTGCTGAATGCCTGGAAAATGCTTCGCGACAAATGGGAAATGCCCGGTGGCTCTTGGGCCTTGTGCGAGGCCAAGCGATATCCGCCGAAGTCCTATCTGCTGGGTGCCCGGAGCCGGTCGGGCGAGGAGTGCTGCACGGTTTTCTGGATCAAGCTCAACCAGCGTCTCCACTTGCTCTTTCCGGAGCAGGAAGTCTATGTGAGTGAGATCGAGAAGTCGATTTACAACGCCGGAATCGGAAATCAACTTGGCGGCTCCATGATTAGTTACTCCACAGTTCTGGAAGGCAAAAAGGAAGCGCCCCAGTGCCCTCCCTACGGGACCTGCTGCGAAGGGCAGGGAACCCGGCTTTATGGTTCACTGCCTGAATACCTCTATTCCTTATCTCCCCGGGGAATCTACGTGGACCTCTATGCTCCCTCTGAAATCTCATGGAAGCAGGGGAATACTGAGCTAAAGCTGACCACCACCACAGCTTTCCCTGAAGCGGGGGATGTGAAAATAAAGGTGGACACCTCGCAACGCGCCACATTCACGCTGAGCCTGCGCATTCCCTCCTGGGCGGCCAAAGCTGTGGAAATCTTTCTGAATGGGAAACCCGTGTCGGCGGGGATTCCAGGCAGTTACTGCCACCTCGAATGGGAATGGAAACCAGGAGACCAAGTCTCCTTTAATTTGCCAATGCGGTTTCGGATGAGCCGGTATGAGGGTTACGACCAGATAGCCGGATACTCGCGCTATTATCTCGAGTATGGACCGCTTCTGATGGCTCTGGTGGGTAAGTCGAATCTCGAGCCTTCCATTCGCATCTTGAATGATCCAACCCAGCCATCGGCTTGGTTGAAACCGGTTGCCGGAAAGGCGCTGCACTATCAAATCTCGACTGATAAGGGGTATTGGGCGCTTCGTGAAGATGAGGCCTGGGCAGAGAAGTTCTTTGAATATATGCCTTACTATGAGGTCCCACAGAACCAGGAATTTACCGCATTTCCGGTCATCCAGAATAATCCGTGAGCAAGCGTAACAGTGTCCACGGGTGGCGCATACATCCTGCCGTTTTTTGGCGGGATGTATGCGACCCAGGGATGCCTCAGCGTGAAAGCGACCCCTCACCCGTCCCGCTCCGGCTGGTGAAAGCGCCGGTAGCGGGACACCCTCTCCCCGAGGGAGAGGGCTTTGTTTCCGTTTTCAGACAGCAACATCTGGTTCTCCGGGTTTCTGGTTTCGCCGACGCTCGTGACGCGCACCGCCGCCTGCGCTTTGACGGGGCATTTTGTTTCGCAGATGCCGCAGCCGATACAAAGATCAGGGTCTACGCGGGGTTGCTTCACTGTCAATTTCTCGCCCTGAATGTTCCGGACCTCAACTTCTTCAAACCAGATGGCCTTCTTGGGCGTCGGACAATGCTCTTCGCAGACGATACAAGTCTTCGCGTAGGCCCAGGGTAAGCAGCGATTCTTGTCAATGTAGGCCAAGCCGATCTTGATCTTCTGCTTTTCCGGGACCTCAATCTGGCGAATCGCGTGGGTCGGGCAAACCTGCGAGCACAGATTGCACTCGTAGTCGCAGTAACCGATTGACATGTTCAGGACGGGCGTCCAAACGCCTTCCACTCCGCCCTCCAAGGAAGCAGGATGAATGGCGTTCGTGGGACATACCTTCATGCATTCGCCGCAGCGGATGCACCGGGCGAGGAATTCGTCTTCGGGAAGCGCCCCCGGGGGACGAATCAGGGCGGGATTGAAAGACCGTTTCGAGGCTTGCGGAGCGATGCCAAAGAGCAGCTTGGCGCCTAAACCGGCCAACCCCGCCGTTAAGACCGCTCTCCGCCCCAGCTCAAGTCGGGCTTCTTTGGGGGGATGAACGAAGTCACCTATCCACTTGTACAACGTGTTCATCGTGCTTTTTCTCCAGCTTCAGTTGACTGGTGAAGGAGATCGCCTGGGCAGGGCAATCCGACTTGCAATTCCAGCAATAGAAGCACTCGGAAGGCTTCCACTCCAGGCGGTTGTCCGGAGTGGCCCCGCCCTGGCAGTCAACCAGGCACAGCCGGCAACTGTCGCACTTCTCCTCATTCTTCTTCAGACGAATGAGGGGATTCTTCCCTACCACTCCCAGCAGCGCGCCCAGAGGACAAACATAACGGCACCAGAAGCGCGCGCGGAAGAAGTTGAGTACAACGGTCGTAATAAACAAGACTCCGATCAGCATGCTGCCCCAGTAATACGGTTGTCCCACGGCGAGGAAGTGGTTGCGCAAAAAACCATAGATGGGTTCCGTCACCAGTGTGAACCGGACCGGCCCGACCCCGGGATTGGCGTTGTAAATCCAGGTGAACAACGCTACGAGGCCCTTGTTTACGGCCGGATAGATGGAAGTGGAAAGCGAGCGGAAGAAGAAAGAAAAGGGGTCCAACCAGCCGACGACGTTAGCCCCCAGCAGGGCTGCAAACAAAAACGCCACCAGCGCATAGTACTTCGCTTTCTGCCATGGATTGTAACCGCCGACCTCGAGTTTCTGCTGGGCTCGCCCGACTCGCAGGCTGGTGAAGAAGTTGTGCAAAGACCCGAAAGGACAAACCCAACCGCAAAACCACCGCCCGCAGATAAAGGTCACCGCCAGGGTAACGAGGGAAAGCAGCATCGCTCCCACGAAGGCGTGTGAAGCCAGGCAGGAATTGAGAGCAACCAGCGGGTCCAAGTTGAAGAAGAACGCGACTCCCCGGCCAGCCTTGTTGATTGGGTGATAAGCCGTCTGCAAGAAAAGATAGCAGAACAGGAGAAAGAAGCCCGTTTGGGTAAGCCGGCGCAGCCAGACGATCGACGCGGTGTTCTTCTTCTTGGCCATGAGATTTACACTTCGATTCGTTTTGGAGAAAGCGAATTGAAATCGATAGTGCCGAGACCCCGGGCGTTCCCCTGCGCGATGTAGCTAATCGAATCGGGCTTGTAACCAAGTAATGTCGCGCCCAAGGCGTCCACGGCGACCTGGTCAATGCCAGCCGCAAGGGTGTCTTTCCGCTTTACATCGGCAAGATTGCCGCCCACCGGCCCGTTGGCCGTCAGCACGCGAATAGCATCGAGCACCACCAGTTGGGGCTTGAGGAAAATAGCCAGATCCACCAAAGCGCCACCCAGGTCCTGGTGCAGCCGGTTGCGCGGCCCACCAATTACCCCCATCAGGTTCTTCATGCCCAGTGTCGCCAAGCACAAGTTGTGGTTCTTCACGATGGGGACATTGATCAGCCGGTCTGCTTCAATAATGTCCTGGTACACCTGCCACTCTTTCAGGACTGCGCCGTTAATGGACATCTTCTTGAATTTTCTTTCATCCAGGAAGACCACTTCCGCCCCCGCCTTTTCGGCAGCCTGCTGAATCCTGCTGCGCGGAAAAGAAAGCTGGGCCGGATTGCAAGGGTTGTCGCTGACCAGCACCTTTTTCGCTCCCGCTTGGTAACACATCTCTACGACAGTGGCGACGACATCGGGGTTGGTTGTTGCGGCCTGTTCCGGGCGACGGTCCCAACCTATGTCGGGCTTTACCCAGACTATATTCCCTTTAGAAACAAAGCGGTTCATCCCACCGAGAGCCTCGATGGCCTGGCGAGTGAGCCGCCTTGCTTCCTCGGTAATGCCGTCAGGCTCGGCCGGCGAACTCCTGTAATGCGCGATACTCAAGGACGGCTGGGGCGCTGCCCAGAGGGAATGCGAACTGAGCAAACCCATCTGCAACCCGGCTCCTGCCAGTGCGCCTGTCCTCAAGAAATCTCGTCGGCCAATTTGTGCCATGTACTAACTCCCGGACGGGATGCTGAAATTCCTCGCTTCGCTCTCTCGTAAATCGCCCAATATCGGTCATTCCCGCGAAAGCGGGAATCCAGCCCCTTGTGGACCGACCTGGACCCCCGCTTTCGCGGGGGTGACAACACCGGAGATTCTTAGGCATCCTGCTAAAAGGACACTCTGTCTCCCTTCTCTGCAAGACGCTCAATAACCGATTTCAAGAATGATTCGGGGCGGGGTGGAGGGTTCAGGCAGAGGATCACATAGGAACCCGAAGCGAAAAACACAGCTTCGCCCTCGGACTGGTTTGACCCCAAAAAGGCCGCGAGGGCCTGTCCCGGCTGAGGAACCACCTTACCCGAGCGCTCAAAGTAATCCCGTAACTGGCCAACCTTCTGCACTGCCCCTTTTGCGTCCGGCGCCTTTGAGATGATTAGGGATGTCCGTTTTTCACCCCACGCGTAGGCCGCCATGATGGCGGGCGCGAGAAAATCATGTCCCAGGGGGGACTTCTTCACGAACTTGCAGGAGTGACTTACCAGATTCTGCGCCGGGAAAAGGGAAAGAAACTCCGGCATCGCTCCGGTTGGACCGATCCTTCGTGACACCACCTGGGCGAAGCGCTCCAGCACTAGCCCGGCTTTCTCCTTATCGCTGAAGGCGGACAACTTCACGTAGAACTCATCCTGGAAGAAGTTCAGGATTTCGTTGCTGCCATAGCCTTCCGAGCCGACGGGCAAGAAGTGGTAATCCGGCGAGCTTTCGGCAGCATAAATCCCGAAGGCATTCGACTGCGCTCCCATGTTGTAGATGTCGAGTGTGATATCGGTGCTGGAGGCCTGGTATCCCTGGTGAACCATCGCCACAAGGCCATAATCCAAGTAAACATCAGCTCCGCCATCGATGTATTTGTAAAGGTCTGAGCTGAAGAACTTTTGCTCGCCTGTCCGTGATGCCCCAACTTCCGAGGGCTCCGGCAACAGCCGCGCCAGCCTCTCTTTAGTTGCGGCAGGAATCACAGGGGGCGCCGAATCTTGTCCGCCCACCCCCTGCCCAATCAACATCCCAGGCAAGGCCGGAATCAGCAGCAGATAAAAAGCAACGCTTCGCATCTTTCCGAGACCATCTCCGTATTGCCCAAGGGGCGATATTTCATTGCAGGGTCGTATATCGGGATCTTTGGCTGGGCGGATGACATAATGTCCTCCTTTACCCTCAAAGCGTGAATTGGCGACCCACCGTAGCCACAGCACCTAAAATTCCACACGAAAAGGAGGTTCTACGATTCATCACCGGCGCCTTGACCTCCCGAACGTTGAACTTCTCAACAAGGCCTATGGATAATCTAGCGCTTCACTGGGAGCACATGCATCTTTGAGGCCAAGTTGAAATCGCGGGCGGTTTGACAATCAAACCACGGTCGACTCGGGTCGTTGAAGATTGGCCGGCAGCCTGCGTAACACATGCCAAGTTGCGAGGGACACTAACCCGCATTTCTCACCACGGGTCTGGAAGGGCGGGGCTGAAGCCCCGCCCTTCCGGCAGCCCCCTAAGAGCGTCCAGACGTAGTGAGAAATCCGGGCTAATCCCCTAAATGCGCCGAAAAGGAAAAGCGTAATCAGCGTAAGCGCAATGCAGTGCAGGATACTTCGAGTAAATGCGAATCAGTGCCCTCCGAGGCATCTCGGAAATCCGCCGCAGAGGCAAACTAGCCAAGGGCTCCGCCATTGATATCCGGTGTAGAATCGGGGCTTGGCCCGGCCATGGCCGAGCCGAGCGTCGGCCCTCCAATGCGGAGCAGCCACGAACAGAGTAGACGCAGGTCCTTTCCCCTCTGGGTGGAGCAGGTTGCCTGAGCTTCTAACGCCAACTTCCGGGCTCGCTCGCAGTCGCCGGCCTGCAAGGCTCCCCTGGCGTCTTCCCGAAGTTGGTAGGCTTTCGCAATCAGCAGCATCAGCGAATCAAGATCAGCGCCGCAACGCGAACATATGCCAGAGCCCCGGAAGCGCGCCTGGCAGACGGGGCACTTGGGTGGTTCTTCTTGCGCACCTCTGATCAATGGCCCTCCACGAAAAAGAGCAATTCGCGCAGGGCCGTGGTGGCCGTCTTCAAGGCTTCAGGGTCATTTGAGGAAATAGCGGCCTGGATTCGTTCGTGCAGCTCGGTCGCTTCTTCTTTATCCTCCGAGTGCATGGAATCGAAATGTTGCCGCGATCGCTCGATCAATTCAATCGCTTCCCGCACAGCCTCCAAGGGAGTCGGGGAGACGCTAAGAACTTTGTCTTCGGGTTCCCCGGTTCCCTCTTGGCTCGGGATTGCCTCGCCCTCGAGGGCGGAGTCCTCCCAAGCCGTTTCCCCGGAAGATTCTTCCACCTCCTCGCCGCGAGACGAGTACAGCGCCTCGAGGCGCTCCCGGGCCGCAGCGATTTCAGAAGGGCTCCTGGCCTGTAGCGCTCGTGCGATGGTGATGTGCTTCGACTTGCCTGTTTCCTTCTCGATGGCCGTGACATGCAGGATGCCATCCACATCCAGGCTCATGCGGCAGAGCACTTCGTTCAGCTCCTCCATCGGTCGCAAGCCTTTAATATGAAAGTCGCCCACCAGGATGTTCTTGAGTGCGTCTTCGTCTTCGCCTTGATAGATCTCGACCTGGACCTCGGTCTGGCGCGGATAGGCTGTGTAGTACCTCTCCGTCCGGGTTACTGGCAAGGGGGTGTTGCGATGAATGATAGGGTGGTAGCAATGCGGGTAGGGAAAGCCCCCGCGCTCTCCCAGGTAAGAGGGGCCGAACGAAAAAGGAGAGATGTCGACCAGCACCCGCTCGATTTCGTGCCCGGCAACGCGAGAGGCTAGTATCCCCGCGCCCAAAGCCACGCACAAATCGGGGTGCATGTCCTGGCGCGGCTCCAGGCTCGTCAGTTCCTTTAGCCGCTGGGCGATGATGGGCGTTCGGCTAGAGCCGCCCACCAAAAGAATGGCGTCGAGGTCTCCGGGGCTCTTGTGCGCATCGCCCAGCGCCTTGGAAACGCTGTCGAAAGTGGACTCGACCAAGGGGCGGATCATCTCTTCGTACTCGTCGCGGGAGATTTCCAGGTCGAGGTGGAGGGGCTTGCCGTCTTCGATCAGCAAGGCATCTTCCCGCACCCGAACGTAAGGCTCGAAGCTGAGCTTCTTCTTGGCTTCTTCGGCAGCCCACCACAACCGGGCATGGGCGGCGGCGTGGCTGCGGCGGAGGTCAATACCGTATAGGCTCTGGAATTCCCGCTCCAAGCGTTCCAACAGAAGGTCATCAAAATCATCGCCGCCGAGCTGATTGTTGCCATGGCTGGCGAGCACTTCGGTGACGTCGCCTTCCACGCTGACGATGGAGACGTCGAAGGTGCCACCGCCGAGGTCGTAGACCATGGCCGTGTGGCGCGAGGCATCCCCGAAGCCATAAGCGAGGCTGGCTGCGGTGGGCTCATTGAGGATGCGCACCACCTCCAAGCCGGCCAGCACACCAGCCTCGCGTGTGGCGTTGCGCTGGGCGTCAGAGAAATAGGCTGGCACGGTGATGACGGCCTTTTCTGCGGGCTGGTTCAGGTCGCGTCGCGCCCATTCTACCAACTCGCGAAGGATGAGCGCCGAGATTTCCGGCGGCGTAAACGTCTTGTCCCCAAGCTTCACCACCTCGGTCGAACCCATCTTGCGTTTGATGCTCCGCACGGTTAGTTCCGGATAGAGCAGTTGCTGATGGCGAGCCGCCTGTCCCACCAGGAGCTCTCCCGCTGGGGAAAAACCGACACACGACGCTAACATCTTGTTGCCCTCCGGGCCCAGAACTTGCACCCGGTCCTTAACGAAGACGGCGATTTCAGAATAGGTGGTTCCCAGATCGATACCTACTACGAGGTCATTCATCCTTGTGATCTCCTGCGGAGGTTGCTGTCGCCTTGCGCGCCACCTTCACTAGCGCCGGGCGGTAGACTTTGCCCTTCCATTCATAGCCAGCCCTGTACACTTCCACCACTGTCCCTTCGGCGGCCTGTTCGGTCTGTTCCACATCCACGGCGTGCATCAAGCTCGGGTCGAAGGGCTCACCCTGGCAAACGATCTCCCGCACGTCGAATTGCGCCAGGACTTCATCGAGGCGATACAGGCTCAAGGCACAGCCCTCCTGGAGCGCCGCGACGGCCTCAAAGGCTTGGCGGAGGGCCTTGTGGCGTGCCAACAGTCGGGCCACCCAGCCGGATTCGAGCGATTCACGCATTTTCGCCTGGCTGATGCGGGCTGCCTCAAGTCCACGGCCCAGACGGTCACGCAGGTCGAGGAGCACATCCAGCATTTCCCGGAGGGCGCGTTCTTGGGCCTCGCGGTACATCTCCGGGAATTGGGGAGCCAAATCGGCAAGCGGAGCGAGTGTCTCACCCAGTTGCTTGAAGCTCCGCCCTTGAAGTTTCACCTCCTGGGTTAAAGCAGTGACCGCCGCCCACATCGAATACAGATCGCAATGGCCATCCGTGCTGATGCCTGTTTCGTTGACCAAGGAAGAGAGCAGTTCGTCGGTAATCCCCTGCGGCGGTTCTTCTGCCGCCAGCACGCCGTCCAACCACATTTCAAAGCGCCGCAAAATCTCTTCGCGTTCCAAGTTCACTTCTCCCTCAAGACCGCCAACCATGGGCCGGGTCCGGTGAATCGTCTTTCGCCGGTGCGAGCCGGCAGCAAAGAGACCAGAGGAGCCTCCGGATCCGCCGCGAGCAACATATGAAGGGCTCGGCGTCGTGGGTCGCCCAGGATTTCATAAGCGTCGCGCACACGTTCAAAAGCGGCAGGCGAGCGGTCCGGCGGATTTTCCTTCACCTTGCGCAGGTAGGCGGCGCGGATCTCCTCGTCCCCGGCATTCGGCGCTACCCCCAGAATCTCCCTGGGATCTTCGTGCGTGGCGATGACGCCCTGTAGATGCCTTTTCAAAACAAGCTCCCTTGTCCCGGATTTTCAAAGTATCGCTTCTTGCCTGGCTTTTTCTGTGACTCCTCAGCCACGGGTGGTGTAGCGCCGCCCTTTAGGGCGGCAGGGGCATGGCCAGTCCCCGGCGCTACTTTTTTCTTCACCTGGGCCTTGACCAAATCGAGCAGAAGGTGGGCTAAATCGCCGAAGCTGGGCCGGTTGTCTTCTTCTTCCTCATCTTCATCTTCTTCGTCGATAGGCTCGTAATAGGGCTTGGGCTCCGCCAGGGGGAAGGTGCGCGCCTGTTTCTCTCGCTTCAGTACCGCATTCACCTGCTCGGTGGTTCTGGAGAAATCGCGCTCATCCATCGCCACTGGCGAATCGAGGAAGTCCATGCCAAGCCCGCCACGGCCTCGTTGCAGGTCCACCGCCTCCTCCACGAGGGTCATGTCCCGCTGCCGGCGCGCCAGTTCCGCGCCGACGGCGAGGCAATCACTTCGCCGCTCGAATTCCCGACTCGGCAGCGCCTGGGCGCGGAGCAGCAGGAAGCGCGCTTCCGAGGCGCCCCCCCTCACCAAGCCCGCCGCGGAAGCCGCATACGCCAATTCTCGTAAGTTGTGGCGCAGGGCCGCTTCTCCCAGGGCGCGCAACTGGCGCGCTTCCAGGCTGCAATGATCGTTTGACAGCTCTTTAAAGATCTCTCCTTCAAACTCCCTCGGGATCGTGAACGCCACGTTCATGTCGTCGCCCAAGGCGCAGGCGCGGGCCACCGCTCCAGCAAGGGAGTCCGTTTGATCGTGGGTGACTTTGCGCGGCAAACAACGATTCACTTCTCTTCCTTCGAGGCTGCATGCATCGCCCGCGCTGCGGCAGACCAGCACCGCCGCGGCTGCACTTCCGAGCAGTCGACTCACTCGGGTGAAATGTTCCCAAGCAGCTTTGTCTTCGCCATCTATAACGCACGCGGTCCAGCGCAGGGCGGCCAGGAACGCAGGACGATCGGCTTCCTGAGCCTGGGGCAAGGCCCCGAGTTCCGCCAGTTCCTGTTCAGCCCGGTGAGGTTTGCGCTGCCGCAGGTGACGGATGGCTTGGGCGACCAGGAGACGAAGCGCAGCCCGGCGGACCTCCGGGTTAAGGGCATCGAGTTTCTCCGCCTGCTCGAGAAATCCGATGGCCTTATTCAGTGCCCCCCTATTCTCCGCAGACTCCATCAAGTACAGCAGGGGTTGGCTATCATTCGGCAGCGCTCGGCGCCAGCTCTCAGCCACTCGTTCGGCGGCTTTCCAATCGGGTTCTTGCCGGGCCCAGTCCAGCCACTGCTCAAACGCTTCCCGATGGGGGTTAATGGCGCAGGAGCGCTCGAAGAGTTTTTCGGGAAACAGATAATAATAATCAGGCGTTCGGTGTTTCGCAGCCACCGCGCGGACCGCAGGTGGCTGTTTCTGGTAAGTATCCTCATAGCCAGGAAAATCTTCTATGAAGTCCGCGCGTACCTCGCTGAGTTCTTCGCCGGGAACATCGAGCAAGAGTTCTGCCATGTGCAGGTAAAGTGCTGCCGCTTCAGGGCCATCCTTTCGGAACCAACCCTCCGCCAGGGCGTGTTGGCGAAACTGCTCCCACATACTACTCGCCTCAACCGCCAACAAATTCGAGGTACACTCGAACGAGCGCGCAAAGAGTCGCCAGAAATAGGCGTTCTGGATCGCGGGGCCGCCCATCGCGGCCTGCACCCGGTGGGGATGCAGCCTCGATCGAGTCGCCTGTATCGCGATGTGCTGCTGCAATCGCTCAACTAGCTCGGGACAGGCGGCGCGGCAGGCGGAAATCGTCCGCTGGATTTCTGGAAAGATTTTGCTCCGCGCCACCGAGGCCAACGCAACGTCAAGTGATTGTATCGCGCTTCGTAGCTCCTCCATGTTGCCCCCAACCCGGCCGAGGAGCAAACGCGAAGCGGCAGGCAAAGGGTGCTCGCCGGGTCTCGGCGCGAGCATGGCCCGCATCGCCGGAACAAGCCGGGCGGGAGCGGAGTCGGGGTCAATGGCTTCCAGGTAGCGCTGGCAGGCTACGTCGTCTTGCCGGTAGAAGTACGCAATGGCCCGAACCAGCGTCTTCCAGGGCCCCAGAGGACCCCGATGGGAGATTTCCAGCAGGCGAAGAGTATCGTCCGTGACCGGGCCACTGGTAACCGCCTCGAAAGCTTTTCTTAGTGCCTCAGCGCCGGCGCGAAGCGGATGCTGGGGAGCGAGCGCCGCGCACTCCGCCAGCACCGAAAGATCAGTAAGCTGGCATTTGATCGCCCTCTCGATTGCGGCTCGCTGTTCCTCTGCAATAACTGGGGCGTTGAGAGCAGCCACAATGTTATCCCAGCTACCCTGGCGAAGGGCAACCTTGACGCCGAGGTCTGCGGCTTTATCCTTGATGGAGGGATACCGTTCCTGAACCAGTTCGAGTAGGGCCTTCGCTTCAACCGCGAGCCCGTGCTCGGTCAAGGAGTGAATTCTTGCCAGGTAGGCATCCAGGAGCAGGGCTTCCGACGCCTTCGTGCCGAATCGTTTATGGATCTTTTTTGCCTGCTCGAGGGCCGGTTTCGTGCTACCCCTGGCGAGCATAACGCGCACTTCTTTTTCCTCCGCAACGAGCACGCTTGCTTCCGTCATGTTGCCGGGAGGCGCCGGAGGCGTCTTGGTCTGCTTATGTTTGCCAAACATTTGCGCGTTTTCACTGCGACCGTGCGGGTGAAACGAAAACTGCCCCAAGTCCTACGTGGGTGGCAACCCTGCGAGAGTCAGTGGATTTCTCTGGCGCCGAAGAGAGGACTCCGTCCATGGGTGCTCCTCTTTTTACCGTTTTTTATCGTAAAACGTAAGCTTCTGAGACACAAGAGGAAAGAGCGGGTGCGCGACATAAAAGTTGGGTTTTGGGATTCTGCTGGGTTCCTCCGCCTTTCCTTGCGTAGCGGGTACGCCAACAGGAACGGCAGCAGTCCCGCGGAGCGGGACACCGTGAGTAGCCGT
>Ga0182011_10002145_pt1 | contig 16859 bp, 10 predicted proteins | sample 711E1DmetaG_FD_120481 | JGI IMG/M metagenome (GOLD analysis project Ga0182011, IMG submission 120481) | Permafrost microbial communities from Stordalen Mire, Sweden - 711E1D metaG | ecosystem: Environmental > Terrestrial > Soil > Wetlands > Permafrost | place: Sweden: Stordalen | collected... | reverse complement strand
CCCTTGGCTGGGTCAGGAATATCTCGAATGTTTTCGAAACGCCGATCTGGAGCCTTCGCGATGAGATCCAGCACTTCGATTATATTAATTGTTTGTCCGACGGATATCTTCCTAAAGCGGAGCATGCAATCTCGATCTATTCGGATCATTTAATCGATTCTCTTCCGCCTACTTGGCCGGACAGTATGTTAACCGCCAATGGTTTTGGTCGAAAATCTTATGAAGCGAATCAGCCGCCGCTGTATTATGCTTTATTGGCTGCTCCTAATTTATTATTGAAGAATTTCCATGTAAATCCAATGATTCAGATTCACACCCTGCGGTTATTATCGCTTCTTATGGTACTTGGGGCAGTTTTAGTTCTTTTATATACTGCAAATAATTTATTAGTATGGTCGCCATTTTTAGCATATACGACACTAGTAGCAGCAGGTATAGTCACATTGGTGGCTCATGGTTCTTATACGACATTAGGTAACGATTTACTGTCACCTTTATTTGGAGTTGTTTTATTTCATTTATTTATTCAGTCTTTTCGTGCCATGGACGAAATTAAATATCTATTTCTGATTGTTGCTATTGCTTCGCTGGCTACAAGTTTTGTGAAGGTTTCAAATGCTTTATTGTTTATTCCATGTACTTTACTTATCCGGTATCGTTGGAATTCATTGACTAAGAAGCACAGTATCTTATTGATTGTTTTGTTTTTGCTGTTTCCAATTATTAAATATTCGTTGTTTCATAATTCCATTGTCACCAACCAACAGTTTTCTTTCGGAGGCTTTCAGAATATTTGGTGGTTTTTTCGATACTTCTTTGCCAGTATGTTAGGATTGCCGCTCGTTTATGCTGCCTGGGTCGGTGTGATGCTTAATTTATTATTGATATTTTCTTTGTTCTATATTTTTCGGGAACAACAGACAAATATTGAAAGCATCGTTATTGAAACCTCACTTCTAACAACCTTATTTGTTGTTCTTTCGGCAATATTTTTGAATTACGCAATTCATGGTGTTCATTGGTCTTTATTTCGACACTATGGTGCAACATACCCATTTGTGGTTGTAGGGTTTTCAGCGGTATGGTTTATTATCCAAAAAAATATATGCAAATCACAATAAATATAGTAATGGCGATGCAAGGCACATTCATGAGAGGCAATAATTTTTATGAACCTCTAAAACCACTCTGAGTGTTTTATCCGCTTTGCCATTATTCTTGTATGAGCAATTCTATTTGCTGAGTCTTTGAAAGTTTTTTTCTCTGTCAATCGCTTCCGATCAACCCGCCTGCTTTACCAAGCTCTAATTGCTTTTTCTCAAATGAGGAACAAGAGAAATAAAAAATTTAATAAAAGTATTTTTTAATGAGCAATATGCTTTTGAATTTCATTTACTAATCCTGGAGGAACAGCCATTCCAAGTTGCATCGCTTTTTGACAATGATCCCAAGCAGTTTGATAATGACCTGATTCATAATAGAGGTAGGAAAGATTAAGATGTGCATCACCCGCGGCAGGATCTAATCGCACGGCTTCTTGCCATGCATTCTCGGCTTTCATTTTAGGTTGAGCACTGTAATACAAGATACCCAGATTGTAGAAGATAGCCGCATTGTGCGGATTTCTTTTGATTGCAGAATAAAAATTTTCTTCGGATGAGAGAAATAATCCTCGTGCAAAGTATGCGACAGCAAGAGCATGGTACAATTCCGTATCATTACGATTCAATCTAAGTTCGGTTTTTATTGTATCAATGATTTCCCATAGTTCCTTTTTAGAAATCGGCGTACGGTCGTTTTCCTGTAAAGGTGATCTGCTTCGTATGGCCTTTATTACTTGCCCAAGTTTTTTGGGAATAGCCATTTTTGCGATATCGCTATACCGTCTTGGTTCGTTCGGTGATGTTGTAGCATCGTATTCGCTGAGTGCAAGAGAGTCCTTGAAATTGAACGAGTGTGTATAACTCAACCAGCTTAATGAAATGAAAACGAGAAATGCTAGTAGTGGTAAAAATCTTTTAAAATAAACCAATCTGTTTGAATAAGACAAAGAAAGGAGAATGAACAATATTCCCATAAAAGGAAGATAAATTCTATGTTCATAAAATTTTGGTAAAGTGTCGGCGCCTAAATAATGGTAGAATGTGGGGATAAGAAAAGCGAGAAACCATATCGCACCAAAAATGATCTTTTTCCAATCTCTGCGTTCAGAGAAGAGAATAATGAGTGCCAGTGCTATCATAGAGAATATCCCTATAGTGAAATGTACGTCCTCTAAGACTGGTGCGAACGCAAGATTCAATGGCCAGAATATTTTTCCTAAATAATAGAGTGCTACCGGAAAGGTTGATAAAACCAACACAGCGGCATGGAACTTGTTCCCCATAGGTGCAATCATCGCAGCAGACCGCAAGATATGCCAGTTGAACAGTACAATTCCCCAACCAACAAAGAAGAGAATCGTTGTGATGGATAGAACTTTTTTCCCCTTCAAATTGTAAAAATACAACATGGCAAGAACCGGAAAAACGATACTCGTTTCCTTTGTAAACATGGCACAAGCGAAAAAGAAAAGATGAAGGAAATACCACCTCAAATATGAGGTTGAAAGGAATTGTATAAACGATAGAAAACACAATAAAATAAAAAACGCAAGGAGAGAATCGTTTCTCCCGGGAATCCATGCAACTGTTTGTGTTAATGCAGGGTGAATACAAAACAAGAGTGTTCCGAGAAATGATAGAGATTTTTTAAACCCTATCTTCTGAAGGGTAATAAAGAGAAGAGCACAGCATGCACAGTGCAAGATGATGTCAATCAAATGATAGCCGAAAGGTGTTATTCCGTTTGTTTGTGCATTGAGGATAAGAGAAATTGTCAATAACGGTCGATAGAGATTCCCCCCCTGTCCCTGATGACTCGCATCTTCCAAAAATGCATGGCCTATATTAGACAACTTGTTAATATATGAAAAGCTTTCCAGTATAAGGAAGCTATCGTCATGATATGTATATTCAGAAAATGTAAGTATATGCAAATAAGGTAAAGATGCGATAAGCACGATCCAAACGTAGGGCCGCCAAGAGCGGAGGAAGAAATCGCTGATAAGAACGTGTTTTTCCGGTAAGTTCATCTACATTCCTCTGGTCAGAGTCTGATTGCATGTGTTGATGGAAATTCTCGCTATGACATCAAGCACCATGCAGTACAATATTCAACGAGATGTTTTTTCTCTATCGCGATTTAACGTAAGGCGTAATATTTTGGAAAGTTCTTCCACCTGATAGGGTTTTTGAAGAAAAGTGTCGCCTGCGGCTTTACCAAGAGAAGCATCTATGACTCGGTCACCATAACCGGTAGAAATAACGACTCGAACATCCGGGTCAATTTTTTTCAACTTTATAAAAGTCTCCTTTCCGCTCATCTTTGGCATATTGAGATCAAGAATAACAACATCAAATCTTTTTTTCTTCTTGTAGAGATTAATTGCTTTCTGACCGCTATCGACGTGGGTTACCTGATATCCGAGACTCTCTAACATTCCGCTTATAATAGCAGCAACATCTTTTTCGTCATCAATCACCAGTACCCGTTCGGTACCGCGTTCGAGTTTTGAAAGACGTACTGGCTGGTGCAAATTTTCTGTTGCGGGTATGATGGGAAAATGCATGGTAAATTCGGAGCCATGCCCTGGTTCGCTTTGGACATTCACGAATCCATTGTGGGAATTCACAACGCCGTACACTACAGAAAGCCCTAATCCCGTACCTTTTCCTACATCTTTCGTCGTGAAAAACGGTTCGAAGATATGTTGTAAGGTTTTCTTATCCATCCCAATACCTGTATCGGTAATGGAAACGGCAACATATAATCCTTTGCGAATCTCAGGTGTGGCAGTTCTATCCTCTTCAATGTGTTTGTGCATGCTCTGGACAGTGATGGTTCCTCCATCCGGCATGGCATCCCGAGCGTTGATGAGCAGGTTGAGAAATGCCTGTTGAAGTTGTCCGTCATCTCCATGGATGATGCTCATTTCATCTGTCATTTTTTTCTCAATGAGAATTGTTTTATCGGTGCTGCGCTCGAATAGATGCAGCGTCTCTTCGATAATATCGTTGACGACAATAGGCCGGAATTGCACATTGCTCTTGCGTGCGAACGTTAACAGTTGCCGCGTTAAGCTTGCTCCGCGCCGAGCGGCAGTTTCAATAATATCCGCAAAGCGATACCAGTGATCATCATGTCTCATCTTTCGCTTCATAATGGAAGTGGACCCAAGGATGGATGTGAGGATATTGTTAAAGTCATGAGCAATTCCGCCGGCAAGATTTCCAATGCTGTCGATACGTTGAGCGTGAATGATCTTCGCTTCGAAATTCTTTTGTTCTGTGATATCACGCGCTACCGCGCGCACCAACGGTTCTCCTGTTTCATCGAGAATAATTGATGCATTGACGCTCACGTCAATTAACTCGCCCGTTTTTGTTGCAATTCTTTCCTCTAATCCCTTGATTTCTCTTTTACGTTCAAAAATATCGAGGAGAATGTGCAGGGCTTCTTTATAGTATTCCCCTGGATAGAGTTTGAGAATAGACTTGCCAACTAATTCATCTTTCCTATATCCCAATCGTGTTGCCTCTGTTTGGTTGCAACTGACGATGATGCCATCTTTGTTAATGATGTGCGACATATCCGGCGAATTTTCAAAAAGGTCGATATAGCGTTCTTCCGATTTGCGCACCTGTTCAAAGAGCATTGCATTTTCCATAGCAATGCCGATTTGGTTGGCGAATGCCATGATCAAATCAATTTGTTTGTTGGAGAATGCATCTCGATTTCTGCTTGCTAAAATAATAAGCCCGGACAGCTGGTCCTTCATCATAATCGGCACCGATGCCAATGATCCAATATTGCCATATTCCCATTGAGAGTCTTTCATGGAATCGGATTTTTTTGGCTGCTTCACAATTCGAGGAGAATGAATCCAACTCATTTTTTCATGGTTGACATCAACAGAGGTATCCAAAATAGAAAAATTTAATTCTTCAGTTCCGCGAAGAGCTTTCAGTACAAGTTGATTGTTTTCTATACTGAATATCCATCCGTACTCTGCCTCAAGTAATCGTTTCGTCTCGAGAAGAGCATTGTGGAGGAGAAATTGAATACCAATGGAGCGATTGACGGATTCAGCAAACGCATTTAACGCAATTAATTCTTGTTTTTGTTCTTCGAGCAATCGTCCATACTTTAATGTGAAGAATACAATAATAAACCCAAACACACCGACAGTGAGAACGCTCCCAAACAACAGTAATTCAAGCGTATGACCGCTGGTCATTCGCACAACCACAATCGTTGCGAGTGTAACGACCACAGCCGTCGATATGACAATCTGTGCTTGCTCGACTGGACCAAGTGAAGCGCGAAATTTCAGAACTTTACGGAAGTTTACCATATTTACAATAGGATATTTATGTTTAGGCGATTCGTTTCCGTTAAGCCAGGTTGAGGTATTGCAGGTTTCTTAAACTGGTAAATGCTTGGAAAGAATGGAACTCACGTCGTCTTCGCTAAACGGTTTTATTAAATAATCAACTGCGCCGAGTGTGCGTGCCACTTTGCGGGCATCATAATCATCAATAGCAGAGAAGAATATTACTGGAGTTGAAGAAGTCGCAGGATTGCGTTTCAGGTTATCTACGAGATCGAAACCATTCATATCCGGCATTCGTACGTCGCTAAAGATCAAATCCGGTCTAAACGTTGCAAGCGCTCTCAACGCTTCTGCTCCGCTTCCAGCTGTCAGAACATCATAGCCACGGCTTTTTAGGATATGGGAAGTTATCTTCAGCCAAGTCGGTTCATCGTCTATTACGAGTATATGTTTTTTTCTTTTTGCGGACATTTTACTTGTCTTTGCTAATATTTCCAAGATACAAAGGAGGAGGATAGGAAGCAAACATGATTTAGGATTGCGGATTAATTGATAAAAAGAAGATAAAGGTAATTCCGTTACGTGTCATCTTGACTGTGTACGGTAAATTGTTCCACCCCTTCAAGAGGTCGCTGAAGCTTTTTACGCAGAAAAAGAGGGTTGGGCAAATAAAATTTAATCCTACTTGTTGGTACAGAAATTGGAGATAGTATACTAAATTAGTTAACGTAACAAAAAATACACAATTCACTTTTTACTAACAATTTACTGGAGGATTCATCATGGGACAACAACAATTATTACTTATCATCCTCGGCGTTATCATTGTCGGTATCGCAATTGCCGTTGGATTGAGCCTGTTCTCTGCAAATGCTATTCAGGCAAATAAAGATGCTATTACGAATGATTTAAACAATATTATGGCAAATGCGTATCAGTATAGAATTCGCACAACATCGATGGGCGGCGGCAATAACAGTTATGCAGGGTATGCTATTCCGACAAGACTGTCTTCGAATTCTAATGCGACTTACGCAATAACCACGGCCGGCACTGCGACGGGGGTTGGAATTACAGGTACATCTAGTGCTGACGGAACTTCCAAAGTCGTTGCATCAATAGATGCTAACGGTAATGTAACCCAAACGCCCACTGGTTTTTGAGCTGCTGGTAGGTTCACACCTGAAAAGGGTATAGAAGTTTTTACGAACATCCCAACTGTCTTCTGCGTGAAGATGGTTGGGATTTTTTTAGAAGTCATCTTTGAACCATCGTTAATCTGTTTTATTACTTCCTTGTCTTGTGTATATCTTTTGCTGCCGTTCCGTATCATGTCGTTATCCACAAAATATGAAGAGACACTTTTTATTTCAGCAACCTTTTTGTATATACCTATTATGAAACCAAAATCCAAAGTTATTGTTGTTTTGCCCGCCTATCAGGCAGAGAAAACCTTAGAACTCACTATTCGCGATATTCCGCTCTCTGTCGTTGATGAAATCATTTTGGTTGACGATAGGAGCAATGATCATACCGTCGAGATCGCTCGAAAATTTAATCTTGTTATAGAGCAGCATACAAAAAATCTTGGCTATGGTGCCAATCAAAAAACATGCTACCAATTAGCCCTGCGTCATAATGCAGATATAGTTGTGATGCTTCACCCCGATTATCAATATGATCCGAAACTCATTCCTCATTTTGTCGACTTTATTGAAAACGGCTACTTTGATGTCATGCTTGGCACGCGAATACGTACAAGAAAGGAATCCCTGGCAGGAGGAATGCCTCGATATAAGTATTTCTCAAACCGGGTTTTAACGCTCATTGAAAATATCATAACGGGACAAAATCTCTCCGAGTGGCATACAGGTATGAGGGCATACAGCCGTCAAGTGTTGGAGTCGATCGATTACATGAAGAACTCCGATGATTTTGTCTTCGACAGCCAGGTATTATTTCAAATTGTGGAACATGGTTATCGAATTGGAGAAATCCCTGTACCTGTTCGCTATTTCCCGGAGGCTTCAAGTATTAATTTCTATCGCAGTTTGCGATATGGCATTGGTACTGTTGGTACTGCATTACAATACATGATCAGAAAAATATTCTGATCTAAAAAATTCTTCAATTGTGGTTCGGGATTATTTTCTGCCAGGAATTGCTCCAAGGAAGACAGATAAAATAACTCACAGCAGCAGTGTTCCTTTAAGCGCAATGCAAGTACAGCAATCTGTTATGAGAGTAAAGACACTACATATTTTTCTCCCATTTGTTTTTCTTTTTTTTATCATCCTTTCCACGATTATTCTGCGGATGCGATTATTAGATGTTCCCCTCGAGCGTGATGAAGGTGAATATGCGTATATAGGCCAACTTATTCTTGATGGAACTCCGCCTTATACTGAAGCGTATAATATGAAATTCCCCGGTATTTACTTTATCTATGCCGGAATATTATGGCTTTTCGGTGAGACACACATGGCAATCCATTTTTGTCTTCTCATCGTTAATGTGATCTCAATTATCCTCCTTTTCTTTTTTGCACGCACAGCATATGATGATTGGGTTGCGGCGGCAGCTGCAAGTGCTTTTGCACTCCTGAGTATGAGTTACCACGTTCAAGGATTTTGGGCAAATGCAGAACATTTCATTTTACCCTTCGTCATCGGCGCTTATCTTCTCTTACTTTCCGGACTGAGGAAAAACCGAAAAGATTTTATTTTGTTCAGCGCTGTTTTGTTCGGATGCGCCGCTGTCGTGAAACAACAAGGTGCATTTTTTGGCATTTTTGGATTTGCAGTCTTGCTTATTTCATTATGGCAAGATAAATCATTCGAAAGAAGAAATTACTGGAAATACATATCAACGTACATCGGTGGAGTGGCTCTTCCACTCATCGCATGCTTTTCCTATCTCGTTTACGTAGGAGTTTTTGAAAAATTTTATCTTTGGACATTTGCCTATGCAAGGGAATACAGCTCGCTTGTGCCGGCGACGGATATTTGGTACTATTTCTATTCATCATTTCATCCTCTCTGGCAACACACAATCCTTGTATGGATTATAGCCGGTGTTGGGTTGATTGCGCTCTTCTTCAAGGCACATTGCAGACAGTCTTGTTTTTTCGTTTTGGGATTGACTCTTGCAGGCGTTGTAGCCCTTTCTGCGGGTTTCTATTTCAGGCCGCATTATTTTGTCCTTGTGCTGCCCGGCATCGCTCTGCTTTTTGGTATTGGAATTCGATTCATCTACCGTGTATTTTCTGTTGGATCGTCTCCTCTTGTCCGCTATATCCCGCCGACTTTTATTATTATCATAACATTGGTGAGCACTCTTATTGCCCACCGGGACGTCCTCTTTCAGTATTCACCCGACAGGGTAACGAAAATGATATATGGTTCATGTCCTTTCACGTTTTCATCGATGATTGCAAAATTAATTAGAGAGAAAACTTCAAAGGAAGAGAGAATAGCAATCATTGGGAATGAACCACAATTTCTATTTTATTCTCAACGCCGGTCAGCGACATCATTTATTTATACTTTTTCTCTTGTCGAAGACCAACCTTTTGCTGAACAATTTCGTCAAGAGATGATTCATCAAGTCGAAAAAGCTGTCCCAAAACTTCTCATTTATACACATACCACACTTGATTATTTCGAAAAATCTAAAGGTCAAAAGGATTTAGATGATTGGTTTTTGGGGTTTGCAAAGTCGCACTATAATCCCATTGCTCGTTTTGAATATCTATATGATGACACTCTCCTCATTACGGATCCGAAACGAATGTTAAAAATGCCAACGCATTTATTTTGGATCTCGATGTATGAAAGACGAAAAGATTGAAAAATCTTCATTTCAATAAGACAACGTTGGAATCGGCAAATGGGGAGTGTCGCATTCGGTCAATCGATCCTTTCATGAGAAATCCGGAATGCAAGTCATTACGGCCTGATTATTTTCTAACGAACACTGAAAAAGACGCTTTGAATGTTGGTCGGATTATCAATCCAACCAAATTTTAAGAACAGTAAGGCTTCCCATCCTGCGCTTAGAAACCTCACTCCATAGGAATGTTTAGATGATCAACAAGATTTACGATTTATATGGGACTCATCTACGTAAGAGATAATATTTGACAGGCCGGAAGGTGAGAAGGGTATTGTAAAATTTGAAAGCTCTTAGTCCTTCATCCCGATTAATCTGGATCGGAACCATCAATCACATTTCAATATCATGATGAGAACACATATGCAGGTTCATTCAAAAACCGCTCTCGTATTGTTTTTTTCTTGTATGGTGTGCGTTCTTTGTGCCCAGATCAAGACTCCATTCCTCTACTACGATGAAGGATTTGCCGTCTTTAATGCAACACGTATTATGGATGGTGATGTGCCGTACAAAGATTTTTGGACAATCTATCCACCTGGTCAGTATTGTGTTTTAGCAGTCATTTTTAAAATATTTGGTACAAATTTACTTGTTGCCCGTATCTACGATACGATTGTACGTTTTGTAATAGTGATTTGTGCGTATTTAATTGCCGAGAAAATTACATCTCATGCTTTGGCTTTGGTTGGGTGCGCTGTTACTACTCTTTTACTTGCGTTTGCAGATTCCTATGCTTATGCGGTTTTTCCCGCAATGGCTCTCGCCCTTTTGTCAATTTTAAGTATGCTTCAATATACACAAACTGGCCAACGGCGATGGTCTCTCTCGGCCGGATTGCTCCTTGGTATTGTCGCATTATTCAGGTGGGATATCGGATTATACACTGGAACAAGCATTATTTTAACTATCATCCTTTTCCATTTTTTTTATATGGCGCAAGAAACAAAACCCACTGTCAAAGCATTATCAACCGCACCGGAATTCGTCATGATGTTGTTGGGTGCAACATTATTCATAGTACTTCCGTGTTATGGCTATTTCATCTATAGAAGCGGATTTAACAACTTATGGACACAAGTCGTAGTTTTTCCAACCAGTGTGCTGCATCATAATGTACGCTGGTTATCCTATCCTTCATTAATCCCTTCCAGCCTTCCATGGACATTGAACATTTTTGCATTCATTGCCACAAACTCAGAATTATCGAAGTGGCTGCAGTTCTACTTGCCTCTCGGTATATATGGTATAGCGTTTTCTGATAGCATTCATTCCCTTCTGAGAAAACGAATTGTCGTTTATGAACAATTCTTTGGTACCACAGTGCTCACTTTTTTGGGAATACTGTTATTTGCGCAAGCACTTAGCCGATACGATTACATCCATGTTGTACCCAGCTCGATTATCGCATTTCTTGTGTTTATTCCGCTTGTTCACCATACAGTTCTTCATATTCATAATCTCGTTCTGAAGTATTACTTTTTAACGGCTGTCATTGTTCTGGTTATTCTCTATTTTCTTTTTCCTGCGAGATGTCTTCTATTGTCAGTAAAGAAATTTTCTCCATTTGGATGTTATTCTTCCATTGACAGAGCAAGCTGCATTTATTTAAGTAAAGATCAGGAGCAGGCGATAGAATTCATAAAGATGCAAACTCGAGACGGCGAATCAATCTTTGTAGGTAATCAAAGGCATGATCTTATCTCTATAAACGATGTTGGTTTTTATTTTTTATCTAATCGCCCAAGCGCAACAAAATACCATGATTTGTTTCCAGGTGTTGCCACAACACGTTCAGTACAGGAAGAGATCGCGAATAATATTAAATCGAAAAGCGTACATTGGATCGTGCTTGTGAATATGCCTGAATCCCGCGAGTCTAATGCTAGCGCTGTTAGTAGTGGAGTTCATTTCCTTGATGACTTTATTCGTTCCGCTTATGCTCCGACCGTAAAGTTTGGCAGTTATGAGATATGGAAAATAGTAAAAAAGCAATACGTCAGAACGAACGGTTATACCCGAATTCGCAAACACGCCGTCCGATATCTCCCAATCGAAAAGTGTGAACAGGAAATAAAAATAAGGGTCAACCCGCCATACAAACAAGATATAGGAAATTTAATAAAGCGCGACAACACTCGCGTGATTAGTAAGCACCCTAGGATACTTCCTTCGTATCGCTATTGTAGTATTCTTTCGTAGATGACCACGCGATCTTCTTTTGTCGCTGTTCGGTAGAGATGATTTTGAGGGTCTTCCCGGTTTTCATAAGGAGTATCGGGAGCATCGAGAATGAACTTCTCATATCGTCCTTTTTGCAATTGCGAATGAAGAAATTTTGTCACAACGAGACCCTGGGTACAATTGAAATGTTTTCTGATAATTATCCAGCGGGCATGATCCGCATCTTCCAAATTTTCACCTGTCAATCCTCCAATGACGCGCAAACCGGTATACCATTTGATGGGCATGTCGCCGTATGAAATTGCAACCGTATCAGTAGGCTGCGCGTTTTGACGTAAATAGCCAACGAATCCCTCCATCGGTCCTCTGAAATCATGCGTAAGTTCATAACAATAATTTGATAATGGCTGATGAAAAAGAATAAGAAATATACCGACACTACCTAAAGCCGGATGAGCCTGAAAACCCAATTCGATAAATTCCCCAATGACTATGGCGCAAACAGGCAAGACAGGTACGAGATATCTGAAAAACGAGTTCGGGGCAGTGACAGACAATGTAATTAAAATAAGTACTCCGTATATAAAATAAAAACCCAGGTATATTTTTGTATTGTTCCACACAGTACGGATGCTTTTCCTATGCCACACCACTACGATGTATAAAAAAAGCAAAAAATAAAATGGAACGACATAGAGTAGTAACTGACGAATAAAATCAAAAAAGAATTCCTTAGAAAAATCTTGATTAAAAAGAAATTGGCCATAACGCGATTGATATGATATTTCAGAAGCATAAATTATCCATGGCAGGACGAAGCATATGACGCCGACAATAGGACTCAATATGCGTATAAAAAATTCTTTTTTTGTTAAAACTAAATGGATCAACATGGAGACTATAAAAACCGCACCATAGATCATCTGGATATGGAAAAGAATAACGGTGCAGCAAGCGAGAAGGAGCCGTGCGTGCTTTTTTGATTGCAAAAATAAAAAATATGTCCAAATACATCCCATCGAAAAAAAAGCTGCCATACTGTAGTAGCGGCACTGGCGAGAAAGAAGAAGAAAAGGAACCATCAACATCAATATGCCGGCGGCCAAGAGAGATGCCCGCATTCCCCTTCCTGTCGATTTTACTGTCCAGAAACACAATAGTACTGTTCCTATTCCAAAGAGGGCATCGGATAACCGAGCTGTAAAATCAGACTGACCGAATAATTGAAAGAAGGCGGCATGGATATAGAACGGAATCCATGGATGCCATTTATAGATTCCTCCATTGCCGTTTTCCGCACCCATTTCCTGCGAAAAAGAATTCTTATCATCATGGCCGTATGGGATTCCATGGGCAAGTATCGATTTGGATATTAACGCTGTCTGAGCTTCATCTTGCCAAAGAAAATTTCTGCCGATGTTAGGTAAAAATACTAATGCCGATACAATAAAAATCAATAAAGGCAGAAAATAATCGGAATTGTATTTTTTCCAGAAGGATATCATAACATTTTGTCGTCACAGGAGAAATGAGAGTTCATAATAAAGAAGCACGCCGGCGGAAGAGGAATCGGATTCTGCAAGGTATGGTTGTATCGCATACCTATTCTATTCAATTGCTTTTCTCAGCCGGATTATTTTCATTGACAAAACACTCTCTTGACGCTCTTTTATGAATAATTCTCATAACGATTGTAGTGTATTAGCTCCAATAAATCAAGCGCTTTGTAAGAAAATATTTTGGATTTTGTCTGAATTTATTGCGCCATCGACATACTTCTTCTTCGCCATTCTTTTTATAGGAACTCTTCACAGCATCATACCGTCTATCCATTGAAACCAACGAAAGCATGCAATATCGCAAACAGCTAAAATTATATATAAAGGAAAGACAGCCATGAAAACGGTAATGCAAATTACAGGGTTTATAGTGGTGGCACTCATGCTGACAGCGAGCTCTCTCTTGAGCGCACCGGGAAAATCTTCAGGAGATTCTAGCAAAAAGGAAAAAATGAACATGTCGGGGTGGATAGGCGTGATGATTCAGGATGTGACCGAAAAATCCGCCAAGAAAGCCAAGCTTGATTCGGAAGAAGGCGCTTACGTCAGCGATGTGGTTGACGATAGTCCGGCGGATTCGGCAGGTTTGAAGAAGGGCGATGTCATCGTAGAATTCAATGGGAAGAAACTCCTTGATGCAGACGATTTAACAAAATGGGTTCATCGGATTTCGCCGGGAACAAGGACAAGCCTTGCAGTTATCCGAAATGGAGAAAAGAAAACAATGAACATTACCATCGGTACCGCGAAGCGATCCAGGAACTTTACCAATGGTAGATTTCCACCTATGCCATATTTTCATAGCCTTGGCGGCAACCATGTCCTTGGACTACAGCTCATCACACTCAATGAACAACTTGGCGAATATTTTAGCGCACCGAATAACGAAGGAGTATTGGTGGAAGAAGTTGAGAAAGAAAGCATGGGCGAAAAAGCGGGCTTCAAGGCCGGTGATGTTATTACACGCGTCGGCAAGAGAACTGTTGGTGAAGCAGAAAAAATCATGAAGGAACTGCAAAAATATGATGAAGGAGACAAAGTGGAATTTGAAGTGCTGAGGAAGGGCGCAAAAAAGTTATTGAGCGTAGAGGTAGAGGAGGATCAATCGTTCGGTCGGAACTTTTATTTCTATGGACCGCATATTCGATCGTTTCGGTCGAAACCATTCAACGATACCGACATGCAGCTGAATATGGACGAACTCGAGCCTGATATTGATCAAATCCAGATTGAAATCGAAGAAGCAATGAGGGGGTCGAAAAATGGCTATCAGGAAAATCAATTACAGGAACCATCCTTGATGCCTCCATCGAGAAACTCTATAAGATTGTAAGGGAATATTGGCTATCTCGTTTGAACTTGATCAGATGTCCGGTGCATTTCAATAGAGCACCGGACTTTTTTATTTTGAAGTGTCTTGCCAATCATCGAACCTTGACGTACCTTTCATCCTGAACTATGTCTGAAGCGTCTTTTCTTTTCTCTCTATATGGGCATGTCGTTGATTTGTTGCCCGAGATGGTGCTCATCCTGGATGATGAAAACAGGATTCTCTGTGCCAACAAAACTGCTGTTGATGAACTGGGAGTGGTTGTCCGGCCCTCACATCCGAAATATGTCTTCGATATCCTTCCTGAAGATGAACGGAAAATATTTAGAAACCTGCTTCCGTTTGCCGACCAGTTGAAGTTAGAAACAAAATTTCATAAGCGGGACGGATCGATAATCGATGTAAAGGGAAGAGTGCGCGTAATGCATTCGGGTCAAAAGAATTACTGGGTGCTTATGGTGCGCGATGTAACAGAAGAAAAGCAGAAAGAACTCGATTTGCTTCGTTTCTCCAATGTCATCCACAATACCATTAACCCCATTCAGATCAGCGATGCACATGGAACTATGGTGTATGTCAATCCAGCTTTTGAAAAAGTGACTGGTTACAGCAGTACAGAATTGATGGGAAAGAATCCGAATATTTTAAACAGCCGTAAACACAGTGTAGAATTTTGGTCTGGAGTATGGAAACATATTACTTCCGGCAAAGTGTGGGTAGGAAGAATCGAAAACCGGAGGAAGGATGGGAGTCCGTTTTTCACGGAACTTGTCATTTCGCCGATCATTGATGTCCATGGCAAAATTGTAGGTTATCTTGGCGCGCATCGAGACATAACGGAACAAATTATTTTAGAGCAGCAGCTTGTTCGTTCGCAGCGTATGGAAAGTATCGGCACGCTTGCGGCCGGCATTGCGCACGAAGTTGGTAACCCGCTCACGGCCATCTCATCGCTGGTTCAAGTCATTCAACGGACGAGCACAGATGCTTTTGCCAAAGAAAAATTAGAGTTAATCAATAGTCAAGTCAACCGTATTACTCGCATCATACGCGAACTTGTGGATTTTTCACGTCCATCGACACGTGTGGTGAAGCCGACGAATATTAACCGCATTGTCAAAGAAGCGCTGAATATAGTCCAGTATGGGAAAAAAGTTAAAGACATTACCTTCACGCTCGATTTGGATGAACAACTTCCGGAAATTGCCGCAGTTCCAGATCAAATCGTTCAAGTCTTTATAAATATTTTGATGAACGCTGTCGATTCGCTGGATGAACGCCGCGGTACGATTACCGTGTGCAGCCGCAAGAACGAGCGTGCGGTTGAAGTGATGGTGCATGATACCGGAAAAGGAATTGAATCTTCAGCAATGGAAAAAATATTCGAGCCGTTCTACACGACAAAAACAACCGGTCAAGGTACCGGGCTGGGTTTGTGGGTTAGTTACGGTATAGTAAAAAGTTTTGGCGGCGATGTGTTTGTCGAAAGTATTCCCGAAAAGGGGAGCACCTTCACCGTCTCGTTCCCTTGGAAAGGTGTCTAATGGCGCAGCGCATATTAGTTGTTGATGACGAACAAATTATCCGTGAATCCCTTTCGTTTATTTTAAAGAAAGAAGCGTACAACGTCGAAGAAGCGGCAAACGGAAAAGATGCTTTGGCAAAACATGAGGCAAATCCGTTCGATATCATCATTACCGATATTGAGATGCCGGAAATGAAAGGAGTGGATTTGTTGAAACAAATTCGTCAGCGGACACCGCAGACATTAGTTGTTATTATTACGGCATTTGGATCTGTCGAGACTGCGGTTCTGGCGCTTCGTGAGGGGGCTGCAGATTATATTTTGAAACCAATTAACTTTGATGATCTGCTCTACCGTGTGAAGAAGCTTTGCGACTACCATGCGTTGATCATTGAGAATTCTCTTTTGCGTCAAGAACTTCAGCGCACCTATGATTTCGATCAAATTATAGGACAAAGTACGCCGATGAAGAAAGTTTTTGAAGTCATTAAACGTGTTGCACACAGTGAAGGCACGGTGCTGATTACCGGAAAAAGCGGTACAGGAAAAGAAATTGTTGCGCGCGCTATTCACTACAACAGTCCGCGGCGAGAGAAACGTTTTCTGCCTATCAACTGCGGAGCCATTGTCGATACACTGTTTGAAAGCGAACTTTTCGGACATAAAAAAGGCTCATTCACCGGTGCAACGGTAGACAAAGAAGGATTATTAAAGGTTGCTGAAGGAGGTACTGTCTTTCTTGATGAAGTAAGCGAAATTCCAATTCAACTTCAGGTGAAATTGTTGCGCGCACTTGAACAGAGAGAAATTACACCAGTGGGTATGACGGAACCCATGAAAATCGACGTGCGTATTATCGCAGCTACAAATCGAGATCTGCGCAAAGAAGTGGAAAACGGAAGGTTCCGCGACGATCTTTATTATCGTCTGAATGTT
>Ga0182011_10002144_pt1 | contig 16862 bp, 14 predicted proteins | sample 711E1DmetaG_FD_120481 | JGI IMG/M metagenome (GOLD analysis project Ga0182011, IMG submission 120481) | Permafrost microbial communities from Stordalen Mire, Sweden - 711E1D metaG | ecosystem: Environmental > Terrestrial > Soil > Wetlands > Permafrost | place: Sweden: Stordalen | collected... | reverse complement strand
CTATACATATATAGGATGATAGGTCAGGGTATAAACTTCTTCACACCAGGCCCGAGAGTCGGAGGAGAGCCCACGCAAGCAGCATTGCTTGGAAAACACGGAGTAGAATTCACAGAAGGGCTTGGGACGATAATGATCGACAAGATCGTGGATACATCGACGTGCGGATTGCTCTTCATCATAGGAGCGATGCTTGTAAGCATCAAATATGCCATACCGCGCTCTGCAGGGGTATATATGATAATAGGCGCAGTGATATTCGTATCGTTAGTAGGGATATTCTACTATCAGATGCTCAATAGCAGGCATTTTTTCCTTCACATATTCAGATTCCTAGGCCTTGACCGCACAAAGAACAAGACGCTCAAGAAGACTGAATCAAAGATAGAAGAGCTGGAACTGATGATGATACAGTTCTATAAGCACGATAAGAAGACATTCGTATACAGCATACTCATAAGCCTCCTGAGCTGGGTCGTGATGTTCGTAGAATATAAGATAGCGACGACACTTCTCGGACTGGATCTCGGATTCCTTCCGTTGTTCTTCATCATAACATTCATCGGCATAGCGATACTGTTCCCTGTACCGATGGCTGTAGGAGTGCTTGAAGCAGGACAGGTCTCAGCATTCAACATAATACAGGTCCAGGCAAGCGCAGGGGTCGCCCTGGCGTTCCTTGTGAGGACAAAGGATTTCTTATGGGCTCTTGTGGCTCTCGCACTGCTCGCGATGTTCGGATTCGACGTCGGAAAGACCATCGAGAAGAAATATAAAAGAAAACCGTCAGAATAAAGGATCAAGGATACAGCTAACAAATATTTCTGCCGAAATATCCAATAGACTATTTTTCTACAGCATAATAATCATCTAGGCCTGTAATCTTATTAAAAACTTTTTTAGAGGTCAACTCACCATGAACCTTACGGTAATGATGCAATTTTATGACATTGAAGAAATATTTAAATCTACCGTGTTTCAACGGTTTGCGTGCAGACAGATAAGAAGTGACTCTATGTATGACCCCGAATTTGAATCCTTTGCGGAACATCCTTAACGCCAATTCTGAATCCTCGAGCCCATACACATTCTCTCCAAATCCGCCGACAGCCTTGAAGCTATCAGTCCTGAATATCATTCCTGAACCGTTGGCTTTGGGATTGCCATGACATGTGATATCCACATCAATATTCCCCAACCAAAAAAATGTAGTGATCACTGCCTTAGTGATAAATCCTGTATCAGGGTAATCATACCAGTAAGGCATTATAGGGATCGTTGCGCAATCTAACTCTTTAGATTTGAACTCCTCTAATGACTCATCAATAAAATATTTATCAAATAACCTGATATCAGCATCCAATACATAGAAAATGTCGCCGTAAAAATATCTGGCAGCCCTATTCCTGCCCTTGCCAGGATGATCAAATCCCTTGACAATTTTCGCACCATGACTCTTCGCTATAATCCGTGTTCTATCCTTAGAACCTCCATCAGCAAGTATCACGTCGAGTTTTACACGGTTCTTTCTAAATTTCTGATTTTTTATATCTAAAAGAAGCTTTCCTAAATACCTCTCTTCATTCATGGCAGGTATGACTATGCCTATGTGTTCTAAAACCATAGTTTGAAATAATATAGGTGTTTTAAAAGTTTATTAAAAGTTTACTAAAAAACGTATAAAATCAAGTTGACGCTCTGCCAGCAATATGATACCTGCAGGTGATACTGCCTCAAATATAGAGCAAACTTAATAAATTCTGATATTATGCCAAGATATGATGGCCAAGATATTATACGCTGTAAATGGCGATGGACTCGGACACGCGACAAGAAGCATGCCTATAATTCAGGCACTTTCAAGAAGACATGACGTGAAAGCCATAGTAGGCAGCAGAAGATCCTACGATTTCATGAAAGGACATGTGAAAAATCTCAGCATGTTCGAAGGCCTGAGATTCGTGTATGAGAAGAACACTGTGAAATTGTATGACACGATAAACAGCAATGCGAAGCTCATGTTCAAGAAGTCGTCCAACTTCCGCAAGGTATTCAACATCATAAGAAGATTCAAGCCCGACATGATAATAGTCGACTGTGATTATCTCACCATATCTGTCGCCAGGCTGTTCAATATCCCTCTTGTCTGCGTATGCAACATCCATGCATTCTCAGAGATGACATACACTTTCCCGAAGAGATATGCACAATCGTACTATGTGGAAAAGATATTGACGAAGGTATTCACGAGCAATATAGATTATCACGTCATAACGACCTTTTTCTATCTGCCTGTGAAGAAAAAGAACGTGTTCCTTTATCCACCTATATTACGCAAGGAGATAATAGATATGAGGCCGTCAAGGAAGGATTACTACCTCGTATACCAGACGACAGGCTCGACATCCATATCTACGAACAACAGGATAATCAGGATGCTCAGAGGCTCAAAGGAGAGATTCATCGTCTATGGATTCGACAAGGAAGGGATAGACGGCAATGTCACATACAGGAAGACGAACGATGACCAGTTCTTCAAGGATTTCAAGGATTGCAAGGCATGCATAGCCAACGGCGGTTTCACATTCATAAGCGAAGCAGTGTCCTTACATAAGCCCGTCCTGAGTATACCTATAAAAGGTACATTCGAGCAGTCACTTAACGCCCTAGAGATAAAACGCCTGGGATATGGAGATATGTGCGATATGCTAACAAAAAAGAAGCTCGCAGACTTCATAAAAAACAACGACAGATACTACGATAATCTGAAGAGATACAGAAGGGAAGACAACAGCAGGATAATAAAGAAGATAGAGAATCTTGTAAGAGAGTTAGCATGAAAAAATCAAAAGACATATTGAACATCATCCTGAACATCGTGCTGCTGCTGGTATTTTCATCATTCTTCCTGCTGACAACAAATGAATGGATACTCACAGGGATAATCATTGTGCTGATCCTTGTCACACTTAAGATGGGCTATCACAAGCGTGAATGGATACTTCCACTCGTCGGGATACTTGCAGGGATACTTCTTGAATTCGGAGGGGACCTTATATACAAACTGCAGTATTGGTCGAGCGGCTCGTTCTTTGGCATACCGTTATGGCTCCCATTATTCTGGGGATATGCATTCCTTCTGATAAACAGGGCTGGAAGGATAATAGTTAAATAATCTTATAAGAAGAATAAAGAAAAAAATAATCCTATCCGAGGCTGCTTACTGAAGTGCCGCCAAGTGCCATCGCAAATATCAATACGAGCATTATCAATAACAACAATATCGACACTCCAAGCGCCACATATGCCGTACGCTTCTCTGGCGGAGCTATGCACCTGATGCTGTTGATGAATACGAATGCGAGACTTATCAGGAACAATATCGACAATACATCGCTGACTATCTGCACCTTGAGAAGGGAGAACCCTACAGACAGAACTATCAAGGCGAGCATCGCCCAAAAGCCATACGTCACATAACCATTCACACGATCATTTCTCTTATCCATCCAAATCACCATCCTATTTCTTTGATACCTTCTCTTCCCTGAGAACAATCTTTGCAATCATGAACACTGCAAATGCAATCACGATGAAGTTTATCACCGCTCCTAAGAATGCGCCCCATCCTATGACTATAGGACCCATATTGAATGTCGCCTTCTGCCATTCTCCTCCTGGAACGAATGGAGTGATTATAGGCATTATCACATTATTGACGAGCGATGTCACCAAAACTGTTGCGGCAGCACCTATGATGAATGCCACGGCAAGGCCGATGACCTTGTATTCATTCAGAAATTCCTTGAATTCTTTGAATATTTTCATGTTTCCACCCCTGAAATCTTCTAGATACAATGGCATGAAATCGGGTTTTTAAAGTTAGTGGAAAAATGAGGATGACAGAATACCAGGATGAAAACTATATGTTGCTAAGAATCTGATAAAGATTAAAATAAAAAACCTGCCGTATTTAATATCTACATACAATCTACAGTAAGCATTATCTCTATTATATAGTGGTGAAGAGGGTAAAATTTATAAATGATGTTTACATCCATAAATACATGAGCGACAAATATAGCATGATCGATAAATATATCGGTGTTGATTTTGGTGGAACAAATCTTAGAATGGGGTACGTCAATCCACTAACAGGAGATATCATAGGAGGAGTATTCAAGCAGAACATCACTGAAATTACGACTAATGAAGAACTTCTAAAGATGCTACTCGGGTTCATACCAGAAAGAAACCCTAGCTTTGGCAAATTCAATATAGGGATTAGCGCAGCGGGTGATGTAGATAAAGAAAACAACATCATAAGGATGTCGCCAAATTCTTCAATCAAAGGTGAAGTAACATTCGGCGCTGAATTATCAAAATTGAAACATATCAATGTACATATGAGCAATGACATGGATGCTGCAGTACAAGGAGAATCAAGATATGGTGAAGGCAAAGGTCTAAGGAGCATATTGGTCGCGACGTATTCTTCAGGATATAATTGTGCAGTCGTAAGAGACGGCCAAAATATCACGACAGCAGAATTCGGCCACATGGTATATGATCATCATTCTAACTTAGTCTGCGGATGTGGAGGCCTAGGACACCTTGAGACATTTGTAAGCGGAAATGGCGCTGCGCAGATGGCAAAAGAATATTTCAGGAAAAATTTCCATAAGCAACATCCTATACTAAAACTTGCGCTCGAAGATTTCAAACGCAAAAATACAGACGGTCATGAGTACACATCAGATAATCTTTTCAATTTCGAATTCAATAGAAAGATAGTCTCGACAATCAACTCGAAACATGTATATGATGCATTCAAAAAACATCCTTCAGTGGAGCCGCAATCCTCGATTGAGCAAGATCAAGTCGTGGCCATTGCTATCTCTTTTGGCATGATGAATTCAGCATATAACCCGTTAGACAAGATGATATTGATGGGAAGCCAGGCAGAAAAAGATTGGGATACTCTAATCAAGCCAGCAATAGAATTATATCATAGCAGAATACTCCAGATACCGACATTACCTAAGCCGCCGATCGTCCTGACAAAACTTCCTGAGATAGGAGTCCAGGGCGCAGTAGCATATTTCATAAGCAAGGAAGAGGCAAAGAGATAGTCTTATTCTTATATAGTCGCATATTTGTATACATTCGAAAATCCGGAAGAGAATAGTACATTAGAAAATATAAAAAATTAAAAAATAATTAAAAAGTAGTCACAGAAGATTTACTTCCCGCTCTTCAGCGCAGCATGCGCCGCTGCAAGACGTGCGATAGGAACCCTGTACGGACTGCACGAGACGTAGTTCAATCCTGCCTTGTGGCAGAATGCTATGGATGATGGATCCCCACCATGTTCTCCACATATCCCGAGTTTTATCGCAGGCCTCACGCTTCGTCCCTTTTCGCATGCCATCCTGACTAATTGCCCTACTCCGACCTGGTCGAGAACTGCAAATGGATCCTTCTCAAGGATATTCTTGTGCAGATAATCAGGAAGGAACTTGCCTATGTCATCTCTTGAGAATCCGAGAGTCATCTGCGTCAGATCGTTCGTCCCGAATGAGAAGAACTCTGCCTCCTCCGCTATCGCATCAGCAGTCAATGCCGCACGCGGCACCTCAATCATCGTCCCAATCATATATTTCAATGTGACGCCATACCTTTTCATCGTCTCCTGCGCCACCCTGTGTATTATCTCTTTCTGGTTCCGGAACTCTGCAACATTCCCGACTAATGGGACCATTATCTCAGGTACGATGTCCTGCTTTTGTTTTGTAAGTTCGCATGCAGCCTCCATTATCGCCTGTACCTGCATCTCTGTTATTTCAGGATATGTTATCCCAAGCCTGCATCCTCTATGACCGAGCATAGGGTTCACTTCATGAAGACTTTCAGATATGGATCTTATCTTCTGCGCCGTTATCTTCAATTCTTTTGCAAGTTCCAGTATCTCCTTGTCCTCTTTCGGAAGGAACTCATGCAGCGGAGGATCAAGCAATCTTATCGTCACAGGAAGCCCTTCCATCGTCTTGAATAATCCCAAAAAATCAGCCTTCTGATACGGCAATAGTTTAGCGAGTGCTTTTTTTCTCTGTTCAAGACTCTCTGCAAGTATCATCTCACGCATCGCCTTTATACGATCGCCTTCAAAGAACATGTGTTCAGTCCTGCATAATCCGATGCCTTCGGCACCGAACTCGCGCGCGACCTTCGCGTCCCTAGGGATATCTGCATTGGCACGTATCTTAAGTACGCGGAATTCATCAGCCCACTGCATCAGGATCCCGAAATTGCCTGAGAGTCCTGGCTCGACAAGATTCAACTGTCCCCGAAATACCTCACCTGTCGCGCCATCAAGAGTCAGGTATTCAAGTTCCTTCAATCTGATGCCTGTCTTCTTTACGACGAGAATCTTGTTCTTCTCATCGACCTCTATATCCTGGCATCCTGAGACGCAGCACTTGCCCATCCCTCTTGCGACGACAGCCGCGTGGCTTGTCATCCCGCCTCTTGCCGTGAGTATACCTCTTGAGACATTCATCCCGATCAAATCCTCGGGGCTCGTCTCTTTTCTTACAAGTATCACCTTTTCATCTTTCTTTGATAATTCTTCAGCACGCTCAGCTGTGAACACTATCTTTCCAACGGCTGCGCCGGGCGACGCAGGAAGCCCTCTTGCGATGAGATCCGCCTTCTTTTTCGCGACAGGATCTATCTGCTTATGCAGCAACTGATCGAGCTGGGAAGGATCAAGCCTCAGCACTGCTGTCTTCTTATCGATAAGCTTTTCTGCGACCATCTCGACCGCGATGCGCAATGCCGCATGTGCAGTCCTCTTTCCGTTTCTCGTCTGCAGGATGAACAGTTTCCCTTCCTGTATCGTGAATTCCATATCCTGCATGTCATGATAATGTTTTTCCAGTTTATCACGTACAGCGACAAGCTGCTTGTAAACTACTGGATTCTGTTTTGCCAACTGGTCTATGCTCTGCGGGGTCCGTATCCCTGCAACGACATCCTCGCCCTGCGCATTCATGAGATACTCGCCGTAGAACTTATTCTCACCTGTCGATGGATTTCTCGAGAAGCAGACTCCCGTCCCTGAAGACTCGCCCATATTTCCAAAGACCATAGACTGCACATTTACAGCTGTCCCTTTAAGGCCATGTATGTCGTTCAATTTCCTGTATGTTATCGCGCGTGCATTGTTCCATGAGCCGAACACTGCCTCTATAGCCATGTCCAATTGTGTCCTCGGATCCTCTGGGAATGATTTTTTTGTTATCTTCTGTATGAGCGCCTTGTAATCCACGACGAGCTGCTTGAGGTCCTTTGCATCAAGTTCAGTATCGAGATGGACTCCCTTCCTGCTCTTTATCTTCTGAAGCTCTTCCTCGAATGCATGATGCGGAACTTCCATCACGACATTCCCGAACATCTGTATGAATCTCCTGTATGTGTCCCATGCGAAACGCTCATTTTTCGTCTTTCGTATCAACGCTTCGACGACCTGATCGTTTATGCCAAGATTAAGGATCGTATCCATCATCCCTGGCATGCTTGACGCAGCGCCGCTCCTGACTGAGACCAATAATGGATTCACAGCATCATTGAACCTGGCATTCATCGTCTTCTCAAGTCTTGCTATATTTGTATCGACCTGTCCTTTCAGCCCTTTCGGGAAGCTCTTGCAGGACTCATAATATAAGTGGCATGTCTCAGTCGTTATCGTGAATCCCGACGGGACAGGTATCCCCAGATTTGTCATCTCAGCAAGATTCGCTCCCTTGCCTCCGAGAAGATCTTTCATATCCTTGTTGCCTTCATCAAAGAAATAGACCATCCTTCCGGACTTTGCAGCCATGCCTGTATTTTTATCTGCATCATTCTTCGTATTTTTATACGTATTTTTGCTCGTACCAGTCTTTACATCATTTTGTTTCATACTTTTTGCCATGTGTTCACCCATTTATATTCGAGAATGTCTCGTTATCACAATACAAAGAAAAAAATTAGGGCGTATTTATAAGTTTTATTATGCAAGCTTAGCATTATCCTAGAGGGTTTATAATGTCATTGCAAGGATTATGGCAAATATCACGACCATAGCCATGCCTATTATCTGATGCGATTTCACACGTTCCTTATTCAGTATGATCCCTAGAAGTATTGCAACAAACACATAACCTTCCGTAATCGCCGTTATGATGGATATCGGATCATTTTTCAGAGCATTGGAATAACACACCCATCCTAAGACGTTAAGAAGGCACATCGAGAGTATGAGCCAAAAATGTTTTTTGCCTATACTTGTGAACCGTTTCCACATCTTCTTTTTGGAGATGAGAAGAAGAGACAAGATTGCGCATATTACCCATGGGATGGCAAGTATTATCATAGGAGAGATATTTTTTGCGCCAAAACCTGTGAAGAAGTTATCCATTCCCATCAACACTCCGGCAACCACTGCAAGCAATGCTCCTCGCTCTATCTTTCCCCTGAAATCCTTCAATGAATGCATGGAAACCATGACTATGCCTATAAAAACTCCGATGATGAGAATTGTCTGCAACAATGAAGGTCTTTCACCAAGAAAGATTATGCTGAGTATCGCGGTAACTGGAAGTCCTATCTCCAAGACCACCTCTATTACAGATAGTTTTCCTATGCTAAGAGACTTGAATATGAGGATCGTATAAATAAATGATACGGCAGCGATGGATATGAATAGTGTCCAGTCCCAGAAAGTATAGTTTATACCTTGTTCGATTATTATGAAAGGGAATAACAGTATACTGCCCACAATCTCTATATACGCCGTCGATTCCAATATGCCGACATCCCTAGAACTCTTCTGAAGAAGGAATTCAGAAAACCCCCAGAACAGCATCGCACCAAAAGCGAGGAAAATGACGTTGATCATGGACAGCATCACCCATCGATGTTTAAAAAGTTTAAGAAAAGTTTAAGAAAAATGACTTCGCAGCAAATATCTATTTCAACACTAATTCCGCAATCGCCTCTACGTGTGGCGTCTGGGGGAAGAGATCGAACATCGCTGATGATTTCAGTTCGTAGTCCCTGAATTTTGATATGTCTTTCCCCAACTGCTCTACGTTGCACGAGATGTAGACGATGACTTTCGGCCTTAACTTGATCAGGTGTTCTATCGTCTTCGGATGCATCCCCGAGCGTGGAGGATCTGTTATGACAAAAAGATCGTTTGCAGGGATATCAAGTTTTCTTATCTGCATCGCATCGAGTTCAACTATCTCTGCATTCTTGATGCCGTTCTTCTCTATATTTATACGTGCAGCGGCGATGCAATGCTTGTCAGATTCCACGATGAGCAGGTTCTTGAAAAATTCTGCATTATTTATCCCGAATGCGCCGACTCCTGCATACAGGTCGAGAAGCGACGAGGATTTATTTGCATGTCTCTGGCATAATGAACGGACATACTCGTGCATCTTGTTCGCCATCACAGTATTGTTCTGGAAGAATCCCTGCACAGAATATGTAAACGTCTTGTCAAGATAATTTTCAGTAAGCATGTCTGCTCCCTTGACGACGAAAAACTCTTCAGAGATGCTTATGTCTGTATGTTTCGGGACGTACGTCACTATGATGTTCTCTGCTGAACTTATCTTTGCATAACGCTTTATCTTATCGATCGCTCCGCCTGTCTGGTTAGAATCCTCGTTCAGGACGAATGATATGGATGCGGCGCCTGATGGTGTCCGTATGACCGCATATCTGTATGTCCCTATCTTCTTTCGTATGTCAAAACAGTCTATACCGTTGAAATTCTGCCGTATCTCTGTGATCAACCTGTTCAATCGATCATTTGATATCGAGCACCGATCTATATCTACTATATGCTTCCAATCACCCTTCTTTCGCAGACCTATGCCTCGCGGCGTGAACGTGAAATCCATCCTGTTGCGATAATTGAAAGGCATGTCAGAGAATACCTGTATAGAATCTGCATCGACCTTTATCGATGCGGCGAGCTGCCTTCTCTTATTGTCGAGCTGCGTCTCATAATCGATGTGCTGGCTAGAGCATCCGCCGCAATTGCCGAAGTATGGACATAAAGGATTTGCCATTCCGAAAGAATCCTGCTGTTGTTTAATAATGTTTTCCTAATGCTACTTGTGGAGAATATCTAAAGAACTCAACGGTATGGTCCGCTCAATCAAATCATATTTTGGCTGCGCCAGGACCTCGTTATGAAATTCAACAAATCCTGGAGAAGAGAAATAAAACAAACCAGTATCTATGATATACTGACCGAAAGTGAAGCAAGCGGTCGAGTCAGCATGATGCGCACTATCCAAGGTTATGATGCCTTTTTCTTTTGAAAAATGTTTCAGATAATGATATGTTGTGATTGTATTTTTTTTGGCGAGGTGCACTCCTAGATCAGACATGTACGTAGAGAGCTCTGTAATGGTTGTGGATATCATCGATATCACAGGTTTATCATCATTATCATCATCCTCGCCTGGTGTTATATAGACTATTGGACATTCACCCTTTAGACTAAGTTGCTTCGTTATATCGTCTATGGAGATTATTCTTTTACATCCATGGTTGGACTCAAGAAACGTACATAGCGACCCGATTCCAGCATTGTATCTATCTTTAAATACACTGTGCAATGTCTTTTGAAATTCATATCCTAATGAATTGTTTTTCGGGACATATTCTATCATCCTCAAAGAAGGGTAGACACCTTTATAAAGTTTACGGATTTGTAGTAACTAGTTAGTGATGAAAGTAAGTATAATAAAGTCAACCATCCCCTAAATTAAGGGATTCATTTGACGGTCAACGCGAGTGTTATCGCTCCGCCAAGCGCAAGGATCGCTCCGACATATTGATGCCAGTTGCTCTTCTCCCTATTTATCCATATCCCAAGAAATATCGCGACAGCAGGGAAGCATTCTGTGATCGCAGTCATTATCGCTATCTCGCCATCGCGTGTAGCGAAAGCATAGAATATCCATGCAAGCGTATCGACAATGCCTGACGCGAGCAGGATCCATCTGAACTTCACGATGTTCTTCCCAAAGTCTTTTATCCCCTCTCTCTGCCATATCACAGCAAGACATATTATCGTGTATACGACCCATGGGAACCATACTGCCATCATAGGCGAGATGTTCCTTGATGATGAAGCAGTCATGAAATTCACGACACCCATCATTATCGCTGCGGCAAGTGCAAGCCATGCACCCCTCTCCAGCCTGTTCTTCCAATGTGAAAAAGATTTCGTCGCGACAAGCACCATCCCGCAAAGCATCAATGCTATGATCACATACTGTATGACGCTAAGTGATTCCTTGAAGAATATCATGCTAAGGGCGATCGTCACAGGCAGCTCTATCTCGAAAATTACGTCGATGACGGATAGTTTCCCTTCTTTTAGCGCCTCAAAATCGAGTATCGCAGTGATGAATGTTATGATGCCAAGCGCGACAAGAAAGACGATATTCTCAAGCGATGCAAGACGCCACCAATCACGGAGTATGAAAGGGACCAATCCTATGCTCCCTACTATCCCAATGACTGCAAGTGTCTGTACATTCCCGACCTTTCGTGTAGCGTGCTGTATCAAGAGGTCTCCGAATGCCCATGAAAGCATCGCTCCGAACGCAAACAATACAGCCAATTCAAAGATCATAAATCATTCTCCTATATTCTCCTATGAATATTTCTGAATATCATTCTCCTTTCAGATTCTTTATCAATTCAAGTATCCTCTGACCTGAGAACTTGCCACGATATTCCTTCATCACAAGGCCCATTATCGCATTTGAATTGAGATTTCTCTTTTCTGTGATGGTCTTTGTTATGAATGCTATGATCTCAGTCTCATCAGCAGGTTTGTATTTAGCCAGAACCTCATCGATTGTGGCACCGTTAGCTATGTCTATCAAAGATGATTTTATAGCGCTTGAAGTGATATTTCCCATATCTGCATTATATAATAGTTTATCTGCGTATAATGATACATCTATATCTTTATTGTACATGGTCTTTATCTCTATTGGATAAGCTACTAATGTCTCAGCGATGGTTATCGCCTTGATCTGAGGATACCTCTTGACGAATGATTCAAAATCCGGCTCAAACACCAACTCCTTAGCCACTTGTCTTGGAAGTCCATAATCACGCGTAAATCTTTCTATCTTATCCTTTATCAGTTCAGGCCTATTTATATCCGATACATCCGGATGTATCACAGGAATGTCCGTCTCAGGATACATCCTACTCCCACCAGGCATCGGTCTCAAGAACTGTGATGTGCCGTCATCTTTTGCATTCCTGACTTCTTTTGATAATCCGTTAGTCAGTAAAAATATTATCGCTTCATCAATCTTCGCAAATGCAAGCATGCATTTATCTTCTGTCCCTACAATGAATATCATCCCGTCATCAGACCCTAATCCGAGTCTATGATATATATGAAGAACAACCTCTTTAATTCCGTACTTCTCAAGATCCTCATCAGTATGTATCAATCCGTTCAATCCTAGAACTTTTATCCTATCACTGAGTTCTGTACCGAATCTTCGTCCAGGATTGACCTCGTAGCCAAAGAATCCTTTGAATAATGGATACGCTTTACCGTAAACTTTTAGCCCGGAATCAATTCCTGATTTGATGAATCCTTTTTGCAATGACGAGAATTCAGTAGTATAATCGGAATACATCACATGTGGGAATACAGTAGGATCTGTTAAAGATTTTATATTAATTCCTTTGATCTTCATCTCCTCACGCAGATTGATCATATTCAACTGACGCAGTGCCTCAAGCTCTACAACTCTATCGAGCATCCTCAAATCCTGTGCGCCTTTTATTTCCACTCTCGCGCCGCCGATGATAGACACATTGATATCCTGTCGTATCGTCCCAAGCCCTCTTTTGACCTTTCCCGTACTGCGAAGGAGCATCCCAATATGCGCAGCGACATCCTTCGCCTCCTTAGGAGTGTGCATGTCAGGTCCAGTCGCAACCTCGATGAGCGGAATCCCTAACCTGTCAAGCCTGAATGTGTCGAAATCCTTGTCTTTCTTTATTATCTTTGCAGCCTCCTCCTCAAGACAGACTGTATCAATATTCACATGAAGAGATCTGCCATCATGTAATTCTACATCCATCACGCCGTTCCTTGCGACGAGCGCAGTCCTCTGAAAACCGCTGGTATTAGAACCGTCGACGACAGTCTTTCTCATGACGTGGACCTGATCGACTATCTCCGAATCCGTCATCATGCAGAACTGCAGGACCACGTTTAACGCGTCAGGATTTATCGCATGCGGAGGAGATTCATCTAATTCAATATTGCATGTCGTGTCAGAATAGCATTCATAGATGAAATACTTCTGTTTTTCCATCTCCGCCTTCGCCGCGACATCGACATCTCCCATCTCTCCTGCACTTGCGCGAAGTATCCTCTTTATCGTGAAATCAGGGGCTTCCTCTCTTATGACAGTAGGACACTCGCAGAATAATTTCCTACCCTCTAATTGCTGGTGTATCTCAAGCCCTACCTTAAGTCCGAGTTTTGAATAATCCGTTGTTTCACTCATGTTATCACGAATCTTTGAACATTTATATATCTTATCAATATCTTATCAAACACAACAATATCATTCCATCATTCAAATACGCATTCAGGCAGGCCGATTGAAATTATTTCATTCTGTATGAAAAATGATTCGACCACACGCGTATTTGGGAATGCTCCCTCTATCTGTTGTACCACTCTTCGCATATCATAAGGGTTATTGACAATCACTCCGCATTCTATGTACGGGTCTCCAAGATATTCTACAACAAAGGACACATTAAGGTTTGTTTCTAGATTTTTTATCAAAAGCTTGCGGGAATCTATAGTATTATTCTTGATGAAAATACTGAATTGATATAGTCCTAGACTGGACGGGTCTATAAATATGGAAAATCGCGAGATTATCCCTGCTTTTTTCAATTTATGGATCCTATTTGCAGTTGCGACAGCGGTAAGACTCAGTTTCTTTGATAATGCCACGCAATCGAGGCGAGCATCTCTGGAAAGTATTTTCAGTAATATCTTGTCCTTAGCGTCCACCTTGTGAGATATATTCTTTCTTCCAATAATCGCTGATCCAATGCCAAGATATTTTTCATAAAACTGTTGAGTTTTTTTATGAAACGCTAGCCTATAATCTATTATATCCTCCTTAAATTTTTCATAGATCTGTACAAATCGTTGATGTATCTCTTCGGTGTTTTTTCCATAGATTCCTACGCCAAAACTCCATACTCCTGAGAATTCGCTGACCCAAGCGGTGAATTTGCATGATCTTAAGAATTTCTTGAACTCATCTTCCCTTCCTACCTTAACGCTTAGGAATAATGATGCCATATTAAACCCTAGTTTTTCAATATCTATCTCTGTTATGAATTCCAAAATTATCTTTTGCTCCTGCAATCTTTGTATACGGTATTTTACGACTTCGCGTGAAGAGCGGACCTTTTTTGCAAGCCCTGTAATAGGCATGCGTGAGTCTTGCATCAATTCTACAAGTATCTTCTTGTCCAGAGCATCCATGCACAAATACTAAGTTAATAAGTATATAAACTTTATTATTGGAATAAATAACATGAAAAGAGTATTATATGCTAATAGCATCACTAATAGATAACAACATTTGCATTGTAAAGGATAAAAAAGAACAGTATAAAACAACATAATAATCAGGAGGAAGAATAAAAATGACGACATACGAATCTACTAAGGAAAAAAGCGCGACGTATGAATCGATAAAAGAGAGAATTGAATGCCAAATTAAGGGCATACAAGATGATATCAATGGTCGATTTGAACTGCATGTTCAAAAATCTAATCTGGAAAAAGTATTAATGGAATTTGAAACCACACATGATTCTTTAGGGAAGAATTTAGCAAATGAAATTGAGGGCATATATGATAAGCAAGATATATATGCGATCATCAGTACGTCTGCATTAGGGCTTGGAGGCTATATCATTGGCTTTGGCATCAATTATATGATTGTACATTCAATCAATAATAATATTAATGCTGGATTTATAGGAGGAGTTGCCGGCATGATACTAGGAGCAATAGAAGGAATAATATTAGAGAAAAAGATAACAAAACATAAATTCAACAAATTACTCAAGAATAATCCAGGACATGCTGCCCAAATACAAGAATACAGCAACAAATTGCATCAATTAAACGACTCACAAAAATTAGAGGAATTAAGGCAGGCGTTAGGAGCCAGGATAGGAAAAATATAGATGACTACATATAGTTCTCGCTTTTCTTTTAACACAACAGCAAATTTTATAAACAAGGACCAATCTCGGAAAATATCTTAATATATACTGTCTTATATCCGGGGGTCAAGAAGTAATATGATGCAAGAGCATATTATACGAGAGCATTGCGGACTTGTCGTGACACATGACCTGCATGACGTCTATAGGATGATGAAGTCTCTTCAGCACAGAGGAAGAGAGGCAGCAGGCATCGCTGCGATAGGAGACACCATAGATGTGATGAAATGGGCGGGACCAGTCAGCGCATTCGATGAAAAAGACCTGTACAAGATATTTGATTCTACAAAATCGCGGTATCATACATTCATAGGTCACGTAAGATACGCAACGAGAGGAAGAAAGGACAGGATACTTGAAGATGCACATCCACACACTATCGGCGGCAAGACGATAAACAATGGCAATCATCTATTCATACTCGACTGTGATATAGCAATAGCGCACAACGGCCAGATACCTGAAGAGTACCTGAAATCGATCGACAAATCAAGGCTCAAGACAGGATGCGATACCGAGGCACTCCTTCAATTCTTCAAAGAGAACGGCGAACATGGTATTTTGAAAAATATCCCCGGATCATATACGCTTGCCATCGCAGCAAAGAACAGAAAAGAGATCATAATCATGCGCGACAGCATGGGCATCAAGCCGGGAATCCTAGGCGAGAAGAACGGAAAATATATCGTGAGTTCAGAAGATGTCGTATTTGCCGAAAACGGCGGAAGAAGAGTGTGCGATCTCGACCCAGGATCGATATATTATCTCGAGCCGGACGGAGGATACAAAGAAGAGAACGTCCTTACACCAAAAAAGAGTGCAAGATGCATGTTTGAATGGAAATATATATCGCACGTCAATACGATAATCGATTCCATACCTGTCTTATCATACAGGCATCAGGTCGGCCAGATTCTTGCCGAGGAATTCCATCCAGAAGATATCGATATAATATCATTCGTCCCGAGATGCCCTGAGATCGCTGCAAGGGCATTTGCACAAGAATACGCAAAGATGTATAAAAGGAACATAGGGCATGTCTTCAAGAAGATATTCTATAAGAGGAACAGTTCAAGATCCTTTATCGGATCGACAGCTGAAGAAAGATTACAATCAATATCAAACAATCTTTACACCATACCCTCGATAAATGATGACTTGCGTGGAAAGGTCGTCTGCCTCGTGGATGATTCTGTGATACGCGGGAATAATTCCGTAAGGGCGATAAATCTTGTCAAGGAATGCGGAGCCAAGAAGGTATATTTTGTGAGCTACACTCCTCCCATAGGGATAATCGGAGAGGATGGAATCCCTAGAGGATGCAATCTGGGAGTCGATATGCCTCCGGATGATAATTTCATAATAAGAAAGAACGTGGATGGAAAACAGGTGAACAGGTCATTCAAAGAAGTCGGAGATATACTCGGCGTAGAGATGTATTATCTCTCAGTTGAGGGCATGTTCAAGACCTTTGAGAAACTCGG
>Ga0182011_10002143_pt1 | contig 16865 bp, 19 predicted proteins | sample 711E1DmetaG_FD_120481 | JGI IMG/M metagenome (GOLD analysis project Ga0182011, IMG submission 120481) | Permafrost microbial communities from Stordalen Mire, Sweden - 711E1D metaG | ecosystem: Environmental > Terrestrial > Soil > Wetlands > Permafrost | place: Sweden: Stordalen | collected... | reverse complement strand
TTGGTCAGGTGAATCTTCCTTGTTATGTGATTTCTTCCACTTTTCTAAGCTGCTCAAGTCGCTGTTTCGGCAGCAAAGGGCCATTGTCATGAATGCAGTACATTACAAAAAATCAGGACATTCCTCATCACCGCCATGATATTCGAACCAAGCGTGATCCAAGCGCATCCTATCTATGATGTTAATGTGAAGCCTAAATTCGTGGACAGTTTTATTGATTTCGAAAAAGGTCTGTATCAAAGCGCCATGCAGAATGTGGCCTCTCAACCCGTCAAACTTATTGGGCTCAATAGCATTGCGGAAGATCAAGGCAGCGTTGGCCATTCTGGTCTTTCGACCATTCCGCCAAGCGATGTAACCGCCAAAGCTGGTGAGTAAAATCGCACCGGCAAGTACGGTGAAATGGTCGAGCAGAAATGTGAAAAGAGTTTCCATGATGAATCTATGGTGGGGGTCGTTTACGGTGCTATTGCTTTGTTGGTAATGCTTGCTTCTGGTCGTTTTCAATGAACTTGATGGCGTCCCCAACGCAGACGATCGAAGACCAACAGTTGTTACTCCAGTCAACTCCGTTGTTTTGGCAGGCAACATTTATTACAGCATCAGCGTCCATCAGTACTGCATTGATCCTGACGCCTTGCATGGCTTCAGTTTCAGTTGTTGAACGTGGGGCATAGGCATTACGATGGCATGAAAGCCCTTCAGCTTTACCTATTGTTTTGAATGGCTTGTCAATGCCACCCATAGCAACTTGAATTGTGTTCAGTCTTGCTCTTTGTTCTCCGGTCAGTGTGTTAATACTCGGATTTGACGCGCAACCCGTTAAGTAAAGGCAAATTACAAGGAACAACATTTTCTTGATTTTCATCTTTTTTCTCCTTTCACATAACATGGGCGTCAGCGAGACGCGTTTCACGCAATGGTTATGCCACTGCTTTTACATTTGCTGGCAGTTTCTGGAGGCTTAATTCGTTGAGCTCAACTTTTTTGCTGGCGTTGTCGATGTCAATACCCACTAGAGTACCGTCAGCATCATAGTCAAGGATAACACCCTCGGAAATCTCGCGACTCTCTACGCTCGTCTTTTCTGACAGATCGATATAGAGGGAATCGGTCTCTGGATAGTAGTTTAGTTTCATGGTTTGAACCCCCTGTCGGGAAACGCGTTGTGAATGGTTTTCTTGTCGCCCAGCGTAATAACCCTGAGTATACGGCCTTCAAGTTCCGGAATCGCGCCCCAGAATCGGAAGCGGTTATACTCTTGAGATTCTACCTTGAGCGGACTTTCTATGACACAAATGCACCATTCTTTTTTCAGGTACGACCTTTTCCTCAGAACTTCTTTCTCGAAATACTCTGTATACTGATATTCAGCCGTAACCATATGTTTGTATTATATGTTATTTTTCACAATAATTGAAGATTTTCCTGCATAATGCGGCGCTGAGCGGCGGCACGAGCACAGAGCCGCATTCGGGCGGGGATAGGTTTTTGCCTTTATTCCCCGCCCGAACAATTTAATATACGATCGTCTTTATTATCAACTATTTATTATCATATAGAGCATATTGAAAAATGGCAACAACAAAAATATAATAATTACAGTATATAATTCTTGCGTGATTCTGCCTAAATGGTATAATTGGCCGGTAATATCAGAAAAAGCGAAGGTTGTTTTTTATGGGTAAGTTATCCAGGAGCGATATGAAGGATGTTCTACCGGAGTTTCAGGAGTTCTTGAGAAGCAGGAAGATGGCGCCTGCAACGAACATCCCCTGGTACGCGCTCTGGGTCAAAAAATTTCTCGGATTTCTTAACAAGAATGAACCTGGCGATATAAAGCTGCTCTCCCAGGGGTTTATAGCTTCCTTACGGTCCGACGGGGTCTATTCAGATTGGCAGCTTCGACAGGCAGAGGAGGCCGTGGTGCTCTACCTCGAACATTTTGAAGGCAGCTCAGACACGCGTACATTGTATGAGATAGAGGCAAAGGCATTTACTCCTGAGAGTGCCCTTGGCGAGATGAGACGATTAATACGTCTGAAACATTATTCATATAGCACGGAACGGACGTATCTCGATTGGGCAAAAAGGTTCTTTGTTCACCTGGCTGAAACAAAGCAGTCCGAGCCTTCGCAAAAAGATGTAAAGAATTTTCTCAGTTACCTGGCTATTCGGCAAAAGGTAGCATCTTCAACGCAAAACCAGGCTTTTAACGCCCTGCTTTTTCTGTTTCGGGATGTTTTGCAAAAGGATTTTGAAGATTTCGGTACCGCAGTGCGGGCAAAGCGGGGGAAAAAGCTCCCGGTAGTTCTTTCTGTTGCGAGGTAAAGCTCCTTTTTGAGAACCTTTCCGGGCAAGGGCTGCTTGTTGCCCAACTGCTCTATGGTTCGGGACTTCGCCTCATGGAATGCGCCCGGTTAAGAGCGAAAGATATCGACTATAACGCCCGGAAAATCATAGTCCGAGGGGCCAAGGGTGATAACGACAGGGCAACGGTATTGCCCATGTTCGTTCAGGACAGTTTACGCCTCCATCTCGAAGGGGTAAAGGAACTCCATGAAAAAGACCTGGCAGCAGGGAATGGTGAAGTCTATCTCCCCGGAGCTCTTGACCGGAAGTATCCCAATGCAGGCAAAGAATGGGCATGGCAATATGTATTTCCAGCCGGTAAACTCTCTGTGGACCCCAGAAGCAACACGATACGACGCCACCATATCAGCGACAAACTGATCCAATCCACCATCAGGAGGGCCTTCCAGAAAGCCGGTATTGTGAAACATGCCACAGTTCATACCCTGAGGCACAGTTTTGCCACCCATATGCTCATGAACGGGGTCAATATCAGGGAGGTGCAGGAACTTCTGGGCCACAAGAATGTTGAAACAACGATGATCTACACCCATGTAATGAGAGATATGAAGAATGCTCCCGCAAGCCCTCTTGATGTGATGATGAAAGAAGAAAGGTAAAAGCTCGAGGCCCGCTGCCCTCACCCAGGGAAGGCGAGAGCTTTCAAGAATTCTTTTTGGAACTCTTCTTCCAATGCCAGTTCAATGTGTTCCACTGACCGGGCGATTATGTCAGCCTCTTCCATTTTATCTCTGTTGACGAGCGCTAAATAGGCCCCGTGTCCTGCCGGGTTCCATATTGCCTCCCTGAAACCCGTGACGCGTGATGTATTACGGGTGTACCGAAAGCTGCGCTGCCCGTAGCGTGTTCAGCATAAGCATTGTTATCGTCATAGGCCCGACGCCGCCGGGAACCGGCGTGATCGCCGATGCCTTTTCCTTCACTGCCTCAAAATCCACGTCGCCGCAGAGTTTTGCCTTTCCTTCCGGTGTCATTCCAATCCGGTTTACGCCCACATCAATAACTACTGCGCCTTCTTTTACCATATCGGCCGTTATCGCCTTGGGTCTTCCCGCGGCAACGATGAGAATGTCTGCCCTTCTTGTATGGTAGGCAATATCTTTTGTGCCTGTGTGGCACATAGTGACTGTCGCGTTTGCGCCTTTTGCTTTTTGCACGAGCATCATTGAAATGGGTTTCCCAACGATATTGCTTCTACCCACAACGACCACCTCTGCGCCGTCAATGGTAATCCCGCTTCTTATAAGCATTTGCTGAATCCCGTAAGGCGTGCAGGGATAAAATTTTGCCTCCCCGATCATGAGTTTTCCCACATTGACAGGGTGGAACCCGTCTACATCCTTATCAGGGTCTATGGCATAGAGCACCTTCGTCTCATTAATGTGTTTAGGGAGCGGCAGTTGAACAAGTATGCCATGAATTTCAGGATCATTATTATACTTGCCGATGAGTCCAAGGAGCACCGCCTCGGACACATCCTCGGGTACATCCTCCTGCACGGAATAAAAACCAAGCTCTTTCGCGGTCTTTTGTTTCCCTGTAACATAGCTTATCGACGCCGGGTCGCGACCCACGATGATTGTCACCAGACCTGGCGTAATGCTGCGCTGTTCCTTTAAACGTATTGTTTCTTCTTTGATCTCTTCCCGTATCCTGGAAGCGATTTGCGTTCCGCTAATTATGTTGGCTGTCATGAGCGCCCCTCTCTCCTGTCACATATGAGATTTTATTTATCCATAGCATATCATCAAAGGGAGAACGGACAAAAAGGATAACTTTTTTAGAACAGCCCTTTTACCCTTCCAGTCTGTGTATCCACATCGATTCTCCTGAATGCTGGGTCTGAGCCTGTGCCGGGCATGAGACTTATCGCCCCTGTCACAGGACAGAGGAATTTTGCCCCCGTGAATACGAGGATATCTCTCACCGGCAGTCTCCAGCCTTTCGGGACCCCTTTCAGTTCCGGGTCGTGTGACAGGCTAAGATGCGTTTTTACCATCATGGTAAAATAGTCTTTTTTCTCCTGGTCGGCCTCGAGTTTCGTCGCCTTCGTCTGTGCTTCCGGCGTCCACGAGACCCCGTCTGCGCCGTAAACGTTCTTTGCGATCAGTTCCGCCCTTTGCTTTAAAGGCATCTCAAGGGGGTAAAGAAACTGAAAATCGGTCTTTTCCTCACATGCGTCAATAACCGCATCGGCAAGTTCCAACGCTCCGTCTCCGCCTTTCAGCCAGTGCTCCGATACGGCGACGCGGGCCCCTTCGGCCTCTGCATACCTGCGCACCATAGCAACCTCTTCATCGGTATCCGTTGAAAAGCTGTTGATGCACACAACGGGTTTGATGCCGGACAATTTCACCGTGCGGATATGATGAAGCAGGTTGAGTATCCCTTTTTCCAGAAGCGACAGGTTTTCCTGTCTGTACTCGGACGGAAGAGGCAATCCCGGCGCCACTCTCGGACCTCCACCGTGCATCTTTAATGCCCGGACTGTAGTGGTGATCACCGAAACATTCGGTTTCAAACCGCTTATCCTGCATTTGACATTCCAGAATTTTTCAAACCCGATATCGGCGGCAAAGCCGCTCTCTGTTACGTGGTAATCAAAAAGCTTAAGACCCACGCGATCTGCGATAATAGACGACTGTCCTACTGCGATATTTGCGAACGGCCCGGCATGGACCAATACAGGCTGGCCCTCTACTGTTTGGAGCAGGGTCGGGTTGATGCTCTCACGCATAAAGGCCGTCATAGCCCCGGCAACCTCCAGATCGTCGGTGGTGATAGGTTTCCCGGATAAATCATATGCTACCGTGATCCTGCCGATCATTTCACGCAAATCTTTCAGATCCCGTGCAATCGAGAGAATGGCCATTACCTCCGAGCTCACCGCAATATCAAAACGGGATTGCATGGTGAAACCGTTCATTTTTCCGCCAAGACCGATGACGATATTTCGTAATGTCTGGGCGCAGAAATCCATCACCCATCCCATTTGTACATTGTTTGGGTCTATGTTGAAACGGCGCAGATTTCTCTTTGCAAGCTCCCCATCGCTATAGTTTCTTTCATGCTGCATTCTTGAGGTCAGAGCAACCATTGCAAGATTGTGTGCGTTAATGATATTGTTGATGTCTCCTGTTAATCCCAATGAAAATTCTGTTAAGGGGATTGCCTGTGCATTCCCGCCTCCGGCCGCGCTGCCTTTTACATTCATTGTGGGCCCGCCCGACGGCTGTCGGATGGCGCCTCCAACGTTCTTGCCGCGTTTTCCGAGACCTTCTACCAGGCCCATAGATGTTGTTGTCTTTCCCTCCCCGAGGGGGGTTGGGGTAATGGCCGTTACTTCTATATATTTGCCGTCAGGTTTACCTTGAAGTCTTTCTATTATCTTAGCAAAATCTACTCTCCCTATCCTTCCGTAAGGGATGATCTCATCTTTCATGAGCCCCAGTTCATCCTGGAGCTGCCATATGGATTTCATTTGTTCTTCTGCCGCTTCAGAAATCTGCCAGTCCGTCATTTTTATTGCATTGTAAGGCATATATAACCTCCTTTAGATAGATAACGAAAGGCCACCCGGGTTTCAATAAGCCCCGTACCCTTTCGTAAATTCTAACATGGCTTTTACATTTTTAACTTCCGTATCATCGAGACTACTTGCGATCATCAGCTTGGTACAGGGCTGTATTTTTTCAAAGTAAAACCAGCGCCGCTATCATACAACACATAATCTGAGTATCCTCTGAAATCACCGGTATTGAGATAGACCTTTTTTTTCTTCCCTGTTTCAAACTCAGCCTTATCAAGCATGTGCGAATGGGCCAAGATTACGACATCGTATCCTTCATCAAGTTTTTTTTGGGCATTTTTCCTGAAAATATTTTTTACCTTTTCATTGTGTGGTTTTGTCTTGCGGGAGAGAAAAAGCCCAGCCGCTCGCGCTATTTTCCATGTAAGCAGGGGGCCGAGAAGATCCATGATTGCATAAATAAAGCGAGTTTTCAAGATACTGCCCAGACAAAAAAGGCCTGAGCCGTCACCGTGTGATATGAATGCCTTTTTGCCGTCAAGATCAATGGTTATGCTCTGTCTGCAGGTAATACCCGTATAGTCTTCAAAAAAACGGCCCATACTGAATTCATGGTTCCCTTCGAGAAGAAAGATACGCTTACCGTTATCTGCAAGCTTCTTCATGGCATCTATGACGCCTTTATACCACGGGTATATGTAGCCATCGTAGCCGTGATAGAATTCAAATAAATCTCCGAGAATAAAAACCATATCAACACTGCCGCACACATCCCTCATAAATTGTTGGATGAGATCCATCCTGTCTTTTTCGTTACGCGCAATATGCGCATCGGAAAAAAAGATCGCCTTCAAGATTCCACCACAATCCATGCAAGATATTCTTTGAGCGCCGCCTGCCAGGGTCTCATCTTTAATCCCGTATCTTTTTGAAATTTCAACATATCAAAGACAGAGTACGGAGGCCTCTTTGCCTTCCTTTCAAGTTCAGCCGAAGAGATGGGCGTAATAGCGGTATCTATCTTGAGCATCGTAAATATTTCCCGGGCAGACTCAAACCAGGTGCAGGAGCCGCCATTGGTAATATGATAGATGCCTGTTTTGCCCTTTTCTATCAATGCAGCGATAGGCTCTGCCAGATCCCTGGCATAGGTGGGCGAACCCCTTTGGTCGTCAACGACGCGAAGAACGCCATTTCGTTTTGCTATTGCAACGACCTTCGTAATAAAATTTTCTCCTCCTTGCCCGTACAACCACTGTGTTCTGATAATGAGTGAAGAAGGGTTTTTCTCAAGCGCTTCTTTTTCACCCATGAGTTTTGTCACACCATATGTTGAAATAGGGCTCGGTGGGTCATTCTCTTTGTAAGGAGTCTTTTTTGTACCGTCAAAGACATAGTCCGTGCTGAAATGGACAAATCGGACAGCACGTTCCCTGCATAGTGCGGCGACTATACCGGCGCCGTAAGAGTTTACCTTTTCAGCCAGTTCCCTTTTGTCTTCGCATCCGTCTACATCGGTTATTGCGGCAAGATTGATGACAACATCCGGACGGTATCTATCGAGACAGCTTTCACCGGATGTCTTATCGGTGATATCCCAGGTATCGATATCACAGAGCGTGAGGTCGAATTTTTTTTCGAGGATGGGGGCGATATTTGTGCCCAAAAGCCCATTGCCCCCGACAATAAGAACCTTCATCGGTTTTTGTACATTGTTTTGTAGTATTCCAGGTAGGCCCCGCTTTTGATCCTTTCCCACCAGACCCTATTATCCTTATACCACTTCACGGTTTCTTCCATGCCTTGAGCAAAATCTGTATGCGGTGTAAAACCGAGCTCCTGCCGCAGTTTCGTTGAATCGATTGCATACCGTCTGTCGTGACCCGGTCTGTCTTTCACGTATTTGATGAGCGTCTCAGGCTTGCCAAGGACCTTCAGTATGAGCTTCACAATTTCAATATTCGTCCGCTCATTCTCACCGCCGACATTGTACACATTACCCTCTTTCCCTTTGTGAAGAACAACGTTGATGGCTTCACAATGGTCGGCCACATGGATCCAATCCCTGATGTTGAGACCGTCTCCATATACGGGAAGCTCAATGTCGTCAAGGGCATTACTGATGATGAGCGGAATCAGCTTCTCCGGGAATTGATATGGTCCATAGTTATTTGAACATCGCGTAATAATGACCGGCATTCCGTATGTTGTGTAATAGGCCATAGCCAGCACATCCGCCGATGTTTTAGACGCGGAATAGGGGCTGTTCGGCGCAAGGGGTGTTTCTTCGCTGAATTTTCCTTCCTTCCCCAGCGAGCCGTACACCTCATCGGTAGATATCTGGACAAACTTCTTCACGCCTTTTTTTTTCGCCATTTCAAGAAGATGGAAGGTCCCATTTATATTTGTCTTGATGAATGCCTCAGGATCAAGGATGCTTCGATCCACATGGGATTCAGCAGCGAAGTTGACAACAAATTCGATGGGTAATTCAAACGCCTTTTCTACATCCGATGCCTCGGCGATATCGCCCTTGAAGAAAGTATACCGCTTGTCTTTTTCAATATCCTTGAGATTTTCCGGGTTACCCGCGTAGGTGAGCTTGTCGAAATTAACCACGTGATAGTTGTGTTTCGCCAGTATGTGGCGCACAAAGTTGGACCCGATGAACCCGCAGCCACCGGTAACTAAAATGTAAGGCTCAGCCATCTTTCCTCTCCCATGCGTATGGTATGTCGTTTATGTGGGGGTCTAATCTGTACTCATCAGGGTTTGTCCGGTTATAAGGTTCCGTGGGGATATTGATCACTATCGCCTCTTCCTCGCTCACGCACTTCCATCCGTGGTATACCATCTTTGGAACCTTCACGAGCATCTGGTTATAATCGCCGATGAAGAATTCATTGATCTCGCCGAAAGTCGGCGATTTTTTCCGACCGTCATAGAGGACCAGTTTGAGTACGCCTTTGACGCAGGTTATATGGTCATCCTGTTTCTTATGATAGTGCCATGCCTTGACAACGTGAGGGTAGGTCGTTGTCATGTAAACCTGACCAAAGCCCGTAAATATTTCCTCATCGTTTCTTAATATTTCCATCAACCTTCCCCGTTCGTCGGGGATGCACTTCAATAGTTTCGTTGCCACACCGTCTATCATAACACAACCCCCTGCCTCTACTTATTGTTTGCTCCTGTCTGCGATACGAGAATACTGGCCCTCAAGAGCGATTCAAATGTTCCCGCATCGGTCCACCAGCCATTAAGCATTTCCCACGACATTGTGCCTTCTTTTACATAGGCGTTATTCACATCGGTAATCTCCAGCTCGCCTCTATCGGAAGGTTTTAATGTCTTCACAATATCAAAAACACGTCCATCATACAGATAAATCCCGATAACGGCAAGATTACTCTTCGGTCGTTTCGGTTTCTCTACAATATTGATAAGCCTGCCCTTCTCGATCTCTGCTACCCCGAACCTTTCCGGATCAGGCACTTCCTTCAGGAGGATTTTTGCCCCTTTCTTCTGTTTTTTAAAATCATTCACCGCTTTTATGATGTTTTTTTCAATAATGTTATCCCCAAGGACAACGCATATGGGTTCGCCATCGGCAAAATATTCGGCAAGCGAGAGCGCGTCCGCGATACCCCCTTCACCCTCCTGGTACGTATAGTTGATGTGTTTTAAGCCAAATTCTTTTCCATTCCCCATAAGCCTCAAGAAATCACCGGCATGATTCCCGCCTGTAACAATCATAATATCCATGATTCCGGCGATGATGAGCGCTTCAATGGGATAATATATCATCGGCTTGCCGTAGACCGGCAGCAGATGTTTATTGGTAATCTTTGTGAGCGGGTGTAGCCTTGTTCCAAGACCACCGGCGAGTATAATCCCTTTCATAGTGCCTCCTTTACTCAATCAGGTAGTACGGCTTCGAACTCATAACTCCAAAATGTTTCTCCCACAGTCGATCGTCCATTGCCCATAACCTATCATCTCGTGGAAATTCCTGCAAGGTCGAAGGAAATGTTGATCCTTGTGTCCCTGGGTCTTTTCGTCTGGGTAAGCGCAATCGTTGTGGACCAGCAACCAGGGCGATATCTGAGTTTATAGAGGGTATCGATCCAGTCCCCATCCTTGAAAGAATATTGGATCTGATAGCTTGCCTCAAATTGTTTGTAAAAAACACCGAGATCAAAAAATGTTTGATTGGCGAGATCTTGCGTATAGCTGTGCCAAACATTTACGTAATATTTCCCCGGCACTGATTGGTTCAGGGAGTTAACTATAGTTTTTAAACCATCGCCACTAACACCCAAGACACCTTGACATGTATACGACATGTTTGTCGTAGGGTATAAGGTCAGCCTTGCATCGATGTCCGATAGCCGGTTACCTGATCCGCTATAAAGCGTTGATGGGTCAAGGTTTCCGGAAAGACCATATGTCTGCGCCACTTCGAATAAAGCCAATTCCCTCTGTGCTCCTTCTCTAAGCCCATAGATATAATGGTTGAATCCATAGGTCATTGAGTTCGACTGGTAAATCCTGTCGTAGGGATCAATGTTCGGTACATCCCTGAAAGATGTATTTGGCGTGAAAGTGTATTTCACTTGAGGTTTGATGAGGCTTTGCATTTCACCTATACCAAGCATGTCTGTATTATAATTCCTGATAAACTGCATATTTGCATCGCCTTCAATGCGAAAGGTCTGTCTGTATTGGGTAGTTTTGCTAATAGCGTCACTTCTGTTTATCAGGTAACCCGTTTCCATCAATGTGCCGCCGACAAGAAGGTTAACCCCGCTTAACGAGTAAGGAATCTTCAGATTTGGTTCGAAAGCCAACCTAGAATAGGTATCCCCTTTTTCCCGATAAAAGTTTACAAAATCGGTGGAAACATTCGTGAAGAGCTTACTGCCTATAATAGGCAGGTACTCAGTAAAAAAGGACATAGACGGAAGATATTTATAGGTGTAATCGTTGTCCCGTACAAGTAAATTCCTGAAATAAGACATTTCCGTCGTGAGAAGAGATTTCGTAAAAGGTTTTTCCAGATATGCCGTCGATTTTACCTGGTTTTCGCTTCTTTCCACAGCGGTGAGTCCGAAATCTTTGAGGTAATCGTTATCGGAGACATAGCGGATATTCGCTTTTAACTGTAAATCGTCAAAAAATTTCTGCTCATGTTGACCCAGCAGTTGCCAGCGTGTGCCATCAAAATCTTTGTCCTGGATAATAGAGTAATCCCAATTTCCCTTGAGGTCCTCCCTTAGTGCATATCTGAATTGTGTTCCCAGGCTAACACCCCTGTCCCCTATGTAAGTCACATAAAATGTTGCGTCTTTATCCTTTGATATGGCCCAGTAATAAGCATTACTGATGATCGTCCCGTTTCTCGTAGACAATGCGAGTTCCGGAATGAGAAAACCCGACTGTCTCTCGGTTTTTACAGGAAACATACCCCAGGGGAAATAGAACACGGGAAAATCGAGAATATGAAATTTGGCGCTCTTTGTTTTTGCATAACCCTCGACGGTAATATTTACATCCTCTGCGGTAAACTTCCAGGCAGGCTTGTCCCAACCGCAGGTAGTAAACTCTCCCTTCCGCATCGTGTACTGGGACTCCCCGACTTTCTCCATATCCTTGCCGGCAATGTAAAAGTTACCCTGTTTGATAAAGATTTTCGCGTTTTTGAGAGTTCCTTTTTTCGTATCCAAATTGATTTGCAGCCTATCGCATTCTACCCGGTCTCCTTCTTCCCAGAAGACAACATTGCCTTCCGCAGTGACATCCTTTGTGTTGTCGTTATACAAAACGTAATCTGCCCTTAAAGAGCGGGTGCCTTCTTTTAGATCCACATTACCCTTAGCGATGAATGTATTGTTTCCCCGGTTATGTTCAAGAGAATCTGCCGTTATGTCAACAGGGCCTGTAAGCTGGAAATCCCCCTGTTTGCTGAAAACAGAGAAAGGAAGGAGCAACAAGAACGTGAGAATGATTGCCCTAAAAAACTTCATTGATAATGGTCTTTGCCTCCCCGATGGTGTAGAAAGAACCGGTAACGAGAATTAAATCCTTTTCGGTTGCCATTGCCCTTGCTTTTTCCAGAGCGCTCCTCGTATTATCGGTAATGATAGCATTGTTAAAATATGATCTCATGTCATAAGGAGAAAGCGCCCTCTCGATATTCGGTTTCGTAAATATGATAATATCCATTACCGGTACAATTTCTTTGAGCATTTGCTCATATTCTTTATCCTTCATGACGCCAAAAACAAGTATTTTCTTTTTATCCCGGAAATGAGTACTCATAAATTCAGATAAAGCATGCGCCCCGTGAGGATTGTGCGCACCGTCTAAAATCACAAGAGGGTTGTCTTTTATCTTTTCAAGTCTGCCCTGACATTTTATATTTGACAATGCACGCTCCATCGCGTCTTCGGCAACAGAAAACCCCGAGGACGACAGAATCTCAAGAGCGCATAACGTAAGAGCGCAGTTTGTGAGCTGGTAGTCACCGTCAAGATTTACAAGGACATTGCGGAAGTTCTTATGGATTCCCTTGTATGTGAGCGTTCTATCCCCCGCCTTTTCATAGGAAAAATCCCGGTTAAGGATGTATGCAAGACATCGAAGCTCTTTCGCCCTTTTCTCTATAATTCCTCTCGATACTCCCTCACAGGCGCTCACAACGGGAACCCCATTCTTTATAATCCCCGCTTTCTCACCGGCAATTTTTTCTATGGTCGTGCCGAGTTGGTCCATATGATCATAGGCAACATTGGTTATAATAGTCAGAAGCGGCTCGATTACATTCGTGGAATCAAGTCTCCCCCCGAGACCGGTTTCAATGATAGCGATATCAACTTTTTTCCGTCTGAAGTGCTCAAATGCAAGGGCTGTTGTGAAATCGAAGAAGGTAAAAAGTCTATCTTTGTCGTTCTCGTGGGCCTTGCCACGAATATATGCCATGAGTTGTGCCACTTCTTCTTCTGTGATTTCCTCCTCGTTTATGGTAATCCTTTCTGTAAAGGAAACGAGGTGGGGAGAAGTATATTTTCCTACCCGGAAGCCTCCTTCTTTCAAGATACCCGAAAGCATGGTCGCCGTGGAACCTTTGCCGTTTGTGCCCGCGATATGCACTGTTTTTATAAAATGATGGGGATCTTCCATTATATCCAGTAACCACCTGATGTTATCGAGCCCGAAGACCATCCCGAATTTTTCAAGACCAAAGAGATATTCCAGGGCCTTCTCATACTCATTGTTATTCATGTAATCAAAGAAAGTATAGTGTATAATTTTTGTTTCAATTCTTTTCTCGGTGAGATCATATCGATCATACCGTGCTCCAAAAGATATTCTGCTCTCTGAAATTCCGGGGGAAGCTTCGCTTTGATCGTATCCTTGATAACCCTGGTACCTGCAAAGCCTATCAGCGCCTTGGGTTCCGCGATAATGATATCGCCGAGCATACCCATGCTTGCAGTAACGCCGCCAAAGGTCGGATCCGTCAAAACGGTAATATAGGGGATGCCATGCGATTTCAGATTATATATGGCCCCCGATACCTTTGACATTTGCATGAGAGACATGATGCCTTCCTGCATCCTCGCTCCTCCGGATGAACAGAAAAGAATAACGGACAGTTTCTGGCGAACCGCTTCCTCGAGTATCCTCGTAAGCTTTTCCCCCACAACGGAGCCGAGACTACCGCCCATGAAACTGAAGTCAAAAATTGCCGTCAGTACATCTATTCCGCTAATCTTTGCGCTTCCGCAGACCATGGCATCGTTTCTTCTTGTCGACTCTTTTGCCTCAACAAGTCTTGTCTTGTATGGTTTTGTGTCTTTAAACTTGAGAAAATCGATGGGTGTTATCCCTTCATAGTATTCAACGAAACTGCCTTTATCGAAGGTCAAGGCTATCCTGTTCTCGACGGTTATGGGAAAGTGATAGACACACTTAGGACAGACATGCTGGTTTCTTTCCACTTCTTTCCTGTAGAGCAATTCCTGACAGGAACTGCACTTTATCCAGAGTGATTCCTCCTTTTCCGCTTTTTTTATCTCTTTTTCGATATCGATTTCTTTATATGGTTTTATCTCTTTTTCTTTCTTCGTAAATAGACCCATAATTTTTCCTATTGAATTTTTGCTGAAAAACTACCAAAATAAGGATAGCATGTCAATAGAAAGGGTCACCATAGAATCCGACTACAGCCTTGAAGGGCTTCTGAGCGCAAGGAACCCCAATGCAGGCGCCATTATATGCCACCCCCACCCCCTCTATGGCGGCGATATGCACAACAATGTCGTAGGCGCCATCGAAGAAGGGTTTTCCTCACAGGGGTATTCAACACTCATCTTCAACTTCCGCGGCGTAGGACACAGCAAAGGTGAATATGATGAGGGAGAAGGCGAGGTCCGGGACGCCCTTGCAGCCCTTCGGTGTTTGAAAGACCATCTCAGTGATGATGCCCATATTATGCTCGCCGGTTATTCTTTTGGCGCTTGGGTAGTGAGCAGGGCGGCGCAGGAAATAGAAAATTTCGAGGGCCTCTTCCTTGTGTCTTTCCCTTTTCTGGTCTATAAAAGTGACTATCTCAAGACTTTTAACAAGAAAATATACCTTGTCGGCGGTATCAATGATGATATAGCCCCCATTGACGATCTTCTTTCTCTTTACAAGGAACTCACTATTATAGACAAATTCCTGAAGGTCATTACAACCTCCCACTTCTATACCGGGAAAGAGATTGAAATTACCGATTTTATTAAAGAAAATGTAGCGCCACAGAAGTAATAGCAATACCCGTTTTAGGTTTTATGTTCCAGATTTTACGTACACTTTTTACTGGGGCTCACGTCGCCCCCTCCATGAGCAAGGCTCATGGAGCCTTCTCCTCTGTCTCGCTGTACGAGACGCAGGCTACGCCTGATATCGGGGCTCACGTCGCCCCCCTCCACGAGCAAAGCTGTCGGAGCCTCCCCATCTCGCTCACTTCGGGAGCTACAGGGCTTCGCCCTATGCCGATTTCATGCAAACTGGTAGCTGGCTCACCCCTGTGAGAACATCCCGCGTTTCTTGACAACTTGAGGCCCACAAGCGTAACATTTAACAAATTATAGCTTCCTGCATTAATTGTTGGGCAAAAATTAAAAGCATGATATACGAAATAATGAATTCAAACCACACACCTTTTTATTGGAGAGACCAATGAAAATAGAATCACTGAAACTCGTTTACTTTTCGCCTACAGGTACAACTAAAAAAATTATTGAAAGAATTGCACAAGGACTCGATCACGGCGCTGTGGAAGTAGTAGATATTACCAAACCAGAGGGAAGAAAACAACAACTACAAACATCTGAAAATGAATTACTTATCACCGGTGTGCCTGTTTACTTCGGCAGGATACAAACTAATGCACTTGAATGGTTGCATACGATTGAAGCCCAGAATACCCCCGCTGTATGTATTGTCGTTTATGGTAATCGAGCATATGACGATGCACTGCTCGAACTTAAAGACACTGCGGTAAGAAATGGGTGTGTACCAATTGCCTGTGCTGCATATATAGGGGAACATTCCTTTTCTAATTCTGAAACACTTATTGCTGCGGGGCGACCCGATGCAGATGATTTAAACCACGCACAGTCATTCGGGGAGAAAATAAGAAAAAAAATATTATCCGTTCCATCAATCAATCACATTTCTGACATAACAGTGCCTGGTAACTACCCTTATATAGATAAGACAGACATTAAAAATAAGTTTTCTTCTGTTGATTTTATCACTGTTGATAATAATTGTTCGCGATGTGGAGACTGCGCGCGGCATTGTCCTGTTAGCGCTATTGATTCAGAAAACAGCGCATCAATTGATATGAAAAAATGTATCTTATGTAGTGCTTGTATTAAGGCATGTCCCATGAATGCAAGAAAGATAAAAAGTGATATGATAAAAAATATTTCGCTACGATTGAGTCAAACATGCCAAGCCCGGAAGGAGCCGATATTTTTTTTGTAAAGTGTTTTCACAGGCCCAAAGTGACCGAGGGGGATTAGGTACCAAAACCGCTATCTGAGCCCAGGGCGAGTTCATCGTGTGGGTGTAAGCGTTGTGACCAGCTGTGTACGCAGGCCACCCCGTATTACTCACATGATAATCCGCACCCGCAGTGGGAGCTAGGAAAATGGCATTCTGAGTGTGCAATATTGAATGCAAGTTGGTATTGGAGACAGACGGCTACGCCCGCCCTATATCCTTTCCCATTGTTTTCCAGAAGATCAGAGGTCTGGTTGAGGTACCGCATCGTACATACTTCCCAGAAGAATATATTTTTTCACCTTGAATGTTTTAAAAAACTTCAAAATAGAACCAATATAGAACTCTGAATGGGCATGTGGTTCCAGGAGGCGAAGCAAGAGAAGATCATGCCACCCTTCTCTTCTCGCATAGTGAATTGCCGTATTGGGAATGGACAGGTCACGAATACCCTCTTCGAGATGGATAGTTGGCCGGTATCTCGTGAAATCGTAGAAGCGACCCGGTTCGGATAGCTTCCCCAATTCAGTAGCACCGAATCGCACAGTTAATTCGTTCAGAACCAGACTCCCAACATTGTTGACATCTATCCAGGGCCAAATAGCAGCCAGGGCATAAGGTTCGTTGCACTCTGGAACAGGGTCGTGTAATTGAAAGCCACCAATTTTCACAGACGATTTGGCCTGCCCCCGTCTATTGTACCACCTCTAAAGTTAGTTTCTCCATTAAATGGGTGTACCCCAAAAACTGTACCAGCTGGGTGTACCCCAAAAACTGTACCAGCCACTATGTTAGTCTTCTGGGCTTTTGGGTGTACCCCGAAAACTGTACCAGCCACAATGTTAGTCTTCTGGGCTTTCAAGCCACCCTCCGGCGGCTTTGTTTTGCAAATTCATCAGGTGTC
>Ga0182011_10002142_pt1 | contig 16865 bp, 16 predicted proteins | sample 711E1DmetaG_FD_120481 | JGI IMG/M metagenome (GOLD analysis project Ga0182011, IMG submission 120481) | Permafrost microbial communities from Stordalen Mire, Sweden - 711E1D metaG | ecosystem: Environmental > Terrestrial > Soil > Wetlands > Permafrost | place: Sweden: Stordalen | collected... | reverse complement strand
TTCAAGCGGAAATGAGAACGATGTAGCTACTTATGGTCGATTATATACCTGGTATGCAGTGACTGATACCCGGAATATCTGCCCTGATGGATGGCATGTTCCTGTTAATGTGGAGTTTACAACACTGATGACCTATTTGGGAGGTGATACCATAGCTGGCAGCAAATTAAAAGAAACAGGAACAACTCATTGGGCAAGTCCTAATACAAGAGCTACGAATGTAACCGGTTTTACAGCCCTTCCAGGAGGATACCGTGGATATGAAGGTACATATAACTTCATGAGTTATACAGGCTATTTCTGGACGGCTACAGAATATGATCCGAATAATGGATGGTTTCGTGGATTGTATTATAATGGAGCCTATGATCATAATCTGAGTAATAGTAAACAAGCTGGTTTTTCAGTTCGTTGTATAAAAGGCCCTTTAGTAGGGAAATAGGAGTTCGGTTTTGCATTTGTCAGGTTTAGATTAATTCCATCCATCTGAGTTAATTCTTGTGTGGATGGTTTTTTAAAATTGCATTTTGTTGAACTTATGAATCACCTGCTATTTAAGATGTTCTTCTTTCTTTAATTTTTTGTCCAGGATTTGTTAAATCACATTTTATAACATACTGAGCCTTAAAAATTCACGTTTTCTTACTGATATAACAAAGCCATGAAAATGAGAAACAGAATATCTACTGAAACGGCTTCACTCCGACAGAAAGAAGAAGAACTATTGCAAAAATCTTTTGCCCGGAGCATATCCTTTAGAAGACTTGTGATATTTATTGCTGTAATCTTTGTTGTTTCAACTACCATTATTATTTTATCAGAAGTCTTAAATGACTGGCTACTACCACGTTTTGCTTTATGGGAGGTTCATGTACTAACTATTGTTGGCATACCAATCTCTGTAACTATAGTAGCCTATTTTGTCAGAAAAAAAGAAGCTGAGTTGTATAGGAATATCGTTAGGGAGAATATGGAGCGCAAACAGGCAGAGGAAAAGTTACAAAAAGTAAATCATGAACTAGAAGAACTCAATGCCACCAAAGATAAATTTTTCAGTATTGTCGCTCACGATCTGAAAAATCCATTTACGGCTCTTATTGGATCTACCGAGCTGCTCTTAGAAAATATCCATAAGATGGAGACTGAAAATATAATAAAGCTTTCTCAAATATTGAATGATTCAGCCAAAAGCGGTTATGACATACTTCAAAACCTACTCGATTGGTCAAGATCACAAACCGGACTTATGAAAATCAATATCGAAAAAATCAATTTAAAGAACTTAATAGAAGAGAATATCTCCAACCTTTTGTTGAATTCAACAAATAAGGAGATAAAACTGAGTTCTGATATAAAAGACGATATTTTTGTATTTACTGACAGGAATATGATCAATATTGTTTTACGTAACCTTTTGGGCAATGCTGTAAAATATACACCAAGATTCGGTAAGGTAAATATCAGCTCAATTTTAAACGGTAATGCAGTATCCATATTGGTTAAGGATACCGGAATAGGTATATCTAATGATAATATCAACAAGTTGTTCCGAATAGATACTGATTATAAAAGACCAGGAACTGCTAATGAGCAGGGTACTGGTTTGGGTCTGAAATTAAGCAAGGAGTTTGTCGAAAAGCTGGGTGGAAAGATTTGGGTAGAAAGCGAATTAGGAAAAGGCTGTGACTTTAAATTTACACTCCCTTTAGATAAAACATGTTTAATAACAGAACTCTGAATCGATACATTTTTTTAAGCCTGAGATAGGGTGGAAATGCGAAGAACTTCCAAAGAACAGATATAATATTATGCTTCTCATAAGTTCCTCAATTCAGATTTTAACCTTGCCCATAACAAAAACAGATTGTATAGTTAATCGTGCAGGTCAAACCAGAGTTGTTATAGTTTTTGCATAACAGATCCCAATTTCTGAAGGATCAAGAAATATTGTACAGCACAGTATCTCAACTATATACAATATTATCACTATCTTTTTAAGACCCTTTCTAGCCCGTTTTAGAAACGATCAACTTCCAACGAACCCGCCACATGCTCATATCGAAAAACGTTAGCATTCATGCGAAAATAGTTTTGGGAGACAATTAAAGCTAATGCAAGTGGAATCATTATATGTCATAATCACCCAAGTGGTAATGTACGGCCAAGTGAATCTGATATTACAATAACCAGGAAGATAAAGGAATCGGGGATTGTAATGGATATACAGCTATTGGATCATTTGATTGTTGTTCCAGAAGGTAATTATTACAGCATGGGAGATGAAGGAATTGTAAAGATCAATTCAAATAATATGTGTAACTTTAATATGAAGAAGGACCGTTGAAAGTCAGACAAAAGTATCGTATAGATTTGTATTTCAGTATGTTGTCAATACGATACTATTGTGACTGACGGGGCAATGCATTAAATGAATCTGGTTAAACAGAAAGATGTAATTAAACATATGTCAGATAAAAGAATAAAATGAAATCAGATACGACAAATATTGGCAATATCTCCAAACCTAATAATTGTATGAAAAAAATAGCACTAATCCTCACTTTGAGTTTGTTTTCCTATTTTGCATTCTGCCAAACTGAAAGCAAAACTGATTTCAACTTTGGCTTTGAAAAAATCTCAAACAAAGGACAACTCCCTGATAATTGGATGAAATGGGGAACAGCAGACTATAAATTAAGTTCTGACACAATTGAAAAACACTCAGGGAGAACATCCTTATCGATAGAACTTATCGGAGCTAGTACTGACCAATCCTTTGGTTCTTGTGGGTATGCAATCCCTGCAATTTATAAAGGAAATCAAATTGAACTTAGAGGATATATGAAATTGCAGAATATTGACAATGGACGAATTGGGTTAATGTTACGTATCGATGGAGCTAATGGAACGTTACAGTTTGATAATATGATGCAAAGAAATATTCATGGAACTTCAGATTGGACATTATACTCAATTGTATTGCCACTTCCCAAAAATGCAAAAACAATCTTTATCGGTCCAATCCTTAGTGGAACAGGTAAATTATGGATTGACGATATTCAATTGTTAATCGATGGAGAAGATATTGGGAAAGCTAAACAGAAAGAACAACAGGTATATAAAGCAGATAATGACAAGGAATTTGATAAAGGCTCAAATATTACAATCCCAAATTTAACTCCGGCTAAAATTGAAGATCTGGCCATTTTGGGGAAAGTTTGGGGATTTTTGAAGTATTATCACCCGGCTGTAGCCAAAGGTGATTATAATTGGGATTATGAACTATTTAGAATTCTGCCTGAAGTTCTACAGTGCAAAAGAGATAAAGAGAGAAATGAAATATTATCAAAATGGATACTCAGTCTTGGAGAAGTAACAATTGAAACTCATAGCAAGATTGAAGATTCAGCTATAAAATTCACTCCCGATTATTCATGGATTAATAATTCATTGTTGGGGGAAGAGTTAACAAAACAGTTATTGAATATACGTGATGCAAAACGTGGTGGTGAAAATTACTATTTAGGATTTGAACAAAGTGTTGGTAACCCTGAGTTTAATAATGAGAGGCCATATAATAATATTTTACCAAAGCCTGATGCTGGATATCGTTTGTTATCCCTGTATCGATATTGGAATGTCATTCAATATTTATACCCATACAAAAATCTCTTCAAAGAGAACTGGAACGATGTACTTACTGAGTTCATACCGAAATTTATAAATACAACAAGTGAATTAGATTACAAATTAACTGTTTTAGCTCTGATAGCCCTCATTCATGATACACATGCAAATATTTGGGGGAACGATGAAACCCTACAGGCTTATAAAGGTGCAAACGATGCCCCGATAAATGTAATATTTATTGAAAACCAGGCAGTTGTCACAGGTTTTATTAAGACAAAATCTGGCAATGCGCCCGAACTTCAAAAAGGTGATATTATTGTAAGTGTAAATAATAAAAGTGTTGATAAAATAATTCAGGAGAAATTGCCTATTACACCTGCTTCCAATTATTCCACCCAATTACGCGATATTGCCAGGGACCTTTTACGAACAAATGATTCAGTTTTAAACATTACTTATAAGCGGGGCAATTCAATTATTCCTTTGACATTAAAATGTTATTCACCTAAAAACATTAACGTGTATGAGAATTATTACAAGAAGGATACTTGCTTTAAGCTCATAACCCCTGAGATTGGATATATTTATCCGGGTACTATTAAAAATAATTATTTGCCGAAAATTATGAGTGAAGTCCAAAAAACTAAAGGACTCATAATTGATTTACGCTGTTATCCTTCAGAGTTTATTGTTTTTAGTCTGAGTGAGTATTTAATGCCGGATTCAATCAGCTTTGTAAAATTTTCAAATACTAGTTTAAATACTCCGGGATTGTTTACTTATACTAAAGCCTTAACAGTTGGCAAAAGCAATAAAGAATATTTCAAAGGGAAAGTTATCATATTAGTAAACGAAATAACACAGAGCCAGGCAGAATATACGACAATGGCATTAAGAGTTGCTCCTAATGCTACTGTTTTAGGATCAACTACGGCAGGAGCTGATGGTAACGTTTCACAATTTACTTTACCAGGTGGGATAAACACTATGATTAGTGGAATTGGTGTTTATTACCCTGATGGTAAAGAGACACAACGAATTGGAATGATTCCTGATATCGTCATCAAACCAACTATAAAGGGGATTAAACAAGACAGCGACGAATTAATTGAAAAGGCGATAGAATTAATAAACAAAAGATAAAAAGTCATACAACTCGGTCAGTTGGGGTAATAAGATTGTCATGTTTTTTTGCAAACATGATCTTGACAATTACATCGTGACATTACAACTCTCGTTCATCTATCGGGGCTTAGCAAAAATGCATGCCAACCCTGACGCTGACGGCAACTTAATTAAACCGCCTGGCCGTTGGCAGTAAGAAAAAAAATGACGACTACTCACCAGTGAAATATGGTAATTATACTTCATTTTCTGGCATTTGGTAAGATTGTAATGTTCGAAAAGATGAATTTCAATAATTTTAAGAATTAAAATAAAAAAGATAAATTATGATTGATAATATTAAAATTGTTAAGCAATTGTATTATGCATTCTCAAAAAAGGATATAAATACAATTTTAGGATTATTAAGTGAAGATGTAGAATGGGGTGAGCCAGAGAATCCTTTTAATCCTGCAGGAGGTACACGAAAGGGTCATCCTGGATTCCTTGAATGGCTAAATATTGGAAAAGATGCTGAAGATATTTTAATATTGGAACCTAAAAGATTTTTGTGTGATAATGATTCTGTTGCAATAATTGGGTATATGAAATGTTTAGCTAAATCTACTGGAAAGATATATGAATCTGACTTTGTTCATTTTGCGATTATTAAAGATTACAAAATATGTAAGTTTCAAGAGTTTTTTGATACATATATAGCTGGTGAGGCATTTAGATAGATTTTATATTAGGGAATGTCTGATAATACCCATTTGACTTTTAATAAATCAGCATTATTCACGGCTGCTTTTTTGCAACCAAAACCAACCAAAATAATGAAGCTGAAAATCCCAATCTTTTTCATATACCTAATGTTTAATATTTTTATACTGACTCACCCAAGTTATAAAACCATAAACATTTGCTAAAGTTAGTGTGTCATGGGTTAATGAGAACCTATCTGCATTTCCTGAATCATAATCATATTTAATAATACCATCCTCTGACCCAGATTCATAAGTGTGAAAGATGCTGGATAGCCTTAAAGTATCATTTTGATAATTATAATAAAGTGAGTCTGATGTAAAGATAATATTGTTTGAAGTATGAGTCGAAGCTGGTGTCTTACAATCTGTTCCCCCCAACATACATGTACTTATCCAAGACCATTCACCAATTAAACTTGATGAAGAGATAGATGTATCATCCTTTTTACAACCAAAGCTAAATGCAATAACTACCAGGAGCAACGTTATCTTTTTCATGATGCCCGATATATTTTTTATTTTCTTTTTACATATGATATTACTGGTCCATCGACATAAGTATCGTTGAAAATCAAACTATCACTTACTATATAAAAGTACCCGCCAATTATAGTGCTATTAATTAATACATACCAATTGGGAGCAGAAGGGTCTGTTTGTATTTTATAGCTTGATGTGGCAATAAGCGAATCATTTCGATATTCACTCATGTTACCATCTCTCATAAATTCAAGAGATTTTGAAAATCCCGATATCTGAGGATTCGATTCCTGTCCTCCGTATGGAATAATTGTTTTTACCCATTCCCACCTACCGATAATTAATTCGGAAACCGTTTTGTTCTCTTTTTGGCAACTCATCAGAATTGCTAATAAAAGCAATGATGAGTATTTTAGAAGAGTAGTTTTCATATCAGTAGAGGTTCGGTTCAAGATTAATGCAACAAAAAGCGTGCTAAATATCCTTAACACAGCGCACAGATAAACCACAATGCTTAGGGTAGTCAAGTCTAAAGGTACTACTTGTGTTGTAGTCAACATAACGATACAAAGCCTTCAATGCAGTGCTATCCGTAACCGACCACCAAATACCACCATACCCAATAGCGTAGAAAGTACCATAGTACTGACGGTAACCACCCGGAAGTGCAGTAAAACCCGTCTCGTTGGTTGCTCCGGTATTAGGACTTATCCAATGATTTGTTCCTGTTTCTTTGAGTTTACCTCCAGCTACAGCTTCACCCCCAAGATATGTTGTAAGTGTTATCCATTCTTCATCAGTAGGCACATGCCAGCCTGTTGGACATACTCCACGACTGTCAGTTACGGTATACCAAGTGTATAATCTGCCATAAAGGGCGACATTACTCTCTTTTCCATCATATGTCCATTGATATTCAGGCATGCTCTCAGTTGATATATCCAAAGTATCAGGAGTGGTTGTACCTATTAAATCTCCATTGCGGTATTTGCTGGTTTTAAGGTTCTCTTGCATCCATACCTGGTTGCCAATGGTTATAGTGCCATAAACGTTTCCATCTATGTCTGTTATTGATGTATATGCTGAAGATGTAGTAAAATTTATTTCACTTCCATATGCTGTACCAACACTATTTGTGGCATATGCTCTTAAATAATAAGTCGTGACAGGAGTCAGACCAGTAATTGAACTTATAAACACTCCTACTTCTGTGCTGTCTTCTGTTTTACTATCTATAATTGTAGGATTAATGGATGTGCTCCAGCAAACGCCACTGGCAGTTATAGTTGCTCCGCCATCATTTGTAATACTTCCACCACTTGTAGCTGTGGTTGAAGTTATATTTGAAATTCCGGCAGTAGTTAGTACAGGAATTATTGCTGGCTGAGATTTAAATGATATCGTCTTACCGTACCCTGTTCCTAAATTATTAGTAGCATATGCCCGAACGTAATATATCGTACCCTCTCTCAGACCAGTTAAGTTGCTTGAAAAACTACCCATCCCTATACCATCGGTTGTTTTACGATTGGCTATTGAAGGTGAAGTTTCTGTGCTCCAACATACTCCACGACTTATAATAGCCGAACTTCCTTCATCCATTATGTTGCCACCACTTGTTGCTGTGTTCGCAGTTATATTTGAAACTGTTGCAGTGGTTAAAATAGGTATAGTTGTTTTTTCTTTTTTACATCCAGTTAAAATAGTTCCACCTATAATGAGAATAATTGTTAGGTAATAATCAATTATTTTCTTCATGATTCAATTAAGTGATTCATTGACAATACCAAATATACTAATTTTTTTAGCGCTAATTTTTAAATTAATTTAGGGAACAGATTAACACATTTTTAGTAACTTAGAGATAACTCTTAATAGATAATATGGTAAAAAAATGCATCCCTATCTGAGTTGTCTCGCTGCACATTCTCGTGATAAGGAAATGAGTACCGCCTCTTGAAGGTCATCCGACCTATATACTTTAAAAAGCAGTTCCCCGATTCACCAAATAAACTTACAAACTGCGAAACGAGGAACTGCGAAAAACCTAAACCCTGCTTTATGAAATTATGGCTAATTTACTAAACGTGAGTATTCAAGTCAAGAGCCAGAGAGTCTATTAATCCCGCAAACAACGAACAGAATAACCTATTTTTTTAAAAATACTGTTTCTCTCGACCTTGCTGCCATGGTAAGCTATGTAACAATATCTTGCTTCTGTTGCGTTGTTTCCCGTTGCCGACCACCAGTAGCCACTGTACCCTATATATGAGAACGTTCCAAATTCACGGTCACCACCTGCAAGTGCTTTAAAACCGCTTTCGTTGGTTGCCCCAGTATTAGGACTTTCCCAATGGGTTGTACCTGTTTCCTTCAGTTTCCCGCCTGCAACGCTTTCACCACCAAGATATGTTGTCAGCGTTGTCCATTCTGCATCGGTAGGTACATGCCAACCTTTTGGGCATAATTTATTTGTACCAACTGTGTACCAATTATAGAAAGCACCGTAAGTATTTTTATTGACGGTGGCATCATTCTTATACCAGCAGTAAGCAGGTGTGGTTAATGCATCCCATGCCTTATTATCTGTAACCAATGGTATCGCTGTGCCATCATTATACTTCGTAGTTTTCAGATTTTCAGCCATCCAAACCTGTGTGCCGATGGTTACAGTTTTGTAAACATTACCGTCAATATCTTTCACGGTCTGTGCTTGAAGTCCATTTAACCCTACGCAAAACAGGGTTATTGCGAATAATTTAACATTTTTGTGCTGCATCTTTTCCTTTTTTAATTTTTGTCCTTTTATTTCAAAATCACTGGTTTAAAGTTATGAAATTTAAACTTAACCAGTGGTCTTAAAGTCGGAGAGTATTACAATTCACCCTTGTTGATTTGTAATAGAATGTATTGCCTTATGAAAATATTTTATTTTTTCTCTCTTTAAAAAGCAGTTCCCCGATTCACCAAATAATCTTGCAACCTGCGAAACGAGGAACTGCGAAAAACCTAAACCCTACTACTTCATTATGATTATGGCTAATTTACAAAATATTTGAATTTTAGAAAATAAATATTTGGAGCACTATAAACAGAGACGGTATGTTATGTCTCGTTGTCAATGTGTTCTATAGTAAATTATTAACGCATGCGCATTATGAAATAGAAGAAAAATAATTGAAATTGATATAAAATACCAATGTCTGTATGGAATATGTAAATAAAATGAATTCCCAATCAATCCGATTCCAATTAGCCAAAATAATGGTGTATAAGCCGGAGCAAGAAACCCAAACATACTATTGCTCCATTTACTGTTAGGCAAATAAATTAATTGTAGCCACGAAGCGAAGTATAAAATTATGCCTGATAGATATATTACCAGACCTTCTTCTTGAATTATGGTTGAAAACGATAATGGCATAAAGAGAGTAAGTAAAAAGACAATTACCCGGAATATATTTTCTCCATAAGTCAATATTGGTGGAATCTTATTCCGAAATACAGCAGGTTGAAATTCCTTTGGTAATTTGTTAGTCAGAGCAATATTCCAAATTATAACTGGTATAGTTAAGATGAAACAGTTCAAAAGGTATTTTTGAACGAAAATAAAACTCATAATTTTGCTTTTAATTTTTTGTGATTTTATTCACATTCCCAAGTCATGATATATTGCAAATCATCAATAGGGTCAACATTTTCTTTTGCATGTTTAAGCCATCTTCCTGCCAGTCCATTTTGTAACGACGTTAATTCGAAATGAGACATAGCAATGCCCATGTCAATATCATGCATTCCTCTTAACTCGTATCTTTTGTTTATTGATTTTTTAAAGAAATGAAATCCATTCATAGTTTCATCAAAAAATACTCTCCAGGGTTGAGTATTTCCGGATGATGGCGCTAATCTTACCATCTCCAGAGAGTCAGAATATTTCTTTACATACTCAGGTGTAAGTGGCGTTTTTGACCTATAATTGAAAAACAATTTGTCCCAACTTTGCCTTTTTGAAGCACTAACCGAGAATCTTAAAAATTTATCTTGATATGTTGGTTTATCATCGGAATATCCGACGATTACTATACTTGGTATATCAAAACCATCTTCAATGAATACGTCATTAAAATATGTGGTGTCAAACGCTCCAATCCAGCATGTTGAAAGGTTCATTTCTGTTGCTTTTAATACTACCTTTTCCATAAGGTATGCATAGTTAACCCTTGATGCTGTAGTTGATTTTGCTGTTCCCAAAATATAGGTATTTTGTCCCTGAATCATTCCATAGTCAAGTTTCAGTTGCTTATCAGCATCATTTTTTTCAATGATTCTGAAATTAACAACCTCATTTTCTATCCCTTTACTATCTTCTATGATGAAACTTTCGAGGTTTTTTTTATCAGCAGGTTTTAATGCAACATGACTATATGTCCTGCATGATTTGCGTTTTTTAATTATCTCAATAATGTCCATGTTCTGCCTTTTTTAATGATGCTCAACAATTCAATAAATGTAACCAATATTATTTATTTACGGAATGAACCGCAAAAGCCTAATATATTTATCTCATCTTTTGGTTATATTGGAAAAGCCAGTTGCCCTTACCACCTTTAGCCGGAATAAATTTATTACTAATAGCTGGCGTTAAATACTTGTTATATAGTCATGTATGTCAAGCGCAATCAGACCGACCAATAGTGGTTAATAGATTCGGCTTTTATAATAGGGAATAATACTTGGTAGTATTTTGGAATGGTCTCTTTTTTATTCCTCAGAAATTGGATAATTATAAAAAGTAATCCCCGGACTCTTATCCGGGGACTAATCATTTATTAATATAAAGGTATGCTATTTAATTATCCAGTCAGTGTATACTGAAGTTCCCGAAAGTACATATTTACTCCACTCATCGCTTAATGGTTTCAATCTCTTGGCGGCTGTCTTGTCAAATTCAGTAGATGTAGTATCATCCGGGTTTGGAAAATATTTGTCTCTTAATTTAACAGAATCAAAATACCATAACTCACCAATTTGATTTTTCTTTTCTCCTCTATCACCGCCAAGCACAAATATTTTCAGGCCTGGATAGCATTTTTCAAATTCAGGATTGTATTTATTAATCCAAAAGTCCAGACATTGATTCATTGTCACATCTGGCTTAAGTGTAAGTGTATAAACACGGATAGCGACAACAGCACCTTTCTGTAAGTTCTGTCCAAAAACTGTTCCTGCGAACAGAATAATGATTAGAATAATTACTAATTTTTTCATGATTACGGGATTTAGTTGCTACGTTAAAATGATTAAGTTATTTATGCGGAAAATTACAGGTACCATTTAGACAATTTCATCGTGACACGACAACTCACGTCCATCTACCGGGACTGGCAAAAAAAGCAGCACCGCGACGCAGACGGCACCTAATTAAACCGCCGGGCCAGTAGTGGCGACACTCTTGAATACTCAAATCATTTCTACCAGAGAAAACCTACTAGAATTTCCCTACAGATTCTGCTATGCTTTTGACTAATTTGGCTTAAATTTGCTTTTAGCCAGAATTTTAGAAACACTTAGGAGACAAATCAACACTTTTTAAATTTGAAAAAGTTAATTTTTCTTTTAGCAGTAGTAATTACTGCATTCATAAGCTGCAGGGATAACGGAAAAGTAATCTCAACACTAAAGGGTGATGCGAAAATTCAACAAATATCAGAAGATTTTATAGCTGGGACTCTTGCATGGCGACCTGAATGGGCTGTCTGGAACGGATTTCATGAATTCGATGGAAAAACCTCAGACTTAAGCAAGGAATCAATAAAAAATGAGCTTGCCCGACTTAAATCTTTTAATCAAATACTTAACGGTTTTGATACAACCTCGCTTAGTTCTAGAATGTATTATGATTTTCGCATTTTACGACAGGGCATCCAGAATACAATCTTCCAAATTGAAGAGATGGAACCTTACACCAAGAATCCAATGACCTATGCTGGTGCCTTGGATTTAAATATTTATATTAAGCGGAATTTTGCGCCAGTTGAGGAGAGACTGAAATCAATCATTGATATTGAGAACGCAATTCCTGCATTCTTTTCTGTGGCAAAATCTAATCTGGATGATTCTCTTGCCAAACCGTTTATTGAGACTGCTATTCAAATAGCTAATGGTTCTGCAGAATTTTTGGAAAACGATTTAATTATTGCACTAAAAGAAGTGAAGAACGATTCGTTAATGGCTGTTTTCAAAACAGCCAATAATAAGGCTATTTTTGAATTGAAATCGTTTGTTGAATATCTTGAGAAAGAGAAACTTCCGAAAGCCCATAATAATTATGCACTTGGGAGAGAGAAATACCGGAAAATGCTATTTTATGACGAGGACATTTCGTTGCCTCCAGAAAAAATACTGGAGATTGGACTTTCAGAACTATCTCGGGAAAAAGATGTATTTAATGCTATGGCAAAGATTATTGACCCTAAGAAAAAGCCAGTAGAAGTTTATCATGATCTGCAAAAAGGACATCCAACTTCTGATAATCTTCTTTCTGACGTTAAGAAAAATGTTGAAGCTATTCGACAATTTCTTATTGATAAAAAAATAGTTACGATTCCGTCTGAAGCACATGTGAAGGTTGAAGAAACACCTAAATATGCTAGATCCACCGGAACAGCCTCAATGGACTCACCCGGCCCTTTTGAAAAGAAAGCAACTGAAGCATATTATTACATTACACCAGTTGATCCGAAGTGGACAGCGAAACAAAAAGAAGATTGGCTTTCTATGTTTGATTATTACACAACTGATATCACTACAATCCATGAAGTTTATCCTGGTCATTACATTCAATTTGCACACCTTAATGCATCTTCTGCAACGAAGATTGAAAAGATCTCTCAAAGTTACGCTTTCGTTGAAGGATGGGCGCATTATGCTGAGAAGATGATGATTGATGAGGGATATGGAAATACTGGTGATCCGATCAAAGCCGCTAAATATCGTCTGGCTCAATCCGGTGAAGCGTTGCTACGCATTTGCCGGTTATGTGTATCTATTAAAATGCACTGTGAAGGCATGTCAGTTGATGATGCAACGAAGTTCTTTATGGATAACTGGTATCAGGGAGAAAAACCTTCACGACAAGAAGCTATTCGTGGTACATTTGATCCCGAATATCTTTATTACTCTCTTGGGAAATTGCAGATTCTTAAGCTTCGAGAGGACTATAAAAAACAAGAAGGAGACAATTTCTCATTACAAAAATTCCATGACTTACTATTGGATAATGGTATGCCACCAATTCAAATTATGCGAGAAAAATTGTTAAAAAACAAAAATATTTGGACCGAAATACTATAATTCTTATATACTTATTATATTTTCAATTTACATTATAAGTCAACAGCTAATTAGCAAATAAGTATTATATTATTAAAATGCAGCCACTAACACGGACGGTTTAATTAATTGCCTTCGGCAGCCCGGACTACTTTTCAATCAGCCCCAAAAGTCTATGAGAGAAGAATTTAACCCACTTTTCAAATTTTGTGCCACCCGGACTGTTCCTGCTACCGAGACAAAGTCTATAGGGCTGCCGGCCGACACTCGTGTGTCATGGTTTTTGCTATTCCATCTTGACAGCTTTATCGTGACCAGACAACTTTCGTCCATCTATCTGGACTTGGTACCGTCAAGACAGCTTCATTGTGACCAGTGGGTGCTCGTCCATCTACCAGGACTGGCAAAAACCACGCCAACCCTGACACGGACGGCATTTAATTAAACCGCCGGGCCGTTAGTGGTCAGTTTTTACCCAGAATTACATCCTCGGTAATTAATATAAAGTGGTATATTCAAGTTTTTCAATTACTATAAAAATGGCAACAATTTTAAAATGTGAAGACAGAAATTTTCAAGAAGACCCAAACAAGGTTGAAAATTTCAAGTTATTTTCAGATGTTTCAAGGAAGAAAAAAGGTCTGAATCCCAAAAATTTAAACTTCGATTTGAGGCTACTTAATCCTGGACAGTATTCTGCTCCATATCATTCTCACAGGTTTGCAGAAGAATTGTTCATGATTATCTCAGGATCGTTGACGTTAAGAACTCCTAATGGATTAGACATTGTTTCTTCAGGTGATTTAGTATTTTTCGAAATGGGTGATTCTGGCGCACATCAGTTTTACAATCACACTTCAGAACCTTGCACATATCTAGATATTAGATCCTTTGTAGGATTCGATATTTGTGATTACCCAGACTCCGGAAAGATCCTAATCGCTCCCTCAAACGAGATTTTTAAAAAGGAGGACCAAGCAAAATATTTTGAGGGAGAAACAGATGTCAAGAAAAAATGGGATGACTTAAAAAATAATCCGAACCACTAACAAATCAAATATTTAGCTTAACAACACCATGATAAAATATAGAAAATTTCAATTCGGATGGGTAATAACCATAATTTTTCTAATCGTCATTGTCTGGATGACATTTGCCTATGTCTATCAATGGGGCAACAATCCAGTAGATAAATATGGCTATATATTCTTTATGATCCTTTTTGGAGGAATTTTATTAGGGTTTTATGGTATGACAATTATTGTAACAGACAAACAAATTAAGATAAAGCTTGGTGTTGGTTTTTATACAAAAAAAATTGACCTATCAACCATAAGTTCAGTGAATACGATGACCTATCCTTTTTATTGTGGGTATGGTATTAGGATTGTTTCAAACGGTCTACTATTTAATGTAAGCGGAAGACATGCCGTTGAGATAAAGTTTAAGAATAAAAAAAAAGTAATTCTAATTGGATCTAATGATTGGGAGAAACTCAGAGATACTATCGAAAGTAACATTATTAAGAATGTGACTTTGTAATCTAATATTTTTAGAATATTCAAAATAAGAACGAACCACTAACACGGACGGTTTAATTAATTGCCTTCCCCAACCAGGACAATTGAATAACTAAGGGCAAACTCCAGAATTGTTTCAGTATAGTTTCAGTAACACCTAAAAGGGAAAAGCGCATTCAGTCAATAAATGTCTGTCTGCGCTTATTTTCTTGTAGCCCCACCAGAAATACGATATATTTCATTATAACGCTGACAATCAATGCACAAACGTTTTAATTAAAAACATTAGTGGTTTTAATTAAAAACACTTATGTTAAGAAACTATAATTCAAATACATACATTAATTTTAAACGTTCAAAAATGTTCAAATAAACTTCAAAAATGTTCAAAATATATAAAAGTTTGAACATTTTTAGTATATTTGTGCAGCGTTTAAGCATGGACAGATGAAAAGACCAGTTGTAAAGCTCAATAAATCAAAAGAATATACATATATATGTATTTATTACAAACAACGAAATAACAGGATACTTGTTAATACTGGTTATAAGTATCATCCTGAATCAATGACAAAAGAACTGGATTTTAAAGATCAGTATACGAATAGTCTTTTAATGCGGTGGCAGGATGCAGTTAACAGATATGTTACAAATTGTTATGTCTATAGGAAAGAGATAAACCAAAAGGACTGCATGAGATATCTCCACGATAATTTTGATGATACAATCAGGTTCAAAGATGATATAAAGCCAGATTCAAAGAAGGTGTTAGCCTATTTTCAGGATTTTGTTGATAACAAAGCACTTGAATTGAATCATTACAACAGTCAGAGGGTTTATAATTCACTACTGACAAACCTTAAGGAGTTTGAGAAGGAATATGCATTAACGTTTGAAAGCATTAATAAGCTGGAATTCTTTTACAGATTTCGGGATTACTCTGTTAAAACTCTTGACCACATTGATAATACGATCAGTAAAAATGTAGCGATCCTGAAGTCATTTTTGTCATACCTTCAGGATAATGAAATTTATACCTTCAAATCCGCATTATTTAATTATTCAGTTAGCAAGACCCCTGCACAGGTCGTGACATTGACAGCGGAAGAAATAAAACAAATCTATTATTGCGATAAGTACGACAAATTTGAAAGACAATTGATTGATGTGTTTGTGTTCTTATGCGTAACATCGTTAAGGTTTAGTGATTATGAAGAAATCAGTAAAGCAACGATTGAAAATAACATGTTGACAAAGATTAATAAGAAAACCAAAACATCTATCACCGTGCCATTGAATAAAACTGCTCTGGAGATACTCGCAAAATATAACGGAATCCTGCCTAAGTACACCAATGGATATTTTAACCGAGAACTAAAGGAAATATGCAAAAGATGCAAATTGCTGCAAACTCCATACAAGAAAACATCAATCCAGAATAAGAAAGAGGTAGTTAAGGAAGGAATGAAATATGAGTTTATTACGGTACACAAAAGCAGGGCATCATTTATAACTATCCTGATTGGAAGTAATACACCTTTAAATGAGATTATGCCGATTACTGGTCATAAACTGGTCAGCACCCTAAACGCCTACACCGACAAAAGAATAAATCCTGAAGCTACTAACTGTATAACCATTTGATTTAAAATCAGGTCTAACTGCCTCATCGGGAAATTTTTTTAAATTTTTTTTGAGATCGTAAGGATATCCCTGTAGCACACCCCCACAGAAACACCCTATATTATTACAGATGAGGCAAATGCAGGATACTCGTCCGACTATTTTATTGATGGGGGGCGGTAATGGTGGGGGTAGCGGGGAGGGTGGTGGTCTTCTTCTACTCTCGGAGCATGTGACTTTAAACTCCCAAGTTATCCACAACGGGAAAACATGATCCAAAGATTGAGTTGACGATATATTCTTATTTACTCGTTTTAATTTTAGTAATATTAATATTTTTGACTTTGAAGAGTGGCATTTGACCATCAGTTGCAGTACCTGCATATATTTGTGTAGAATCACTTAGAAT
>Ga0182011_10002141_pt1 | contig 16867 bp, 15 predicted proteins | sample 711E1DmetaG_FD_120481 | JGI IMG/M metagenome (GOLD analysis project Ga0182011, IMG submission 120481) | Permafrost microbial communities from Stordalen Mire, Sweden - 711E1D metaG | ecosystem: Environmental > Terrestrial > Soil > Wetlands > Permafrost | place: Sweden: Stordalen | collected... | reverse complement strand
AGCAAAGCCGAGTTGACCTCGAAGTAGGGGTTCTCGGTGGTGGCGCCGATGAGGTACACCACGGCGTCCTCGATGGCCGGCAGCAGGGCGTCCTGCTGGGCCTTGTTGAAGCGATGGATCTCGTCGATGAAGAGGATCGTGCGCGCCGTGTCCAGGGCGCGCGCCTCCCGTGCACCTTGGATGGCGGCGCGCACATCCGCCGTGCCGGCGCTCACGGCCGAGAGCTGCACGAACCGGGCGCCGGTCTCGGCGGCGATCACGCGCGCCAGCGTCGTCTTGCCCGTGCCCGGCGGTCCGAAGAAGATCATCGAGAACAGCTCCGTGCGCTCGATGGCCGCCCGCAGCACCGTGCCCGGGCCGACGACGCCCTCCTGGCCTACGAACTCGCTCAGGCTGCGCGGCCGCATGCGCGCCGCCAGCGGCGCCTCGGCGGCGAGTTGTTCGTCCGAGGGCGCGAAGAGATCCATGTGCCGACTAGTCTAGTACGTGGGCGCCAATCGTGACAGCCTCGCCATCTGCTATCATTATGACTGCTATGCGCAAGGTGTTGGTGCTCAACACGACTTACGAGCCGGTCAACGTGTGCTCCGTGCGACGTGCCCTGGTGCTGCTTCTCAAGGACAAGGCCGAGGCCATCGAACATGCCGACACGTGCTTCCACGCCGAGCGCCAGACCTTCCGCCTGCCACACGTGATCCGTCTGCGCCACTTCGTGTCGGTGCCGCGCGCCGCCTCCAAGCGCATCTCGCGGCGAGCCGTGTTTGCCCGCGACCGCCACCGCTGCCAATACTGCGGCAGCGACCGCCACCTCACCGTCGACCATGTGATCCCGCGCTCCAAGGGCGGCGCCGACAGCTGGGACAACGTGGTCACCTCGTGCGCGCCCTGCAATCTGAAGAAGGGCGACCGCCTGCCGCACCTGGCCGACATGCGCCTGGCGAGCCGGCCGCGGCCGCCCGAACCGGCCAGCTTCGTGTTCATGCACGTGGACGAGATCCACGACTCGTGGCGGCCGTACCTGGGCAGCCTCGCGGCCGCCCCGGTCGCCTAGACCCGCTCGCGACGCACAGAAAGGGGCCGGGCCCGCACACTGCGTGCGGGGCCGGCCCCTCGTTTGTTCCGCGACCGCTCCCCCTTCGGGTAGCGGCGTTGCCGGTCTGCCTTACCCTTCTTCCACCTGGCGACGGCGGCCGCGCATCGCCAACAAGACGATCACGGCGACGACGATGAGCCCCGCCACCACGCCGATGACGATCCAGATCGAAGAGGACGAGCTGCTGCTGCTCTTGGCAGCGCTCCCCGGGTGGGCGTACAGGTAGGAGTCGATGAAGGTCGTGTAGATGACGCCACCCTTGCCGTCCAGGTTGCGCACCCAGCCGGTCCAGTTGCCGTTGTTGTAGCCCTCCACGTCATAGGGGTAGGCGAGGATGATGTAAGGGCTGTCCTTGTAGAGGATCTGCTGCATCTGATCGACGATCGCCTTGCGCTTGGTCTGGTCGATCGTCGTGTTCTGCTCGGCGAAGAGCTTGTCGTAGGTGGGGTTGCGGTAGGCGCTGTCGCTCCAGCCGTTGTACACCTGCGCCGAGGTGAAGATGGAGAGGATGAACATGGGGTCGTAGTCGCCGCCCCAGCCCCAGATGAACATGTCGTAGTCGGGCGTGAACTTGCCGTTGACGGTGTTGACGATCTTGTTGGTGATGGTGCCGTCGTCCAGCGGCTGCAGCTTGATGTTCAGGCCCACCTTCTCGAACCAGCCCGTGATGAGCTTGCCGGCCGTGAGGCTCGAGGTGGACTCGGTGCGCGTGAACAGGCGCAGCGTGATGGGCTTGCCGTTCTTGTCGACGCGCACGCCGTTCTTGAGCGGGTAGCCGGCGGCGTCCAGAAGCTGCCCGCACTTGGTCAGGTCAAAGCCGTACTTCACGTCGGCCGGCGGCTCCCAGTGCCAGTCGATCGATCCCTTGGGGTAGTAGCCGGCCGTGCACGCCGTATCGCCCGGCGCCGCAAACCCCAGGTAGGCGTTGTTGACGATCACGTTCCGGTCCACGGCCCAGTTGAGGGCGCTGCGGAAGGCCGGGTCCTGGCACACCGGGTTGCCCAGCGACGGACCCGTGTAGCAGTTGAACGCCAGCTCGTCGAAGCCGATGGTCGGGTACGTGATGGTGTGGACGGGCGGTGTATCCATCTGGTGGAAGGTCGCCTCGGGGATGTTCCAGGCGGCCTGCAGCGCACCGGACTTGAGATCCTGGCCCATGGTGTCCTGGTTCTGGTAGTTCTCGAAGACGATCTCGTCGACGGTGGGCTTGCCGCGCCAGTAGTACGGGTTCACTTCCATCTTCACGAACTTGCCCACCTGGCGCTCGACCGTGTAGAAGGGGCCGCTGCCGTAGATCGTCTTGGGCATCTGGAAGTTGGTGAAGGCCTTGCCGCTGACGCTCTTCCAGATGTGCTCGGGCAGGATCGGGATCCAGAGGTTGAGCATGTTGGCCTTGGGCTTGTCGCAGTAGATGACCACGGTGGTGTCGTCGGGCGCCTCCACGTGGTTGATGAACTGCGTGTAGGGCGTGTAGTTGGCCACCTGGTTCTGGATGATGTAGTTGTAGGTGAAGGCCACGTCCTTGGCTGTGAGCGGCTGCCCGTCCGAGCACTTGACGCCGGAGCGCAGCTTGAACGTCCACACCTTACCGTCCGAAGAGTTACTCCAGCTGGTAGCCAGGCCGGTCGCCTGGGCGCCCTGGGGGTGACTGTAGTCCGACGTCTTGAAGCCCACCAACAGGTCGTAGGTCAGCGCGAAGACCTCATATGAGGACGACTCGTAGCCGACCAGCGGGTTGAGGCTGTCCGGATCGTTGGTCCAGCCTACGTGCATGATGACCTTGCCGCCGGCGGGCGACGGGCTGGTACTGGCGCCCAGAGCCGCCGACATACCCCACACCAGGCCGGCACTTAAGACGGCCACCACGAGGAACACCACCAGACGACGGCGCCCCAGAAGTCCCTTGCGATTCACCATAGCTCCTTCCCCTGACTCAGTAGCCCCTGACTGCTGCGGTACCTGCACATACAACCATGTTCGTGGCTGCTTTGGTAGCCCCCGCGAGCCCCAAGGCCGACCGCACGCAGCCACTACTGCTATAATCGGCGCACGTGATCATCGGCAAGGACAAGCAGCCGCGCCTGCAGCTCGACGACGCCGCACCGCTGGCCGTCGACGCCGCCGAGGTACGGCGCGACGTCGAGCACTCCACGCTCACCAACGTCGTCCGCGACGGCGCCTCCGTCACGTTCCCGCCCGGCGCCCGCGTGACGCTCTGGGCGGGGCCAAGCGTGGTGTTCGTCGGCAAGGCCGTAGACGAACACCAGGTGCTCGATCTCATCTCCAGCGCCGGTGACGACGAGCTCGCAGACGACGGGTCCATCTAGGGCCGAGAGGGGGCAGGCGACGATGAGAGGACTCATCCTCAGCGGCGGAGCCGGCACTCGTCTGCGGCCCATTACCCACACCTCCGCCAAGCAGCTCGTGCCGGTCGCCAACAAGCCGGTGCTCTTCTACGGCCTCGAGGCCATGCGCGAGGCCGGCATCACCGAAGTCGGCCTGGTGGTCGGCGACACGCGACCCGAGATCGAGGCTGCCGTCGGCGACGGCAGCCGCTTCGGTCTGCAGGTCACCTACATCCCCCAGTCGGCGCCCCTCGGCCTCGCGCACGCCGTGCTCATCGCCGAGGAGTTCCTCGGCGACAGCCCGTTCGTCATGTACCTCGGCGACAACCTCCTCAAGGAGGGCATCACGCCGTTCGTGCGCCGCTTCGCGGAGAGTGCGCCGGATGCCCTCATCCTGCTGCAGAAGGTTGCCGACCCGCGTGAGTACGGCATCGCCGAGCTCGCCGACGGCGCCGTCAAGCGCCTGGTCGAGAAGCCGGCCAAACCAAAGAGCGACCTGGCGCTCGTGGGCGTGTACTTGTTCACTCCCGCCGTGTTCGCCAGCGTCAAGGCCATCAAACCCAGCGCCCGCGGCGAACTGGAGATCACCGACGCCATCCAGCACATGATCGAGCGTGGCCTGCGCGTGGAGCCGCACATCGTCACCGGCTGGTGGAAGGACACCGGCAAGCTCGAGGACATGCTGGAGGCCAACCGCCTCATCCTGGGCACCATCGAGCGCGACGTGCGCGGCGACGTGGTCGACAGCGTCCTGGAGGGCGCCGTCATGGTGGCCGCCGGCTCGCGACTGGAGCGCTGCACCGTGCGCGGGCCGGTCATCATCGGCGCCGACTGCACCATCACCGACAGCTTCATCGGCCCCTACACGGCCATCAGCGACGGGGTCGTGGTCGAGCACGCCGAGATCGAGAACTCCATAATCCTCGACGAAAGTCGCATCTCTCACCTGAACGTGCGCATGGCCGACAGCCTCATCGGCAAGCACTGTGTCATCGCGCGCAGCGACTCGCGGCCGGTCGCCTACCGCTTCATGGTGGGCGACTCGAGCCAGATCGGCGTCCTGTAGCGCCACAGGGCGCACCACGACGGCAAGGAAGGTACCGTGATCGAGGGCGTCAAGACCAAGAAGCTCAAGGTGATCCCCGACGAGCGCGGGCGGCTCATGGAGTGTCTGCGCGCCGACGACGACCTCTTCATCAAGTTCGGCCAGATGTACATGACCACCACCCTCCCGGGCATCGTCAAGGGCTGGCATCTGCACAGGGTGCAGTGGGACAACATCGTCTGCGTCAAAGGGACGATCAAGCTGGCCCTCTTCGACCCTCGCGAAGACTCACCCACAAAGGGCCAGCTCGACGAGTTCTTCCTCGGCGAGCACTCGCCGCTGCTCGTGCGCGTGCCGCCGGGCTTGTATCACGGCTGGAAGTGCGTGAGCCCGGAGGAGGCCTACGTCGTCAACGCGCCGACCGAGGTCTACGACTACGACGCGCCCGACCAGGAAGAGCTGCCTCAGGACACGCCGCTTATCCCGTACGACTGGGGCGTCAAGCTCCGCTGATGGCAGCGCGGCGCAAGACCGAGCGCCGGTGATGCGCTGGTTCGTCACCGGCGCCGGTGGCCAGCTGGCCACTGAGTTCGAGCGCCTCCTGACCGGCGAGGTGTTCCTCGCCCACGAGGAGGCGCTCGACATCCGCGACGCGGCAGCCGTGGCCGAAGCCGTGCACGGCTTCGGCCCCGACGTCGTGCTCCACACCGCCGCCTACACCGACGTAGACGGCGCCGAGGCCGACGAGCCCACGGCTTTCGCCGTCAACGTCTTGGGCACGCGCAACGTGGTCGACGCGGTGCGCGGCACGCGCAACCTGGTGGCCGCCGTGCGCGGCACGCATACGCCGGTGGTCAGCTTCTCGACCGACTACGTCTTCGACGGCGCCAAAGGCGCGCCGTACGTCGAGAGCGACGAGCCTCAGCCGCTCAGCGCCTACGGACGCACCAAGCTGGCCGCCGAGCACGAGACCCTGGCCTGGGTCCACGGCACCGTCATCCGTACCGCGTGGCTCTTCTCAGCCACCGGCCACAACTTCGTCAAGACCATCCTGGCGGCCGCCCAGAAGCGAGCGGCCCACGGCTCGAGCGAGCCGCTGCGGGTCGTGGACGACCAAGTCGGCTCGCCCACCTTCGCCGGCCATCTGGCGGCCGCCGTCGAGGAGCTGCTCCGCATGGGCGTGGCGCCGGGCATTTACCATCTTGCCGGCGGCGGCTACTGTTCCTGGTGCGAGCTGGCCCGCGAGGTGGTGCAGCTTGCCGGCCTCCGCGTGCAGGTCGTGCCCATCACCACGGCCGAGGCCGGCCGGCCGGCGCCGCGGCCGGCCTTCTCGGCTTTGACCAGCGAGCGGCCCGTGCCGCGCCTGCCCGACTGGTGCGAAGGCGTGCGCGCGGCGGTCGACCAGCTACTGCGCGGCCAGGAGGGGGAACGCACATGAGGATCGTGGTCACCGGCGGCGCCGGCTTCATCGGCTCCAACTTCGTCCGTCACGCGCTGCGCGAGCATCCCGGCGACGAGATCGTCAACCTCGACAAGCTCACCTACGCCGGCAACCTGGACAACTTGCGCGACGTGGAGCACGAGCCGCGCTACAGCTTCGTGCACGGCGACATCTGCAACGAGAGCGTGGTCGAGAGCGCCGTGGCCGGCGCCGACGCCATCGTCAACTTCGCCGCCGAGACGCACGTGGACCGCTCCATCAGCGGCCCGCAGGACTTCATCCGCACCGACGTGCTCGGCACCCACGTGCTGCTCGAGGCGGTGCGCCGTCACGGCATCCCGCGCTACCTGCAGGTCTCCACCGACGAGGTCTACGGCTCCGTCGTCGAGGGCTCGTTCATCGAGACCGACCCGCTCTGCCCCTCGAGCCCGTACTCGGCCAGCAAGGCCGGCGCCGACATGCTCGTACTCGCCTACCGCACCACCTTCGGCCTGCCGGTGCTCATCACGCGCAGCTCCAACAACTACGGCCCCTACCAGTACCCGGAGAAGATGATCCCTCTGTTCATCACCAACGCGCTCGACGGGCAGCCCTTGCCCGTGTACGGCGACGGCCGCAACGTGCGCGACTGGATCCACGTGCAGGACAACTGCGCCGCGCTCGACCTCGTGCTGCGGCAAGGTGACGAGGGTCAGATCTACAACGTCGGCGGCGGCAACGAGATCGAGAACCTCACGCTGACGCATACGATCCTGCAGGCTCTCGGTCTGGGCGAGGACTTGATCCGCTTCGTCGCCGACCGGCCCGGCCACGACCTGCGCTACTCGGTCGACTGCAGCAAGCTGCGCGCCCTCGGCTGGCAGCCGCAGGTGCCCGTCGGCGAGGGCATGGCGGCCACCGTCGCCTGGTATCGTGACAACCGCCCCTGGTGGGAGAAGATCAAGTCGGGCGAGTGGCGACGCTACTACGAGGTCCAGTACCGCGAGCTGCACGAGCCGGACAGCGAAGCGGCCCCGGACCGATGACGCACAGCACGCCGGACACATGACGCAAGGCCCGCTGCCGACACCGCCGGAGCTGCCCGGGCGCGCATGGCGCCCGCTGCAGCCCTCGGACGCGCGCGCCATGCGCGCCCTCGACCTCAGCGGCTCCGCCCCCGGCGGCCTGGCCGCCGATCCGCTGCAGGACTATGACAACGCTTTCGACGACGCGCGCACCGACCCGGCCGGCGACACGCTGGCGGCCGTGGACGAGCGCGGCGCCTTGCTCGCCTACGGCTGGGTGCAGGCGCCGCGCCAGCTCGACAGCGAGTACCGCGTAGACCTGCTCTGGCAGGCGGCGCGCGCCGGCGGCACGGCGCCCGGCAAGCCTCTAGCCAAGCGCACCGTGGTGGCCACGCCGGCCGCCATCGCCGCCGACTTCCTGCTCGACTGGATGGAGACCCGCGCCCGCCAGCGCTGTGCCGAGCTGCCAGACGACGGCCTGCCCCGCCGGCTGGCGCTGTGGTGCTGGGCCGACCAACGCCCTCGCCTGTCCCTGTACGAGCGCCACGGCTACACAGAGCGCTGGGCGCAGCAGCATATGCGGCGCAACCTGCGCCGCCCGCGGCCGGCGGTGCCGTTCCCCAACGGCATCAAGATCGTCCCCTGGGAGCTCGAGCATGACGAGCTCATGCGCCAGGCCTACGACTCCGCCTTCCGCGACCAGCGTCAGCGGGACGACGGCGGCATCGACACCGCAGACTGGCAGCGCCTCTACACCGACGTGGCGGAGTTCTGCCCCGAGGTTTCGTTCATCGCCCTGCACGGCGACGAGCCGGTGGGGCTCACACGTTGCCTTCTGCACAAGGCTGAGAAGGAGGGCGAGATCGGGCAGCTCGGCGTGGTGCCGGAGTGGCGGCGGCGCCGACTGGGAGCAGCCTTGCTCGCCGCCACCCTCTTCGGCTTCGTCGAGCTCGGTCTCCGCTGGGCTACGCTCAGCGTCGACCTCCACAACAAGCCGGCGGTGAAGCTCTTCAAGCACGCCGGCTTCACCGTCACGCGCCGCTACGTCGGCTTCGCCAAGGTGATCGCCCCTGAGTGAGTGCGGGTGGGGGTCCGCATCTACTCTACTGGTTGTACAACCAACAGTATTATCAACGCAATATAGAGCAATGTTGCCACCGTCCCCACACTCCCGAGAACAGCGCCGGCGATGGCCAACCCCCGCGGTGCCTGCCGCCTCCTGGCTATCCTCAGCCCCCGGAGGCTGAGCAGCAGGCCTGGGATGCTGAGAACGCTGGCGAGCAGACCCCAGACCAGTGGCGACAGGGAATCGGGGCCAAGGTCAGCGCGCACGGCAAAGAAGGTCGCCACCGACGCGAGCCACGCCGCGCAGCCAGAGAGAGACAAGGCGAAGCCCCAAACAGCCAGCCGCGGTGTTCTCCCGTCAGCCTCGTTCACGGTGCTCATTCCTATGAACCGTGGCTCATCCCCCAGATGAAGAGTGCGAAGAACACGCTGGCAAACACGACGGCGAGCACCAAGACCACCGTCCCCACGATACCGAGGACGAACCCAGCCATGGCCAACCCTTCAGACGCTTGTCGCTTCCTGGCCACTCGCAGCCCCCGGACGCTCAGCACCAGACCGGGGATGCTGAGCAAGCTCAAGAGCATGCTCCAGATCAACGGTGTCGGCCCGGAACCTGCGCCAAGGTCTGAGTGCAGGACAAGAGCGAATGCTATGGCCGCCAACCACTGCAGCAACGCGACCAGAGAGCAGGCAAAGCCCCATACGGCAAGCCGCGGTGCTCGCTCTTCAGCCTCGCTCACGGCCGCCCCCCAAGAGTAGCTCGCGTTCCGGCTGCACGTTGGTCATCGGCTCAGCGGCTCATGGATCACAGGCTGCCGGTCACCGTGTAGTCCGGACCGGCGACCGAATGACCGCTCAGCGAGAAGTGCGTGCGATGGGCGCTCAGGGTGTAGCTGAAGTCCCCAGGCCAGTCGCTGAGTGCCATGGCCTTGTCGGTGAGCGGGTTCTGCAGCGAAGGCACGTATCCCCACTTCCATCCCCACTTCCAGAACCAACCGCCGGGTAGCAGCGCCCTCCGCGCGGGGAAGCGACCACCGTGGTCCCAGGCCCAGGCCTTGATACCTGCTGCCAGGGCGTCGATGTTGGATCGCACGTCGGGGTCGGTCTCGCGCGCCGCTATGGTCCTCATCTCCTGCTCCAGTTGGGCGGCGGTTCCGGTGGCGCGAGTAAGCGTGAAGGCGACGACAGGCTTGTTACTGGAAGGCGAATCGAACTCACGCTCGACCAGCGTGCCGCCCCCGGGCTCGAGCGAGAACTCGAGACGGTGGTAGCCGCTCCCGATCGCTGGGCTTAGCCACACGAGCAGATCGCCCTCGCGCGCGATAGAGAAGTCGGGCTCTCGGAACAGGCCGCTGACCGTGTAGTGGTCGCCGCTCTTCTCGACATGGACCACGATCGGGCCGTAGCCCTTGTAAGGGGTGCCCCGCCAGTAGCCCGTGAAGTCCCGCTTGCCAGCGCAGGCGACTGCAGCTAGGGCAAGTAGTGCGATGAGAGCGACGGTGACAATGGCACGGCGGCGGTGCACGGCGAAACCCCCTCCAGGTCGCGCGGCGATCACGACCATCGTAGCACCGCTGTGGGAGAGTCGAACCTCTGACCTTAGCGTAGCGACCTGGGAGATCTCCCTGACCGTGACGGGCTGTGGGCACATGAGCGGACCGAGCCGGGAATGCGCGAGCGCGGGCGAGCCAGCCTCGCCAGCCGCTCACACGTGTTCGGAGAAACGCAACGAGGATGGCGAAAGGTTCAGGAGACCTTTCGCCATCCTCGCCTAGTGCCTGTGCGTCAGGGCACGTTCCAGACCGGCGTGCCGATGGGGATGCGCGGCGCCAGCCAGCTGATCTGCCAGTTGTACAGCCGGCAGCAGCCGTGCGAGAAGTTGCGCGGGAACAGCTTCAGGAGCCATGGCTCGTTTGTGCCGTGGATGCCGATGGGACCGTAGTAGTAGAGGATCCACGGTCCCTCGCCCACTTCAGGGTGAGCTTGCTTCTGGTAGATGTGGAAGTGCCCCATGGGTGTGGGCGTGGAAGGCTTGCCGAGCACGCAGTCCCAGCGCTTGATGAGGTGACCACTCTCGTAGTAGTAGAGGCGGAACTCGCTGTGATCAATGACGAAGTAGTGCGGGTAGGTGATCGGGATGTTGTACTTGTTGGGATGATTGACGATCACCCGCTGCGAAGGCGTAGTGATGGCGGCGAAGGAGTCGTCGCCGGCGAAGCTCAAACGGAAGTACTCGATGCCGTCGTCGGCGGGCTTCCAGGCCGAGCTGAAGCTGGACTTGGCGCTCAACGTGACCGTGCGCCAGTTCTTCCAGACGCCGCCTGCCTTGTGCTCGATGGTGACTGAGGCGCCTGGCATCGCCGGCGTGGAGCTGCCTTTGAACGTGCGCTGCTGATGCTGCCAGAGCGAGGCCGGGGCTTTGAACGTGAGCTGCGGCCGCACGCCCACCGGCACATCCGGGCTGGTGGCCGCGCCCCACGTGGTGTCGCCGGCGAACGACACCTCATACGTGGTGTTCAGCGCCGGCTTGACGGTGAAAGAGAAGGCGCCCTTAGAGTCGATGGTCGTCGTGGCCACACCCTCCGTGAAGGTCAGCGCGCCGGCCGGCATCGCGGCCAGCGATACGGTGACGCCGGGATCCACGGTGCTGCCGACGAGATCCTTGATGGTGCCCTTGAGCTTGGCCGAGCCGCCGAAGGGGACGATGGGCGGCGTCGCAGCCAGGGTCAGCGTCGGCGTGGGCAGCGGGTCCGCACCCGGCGCCTGCAGCGGCTGGCCGCCGGGGCCGACTTGCAGGGCGGCGGCGCCTGCCGGCGCGTAGAGCACGGCCAGGGCACAGACCGCCAGTGAGAGAGCAAAGGCACGTTTCATGGCACACCTCGTGACGTGCGAAGGGACGTTGGCACTGTACTCGGCCAGCCGCGCAACGCGCAAGCGCTGGCAGCTAGATCAGGGCACGTTGCGCACCGGCGTGCCCACCGGACAATGCGCATACAGCCAGAGGATGTCCTGCTTGTACAACCTGGTGCAGCCGTGCGAGTAGTTGCGCGGGAAGCGCGAGAGCAGGCCGGGCTGGTTGGTGCCGTGGATGCCGTACGGGCCGTGATACCAAAGGGCAGCGGCACCGTACTGCCCGCCGGGAGCCCACTGCTTCTGGTAGACGGCCCACTGGCCTATCGGCGTCGGCGTGCTCGGCTTGCCGGTCACACAGGGGAACACGCGCACGACCAGGCCGTGCTCGTGGTAGTAGAGCTCGTACTTCGAGATGTCGACGACGATGAAGTGAGCGTATGAGGCCGGCACGCCGTACGGGTTGCCGTCGCGCACCTTGACCCGGCGCGACGGGCTGAACGCCGCGCCGAAGGCGTCGTCGCTGACCTTCACGGCGCGCACGATGAGCTTGCCGGGCCGGCTTGCCTTGAGAGCGACACTGAAGCTGGACGAGGCACTGAGCTTGACCTTGCTCCAGGTCTGCCACGCGCCGCCCGAGCGCCGTTCGATGGTCACCTTCGTGCCGCTGCCCAGCGGCTTGAGCGACCCGTGCAGCGTCACGTTCTGGCCTTGCCAGACCTCGGCCGACGCCGTGAGCGTGAGTACGGGCCGCACCGTCACGCTCACGTCCGCGGAGGTCGCCGCCCAGGTGGTGCCGTCGCCGGCGTACTCCACTCGGTAGACGGTGTTCATCTGCGGCAGGGGGGTGAAGGCGAAGCTGCCGTCATCTGCCGTCACCTTGCTCGACACCTGCGTGAAGTCGCTCTCGTCGGCGCGCTGGCGCCACAACGTCACGGTGACGTCGTGTACCTGGAGCGTGCCCGTGACGTTGACGGTGTGACCGTAGTCGACGTGGTCAGGCGTCACGCTCACCGTCAAGGTGGGCACGGTTAGGTCGGCGGCGCTCGCCGTTGCAGGACGCACGCCGAGCGCCGCAGCAAACGTCGCGCCCACGACGAGCAGAGTGACGACCAAGTGTAGGAGACGTCGATCCATGGTTTCTCGGCGAGTCTATCCGACTTCGCCGCGCAGGTCAGACCGGCGGCGCGCTTGCGGCGCTAGAGCTCACTCTTCTTGAGCACCCGGCGACCCCAGGCGAAGTAGGTCTTCCAGTAGCCGGGCCAGTCGAGCGAGGCCAGCGAGACGCCGTCGCTCGACCCCGTGGACTGGATGAACCAGCCGTTGCCCACATAGATAGCGGCGTGGTAGATAGTGTTCCACGGCGAAGAAGGACCCTTCGGCCCGAAGAAGATGATGTCGCCCGGCAGGAGCTTCTTGCGCGAGATGCGCGGCTTGGCCGACTGCGCCATGTTGGAGGCGCCGCGCTCGTTCACCGAGATCGGGTACTTGAAGTGGATCTTCAGCACCCACCAGACGAAGCCCGAGCAGTCAAAACCGCCGTGTGCCTGCCAGCCGTAGGGCGAGTCCTTGCCGTCCCACTCGCCGCCCCACACGTAGGGGTAGCCGACGTAGTCGAGCGCGAACGCGATGACCTGCTTCTGGCGCGCGCTCAGCGGCGGCAGCGTCACCTTGTCGAAGCTGCTGAGGCTGCCGATCTGCCACGTCGAGAGGTTCAGGGCGGCGCGCAGCGTGTAGGCCATCTCGCCGCGCGGCATCGCCTCGGTGGGAAAGAGCTCGAGCTTGTCGGCGGGATGATCGTAGCGCAGGCCGAGCTGGCGCGCCGCCACCTCCCAGGGCAGGTAGCCGGGCGCGCCGGTCTTCCACCCCTGGTTGGGCTCCCACTTGTTGGGGTCCAGAGCCGTGAGCATGCTCCAGTCGTTCTTGGGGTTCAGGCGCTTGAGCAGGCGCACCACGGCGCGGTCGGCCTGCCATTCCAGCACCGGCTGGTCGGGGTGGAAGCCGTCGTTGGTGGCCGACACGAGGCCGCGGGCGAGGGCGATCTGCACGAACCAGTAGTACGGATCGCTGGGCGGCATGTCGGGCAGCGCCACGGGCTTGACGGTCTCGTCTTGCATGCCGAGAGCGATCACCAGCGTGCGGGCGAGCTGCTCACGTGTGAGCGGCTGGTCGGGCTTGAACTTGCTGCCGAAGTCGTCGAGCAGCTTGTTGCCGGCCGGGCCGCGGTTGGTGACCCACTTGATGGAAGAGTAGGCCCAGTAGTGCTTGCCCACATCCTTGTAGGTCTGAGCGCCGGCGCCGGGAGCGGCCGCGGCGCCCAGCACCAAGAGTGCGAGCGCCACCAGAAAGGCGACGATGACGAGCGGCACTCGCTCGCTGATGGTCAGCTGCATCTGGCGCGGATCCTCCTGGGCGTTCGGCGGACGCATACTCCAGCCTATCGGCTGGTCAACGGCAACACCTTAGCGTTCTGCGCCAGGCACCGCCTCCCTGCCCAAGTGAGGGTGGCGCGCCACCGGCGGCGACGCGCCGCTCCCCACGCGGCGACGGTCAAGGTAGAGGGAATCCCCGGCGATGGCAGAACAGTCTGGTAGAATCGAGATACGCAGCACCCCCGGCTTTGCGACCATGATCGGCACTTCCCCGACATCCCCCAGCTTGCGAGGCGGCTTCGCCCGTCGTGTTCGGCGCAGCGCCGCCAGCGGCGCCGCGAGCATCGTCGCCCTGCTGCTCGTGACCCTCGCCGCCGCGCCCACAGCGAGCGGCGCCAGCCAGACCATGTTCACGCTGGTCGGCCGCGGCTGGGGTCACGGCATCGGCATGTGCCAGTGGGGCGCCTACGGCTACGCCAAGCACGGCTGGACCTACGACCAGATCATCGAGCACTACTACACCGGCGTTAAGTTGGGCCACGTCGCCAACGACTCCATGCGCGTGATGCTCAACGAGGGGATGGGCTCGGCGAAGGTCTCCTCGGCGAGCGCCTACACTGTCGCCGGCGGCGGCGACCCGAAGACACTGCCCGGCGGCTCCACGGCCACGGTCACCTGGAGCGGCGCCAAGTACCGCGTGAGCGCCGGCGGCAAGAGCTACAGCTTCGGCGCGCCGCTGCTGTTCACGCCCGGCACGCACCCGCTCAAGCTCGCCAACGAGAGCCAGATCGGCTACGCCGGCCACTACAAGGGTACGCTGCGCCTGATCCACTACAGCGGCGGCCTGATGGTGGTCAATCGGCTGCCGTTGGAGCAGTACATCTGCGGCGTGCTGCCGCGCGAAGTCTCGCCGTCGTGGCCGCTGGAATCGCTCAAGGCGCAGGCCGTGGCGGCACGCTCGTTCGCCGTGCGGGCACGCGGCGGCAGCGGTCCCTTCGACGTGTACTGCACGGCGCGCAGCCAGTGCTACGTGGGCACCGACCAGTGGGCGGCGGCGACCACCAAGGCCGTCAACCAGACCGCCGGCGTGGTGCCGCTCTACGGCGGCAAGCCGATCGAGGCCTTCTACTTCTCCACGTCCGGCGGCCACACCGAGAACATCGAGAACGTGTGGCAGACGTCCCCGGTGCCGTACCTGAAGGGCGTGGTGGACAAGTACGACTACTACTCGCCGCTGCACATCTGGCCCGAGGACCCCATGCACTGGTCGGCCGCCAAGCTGGCCGGCGACCTGGGCACCTACAGCGCCAGCCACCCCGCCGGCGTCAAGGGCGTCCTGCAGTCGATCTACGTGGTCAAGCGCGGCGTCTCGCCACGCGTGGTGAAGGCGGCCATCATCGGCGACAAGGGCATCACCTGGGTCTCGGGCTCCACGCTGCGCTTTGCTCTCAATCTGCGTGACACCTGGGTGTACTTCACGCCCATGTCCATCAGCCCGGCGGCCGCCCAGCACAAGACGATCAGCGCCGGCGACAAAGTGACCGTGAGCGGGCGCATCTACCCGGCGCTCGCCAAAGGCACCAAGGTGACCCTGAACTTCAAGAGCGGCAGCGCGTGGCACACCGTCGACGTGGCCACGCACCGCGCCAGTCAGTCACTGGGCAGCGGCAAGAAGGCGTACTACTCGACCTACGCGCTGACGGTCGCGCCCGCGGCCACGACCCAGTACTACTTCACGCACGGCGACGCCCAGTCGCCGCACACCGTGGTGACCGTCAAGCAGGCGGTCAAGCTGAGCGGGGCCGGCGCGCCGGTGCAGGCCGGCAGCAGCGTCCAGTTCACCGGCACCGTGGCCCCGCCTACCGCCGGCGGCAAGGTGTGGCTGCAGACCAAGAAGGGCAGCGTCTGGACCGACGCGGCCGGCGGCAAGCAGGACAAGCAGGGCGCCTTCACCATCACCTGGAAGGCCGCCGCCGGTGTCGCTCAGGTGCGCGCCCGCGCCCCGGCCACGACCAAGCTCGCGGCCGGCTTCAGCGCCGCTCTGGCGATCAGCGTCGTCGCGCAGACCTGACGGCGCCCCCGGCGCCGTCAGGAGTCGAACTGATGGCTCTCGAGGGAGAAGATCGCCGCCGGCGTCTGGTGACGGGTGATCTCACCTTCGGCCATGTAGAGCACGTCCTCGGCGATGTTGGTCGTGTGGTCGGCGAGCCGCTCCAGGTACCTGGCGACGGCAAAAAGCAGCACCAGCGCGTCGAGCCGGTCCAGATGACGGCGGATCTCAGCCTTCATCTCGTCGATGAGCTCCGGGTACAGTTCGTCGACCTCGTCGTCGGCGGCCAACACGAGCCGTGCCAGCGTCGGGTCGCTGCGCACCAGGGCGTCGAGGGCGCGCTGGAGCATGGACTCGACGCGCTCGGCCATGAGCAGCAGCTTGGCGGGCACCACGATGGGCTCCGTCTGCGCCAGCTGCGCGGCACGCTCGGCCACGTTGGCGCCCAGGTCGCCGATGCGCTCGAGCTCGTTGTTGATCTTGATCACGGCCACGATGTAGCGCAGGTCCACGGCCACCGGCTGGTAGAGGGCCAGGAGCTTGAGGCACTCCTCCTCCACCTCCACCTCGTTCTCGTCGATGATCAGGTCGGCGAGAATGACCTGCCGGGCGGCGTCGGCGTCGCGGCTCTCGATGGCGGCGAACGCCTGGCGCAGGTTGTCCTCCACGATCGCGCCCAGGGCGAGGATCTTCTTCTTGAGCCTCTCGATCTCTCTCTGCAGATGTCGTGCCATCGCTACCCTGTCCTTCCTAGCCGAAGCGGCCGGTGATGTAGTCCTCGGTCTGCTTCTCCGCGGGGTTCTCGAAGACCTGTCGTGTGACCCCGAACTCGACGATGTGGCCCTGGAAGAAGAAGGCCGTGTAGTCCGAGACGCGCGCCGCCTGCTGCATGTTGTGGGTCACCAGGACGATGGTGTAGGTCTTCTTGAGCTTCTCGACGAGGTCCTCGATCTTGGCCGTGGCCACCGGGTCGATGGCCGAGCAGGGCTCGTCCATGAGCAGGATGTCGGGCTCGGTGGCGATGGCGCGCGCGATGCACAGACGCTGCTGCTGGCCGCCCGAAAGGGCGTTGCCGGGGTCGTTGAGCTTGTTCTGGACCTCCTCCCACAGCGCCGCGCGCTTGAGAGCGTCCTCGACTCTTTCGGACAGCTCCGACCGGCTCATGCGGTAGTGCAGGCGCAGGCCGTAGGCGATGTTCTCGAACACCGTCATCGGGAAGGGGCTCGGCTTCTGGAAGATCATGCCCACGCGTTGACGCAGGGCGAGCACATCCGTTGACGACGAGAGCAGGTTCTTGCCGTCAAGCAGGACCTCGCCGCTGGCGCGCTGGTCGCGGTAGAGCTCGTAGATTCGGTTGTAGGTGCGGATGTGGGTGGACTTGCCGCACCCCGACGGCCCGATGATGGCCGTCACGCGGTTCTCGTGGATCTCGATGGAGTTGCCGAACAGCGCCTGTTCTTTGCCGTAGAAGAAGTCCAGGTTGCGCACCGAGAGCTTGATGGGCCGCTCCTCCGCTTGTGGATCAGACCGCGCCGCGGCCGCCGACACCTCCAGGCGCGGCGGGATGATCGCCGCGACGCTCTCCGGCGTTTCCGTCGT
>Ga0182011_10002139_pt1 | contig 16881 bp, 15 predicted proteins | sample 711E1DmetaG_FD_120481 | JGI IMG/M metagenome (GOLD analysis project Ga0182011, IMG submission 120481) | Permafrost microbial communities from Stordalen Mire, Sweden - 711E1D metaG | ecosystem: Environmental > Terrestrial > Soil > Wetlands > Permafrost | place: Sweden: Stordalen | collected... | reverse complement strand
ATATGTCTCCGGCCGCTACGCATATGTGACTAACTCTTATGACAGCACTCTGTCCGTCATCGACGTCTCCAATCCTTCCTCTCCAGTCTCTGTCGGAACGGCCACAGTTGGCTCTTATCCAAACAGCGTATATGTCTCCGGTCGCTACGCCTATGTGGCTAACTCCAGCAGCAATACCCTCTCTATCGTGGATGTCTCCAATCCTTCGTCTCCGGTCTCCGTGGGAACGGTTGTCGTGGGCTCAATCCCCAACAGCGTATATGTTTCCGGCCGCTACGCATATGTGACTAACTCTTATGACAGCACTCTGTCCGTCATCGACGTCTCCAATCCTTCCTCTCCAGTCTCTGTCGGAACGGTCACCGTGGGTTCATATCCCAACAGCGTATATGTTTCCGGCCGCTACGCCTATGTGGTTGGCAGTGTTCTATCCGTAGTAAATATTTCCAACCCCTCTTCTCCGGTCTTGGTCGGAACGGCAGCGACTGGCGGAGGCAACAGCGTATTCGTATCAGGCCGTTATGCCTATGTGCCGGGAGGAGGCGCTCTGTCCGTCATCGACGTCTCCAATCCTTCGTCTCCGGTCTCCGTCGGAACGGCCGCCGCGGGCTCGAGCCCCGTTAGCGTATACGTTTCCGGCCGCTACGCATATGTGGCGAACATTGACGACGGCACCTTGTCTGTCACGGATATTACCGGTATAGAGACCACTTCACTCATGGCCGGAAGCATCCAGGCGGGCAATATCCAGAGCTTGAATGACATTATTTCCGGAGGGCAAATACAAAGCTCGAGCTTGCAGGTGGGTATAGGAGGCATACTCTCTAACGGGGCGCTTTCGATATCTAACACGGGTACCTCGACATTCGCCGGCCCTATCACTTCATCATCGATCTCGTCGCCGTCCGGCAACTTGACCGTGGCTTCGGCCGGCACTACCAACAATCTCCTCTTGAATCCTTACGGCGGCAATGTGGGGATCGGCATGACTACAAATCCAGCCTACCAACTTGAAGTGAACGGCTCCGCTGGCATAGACGGCGGCCTTGTAATGACGGGGAACTTGAGCATGAATCTGGGCCAAGCCATATACTTGAATGGCCCTACGAACAGCGATATGTCCATACTTGGCGATTCTATCGGTTTATACGGACACGGATCTCAGGCGCTAGTCCTCAATCCAGGTTTTCATGACAAGAGCACTATCGTCTTTGCTTCGACGACGGGATCGAATTATGACCATTCCATATATTTCGACAATACAGGCATAGGCGTTGGCGTCTCTTATTCCGGTGGCGGCCACAAGAGCATGCTCGACGTGGCGGGGAACATGTCTCTAGGCGCGTACGCCGGCGTCAATGCCGCTCCGACGAATGGTCTCATCGTCTCCGGTAATGTGGGCATTGGGACGAGCAGTCCGCAGGGCCTCCTGGACGTCGTCGGCTCATCTAACTCCATTTCTACTGCGTTCGATGGGTCCAGAGCCATGTCCATCATCAACACCAACACGACCAACGGTAATATGGCCGGTTTTGACTACCGTACGAACGACGCAAACGGAGTGCTAACCACTGGAGCCAAGATCATGGCCATATTCGGGAGCCACGCGGCCGGAGCCGTCAGTTCCGACCTGGCCTTCCGAGTGAACAACGCCGGTACCATAGGCGAAGCCATGAGGATAACGGCTGCCGGCAATGTCGGTATCGGTACGACTTCTCCTTATGCGCCCCTCTCCGTGAACGGCCAAATAGTCGGCGCTTACTTCACCGCCACTACCACGGCAACCTCGACATTCGGCGGCAATCTTGCTATCAACGGAACAGGTACCACCACATCAACAGGAGGATTCAACATTTCCGCGGGATGTTTCGCGGTCAACGGTACTTGTCTCGGAGGAAGCAGTTATGGTGATGCCAATGTAAACTCCTATGTGAACGGTTCCTCCACCATAGCCAAGCTTTACACGGCAAATACATGGAACGCTCTCCAAACATTCGGCAACAACATCTCTCTTGGAGGAGCCCAGCTCTCCATGGGCTCTCTTTCATCCGGCAACCTGATGTCGTACAACGGCACCAACTGGGTCAACGTCGCCACCTCCTCCTTGAACCTTTCCATTCCTCTCGCTTCTACTACCGGAACTCTCGGCGTTGGGAACGGTGGTACTGGAGCGACCTCATTTGGACAAGGCTGGATATATTCAAATGGAGGCACAGGAGCCTTGTCCGCCTCGACTAGTCCGACGGTGGCGTATGTGATGGCGACCTCCACGACGGCGACTTCTACTCTTCCTCTACTGAGCGTTACAACGGCCTTGAGCTTAACCGGTAAATTATACGACTCACTCAACTCAGCCGGTTCTAACGGATATGTTCTCCAGTCCACCGGATCGGGTACGCAATGGGTGGCCACCTCGTCGCTCGGCCTGTCATTGAACAGCACGCCGAACATTCAGATATTCAGCACAACCGGGGCGAATACATGGACCAAGCCCGCTGGAGCTAGCGTCGTAGAAGTTGTCATTTATGGCGGCGGCGGCCAGGGCGGCGGCGGGGACGGCAATGCCGCCGGAACCACTAGAATCGGCGGCTCGGGTGGCGGAGGAGGAGCCCAAAACATGAGAACATTCAACGCGGCTGACCTGGGTTCATCCGAAACGGTCACTATCGGCGCCGGAGGAACTACCGGTGGCACTGGCGGAACCAATGGCGTCGGTACGGCAGGTCAAGGCGGCGGCGTCACTACTTTCGGTTCGTACATCTCTGCTTACGGCGGCGGCGGCGGAGGCGGCGGACTAGGCAGTTGTACCGGCGCGATATTCGGCGGCGGCGGCGGCGGTAGGGGAAGCGCGGGGCTCGTGGGCGCAGCCGGAACTTCGATCTCCAATGGCGGCAGTCCTGGAGTGGCTAACACAGCTACTGCTTTGGGAGGAGAAGGAGGTACAGGAAGCAACGGAAACGCCGAATACGGCGGCGGCGGCGGCGGGGCGGGAAGTTGTACCGCTGTTGCCGGCGGCAATGGAGGTTCGTCTTTATTCGGCGGTCCGGGCGGCGGAGGCGGTGGCGGAATAAAGGTAGATAACACGACAAGCTTAGGCGGTCCGGGCGGCGCGCCGAACTCATATGTTGCGGGCACTGGGGCGGCGCATAATGCGTCGGGCACTGCGGGTAGTTCCTCCTCGGCCGGCTCTGGCGCCGGCGGAGGCGACTCTAACGGTTCCGGTACCGGAACGGCGGGCGGCGCGGGCGGCAATGTGGGTGCCGGAGGCGGTGGCGGTGGCGGTGGTACGACGACCGGCGGCGCGGGCGGCGCCGGCGGTAACGGCTATGCCGTGGTGATAACTTGGACCACGAGCGGCAGTTCGCAATGGTCGGCATCAGGAAATAATATCTCTTATAGCGCCGGCAATGTCGGCATCGGGACGACTACTCCGGGAAACGCCGATCTGTTCGGTGTGGCGGGGAATGTTTATATCGGAGGGGCGGGAACCTCGACTGTCCAGAACAATCTGGACGTTCTCGGCACTTTCCATTCCAAACTCTCATATACCGGCGACCTATTCTTCGCCAACAACTTTAGCTTTACCGAAGCTCCATTGGACGGTACTCCGCAAGGTCTCTTGCTCAAGAACCAAAACGGCTCGCGGATATTGTCCATAGACGAGAACGGCAATCTGTCCGTGCCGGGAGACATCTGCGCCGGTTCAGCCACCAGCACTTTGGGCAGTCAGTGTCTCGGCCAGTCATTGCAAGCCTTCAGCTCTCGCTTGGACGCTTTGGCCTCGAGCACCGCGGAGTTTGACATTGCAAGTACGACTTACACAGGCATCGCTTCCACTACCATCGACATATCCACACAGGTCGCCGCCATCGACTTGAAAGTTGATGCTCTGGCCTCGAGCACGGTCACTTTCGCGGACTTGGCCTCTAGCACCGCGTCCATCGCTTCCACGACCGCTGCCAAGTTGGCCTCATCGACTCCATTCATCCAGACGATTGCCAATGCGGTCGTTGCCCTTCTCCAGTCTAGCGGACAGGTTATCTCCTCGGCTGCGACTTGGACGGTCAACGAGATTCACGCCACACTGGCCGTATTCACGGATGTGAAGACTAACACTATTGAGACGCAGACTGCCGCGGTATCGAACGGCTTGGAGATGACCGATTCCGCTACCGGAGCCGTCTATTGCGTCAAGATCACTAACGGCGATTTTGCCAAGGTTCCTGGCTCATGCGTGGCCGAAGCGACGAGCACGCCGGCAGTGAATAACCAATTACCAATCACCAATTACCAAATTCAAAATTCAACGACTGCCGTATTTGCTACGACTACTATGCCGTTGATTTCCACGACGACGATTACTTCCACGACGATGCCAATAATCTCCACAACGACACCAATAATGGTTGCGCCGATGTCAACCGGCACGACGACACCGGTGATTTCTGCGGATCCAAGCGTGTCGACTCCTCCGGTGCCGCCGATAGTTCCGCCGGTTGCCACCTCAACGTCTACGGTAGAACCGGTTATTCCTTCCGCGCCAGTAGACGAATCCGCGACACCTGTAACGCCGATTCAAACTCCCACTACTGCTCCAACTGGCGGAGGACAATGATTGTGTTATATGTCTATTTGAACAAGACTTCGCTTTTTGCTGGAATCATGATATAGTGTGATTATGTCAAAAGAATTTGCAAAAATTAAGCAGAAAATAGCTCTAAATAAAGAGTATTTGCAAAAAACCTATGGAGTAGAAGAAATAGGCGTTTTCGGCTCGTTTGCTCGTGGAGACAATGACCGGAATAGTGATGTTGATATCTCGATAGAACTCAATCGTAAGGTACCGGTAGGACTTTTGGGATTCGCGCGTATGCGATTTTATCTGGAAGATCTGCTTGGTAGAAAAGTCGATTTGGTGATAAAAAGCGGAATAAAGCCCCTTATAAAAGATAGGATTTTAAGTCAGTTGATTATTATATGAGTGAAAAAAGAAATGTAAAACTATTTATTCAGGATATTTTCGACACTATTGACAAGATCAACGGCTATTCTTACGGCTTCAAGAGTGAGAGGGAATTAAAAAACGACGGAAAAACATATGATGCGGTGATGATGAATTTTATTATCATAGCAGAGGCGGTCAAGAATATTTACGAAGAAGTCCGTAAAAATTATCCAAATGTTGAATGGAGGGAAATTATGGCCATGCGTAATATTTTGGTGCATGAGTATTGGGGAGTCAATGAGGGAGTCGTCTGGGATAGTATCAAAAACGATTTGCCAGAATTAAAGAGGATCCTTACAAAAATTAAAGATAGTTTAAATTAGACTGCGGCCTTGCTTTTAGGACTGGACATGCTACGCTATTCTCGTGTAAGTTTCTCGTCGCTTACGCGTTAGCAATTAGCAGTATGAACGAGAGCTCCGCTAGCGCGTAATTTTCGAGATATCCTCTGGAAAGTGATCGTGTGTCGCGGGTAATAAAAAGAAAATGTCCAAGAGACTTTTCGTAGGCAGCATTGCCTGGGGTACGACCGACGCCACCCTGAAGACTCACTTCGAACAGGCAGGTCAGGTAGAGTCAGCCGCCGTCATCATCGACAAGATGTCTGGCCGCTCCAAGGGCTTCGGCTTCGTGGAGATGGTCAATGACGCCGACGCGGCTACAGCTATCGACAAGCTTAACGGCTCCGATCTCGATGGTCGCAAGATCGTCGTCTCCGAGGCCCGCCCAAAGCAATAATGTAGATAAGAAGCGCTCATCGCTTCCGAAATACATCCACAGAAGATTTTCAGCAGAAAATCTTCGAGGACAGAAAAGCCCCTGCAGGGGCTTTTCGAGTATTGAGGAGGCGACGAGAGCTTCTTTTAATTGATATTTCTCCACCAATCCGACACCGGCGCCTTCCGTATTATCTCAATGACTCTGTCCACGGAGTCGGTTATCTCAAAAAGGCTCAAGTCCGGATGATCCACGGTATGATATCCATCGTACATGGTCTTTTCCACGAACTCTTTTAACGGATTCCAGAATTTCGAGCCGAAGAGGACAATGGGCACCCGGGGGATCTTGGCGGTCTGGACCATAGTGAGGATGCTGAAAAGCTCGTCGAAAGTGCCGAAGCCGCCCGGTAAGAAGACATAAGTCTCGGCGGCGAAAGTGAGCATGGTTTTTCTGGAGAAGAAGTAAGTGAAGTCTATGCCGTCCGTCTCGTACGGATTGGCCGAGCGCTCGCGTAGGAGATTGATGCGTATGCCCACGGACTTGCCGCCGGCCTCGAACGCTCCCTTGTTGGCCGCTTCCATAATGCCGGGGCCGCCGCCAGAGATGACGGCATAACCGGTGTCGCGGACTATTCTTTGTCCCAACTCATATGCCTGCCGGTAGTGCTCGCTCTCCGGTGTTGCCATGGAAGAGCCGAATACGGAGACTGATCGCGGATATTTTCTCAAGAATTCAAAGCCGGTCTTGAATTCACGATTGATGCGCTCGAGATGCTCCTCTATGGATTTCTCATGGATGTCGCGCTTTGAGAGTGGTCCAGGGTCTTTATTTTTTGACATGGGAGTAGTTTAGCACAAGAAGTATGAAGGTATAAAGGTATATGGTATAAAGGTATGGTGAAATTCACCATTCTTGCCCGCGCGGCCGATTCCCAGGCGAGCCGATCTTCGCTTGCTCGTGCCGGCGTCATCCACACGCCTCACGGGGACATAGAAACGCCGGCATTCATTCCCGTCGCTACCAAGGCCACGATAAAGTCTTTGACGCCCGAACTGGTGCGCGATGCCGTGGATGCGGAAGCGATACTGGCTAATACCTATCACTTGTATCTTCAGCCCGGCGTAGAGATCATGAAGAAAGCCGGCGGTTTGGGAAAGTTCATGAATTGGTCGGGCCCCACTTTCACCGATTCAGGCGGCTTTCAGGCGTTCTCGTTGGGGAGCGCCAAGGGGCGCGCATCGAAGATCGCAAAAAATAAAAACGATGATAAGCCAGAGGCAGACGCGGGTGAGGATACATTGCGAACGCGACTGGCGCGAGCACTAGGAATTTTTCAGCAGAAAAATATCCGTGTATCCGAATCCGTGTCTGCCGATGGATATCGTGGCGATTCTTTCGTGCCGATGGCGCGTGTCGACGACGACGGCGTTACCTTCAGATCTATCATAGACGGTTCCGAGCACCGCTTCACGCCGGAAAGGTCCATTGAGATACAACATGACATCGGTGCCGACATCATATTCGCTTTCGACGAATGTTTGTCTCCGCACGAATCGTATGAACGGCAGAAAACCGCCGTGGAACGCACGAGAGTTTGGGCGGAGAGATGCCTGAAGGAACACAAGGAGTTAGGATTACTCCATACTCCCGCCCTGTTCGGCATCGTCCAAGGCGGCCGTCACGAGGATTTGCGCAAGAAAAGCGCGCGCGACATAGGCTCCATGGCCCTTGCCGATGGTACTGCCTTCGACGGTTTCGGCATAGGCGGCTCATTCGACAAGGACGATATCGGCACAGCGGTCAAATGGGTCTGCGAGGAATTGCCGGAAGACAAGCCGCGACACCTTCTAGGCATAGGAGAGCCGTTAGATCTGATACTCGGCATCGAGAATGGCATAGATACCTTTGACTGCGTTGCGCCGACCAGGATAGCCCGTAACGGTTGCGCGTATGTACATCCGTCGGCGGGGGAGCCGGATGAGACCGGTGGAAGAAAAGATCGCATCAATCTTATGAACGCGCGCTTCATCAATGATCTCAGTCCGCTTGATCCCGGATGTGATTGCTATGCTTGTAAAAATTATTCTCGGGCTTATATCGCCCATCTTTGTCGAGCTAAGGAAATGCTTTCAGCCACTCTATTATCTGTTCACAACCTCTATTATCTGGTCAATCTGGCCAAGCGATTTAGGCAGGCCATCATAGAAGAGGAGTTCGAGGAAGAGAAAAAGCGTTATTTGGCCGCGTACTGATGTTGCGGCGCTTCTCTGGCGTAGATCTCGTGAATCTGATTTGCCGTAAGCGCCGAGCCGTATATGGCGACGTCGTCTATGTATTCGGAATAAAGACTGCCAGACCACGGATCACCGCCTACCGTGATCTCATCAATGGTATTAATTCCGGAATTGGGATTAGAATACTGGCCTACCAGCTTACCGTCATAATAAGCCTTTACCGTTCCGTTTCCGTTTCCATCTACATATATGGAACATGTCATATTGTGCCACTTACCCGTATCCAAACCAGCGAACGGAATATCTGCGACCGGAACAGTGAAAGTAAAGCAATAAGATGAATAGCCACTGGTGCCGTTTATGTTTTGGTTCACCAAGAATTCCAGATCGTTACTATAGGGGCTAAACAATTGACCTACCGATAGTATTGAGCCGTTGCTGTTGGTCAATTTAGTAAAATCGACCCACATGGACGCTGTGAGACCGGAAGGTTGCAAGTCGGTTCCCGTCAGATATAGCGCTTGAGCATAGTTACCTCCCGCCGTTATCGATATAGCCGATCCTGAACCGGTCGGAGTAGTCGAGTTTTCTCGATTGACGTCGCCCCCTCGGCCCGTTATATAATTCGCCGTCAATGCTCGGCCATTCCCTGAGTTATGGCCTGAAAGGTCTAGTGCTGGCTGGTTATTTAAAGATTTCGTTCCTTCGTTGAAATTCCAATACGCGATGACGTCCGCTCCGTGGGTCTGGTATACATTCTCGACGAACAGCTCTATTCCGGCTATTCGCCCTTTATCGCGCGCTCCTGAAAGGGCGGCCAAGACGACCGACGATAGAAGGGCGATGATGGAGATGACCACCATAAGCTCTATCAAAGTGAAACCGCGGCTGCCATTTTTCATAAATATGATTATATCTTAAATTTCCTTAGGCTTATATTCCTCCGGGGCGCGAGCGAGCCACCACTCCAACTGGTCGAGCGCGAGGAGCCCTTCTTGCGCGCCGACGAATTGTGCCACCGACATGGGATTGACGGGAGCCCAAACCAGAGCCTCGAGAGGGGATTTGCCCATGGCTAAAGCCGAGACGAAAGTCGATGTCCATGCGTCGCCGCAACCAGTGCGCTCAAAGGCCGGCCGCGGCTCGGGATACATAGGCATATAGTATGAGCGTTCTCCGTCAAAGAAATAAGCACCGTTGGTATTGTCGGTGATAGCCACCATCTTCGGTCCGTATGAGGCGATCTTCTTCATCATGGTTTTGATATCACCGGTGCGCTTTTCGGCCGATTTGGCTATTTTAGTCGTATCGATATTCAAGATACGCGCGGCCTCTTCCATATTCACCACGAATAGATCCGTTCGGGCGTATATTCTTTTCAATTCTTCAAAGCCAAGTTGCATCTGGAAAGTGCCGGGCTGGAAAGCCAGTTTGACTTCCGGATGAGATTCCAGATAATCGGCTATGGCCACATGGTATGGGAATGTATTCGGCGCCAATGAAGTCAGGTATATCCACTTTGGCGGCAGACCTTTGGACAGCCCGAGTCTTCCGGAGCGTTCACCTGTCAAAGCTTCGGGCAAGCGGTAGTCGTATTCGTTGTGATGCACGAGAATAGTGCGGTCTTCGTCGTACCACAGGACAAAATGGCAATTAGTCGGCGTATTCTTGTGCGTCTTTACGAATGAAGTGACGACTTTGTTCTTCTGCAATTCAACCAAGGAATCTCTTCCACTCTGGTCATCGCCGACATCGGACACCAGTCCGACGCTCAAGCCCAATCGCGCCGCGGCCACGGCGGCATTGCCGGCATTGCCGGAGGCCATGATGGCTTTAACGTATTCAAAAGGCACTTTGCCGGCGAAAGGCAGACAGATCTCGTTATTTTCCGTATCCACTCGGCAATGAGCCTTGGCGTCTTTGAGCCGGATAAAGATATCAGTGGTTATGTCGCCTATGGCTAGGATGTCTATCTGTTTGCGGAGCATGATAGGTAGGGTATAATTGTACCATTATGTTATCCCTGCGAGAATGCGTAACCGACGCTCTAAATAAGCGCATCGCCATCGGCCATTTCAACGTCTCCACTCTGGACGGCATATGGGCCGTTGCCGATGCGGCGCAAGATCTGAAAGTTCCGGTCATCATAGGCGTATCGGAAGGCGAGCGCGATTATGTCGGCGTCCGCGAAGCCGTTGCCATAGTTAAAACGATCAGGGAAGAGCGAGGGCAGACCATATTTCTCAACGCTGATCATACTTATTCTTTTGAGCGGGTTAAGGAGGCCATAGACGCCGGTTTCGACGCGGTCATCTTCGATGGCGCGCAATTGCCTATGGAAGAGAATATTGAAATAACAAAGAAATGCGTGGAATACGCCCGATCGCGGAAGTCCGCTTCGGGGAACGATATACTGATAGAAGGAGAGCTCGGCTATATTGGTCGCTCGTCGGAAGTCATGGCGGCCGTGCCGGCGGGAGTGCAATTGACCGATCCGGCCGATGCCAAACGCTTCGCCTATGAGACCGGCATAGACATGCTTGCTCCTGCCGTCGGCAATTTTCACGGTATGCTCGAAGGAAATAGGGAATTGACCCTGGAAGCCAAGAAGATAGATCCTGGGCGAATCAAGGAAATCAGCCAAGCTACCGGATTACCGCTCGTCCTTCATGGCGGTTCAGGCCAGGGAGACGATGAAGTGCGAGCGGCCGTCAAAGCCGGCGTGGCCATAGTTCACGTCAATACCGAACTCCGCATGGCCTACCGTTCCGGTTTGATGAAGTCCCTTTCCGAGAATCCCGACGAAATAGCGCCTTATAAATACATGAAACCGGCCAAATTGGCCATGCAAAGGATAGTTGAAGAGAAACTCAAGGTGATGTTATAATTATCACATGTCAAACGTAGAATTCGACACGGATACCGACAATAACCCCCTCTATTCCTCGAGGACGGGTTTTGGCCAAAATCAGGCGCGATCCGTAGGTTCGGTCGGCATGGCTCACTGGCTCATCAGCCATGGTCTGGTCAACGGCGAATCCGGAGCCAAGTCGGTATTGATCGGCGTCGTTTGCGTCAATTTCATATTAACGGGGATCGTTATTTATTTCTTTGTTTTATAATTTAATTAATCTATAATAATCATGAAATTCCATCTTTCGAGTAAATTGCCATTGTCGGTCTATATCGTCTTCGTGGCGGTGATCGTATCGAATATCGTCGCGGCGATCTTTATCCTTAATTATCTTTCATAACATGACTACCTTTTATATGAAGAATTCAACATTGACGCGTCGCGGCTTCACCCTAGTCGAACTGCTGGTGGTCATATCCATCATCGGCCTCCTGTCGTCTGTTGTGTTGGCAAGCTTGCAGAGCGCCAGGCAGAAGGGGCAGACCGCTAGCGTCGTCACATTCACCACCGCCAATTATCACAAGCTAGGGGCTAATACGCTGGCGATGATGAATTTTGACGAAGGTTCCGGAGCAAGTACCCCGGTAGATTCAACTGGAAACTATATTGTAACGACAGCTGCGAATCCATCGGGAACAGTAGTGAATCATTCGACTAAAACAACGACCAACACAGGATATTCTCTGGACGCTACAAGTGTGATTGATTCAGGCTTGGGCATAGTTTTTAGCAGTTCAAACCCGATTACTTTTGCAGATCAATCCGGAGTGACTATATCTGCCTGGTTCAATCTACAAAATAACACTATCCCAGCCAGTGGTACATTTTTCTCTGGCCAAATTACTACGGACTTTCCTAGTACTGTTACGGCCGCCGCTCGTTTTGGCATAAGCCAACTACGTTGTAACTTAGGTGTGGCAATCTCCTACGCTTTCACGACTGATAATAATTGGCATAATATAACATGTGTTCATGATACCAATAATCATGCGGATACTATGTTTTTCGATGGTAAAATCATATCACCAATCACGGGCACAAACCCAACTAGTGACACCTACAATCCGGTTTACCTTACAAATACTTTTTCAGTAGCATCTGGAAGTTATACAGGTCTTCTAGATAGCATTCAAGTCTTCTCCGGCTCCCTAACAGCCTCTGAAGTCGGCAAGCTCTACGCCGAAGGCTTGAAGACGCATCAGATGGCGAAGAATGTGAAATGAGATTCTGCCTTGACACGGATCTTATTTTTGCTATCATATAGCTACATTGGCCGAAAGGCTTGGAACAGCGTAAGCTGTCTCCGGTGTATCGTAGAAAGAGTCACTGTATAAAAGCGGTGACTCTTTCTTTTATGAAAACGTACTCTTCAGGAGATATCTTATCTATCTTCTTGATCAGTCTTTTCACGTCCAGAGGCTTCATTTGCGGCAATATGGCCGTACGGATGATGTTCGATCTCGATAAAAGAGGAAAGAAAAAGCTCCCGCTCGCCACCTTCGTGGATAAAGGCATGGCCAAGCAAAGGCTTCTGCTTAATTTCTTGTAGATCAATACGGGCCTCATGAATTCGGCACCCTTCCCGTCTTGCTCATTGCCGATATTGGCACCGAGATAGCACCACCAAATACCCGTTTCTTTGTCTTGTTCCATAAGTTAAAATCTTTTTGCATATAGTCTGATGGTTACTTGATAAAGAGTGCATAGTATCAGACCGAGATATAGAACTGATGAAGATCCGATATAGAAACGATGAAGATTTCGCGCCAGCCTAAATTTTGACTTATTCCTTGGGGCGTGTATAATACGCCCTACACTATTATGTTGTCGCTCACCGTGGAAAAACGCAAAGATGTAGGCAAACTGGACGCTGTCCGGGCGGCAGGTTTGATGCCCGCCGTATTTTATGGCCCGAAGGAAGCCTCCACTTCCATCTCCATACCGCTAGTTGAGTTCAAGAAGGTCTGGAAGAAAGCCGGCGAATCGTCCGTCATCATCCTCAAGGACGGTGCCACGGAACACGAGGCTCTCATTCATGAAGTAGACAAGCATCCATTGACTGGTGAGCCGCGCCACGCCGATTTCTATGTCATTGAAAAGGGCAAGAAGGTCACGGTCAATGTTCCTCTCATATACTCGGGTATTTCTCCCGCCGTCAAAGACAAAGGCGGCATTCTGGTTAAAGTCCACCGCGAAGTCGAGGTTGAGGCCGCGCCGAGAGATTTGCCGCATGAGCTCACCGTGGATATCACCAAGCTTATTGAGCTCAACGATGTTATACATGCCAAAGATATTATTTTGCCTAAAGGCGTAGATCTAAAGATCAATCCGGAAGAAGTCATCACCTCCATAGCCGAAGCCAAGGAAGAAGTCGTCGAAGCGCCTGCCGCCATAGACATGTCCGCCATCGAAGTGGAAGCCAAAGGCAAGGAGGTCAAGGAAGGGGAAGCCCCTGTTGGCGGTGCGGCTGGAGCTGTTGGTGCGACCAAGGGGGTGGCCGGTTCAGCTGACGCCGGAAAAGCCGGCGGTGCCAAGCCTGCCGGAGATGCCAAGAAACAGGAGAAGAAGTAAACTTCGGAAGTTTCTCGGATTTTTTAATCGTGGTAACGGATTCCGTTAGGATATAGCCGGAACATGATTTCTCCATAGCCATTTCTCCTGTTGCACATTTGTTTTGATATTCTAGCTATTGTTGTTGAACTCAAACCCGTGTATTCGCTTACGTATTTGTACGGTGTGCCCAATGAAAGCATGTGAACGGCTTGAAATCTGCGTATGCATAGCTCTAGTTCGCTTTCCGTCATAAGATCATCTAGGAAAAGCCTCATTATGTCAGGTCTTTTTGTTGCGACCATGAAAGCATCGATGAGCCGTTCGCCCTCGATAGTATTCCATTTCGTCATTATTTTCGGTGTCTTTTGCTTCATCATGGCGACATTGTATCAAAATCAAGGCACTTTAGTTGACTAAAGTGCTTCATTTTCGAAGCGTCATCCCCCGCCGTCCTAGCGGGGCGGAGTTTTTCCCGTACTTACATGATATGCGCTATAATATAACCATGAATACGCCGGCAAAAAACGCTTTTTTTTTGATATTTTTCCCGGGATTGATCGCCGTTATCATCTTTGCTTCATTTTTGACCTTGGCACCTAGCGCCGCGCAGGCTCAAACCATGCAATGCAACACGGCCGCGGAGAAAGTGGCCTGCCAGACGGCTCTAAACCAAGCATTGGCAGATGAAGCGGCGGCGCAGGCCCAGCTCACCGTGGCTCAGGGCAAGAGTGCGACCCTGTCACAAGCCATAGCCCTTCTTACGGCCAAGATCAACGCCGCCGAAGCCGATATCAAGGCAAAGAATATCCTCATCCAGACTCTCGGCAGCGACATCGTCGATAAACAGAACCATATTACCGATCTTGAAGGTCACATCGCGGCGGGGAAACAATCTCTCTCCGATCTTTTGCGCAAGACTAACGAGCTTGATGCCTATTCATTGCCGGAGGTATTACTCTCACAATCGACTGTGACAGGATTCTTCAATGACGTGGACACTTTCCAATCAGTTCAGACGGGATTGCAGAGCACTTTTGACCAGCTCCAAGCTGATGAAGCGTCGACTAGCGCGGAGAAGGACGTCTTAACTGTACGCAAAAACACGGAGACCGATGCTCGTTACGCTATCCAACAACAGGAGGCAACAGTGAAGAGCGATCAAGCCCAGCAGAAACAATTGTTATCGATAAGCAAGGGAAATGAAAAAGCCTACACCACTCTAGTTGCGACGCAAGCCATGAAGGCGGCGCAGATTCGCGCCGCGCTCTTTCCATTGGCCGGCGCCAAAGCCATTCCTTTCGGCGACGCTCTCAATTATGCCAACGCGGTGTATCAGAAGACGGGCATCCAACCGGCATTTCTTCTTGCCATGTTGAAACAGGAGACTAACATCGGAGGCAACGTCGGCACATGTTACATGACCAATCCTTCCGATGGCTCCGGTATAAATACCAGGAACAATACTTATGTAGCTAATGTCATGAAGCCTTCGCGCGATGTCCAACCGTTCATGGATCTAGTATCTTCTCTCGGTTACGATTACAAGACGACAGCGGTGTCCTGTCCGCAATCCATCGGATACGGTGGTGGCATGGGTCCGGCCCAGTTCATCGCTTCGACATGGATGCTCTTGAAGGATAGGGTGGTCGCGGCTTTGGGATTATCATCGCCGGCCAATCCTTGGAAGCCCATGGATTCTTTCATGGCCGCGGGACTATATATGTATGACTTGGGCGCGGCAAGCACACAAGCATACTCCACTACGGCCCAGAAGAATGCCGCCTGCAAGTACTATTCAGGCCGAGCCTGTGGATATGTGACTGGTGCCACGGCCTATGCCAATAGCATTCTTTCTATGGCTTATGTTGGTACGAACAGCAATCCGTCAATACAATCGCAGATAGATCTACTGCAATGATGATATATGAGGTTTATAAACCTTGATAGACCTTGAAATACAGCACGCAATAATATGGGGTTTTCCGGTGGGCTCGATTGGAGAATTACAACATCGTCTTACATTGATTTTTAAACTGGCATTGCTTTTTAAAGATCCTTAAGCCGCCGGATTTTTTCAAAAATAGGAGTTTTTCCCAAAAAACCTAAGGCTTTTTGACCGTCATATGTGTTAAAATATTAAGGCAAAATCATCTTTTAGCCGTTCTATTTATCAGAATTTTTTATCAATAAAATGAATCCTCCATCTAATTCCACGCACTTTGGTTTGTCATCACTGGCCTTGCTACTCATCGTCTCGGCTGTGGCTCTGATATATGTGATCTCTCAAACCAAAGGCAACCCTCTTGCATCCGTAGAGCCGTCGACCCAGTTGGCTCAAGTGGCGGCTCCGACTTCCGGTCTTGTCGGCTATTGGAATTTCGACGAGGGCTCCGGATCGACGGCGGGGGATTCTTCTGGAGGAAATACCGGTACCTTTGTCGGCGCTTCCGGATGGACGACGGGGAAAATAGGCGGCGGCGCGATCTCTCTTTCAGGTTCTAACTACGTGAACGTTCCTAACACGGTATATTCTCCGTCGGCTGGTACTGTGAGTCTATGGGTCAATAATATCGGAGGCGGTATCGTCATCGGCTCATACACCGGTTCTAATACGTCCCGCGCGCCGACCTTTATCCTGTCGAGCAGCGGCGCTTTGAAATGGGAGTTTTCCAATCTCACCTCCCAATCAACGACGGCGAACGTAGGCACCGGATCGTGGGTCCAGATCGCGCTCACTTACGACGGCGGTTCAGTCTCGGTATATGAGAACGGGTCTCTCGTCGGTTCCGGTGCAGCCACTCCGCTCACCGCTCTCTACGGTAAAGTCCAGTTCGGCCATTATGGCGGCTACGGAAGCGAATTTTTTACCGGCTCCATCGATGACGTCCGCATATATAACCACGCCCTCTCGGCGAATGAGATTCAATCTATATACGCGGCCGGCTCCGGTAGCGGTTCAACTCCCGCTACTCCTCCTGCCCCCGATACCACTCCTCCATCGACATCGACAAATCCACCAGTAATTTCAGGCATTTTCGTTCCTTCTTCATCAATAACTTCTTCAGGCGCTACTATTAATTGGACGACGGATGAGCAGTCTACTTCACAAGTAAATTACGACTTGATCAATGGAACAACGAATGGCGTCGGCTACGGCAATCACACGGCCGTAAATTCAAGCATGGTCACTTCGCATCAACAAACGCTTTCCAATCTCAAGGCCAATACCGTCTATCACTATCAAGTCGTATCAGCTAATTCCTCCAATCCCAGCCAATCGACTGCGTCTGCCGATCAGACATTCACTACAAGCGCAACCACGGCCACCACTTACCCCATCACCACCTCCACCTCCGGCACAGGCTCCGGTTCCATCACCTGCACAGGCTCAACTTGTTCCTCATCAGTCAATACCGGAACGCCAGAGACCTTCATCGCGGCATCAGCTTCCGGTT
>Ga0182011_10002136_pt1 | contig 16904 bp, 15 predicted proteins | sample 711E1DmetaG_FD_120481 | JGI IMG/M metagenome (GOLD analysis project Ga0182011, IMG submission 120481) | Permafrost microbial communities from Stordalen Mire, Sweden - 711E1D metaG | ecosystem: Environmental > Terrestrial > Soil > Wetlands > Permafrost | place: Sweden: Stordalen | collected... | reverse complement strand
GGATCGCGTTCGTGCGCGGCGCCTCGACATCCCACGCGCACATCTACACGGTCTCGGCGACGGGCGGCTCGCTCAAGTCGATCGCCACGGGCCGCTCGGTGACCTGGGGGAAGTAGCGTCCCACCACCGGGCGGTTCCTCCCGCGCCCGCAAGACAATGCCTGGGGGCTCCAACTCTCGTAGGGCAGGCCGCATTTCGCCGTGGGCGAAGCAGAGCCCGATCTACGTCTGTGGCCGCCCCTGCGACTGCACCGGGGTGCCCTCCACCCCCGAGGACCTTCAGCTGCTGGCGAGAAGCCTGAACTGCGACGACGAGGTGGCTCCGGAGACGATCGCGCCTCCCGGCATTGTCTGAGCCAGTTGCATGAATCGGAAGCCTCGTCGCCCAAGCTGACGTACAATGCGGTCGTCAGAAGTCACAGCCTTCAGGGGCGAAGGGGAGGTGCGGCGTGGGCCTGCAAATCGATATCGACGCGGAAGGGCTGGCTGTGTTCTGCCGGCGCGCCGGCATCCGTCGCCTCTCCTTCTTCGGCTCCGTCCTGCGTGAGGATTTCGGCCCCGAGAGCGACGTCGACGTGCTGGTCGAGTTCGCCCCCGATGCTGGGATCGGCCTCTTTGAGTTCGTCGATCTGCAGCGCGAGCTCGGCGAGCTCCTCGGACGCGACATCGACCTGCACACGCCGGCCAGTCTCAGCCACTTCTTCCGCGAGGGTGTCGTTGATTCCGCCGAGGTCGCCTATGCCGCATAGGCGCGACAGCGTCTTCATCGCGCAGATGGTGGAGGCCGCCGAGGCCGCACTCGAGTTCAGCGATGGGCACACTGCGGAGAGCTTCGCCGGCGATCGCCTCGTCGGCTTCGCCGTGGTGCGCGCCATCCAGCTCATCGGCCAGGCGGCACGTGGCGTCTCCGGGGAGCTGCAAGAGGCCCACCCGGAGATCCCGTGGCGCGAGATGATCGGCATGCGCAACGTCGTCGTGCATGACTATGCCGACGTCGATCTGGCGCTCGTCTGGAAGACGGTGCGCGAGGATCTTCCGGGGCTTGTCGGGCGGCTGAACGCGATCCTCGAGGAGGGCAGCGCCTCCTAAAGCCGCTGGGGCGCGGAGCTGCCCACCAACGTCATCCTCGGAGCCCACCTTCTCTTCCGCGTGTCACATCCCTAGGCGCATGAGCCTGGAGCATGCCATGCCTCGCAGGGTGGGATGGGTGTAGCATGGCGCTGTACGTACGGTCGGCACTTCTCGTGAGGGGGGCTTGCGATGTCGTTCTGCCGTGACGGTGGGGATTCCGCTGACGTGAGGTCATGGCGATGAGGCGCCCGCTGTTGCTCTGTGTGGCGTGTGTCGTCCTTGCGCTGGCTCTTCTCGCTGCCACTCCCGTCTGCGCCCAGGTCTCCACGCGCGACGGCGGCTGGGTCAGCCAGTACCCGCCGCCACAGGACAACAGCCTCACCTCGGTCGCGTTCCCCAACGCGTCGCACGGCTGGGCGGTGGGCGAGAACGGCACTATTCTGGCCACCACGGACGGCGGTGGCCACTGGCGACTGCAGGCGTCAGGGACCGACGAGTGGCTCTCGGGAGTCGCCTTCCCCAACGCGTCGCACGGCTGGGCGGTGGGCGACGACGGCACGATCTTCGCCACGACTGACGCCGGCGCCCACTGGCAATCTCAGACATCGGGCACCGTCAGCGGGCTGAGTTGCCCGGTCTTCCCTGACGCGTCCCACGGCTGGGTGTTGAGCGCGCACGGGACAGTCCTTGCTACCAAAGACGGGGGCGCCCACTGGAAGGCGGAGAAGACGGGCACCGACAAGAGCTTGAGTGCCATCGCCTTCCCAGACGACCGGCATGGCTGGGCGGTGAGCGCGCACTACACGGCCGGCACCGGACCGGGCAGCGGCGCCATCTTCGCCACCGCTGACGGCGGTGTCACTTGGAAGAAGCAGAAGACGAGCCCGAAGGCTCCGCTCACGGACGTCACCTTTGTCGACGCCAGCCACGGCTGGGTGACCAGCGACGCAGGCACGATTCTCGCCACCAGCAACGGCGGAGTCACCTGGACGACGACGAAGAAGCTGGGCGCGTGGGATCGACTCTCGACCGTCTTCTTCTTGAATGCCACCCACGGCTGGGCCATGGGTGAGGGCGGGGTCTACGGCAACACCGTCATTCTCGCGACCACGGACGGTGGCGTCACCTGGAAGAGGCAGTCCTCGCCAGGCTCGCCTACGTTCTCCGCCCTCGCCTTCAGCGATGCGGCACACGGCTGGGCGGTAGGCCAGAGCGGCACCATCCTCGACACCAAAGACGGGGGCGCCCACTGGAAGGTGCAGAAGCCAGGGACCTGGCAGAACCTGGAGGCCGTTGCCTCCCCCGACCCTGCTCACTGCTGGTCAGTGGGTGAGTACGGCACCATCCTCGCCACAACGGACGGTGGCGCGCACTGGAAGCACCAGAAGTCGGGCACCAGCGAACATCTTCGCGGTGTCGCCTTTCCCGACGCCACGCACGGCTGGGCGGTGGGCGGCAACGATCGCGGGTACACGAGCGGGGTCAAAGGTGTGATCATCGCCACCACCGACGGTGGCGCCCACTGGCGGGTGCAGAAATCTGTGACCAACGCCTGCCTTCAGGCGGTCGCCTTTGCCGACGCGTCTCACGGCTGGGCAGTAGGTTCTAGAGGCACCATCCTCGTCACCGCGGACGGTGGCACCCATTGGCAGAAGCAGAAGTCTGGCACGGAATGGTGGCTCACCGGTGTCGCCTTCCCCGACGCCACGCACGGCTGGGCGGTGGGCGGCAACGGTACGATCCTCGCCACCACTGACGGCGGTGCTCACTGGCTGGTGCAGAGGTCGACGACCATGAATCAGTACCTCAACGGCGTCGCCTTCCCTGATGCCACGCACGGCTGGGCGGTGGGCGAGGACGACGGCGCGATGGGGGGCATGGGCTACATCATCCTCGTCACCGCGGACGGCGGCGCCCACTGGACGGTGCAAAAGGACACGGCGGATGAGCCCTACTACAACATCCTCTACGGTGTCGCGTTCTCGGACGACACGCACGGATGGGCGGTGGGCGGCTACAGCCCCATCCTTGCCACCAGCGACGGCGGTGCTACCTGGACGGTGCAGGACAAGTCAGCGACACAGCCCGCCTTCAACGGCATCGCGTTCTCGGACGCCACGCACGGTTGGGCGGTCAGCTTCCACAGCACGATCGTCGCCACCAGCACCGGAGGTAACTGAATGAGACGCTACCTGCTGCTTTGCGTAGGGTGTCTTGTCTCTGCGTTCGCTCTGTTCGCCGTTGCACCCGCCGGCGCCAACACGTCCCCCCGCGACGGCGGCTGGGCGTGGCAGAACCCGTTGCCACAAGGCAACGGACTCTCCTCGGTCAGCTTCCCCGATGCTGACCACGGCTGGGCTGTCGGCAGCGGAGGCGCCATTGTCGCGACCAGCGACGGCGGCGCCACCTGGACACAGCAGAGCTCCGGCACAACGGATGACCTCTCCTCCGTCTCCTTTCCCGACGCCTCGCACGGCTGGGCGGTCGGCGGCGACTGGCAAGCAAGCAAGGGCGTCATTCTCGCCACCAGCGATGGCGGCGCGCACTGGCAGATGCAGACCGCGGGGACCGACGCGGACCTAAGCGCCGTCGCGTTCCCTGACGCCACGCACGGCTGGGCGGTGGGCGGCGCATACGATCCAGACCTGGGCACATGGGGGTGCTTCATCCTAGTCACTTCTGACGGCGGCGCACACTGGCAGGTGCAGAAGGTTGTGGCCAATGTGCAGGCCCAAGGCGCTTCGTTCCCTGACGCCACGCATGGCTGGGTAGTGGGCGGCAAGTGGGGGTCGAATGGGGGTGTCATCCTCGCCACCAGCGACGGCGGCGCACACTGGCAGGTGCAGAGATCCATAGCCCGGCAAAGCGTGAACGCCGTCGCCTTCCCTGACGCTGCACACGGCTGGGCCGTAGGTGGCACAACGTACTGGGACAAGGGCGCCGCGCACGACAGGTGCATCATCCTCGCCACCGCAGACGGCGGCGTCCACTGGAAGATGCAGAAGTCGCCGACCGAGTGCATCTTGTCGGCCATCGCCTTCCCCGACGCCACGCACGGCTGGGCAATAGGCTTCGACGACAAGACGCGCAAGCAGCTCATCCTTGCCACGAGCGACGGCGGCGCCCACTGGCAGGCGCAGAAGTCGGGCACTTTGCGCTTCTTGAACGCCATCGCCTTCCCTGACACCACGCACGGCTGGGCGGTGGGCCAGTACGGCATCATCCTTGCCACAAACGACGGTGGCGCTCATTGGCAAGCGCAGAACGAGGTGAGCGGCGCGGAACTCTGGTCTGTCGCTTTCCCCGACGCTACGCACGGCTGGGCGGTGGGCGGTGACTGGGCAAAACATACAGGTGTCATCGTTGCTACCAGCGACGGCGGTTCCCACTGGCAAGTGCAGCAGTCGGGCCTCGGCGAGTGGCTCAACGGCGTCACCTTCACGGACGCTACGCACGGCTGGGCGGTGGGCGGCAACGGGAAGGCAAGCACAGGTGTCATTCTCGCCACCAGCGATGGCGGCGCCCACTGGCAAGTGCAGAAGTCGGGTATCCGCGGGTTCCTCGGTTGCGTCGCCTTTCCCGACGCCACACACGGTTGGGCAGTGGGCGGCAGGTTCAAGAAGGGCAAAGGTGTCATCCTCGCCACCAGCGACGGCGGCGCCCACTGGCGGGTGCAGAAGTCGGGCCTCAGCATGTGGCTCAACGGCGTCACCTTCACGGACGCCATGCACGGCTGGGCGGTGGGCGGCAACTGGAAGGCAAGCAAGGGTATCATCCTTGCCACCAGCGACGGCGGTGCCCACTGGCAGGTGCAGAAGCCGGCGACCGACCAGCGCCAGTACCTCAACGCCGTCGCCTTCCCCGACGCCACACATGGCTGGGTAGTCGGCCAGGTCGGCAAGACGGGCAAAGGCGTCATCCTCGCCACCAGCGACGGTGGCGCCCACTGGAAGGTGCAGAAGTCGCCGCAGAGCTTTGAGCTGGACAGCGTCGCCTTCCCTGACGCCACGCACGGATGGGCCGTGGGCGCGGTCGAGTACGACGCGGGCGTCATTCTCAGTACCTCCGACGGCGGAGCTCACTGGAAGGTGCAGAACTCGAAGATCGACGAGTGGCTCAATAGTGTTGCTTTCCCCGACGCCACGCACGGCTGGGTCGCAGGCGACTCGGGCGCGATCCTTGCCACGAGCACGGGAGGCGATTGAGATGGGGTCTCGGCTCAGTTCGCGGCGGTCGGTCAAGCGTGTTGCGATGAGACGCCCGCTGTTGCTCTGCGTTTCGTGTGTCGTCCTTGCGCTGGCTCTTCTCGCTGCCACTCCCGTCTGCGCCCAGGTCTCCACCCGCGACGGCGGCTGGGTGTGGCAGAACCCCCTGCCGGAGGCGAACGGTCTGAACGCCGTCGCCTGCCCCGACGCGACCCATGCCTGGGCGGTCGGCCGGTTGGGCACCATCCTCGCTACCACAGACGGTGGCGCCCACTGGAGCGTGCAGGACTCGGGGACAAGCGACAGCCTCTGGTGTGTGAGCTTCCCAGATGCGGCTCACGGCTGGGCATCGGGTATGGACGTGAAGACCGACAAGGGCGTCGTCCTCACCACCAGCGACGGAGGCGCTCACTGGCAAGTGCAGAAGTCAGGCGCGGATTGGACCTTCCACAGCCTCGCCTTTACAGACGCCACGCACGGCTGGGCGGTCGGCGCTCACGGCGACATCTGGGCCACCAGTGACGGCGGCGCTGACTGGCACGACCAGACGCAGGGCGCATTCGGAGGCCTGACTGCTGTGGTGTTCCCCGACGCCTCCCACGGCTGGGCGGTGGGGGGCGCGTGGCCGGGAGGCAAGGAGACGATCCTTGCCACCAGCGACGGTGGTGTTCACTGGCAGGTACAGACATCGGTCACCAACGCCGACCTCACCGCCGTGGCTTTCCCCGACGCCGCGCACGGCTGGGCGGTGGGCGACGCGTTCAAGGGGCGGACGCAGAAGGCCGTGATCCTCACGACCACGGACGGCGGCGCCCACTGGCAAAGGCAGACGGTGGGCACCGACATGATGCTCTACGCCGTGGCCTTCCCCGATGCCACGCACGGCTGGGCGGTAGGCTCCAACTATAGGACGGGCAAGAGCGTGATCCTCACCACCACGGACGGGGGCGCCCATTGGCAAGCGAGGACGGCGGGCAAGTACGCGGAGCTGCGTGGCGTCGCATTCTCCGGCGCCTCGCACGGCTGGACGGTAGGCGATTGGGGGGCCCTCTTCGGTACCACAGACGGTGGCGCTCACTGGCAGCGGCAGACGTTGGGCAGCTCCATGGACCTTCACTCGGTCGCCTTCCCAGACACCACGCACGGCTGGGCGGTGGGCCGGCGCGGCACCATCCTCGCCACCACAGACGGCGGCGCCCACTGGCAAGCGCAGAGCGCCGCGACGCGAGTGCGGCTCTGGGCTGTCGCTTTCCCCAGCACCACGCACGGCTGGGCGGTGGGGAACCACGGTACCATCCTCGCCACTACAGACGGCGGCACCCACTGGCAGATGCAGAAGTCGGGGACCACGTGCGGTCTGTTCGGCGTCGCCTTCCTCAACGTGACGCGCGGCTGGGCAGTCGGCAGGCGCGGCACCATCTTGGTCACCAGCGACGCCGGCGCCCACTGGCGGGTACAGAAGTCGGGGACGGACAAGTGGCTGCGTGCGGTCGCCTTCCCCGATGCCACGCACGGCTGGGCTGTGGGTGGCCAGGTGTCCGTGGGCACAGACTGGTTTCACTGGACACGCGTCATCCTCGCCACCACCGATGGCGGCGCCCACTGGAAGCTGCAGAAGGTGCCGATTAGGTGCAACCTGTCGGCCGTCGCCTTCACCGACGCCACCCACGGCTGGGCTGTGGGCTGCGGCTGGAAGATGATGAACGGCGTCATCTTGGCAACGAGCGACGGCGGCGCCCACTGGAAGCTGCAGAAGTCGACGTCCCTAAACTGGCAGCTCCACGGCGTCGCGTTCGCTGACACAAGGCACGGCTGGGCAGTGGGCGGCGGTGTCGCCACGCCCGGCACCGTTCTCGCCACCTCTGACGGCGGCATCCACTGGCAGGCACAGACGTCGCGCACGGACGAGCTCCTCTTGGGCGTCGCCTTCCCCGACGCCACGCACGGCTGGGCCGTGGGCTGGGGAGGCACCATCCTCGCCACCGGCAGCGGCGGCAACTGAGCGGGGGCAGGGCGACTGCCGAGAAGGCGAACGGCGCCGGGGCGCAGCCTGCTAGACTCGTCGCATGAGACTCAGCCTCGCCATCCTCGGGGTAGCGGTGCTCTTGCTCGCCGGGTGCGGCGGCAAGGTGACCCCCGCTCCGTCGCCAACCTCTGTTCCTCACCCGACGACCTTCACGAGCCAGGCCTACGGCTTCTCTCTGACCTATGACGCCGGCCAGCTCACACAGAGCCCGAGTGGCCTGAGTGAGCCCAAGCACGGCCAGCTGGTCATTGACTTCATCAAGCAGGACCTCGCCGGCATCGAGATCACCGCCCTGAGAGAAACGCGTGCCATCGGACCGGGCGTCGTGCGCAGGGTGCTCGAACACACGCTCCGCGGCATGTACCTGCCCGCCGACCAGCGGCGAGCGGTCAGGCCGGCGAGCGTCGGCGGCCTCCCTGGTCTGGAAGTGGACGGCTCTGCTCAGGGCGCGCGGACGGAGGTCTTCGCCGTCGGGCGCGGATACTACGTCTACACCATCATGATCGGCGCGGATGCGAAGGCGTGGGACAAGCTGCGCCCCATGCTCGAGGTCGCTGCGCAGACGTTCACGATCCTCAAGTAGCGGCGGCTAGGCCGTGGGCGAGTCGCCGAGCGCCGGCCGGAGCAGCTCGCCGGCGGCAGCGACCGCCGCGTCCAGGTCGAAGGCGGGGTCGAGCGCGGCCTGCAGGGCGAGGCCGTCGGCGATGGCTTGCAGAACGGCGCCGACCGCGGGTCGCCGCCAGGCGGACCCGCCGCCGACGGCCACGCCCGCCATGTCGAGGTCCAGCTCGCGGTACTCGGCGAACAGCTCGGCCACACGCTTGCTCAGCGTGGGGTCGCGCAGCGCCAGCACGATGAGCTCGAAGAAGTCGCGCTGCCCAGGCACGTCGTGGCCCTCGCGGCGGATCAGCTCGAGATAACGGTCGAGGCCACTGTCATCGCCGCCGCTCGACCTCAGCCGCCAGACGTCCACCGCGAGGTCGTGGAAGAGCGAGTCGATGAGGATCTCGACCAGGCCGGCGCGGCTGCCGAAGTGGTAGGGGATGAGCGTGCGGCTCACGTTGGCCTCGTTGGCGACCGCCTCGATGGTGAGCCCCTCGAAGCCGCGCTGGCGCAGCACCGCCCGCGCGGCTGCCAGGATGCTGCCGGCGCTCGCCGGCAGGCTGGCGAGCGGGTCCTCGATGGAGAGCCCGGGCGCCGGCCGGTCGGTCACGCGAGGAGTCTTGGGCCGGCCCCGCGGGCGCCGGCCCGGCGCCTCGTCCATCTGCCCGTCGCCTGTCACGTCGCCCATGCGCCGCTCATGTGCCCCATCCGCCCTTCACGTCCCCGGCCAGCCGCTCACGCTTTTCTTGTGTTGACTTCTCAGGCCCCGATTCTATCGTGCAGGCGAGTCAATCGGATGGAGAGCGGAGGCAGGCATGAAGGTCCTCATTGTCGGCAGCGGCGGCGTAGGCGAATCGACGGCCGCCATCGCCAAGCGGCGCGATCCCAAGGGCGAGATCTTTGAGACCATCGTGATGGGTGACCGCGACCTGGCCAAGGCGCAGGCGGCCTCCCAGCGGATGGGCGACGACAAGCGCTTTCCGGCCGAGCAGGTGAATGCCACCGACGTGGCCTCGGTCGTCGCCCTCTGCCACAAGCACAACGTCGACATGCTCTGCAGCTTTCTGCCGGTGGAGTTCAACCCGTTCACATTGCAGGCCGCGCTCCAGGCGCGCGCGCACCACATGGACGCCTCCACGACGCTCTCCGTGCCTCACCCGACCGACCCTCTGCACAAGTCGGGCAAGGTGCTGGGCGAGGACGAGCTGGCGCTCAACGACAAGTTCGCCGACATCGGCAAGCTGGCGCTCATGGGCTTCGGCGTGGAGCCGGGCATGGCCGACTGGTACTGCCGCTACGCCGCCGACCATTTCTTCGACCAGATCGACGAGATCGGCGTGCGCGACGGCGCCAACCTCGAGATCCCCGGGTTCAAGGGCATCAGCTTCGGCTTCTCCATCTGGATGACGATCGAGGAGTGCACCAACCCGGCGGTCGTGTGGGAGCGCGAGCGCGGCTTCTACACGGTGCCGCCGCTCTCCGACCCCGAGCCGTTCTACCTGCCCGAGGGCATCGGCTGGGTGGAGGTCGCCCACGTGGAGCACGAAGAGGTCGTGCACATCGGCTACTTCGAGAAGCTGCTCAAGGGCGTCAACAAGGCGACCTTCAAGTACGCCCTGGGTGACGAGTTCATCCAGGCGATGGAGGTCTTCAAGTCGATCAACATGCATTCCGTGCAGCCGGTCACCGTCGGCGGCGTGCAAGTGCGGCCGCGCGACGTGGTGGAGGCGGCCGCCCCCGACCCCAACGAGATCGGCAAGCGCTACATTGGCCAGACGTGCGGCGGCACCTGGGTGCGGGGTCGCAAGGACGGCCTGGAACGCCAGGTGTACCTCTACCAGGTGGCCGACAACCAGGATAGCGTGGCTCTATACGGTACCCAGGGCGTCGTGGCGCAGACCGCGTTCCCGGGAGTGATCGCGCTCGAGCTGCTGGCCACCGGCAAGCTGCAGGGGTACAGGGACAACCCCGAAGCCGGCGTGTTCCCGGCGCAAGCGTTCACCTGTGACGACTTCGTCGGCCTGCAGGCCGAGTACGGTTTCCCCGGCGGCATGCTCGAGATGGATTCCGAGTACAAGCGCGCCGGCGACCACGGCGCGCTCGTGGCGCCGGTGAAGTAAGCTCGCACGAGCCGTGGAGAGTAGAGAAGCAGTGAAGGGTGGCGGCATGAGCAACAGGTTCGCGGGCAAGGTGGCCCTGGTCACCGGCGGGGCGTCGGGGATCGGCTACGCGACGGCGGAGCGGCTGCTCGCAGAGGGAGCCGCGGTCGTGATCGCCGACCTGGACGCCGCCGCCGCCGAGGCCGCGGCCGCTGCGCTGCGCGGCATCGGCCCGGGCGCCGTGAACGCCGCGCACTGCGACGTGACGCGCGGCGACCAGGTGAAGGCGCTCGTGGCCAGCGTCGTCGCCCGCCACGAGCGCCTCGACGTGCTCTTCAACAACGCCGGCATGTTCGAGCCTGGCGCGGTGCACGAGGTTGACGAAGAGGCTTGGGACCGGCAGCTCAACGTCAACCTGCGCTCGGTGTACCTCGTCTCGCACCACGTGGTGCCGGTCATGCTGGCGCAGGGCGCCGGCGCCATCGTCAACAACGCCTCGGTGGCCGCCCTGGTCGGCGACCAGAACGGCGCCGCCTACTGCGCCAGCAAGGGCGGCGTGGCCCAGCTCACCAAGGCGATGGCCCTCGACTACGCGACGCGCGGCATACGCGTCAACGCCATTTGCTGCGGCGAGATCGACACGCCGCTCTTCGTGCGCGAGTCGGGCCAGCTCGGGATGACGCCCGACGAGTACCGGGCCATCCTCAACGAGGCTCATCCGATGGGCCGCATCGGCCTGCCTTCCGAGGCAGCCGCGGCGGTCGCGTTCTTGGCCAGCGACGACGCGAGCTTCGTCACCGGTGTGCTCCTGCCGGTCGACGGCGGCTACGTGGCGACTTAGGGAGGCGGTATGCGGGGACTGAAGGGCAAGGTGGCGCTGGTCACGGGTGGGTCGTCGGGCCTAGGCGAGGCCATCGTCTACCGGCTGGCCGAAGAGGGCGTGAGCGTGGCCGTCGGCGGCCGCGACGAGGCCAGGACACAGTCCGTGGCCGGGCGGGCGGCCGTTCTCTCGCTCAAGGCGCGCCAGAGCGCCGAGTTCGCGACGGCGCTCGGCGACGTGAGCGTGGTGGCGGACTGCGAACGCCTCGTCGCCGGTACCATCGCGCGCTTCGGCCGCCTCGACATCCTCGTCAACTCCGCGGGCGTCTGGCTCGAGAAGTCGATCCTCGACACGAGCGAGGCGGAGTGGGAGTGGTGCATCGGCATCTGCCTCAAAGGCACGTACTTCATGTGCAAGGCGGCGCTGCAGCACATGGTCCCACGCCGCAGCGGCGTCATCGTCAACCTGGCGAGCGACTCCGGCATCCACGGCGAGCCCGGCGCCGCCGTGTACTCGGCCGCCAAGGCGGGCGTTGTGATGATGACCCGGGCGCTGGCCATAGACCACGGCCCCGACGGCATCCGCATGTGCAGCGTGTGCCCGGCGATCTTCGACACTCCCATGCTGGCCAATTCCATCGCTGCGGCGCCCGACCCGGTGGCCTACACCGACGGCATGGAAGAGGCCTACCCGCTCAAGCGCATCGGCCGGCCGGAGGAGCTCGCCGCCACTGTCGCCTTCCTGGCGTCGGACGAGGCGAGCTTCGTGACCGGCCGCACCATCGTCGTGGACGGCGGCGTCACCGCGTAGCGCCGCCGCTCACACACGTCGCCGGCGGCAGCGGCGACGTCGCTCGCGCTCGGGTGCAGCCGGCGTAAGATGGTGACGTGTACCGGTAGCTGAGGAGGCGACATGGACGTATTCGAGACGATCGCGGCGCGCTACAGCGTGCGCGGCTACAAACGCGACCCGGTGAACGACGAGACGGTGCAGCGGGTGCTGGAGGCGGCCCGGCAGGCGCCGACGGCCGCCAACCGGCAGCCGTTTCGCCTGGTGGTCGTGCACACGCGGGGCAATGAGGAGCAGCTCTCCCGCGTCTACAACCGAGCCTGGTTCGTGCAGGCGCCGCTGGTCATCGGCGTAGTGGCCGTGCCGGGCGAGGCGTGGCGGCGCAGTGACGACAAGCCCTACGACGAGGTCGACGCCACGATCGCCATGGACCACCTGGTGCTGGCGGCGACCAGCCTCGGGTTGGGCACGTGCTGGATCGCCGCTTTCGACCCTGCGGCGGCCCGCGAAGTCCTGGGCCTGCCGGACGAGGTCGAGCCGATCGCCTTCACGCCGCTCGGCTACCCCGACAAGGAGCCGACCCGCACGTCACGCCGTCCCTTGAACGAGCTGGTCAAGTACGAGCGCTGGTGACGGACGGCGCAGGCGGACGCACACCGGGACGCTCGTCGCGCAGGGAAACGCGCACCGGAACGTGCGGTGCCGTCTCGCACTAGGGGTGGAGGGGCTGTGGCGTGTGGAGGCAGACGATGAAGCTCGGATCCTCTCCGCGATAGTCGCTGTCGGCCTCGCCTTTCGTCCGCATCTTGAGGTCCGCGTGATGCCAGCTTAGCTTCGCCTTGGGGGCGACTTTGGCGTGCACCTGCCCTTGCCAGCTGCCCGACTCGTCTTGCGCGAAGACAGTGTAGAAGTAGTGCGTGCCGCCGGTCACGTCCTGGTCGGTCACGTGAGTCTCGGCGCCCTCCATCAGCAGGGCCTGTCCGCCTCCGGCCGCCGGATCGGCTGAGGAGGCGAAGTCGCGTTCCGAGCGCAACACGCGCCAGCGCAGCGGCGGCGAGTTGCGCACCTCCCATTCGAGTTCGATCGAGCCACCTCGGTGCCAGACATGGAAGTGCGCTAGGTGCGGGCCCGTGTCGCTGCCGAAGAGATGCATGCGTCCTCCTCCCAGGTCAGGCTTGCCGGTAGCGGGCGGCGAGCTCGCCGGTGCGGTTGCCGCTGGCCAGGGCCGCCTGCTGCAGATCTCGTAGCTGGTCGAACACACTCGGGTCGTCTACCCCCGGGGCGCAGACGACCTCGCCCAGCGCCAGGCCGGCGACGATGGCCTGCGCCACGTCTTCTGAGCTCATGATCTTGAGGCCGGGGATGCTGCCGCGGCGGATGCCGTGGAACTCGCTCTCGACCATGCCCGGCAGGCAGACCATGGCCTGCACGCCGGTGCCCTCGAGCTCGCCGACGAGCGCCTGGGTAAAGGCGAGCAAGAAGGCTTTGGCGCCGGCGTACGTGGCTCTGCCGGCCATGCCGATCTTGAGCGGCCCGCTGAGGGCCAGCAGCGAGGCGACGTTGACGACGGCGCCGTGGCCGCGCGCGATCATGCCCGGCAAGGCCGCTCGCGTGACGCGGACCGGCGCCAGCACGTGCACGTCGACGAGATGTTCGGCCACGGCGGGGTCGAGCTCGGCGAAGGGGCCGTAGCCGGCGAAGCCGGCGTTGTTGACCAGCAGGTCGAGCCGCGGCTCGTCGGCCACACGCTCCTCCACGCGCCGCACGTCGGCCGCCGCCGTGAGGTCGGCGACCAGCACTTCCACCTCGGCGCCGGTCTCGCTCTTCAGCTTCTCCGCCAGCGCGGTGAGCCGGTCGCGCCGGCGCGCGACGACGATGAGGTCGTGGCCGTCGCGCGCCAAGCGCTCGGCCAGCGCCTGACCTATGCCCGACGAGGCGCCGGTGACGAGGGCGAGTCTGCGGTCATGCGGCATGAGGACCTCCGGAGTCTGAAGCACGGGCGCCTGTCGCGGTCTGCCGGGGCACGCGGCAAGACCACGAGTATACGTCGTGGGCAGGCCGCGAGCGTGCGTTTCCGGGCGCGCCTTCCGCCTGCGCAGATGGCCCAGCGCCTGCTCAGATGGGCCAGCGCCTGCGCGGATGGCCCAGCTCGCGCGGCGTGCGGTCGACAAGAAAGGAGAAGGGGCGGCCCCTGCCGGGGCCGCCCCTTCGTGCAGCAAGGTTCTTGTGTGTCTTCTAGGCTAGAGCTTGATGCACTTTGTGACGCAGGCGCCGGCGAAGTCCTTCGTGCTGGGCACGCAGGCGGTGATGATGTACTTGGCGCCGGACTTGCCGGTCCAGTTGACAGCATACGTGCTGCTGTCGTTGGGACCTGCGACAAGCGGCGCGGACAGGCAGGCGACCTTCATCGTGTGCCAGCAGTTGATGTACTGGCAGATGGTGACGGTGACCTTGCCACCCGGCCATCCGGGGACCAGGGTGCCGCTGATGGCCAGGCCGCAATACTGGCCCGGAGTGACGCAGAGCGTGAGCTTGGCGCAGACCTTGACGCAGGTCCAGCAGCTGGAGACCGGCTTGATCCCGTTCGCCGTGAGCGTGACCTGGTATGACATGTTGCGCACCGGGGTGACGGTGAAGACCGCCGTGCCGCAGCTACCCGCGGGCGCCGTGCCCACGGTCGTCTGCACGCCTGCCGAGTTCTTGGCGTACAGCGTGAACGTACCATTCTTCGGACACGGGATCGCCCGCGCTGTGAGCTTGACCGCAGTGCCGCTGGCGACGCAGCTCCTGGACGCAGACAGGGTGACCTTGTTGAACTGGAAGAAACACTTGGGCGTGGCGCTGCCCAGACTCACGGCAGGCACCACGGCGAGTATGAGTACCATGCAGAGGAAGACAAGGACGAACCAGCGGCCAGTCCGCTTGGTCCCCCTGCTGGCTCCAATAGTGCTTGAGTACGGCATGCACCCTCCTTTGTTCTTGGGAGACCCCCCCCGACGACTAGGTAATCAATCTATATACAGCAACCGTCGGGGGCATTCAAGGGGGCGTGAGAGCCGCCGGGCGGCGGTCCGCTGGAAGTGTCTGCGATATACGTGCTAGGCGGTGGCACCCTGACCGTGGTGGCGCGCTGGGTCGCGGCCCATTTGGTGTGCGCTGCGAGCCTGACAACGGCCGCCGCCGGCGGCTCTCGACAACGTTGTCCGGTCGTGAACGGCGCCGGTGCGGGCCGCGAAGGGCGGCCCGCACCGGCGCCGTGGTTCCGTTGCCAGGGTCGTTTACGCTCCCCCGCTGCTTGCCGGCGCGGCGGGGGATCTTGCTCTCAGTGCACGGCGACCTTGACGACCGAAGTGAAGCCCTTCCAGTACGGGCCCTGGGCCGGGAAGCGCACGACGTAGTAGGTGGTGTGCTTCGGGTACAGGTTGGCGCTGGCGTACTGGCCCTTCGCGTTCTCGTTGGCCTGGCCGACGAGCTTCCAGCCCTTGGGGTTGTCGTACGTCGCCGGCTGACCGGCGGCTGAGGAGCGCGCGTAGATGGAGACCTTGACCTTACGGGCCCGTCCGGCGTTGCCCATGGCCGGCACGACTCCCTTGAGGCGGACGGCCGCGCCGGAGCTGATCGACGGCTTGCTCGAGGTGAGGGTGCAGACCTCGAAGGCCGTCTCCAGGGCGAGCTGCCCGTCGACATGTTGCGCCGAGAAGTAGTAGAAGTAGCCCGGCCGGGCCGCGACGGGCACGGTGAACGACGTGCTGCCTGAGCCTGCGGTGGGGAGCGTACCCAGATCTTGTGGCTCAGTGGCGCCGTACCCCGAGATGCCCTGGAAGTCGCTCTGCCAGGCGTCGGGGAAGTGGGCCCAGGCTACCGGCACGCTCGTGCCGGGGGCGCCCGACGCCCACTTGGTGGCCACGGTGAGGCTGGAGGCGCTGGCCTCGTTGAACGTCAGCGTGTCAGCAGCCTGCTCACCTGCCACGACGGTGCTCGTGAAGGGCGTCTCTATGCCCTCGCCTTTGCGGTCGGGGTACTTGCTGGTGATGAAGGAGCAGGTCGCTACGGAGTATGTGCCCGGCATGGCGTTGGTCGGCTTGGCGGCCGCCCTGGCCCGTCCCGAGCTCCATATGAACTCCTGGTCGCTCCACACGGGTGTCGGGCCGTCGCTGCCGAGGAGCTTGATGTCCACCTCGTTGCCCGTTGTCGCTGGGTGGCTGAGGGTGACGTTGGCCAGCACGTGGCCAGGTTGGAAATCGAAGATGGTCGTTCCTGGGTCTGGCCAGGTCAGCAACTGACGTTCGAGCGTGTAGAAGTTGTCGGTCGAGGGGACCATGACGCCCACGTCACCGTCGCCGGAGGCAGCCGGCAGGCCGGTCAAGCTGTAGGCGCCGCTCACGCCGGTGGTGTGGGGAGCTACTCCCGACTCGTCGGTCGTGTCCCAGAACACCGTCGCGCCCTGCTGGCCGCCGCCGGCGAAGGTGTAGACATGGCCTTGAACGACGGCTGTGCCCCGCGGCGCTGCGACCGCCGAAGCGGGCATCAACAGTACCGTGGCTAGTGAGACTAGAACGAATGCCGAGCGTGCTCGCATCGCGTGGACCCCCGCCCTCTGCTGCCTCGCCATGGCGGCAAGACAGTCTTGCCAGTCTTCACCTCAGTGTAGCGCGCCGGTACGAGAACGGGAAGCCGGCCGCCGGTACGAGAACGGGAAGCCGGCCGCCGAGGCGCCAAGCGCGCCGGCCGCCGAGGCGCGCGACGGTTCAGTCGTTCGCGCCCGGCTTGCGGTTCTGCTCTGCGCGCCGGACGACCTCCGCGATGCGTCGCCGGCGCGTCTCCTCGCGCTTAGCCTCGCTGACCCAGTAGAGGTACGCCTTACGATGCGAAGGCGCGAGACGCTCGAAGTTCTCCTTGGCCAGCGTGTTGGCCGCGAGGGCCAGCTCGATGTCGGGCGGCAGGGCTTCGGTGTTCTCGCGTAGCCTCGCCGTTTGCCATTCGCCGCTCTGCTTGCCGGCACGCACTGCGGCCAGCCCGGCGGGGGTCATCTTGCCTTGTCTGCCCATCTCGCGCACACGGGCCTTGTTGGACTCGGACCAGATGCTGCCGGGTCGACGGGGCGTGAAGCGCAGAGCGTACGTCTCGTCGTCCACGCGCCGCAGCTGACCGTCGATCCAGCCGAAGCAGAGCGCCTCCTCCACCGCCGCCGACATCGAGAAGGCGGCTCTGCCGGTGTTCTTCTTGTAGAGGACCAGCCAGATCTCGCTCTTGGCGGCGTGATGCTTCTCCAGCCACGTGCGCCAACTCGCT
>Ga0182011_10002135_pt1 | contig 16905 bp, 15 predicted proteins | sample 711E1DmetaG_FD_120481 | JGI IMG/M metagenome (GOLD analysis project Ga0182011, IMG submission 120481) | Permafrost microbial communities from Stordalen Mire, Sweden - 711E1D metaG | ecosystem: Environmental > Terrestrial > Soil > Wetlands > Permafrost | place: Sweden: Stordalen | collected... | reverse complement strand
TTCCCAGGCGAATGCGGGAGACACCCACTTTGATGGAAGTCTGAAAGCCCAATTCGTTGTATGCAGATAGCTGGTCGAACTTCTGGTTGGCTAAAGCTACAAGCGGCACCAGAAAGAGCAATTTACCCTTCCCTTCCAGCAGATTCTTGACCCCGGCCATCTCGCCAACCAGGCTCTTCCCGGTGGCCGTGGCAGAGACAACCAGTTGGTTTCGCCCCTCCAGGAGACCTGCCTGAACCGCCCTGGACTGGACGGGCAGGAGACGGGTCAATCTGCGACGCAATAGCTCCATGAGCTCTTTGGGAAGAGGGATGGACTCCAGGGGCAGAGTGGGCTCTTCACGACTGGCGGGTATAATGTCGAACCTCGTCAGCTCCGGCGTTAGCCTCTGCAAGGATAGCAGCCCGACCACATCATCCAGGTTTCGTCTATTCTTCAAGATCCTGGCCAGATGAGCCTTGGCGGCGCGGCCCAGATGCCGGAAATCCGCCTCTCGCAGTAATTCTGCTGCAGCGCAGTTCTCGCAGATGCGGGCCCCTTTGAAGGTTATGGCATCCTGCGGCACGTAGGTCACCAAAAGCCTCCCAAGACAATGACTGCAGACCTGAACAAACCGGTATTTGAGCTGATAGGACTCCAGCATCTCTACAAACTTTTTTTCGAGATTAGAGTCGCCGCGGGCCAGATATATGGCATCAGCCTTGCGGAGCATACGCAATGCATCCTCCGGTGGAAGGTATTTCTCGGCTTCGGAATCCTTCTTGACCAAGAACTTGAAGACCCTCGGCCCTTGCGGCATATCTTTCAATCGGAGGTGTCCTTCAAAAAGGATCTTGCTGCCGCTCTGAGGCAATAGCAGTATGCGAGACCGGTCCGCCTGAGCTAAAACCTGAAAAGTCATCCTAAAATAGGCGTCACTCTAACGCAAGGTCGATAAGCTCGTATTTCAGGCCTTCGGACTCCAGGCGAGTAAGAAGCCCCGGAATCTGCTCATCCACGCTGACGATCAAGGAACTGATGCCGTGGTATGCCGCCTCTACTGCGAACTCCTTGGCCCCGAAGATCACATCCGGCTCACGTCCTGCTTTCCGCAGCGCCACCAGGGCCTCGATGCCTAGACACCCCACCATCTTATCACCCATCAGAAGCCCTTCCAGGATCTTCAAGTCCACCTTTCTCGAGCCTCCTATCTGCACCCGCGGCACTTTGCAGAGAGTTATCCGTCCTTCGTCCAGACTAATCAGCCCTTTCAGGTCTGAGATGCCTGCATCATCTCCAGCCAAGGCTTCGCCGATGACGACGCCACTGGCCTCTATGCCCTCTTTTTTATTGGCATACAAAAGGCCGCATCTCATCTCTAAAGATACACGTTCGCCCTCGGCCAAGTCAGATTCAGCGATCGCCGTCCAGACCGAGACGTGGCTGATGATCTCCTCCATAACCACTCGAGCATAACGCTTTAGCTCGGCAGCGTTCTCCAGCAGCCACTCTACGCCCTCTTTGGTGATGCGATAGCGCATCCGCCCATCCGTTGTGACCAGCCCATCCGCTACCAGCTCTTTGATGTACTCGGAAATCGCCTGCGGAGTGACACCCAATTTCTCAGCCACTTCTTTCTGGCGAAGGTTAGGTTGATGGGCAGCAATCTCAACGAGAATCTGAAAACGAGAACTGTCTCTCTTGCTTTGCAGCACATTGCCCATCAAAAATCCTCTTCGTAAGGCTCAATGCGCTGGCCCCTCACAGCCAGCCCTTCCGCCCTCTTGGCCACACCTCGAATGAAGATCTGACTGAGCCCAAGCTCCCGAGAAAGGTTGGAGAGGGAACTATTGCCGCCTTCGACCATCGTTTGCAGCTTCTCGGTTACAACTCTCAACTCCTCATCAGACATGAAGGTGAGGCTGATCAGCTCGCTCAAATCCTCCATAGTGGCCCCGAAGTTAGCCTGTATGCGAGAGTAAGTGGAATGGTACTCTTTTTCAGGACTCGCCCCAGGTTCCGGTACCCTCCACTTGGTCTCAACGAGGCCGCTCTTGCGCAGCAATGCCACACTTCTGTGGACGCTTGCCTCATCGCCTACAAGCAGCGTTAGCTCGCGCTCGGTATGCCAGTCCCGGCTCAATTCATCGAAGATTTTCTTGTGGACATTTGAGCCGAAGGCTTGCAACAATGGGACCAGATCTGAAGGATCGTTGATGATCCGCGTTCTCTTTCCCGTCACAAAGAACCTCTCATTGGTATTATGTCTCTGGTTTGATAAAGCTTTTGAAGACTTAAATCAGCCTGACAGTCTCCAGATTCATGGGCGCCATGGTTGGAATCCTGTATTTCTTATAGATGGAGCTGGCCAGATCAAGGCAGTTACCCTCTTCGCCGTGGTTGGTGAGAACCCGGCCGGGCTTGGGATAGATGCGCCGCATATACTCCATGAGCTGCGAACGATCAGAATGGCCGGAGAATCCGTCTACCGTGGTTACATCCAGGTTTATCTTCACTGTCTGGGTCTTGCCCTCCACAGAAAGCGGCAATTCCTTCCAGCCCTTCTGAATGCGCCGCCCGAGAGTGCCCTCCGCCTGGTAGCCGACAATCACCAGCGTATTTTTCTCATCCGGGCCGAGGCGCTTGAGATACTCAATAACCGGCCCTCCATTGAGCATGCCGCTCGTCGCCAGGATTACACAAGGAGGCCCTTCGATTATCTCCGTTCTCTGCTTGGGTGACTCCACCTGGACAAAGCACTGGGCCAGGAAAGGATTGATTCCCTTATGGAATATCAGATCTCGAAGATCGTTATTAAGGTACTCAGGGTATGTTGTATGAATAGCAGTGGCCTCGTAGATCATGCCATCCAGGCACACCGGGACCTCATCTATCACTTTCTTTCGGATAGCTTCCTCCAGGACCACCATGACCTCCTGGCTGCGACCCACAGAGAAGGCAGGGATGATGACCTTGCCACCTTTAGCGATGGTATCCTTGACCACGTTTATCAGATTGACCTCGGCTTCTTTGCGAGAGGGCTGAATGCTGTTGGTCCCACCGTAAGTGGCCTCAGTCACAAGAGTTTCCAATCGCGGAAAATTGCATACGGCCGGATCGAAGAGCCTGGTTCTCTCGAACTTGTAGTCGCCGGTAAAGGCCACATTGTAAAGGCCGTCTCCAATATGGAAGTGAGCAATGGAGGAGCCCAGGATATGCCCGGCATTGTGCATGGTCAATTTGGTGTCGGGAGCGATGTCAGTCACATCGCCATAGTTGAGGGTGATGGTATGCTTGAGAGCCTCGCGAATCATGCCGGAGTCGTATGGCAGCCTCTTTCCCTCGCGGCCGGCCACTTCCAGATAATCCAGCTGCAGGAGAACAAACAGATCCCTGGTGGGAGGAGTGCAGTAGATAGGACCTTCGTAGCCGTATTTGTAAAGCATGGGAACGAGACCGGCATGGTCCAGGTGAGCATGCGTCAAGACCACGGCATCAATCTGGTTAAGAGGATAGACCTCAGGTACATAGAGAAAAGGCGTGGCCGAGTCGTCTGACCCTACATTTATGCCGCAATCGATGATGATGCGAGACTCCGGCGTAGACAGCAGCATGCAGCTCCTGCCCACCTCACGACAGCCTCCCAAGGTGGAGATTCTGACCCATTGATCCTTGGATGCGATGTCTCTGTGAATCTTCCTGCCGACAGTGCGCAGGATGTTCTTTCGCTCCGTTTGCACACTGCGCAGGTAATCCTTGATATTGGCAATGGTGGTCGATCGCACGGGAGGGGTTCGGACCACTTTGGGAGTCCAGCCAATCAACTTGGTTATCTCGCGGAGAGTTGCACCATGGCGACCGATGACTAGGCCCGGCTTCTCAGCCTCGATCTGCACTTCGCCGGTCTCGCCGTCAAAGTAGTAGTCAGTGAGAACTGCTTCTTTGGGTACAACCTCCTGAATCTTAATTTTGGCAATTTCAGGATCTGCCAATACCTTCAGGTCCGGCCGAACAACGACTCGCTTGCGAAGCTCCTTGGCCAGGTTTCGTATGATCTCGCCGTCATCAGCCAGCTTCTTGGGGTCATCCGTGTAAATGACCAGCTCCGGACCCTCAAACTCCAGCCCCGTGACGTTGATGTCCGGCGGCAGCTTGCTCTGCACTTTACGTTTGAGCTCAAAAAGAACATCTTCTACCGACAATATTACACATCCAAAAAAGATTTAGAGGAGATTCATTATCTCCGTAAACTCCGGCTCGCCTACCTCCTCATATTTATCTGTGATTCTAACGAGCTCGATTTTGTCACCGGAAGCGGAATCTCGCTTCATGGCATTGTGAATTGCACGGGCAGCCAGCACGGTTCCATCCTCGATGCTGATCCCGGGTTTGTACATGGCTTCCAGCACGCCATAGGCAATGGGCGAACCGGAACCGGTAGACACGATTCTCCGCTCTTCGATCTGCCCGCCTAACGCATCGAGCGAATAGATCTTGGGGCCGTATCTGTCAACGCCTCCCATAACGAGTTGAACCATGAACGGATAGTAGCGTCTGGATGATAGGATATTGGCCAGCATGGAAGTTACAGCTTTGACGGTCATTCTCTCGCCTCTCTGCATTTTGTAGAGCCTGGCCTCAACCTGAACCATTCGCACCAGCGACTGAGCATCGCCCACTGCGCCGGCGGTAGTCATGCCTACCAGGTCATCGATCTGATAGATCTTCTTGGCCTGGCTACTGGCTATGAAACTGCCCATGGTAGCACGGCTCTCCGATGCAAGGACCACACCTCCATCGCAGAGTACACCTACCGTAGTTGTACCTTTGAACACCTCGACCATCTAATTACCTCAACTAAAATCAGAAAACGGACAATTATGCTTGTCCTTCTGCGATATAAATACTTTCCGCCGCCACTCAGCCACATTAAGTAGAGGAAATAAAATTAGAGACGCGAACGCTAGAAATACGAGGCCATTGCAATAGCTTGATGTGTTCGACCTCGCCGCCTGGATCTACAGGTACTACATTGATCCTATAATCTATGATACCAGCTATAACCCAGTGGATACCGTCACATGGGCGGTAGTATTAGGATTGGCGATCCTGGGGCTGATAAGGCTCTTTCGCCACTGGCATATCTCTATGGATGAGAGGCTGGTTATCTCCACCCTTCCTTACATCCTGGCAGGCTCAAGCCTTAGAGTGATCGAGGATGCAGATCTGGTTGACGCACCATGGAGATACATGCTCATCACACCTATCATTTTCTTCGTGGTCTTCCTGATAACGGCAGTCTCGCTGGCGATCACCAGAAAGATCCGGGGCGAGGAGTTTTACCGGAGCTATGCAGCCGTTGGCATTGCCTGGACCCTGCTCAATCTTGCCATCCTGTCCACCCAGGGGTTAAAGAACGCCTGGGTCATCTTTGCCGTCTTCGTCATCGGCACAGCCATTACAGGAGGCTTGCTCCTCTGCCGTCGAGCTTTGCCCGCTCTCGGGTTTTTGGATGACCGATTCAACCTCATGATCATCTATGCCCACATGCTGGACGCCAGCTCGACCTACATCGGAGTGGACTGGTTCTCCTATTACGAGAAGCACGTCGTTCCCACTTTTCTTATAGACCTGACGGGCTCTGCGGCCATCATGTTTCCCCTCAAGCTGATCATACTCCTGCCGGTGTTGAGCATGATCGATCGATCTATTGAGGATCCGTCTTTGCGAAATCTTGTCAAGCTGACACTGATTACACTGGGCCTGGCTCCGGCCATAAGAAATACGCTGCGTCTGGCGCTGGGTGTATGAAAGGAGATATGGGAAGTATAGGAAAAGAATCGTATGAAAGAGGAAGCGAAAAGATCTTGGCCAGGGATTATTGAACGCCCATGAGCTCAGAGGGGGCTCATAAATGGCGGATGGGAATCAGGATACTTTGAGATCATCGACTTGACATTAAGCGAAAGTCGTGGATCCTTCCAGACCGTCCAGACATTGGCTCGCTCGATCAGTCTGCAGCTTAACCATCGTCGCTTGGCCGGCCGCGGCCTTGAGCGGCACCCCGGAAGAATGCGCTGATGCGGTCCTTGCTTGCATCAACGAAGTCAAGTCTGCAGTTGAATGAGATTTGCATATCTTTCGAGGATTCCTATTTACCACATTTGAGGGGGAAATTTTGAAAAATGTGCTCTGCAATCATCCTATTGACATCTATTTTCCTTTGAATCGCTCTCATTTTTGGTCATTCTTCGACAGCTTCCGCTAAGCTAAATAATTTTGGCATTTTTCAGTGTACAAAGCTGGTATAAGTTAAAGGCAAAAGCAGTAACCATCATTTTGACATGAACCCGCCTCACTGTGGTAACCAGTACTCTTCCCGCACCAAATACTCTTTTTATTACAGCATGAGGTCTTTCGCCAGGAGATCTCAATTTGCTGATCAACCTGTTCCTTTCTGTATCAAGCTCTCCCAGAGGCGCATCAGTTGTCCTGCGCACCATGGTAAAGTCATCACCTCTAGCAGGCACGCCAAAATATCCTCGATCTCGGATGACAACTTCACCTTCGATCGACAGATCAACCCGGCTGTCGTGCACCTTTGCCGTAGTGGTCTCTATTTCACGGATAAGGCCGTAATCGATGTCGCTTTTTTGATGAAGCTTATAGCCAAAATAGCTTTTCTTTCCCTTTTTGGTCCAGGTTCCATCTCGGCTGTGGCGGGTCTTGGCAACCCCGTCAGATGTTTTCTTTGATTTTCCGGGATCCGCCTCAATAAATGTGGCATCTTGTATCGTTCCACGCTTGACCTTCAAACTCTTAGCATCGAGCTGTCTTTGAAGTTCCGCCCAGACCACTTCATCTTTTCCTGTATTTGCCATGCGTTCTCTGAATAGCCATATCGTCCTCGAATCCGGAAATGGATTTGGAAAACCAAGAAACGAGATGAATGAAATGCGGTCGGCCATTTGCCTTTCAACCTCAAGATCGTTCAAGCCATACCATTGTTGGAGTATCAAAATCTTGAACATCAAAATTACGTCGCAGTTGGGCCTTCCACCCTTCTCGCTCTTATTATCATACATCTCATCCAGTATCCGGCGAATGGGAGACCAGTCGATCAAATCCGATATCTGCGATAATCGAGATTTTCCTTGTGTCTCGTTAAGCCCTCGCAATACCCAGGTAGCAAAAGAATCCATAATATATAATGGTTTTAATAGTATATAAAGATTTCTATATTAAAAATTGGGCAGGTTTATAGGAATCCTCTTTCATTTAGGCACAAAAATATTCCGCCTTTTCTTCCGGAGGTTCCGCGCGGTGAGACGCGCTGTGGGTGACGGGGGCCCACTCCAGGCCGTGGCGGCCCCCCTGACCCCGCGGCCGCGGGGAACAATTATGAAGCTCAGCCTCTTAACCGTGAACGTTTTTGAAAAGTCCCCTAGAAAGAATGCAGTCCGAACAGTCACATGCCATCATTGATAGAAGACGATCGAGATGCTTTGACTTCATCGACTTGATTGCATGTAGAGTCCTAAAAGCTTGGCATTTATATACTCGTCAACTCCGCTATGGTATGGGCAAAGGCAGAAGAAATAAGGTTTTAAGGCTGACTCCTGCCAAGGTCAACTACATTATCCGAGCTAAAAACAATAACATCAGCTCCCGAATCATAGCGATAGAAATGAAGATTAGCATTCGAACAGTGAATAGAGTCTGGGGATACTGGATGAAGAATAAAGAGCCATTGGCACCGGGAAAATTTGGACGCCCCAAGACCAGCCTGAGCGAAGCAGATAAGCTCCTTATTCTTGAAATCCACAAAGAGCAAAATTCTGGCGCAAGGCGCCTCGAAACAGTAATCGAGCATAAATACGGCAGGCACATACCCCACAATTCTATCCATCAGGTTCTTCTCGAAAATGGTCTGGCCGAAGAGAATACGAAAAAGAAAAAACGCAGGAAACCCTACATCAGATATCAACGAGATCACAGCATGAGCCTTGTGCATCTCGACTGGCACACCAGCAAAATCAACGGCAAAGAGGTCTGTGTCGTCCTCGACGATAGCTCGCGATTTATTCTTGCAGGTGGGGAATTTGCCGTAGCGACTGCCGAGATAAGCATCGGGTTAGTTAGAAAGGTGTTGAAGGATTATGGCGAGGTTCGAGGAATCAGAGAAGTTGTTACGGATCATGGTACGCAATTCTTCGCCAACAAGTTGGATAAAAACGGTGAATCTGCGAGCTCATTTGGCGTTTTCCTGGCCAAAAATGGAATCAATCATATTTTGGCCGGCGTGAGACATCCTCAGACCAATGGGAAAATCGAGAAATGGTATCATACTTATGAGAAAAGCAGAAAATTATTTGACGATTTTGACAAATTTTTGGATTGGTATAATTCGACTCGCTATCACGAAAGTCTCGATGAGAAACACTATCTACAGACTCCGGAAGATGCTTTTTGGTCAAGAATGCCTCAGGAGTGCAATTTGAACCAGTTCCTTTCGAGAATGGAGAGAGATTTCAATGCGACCAAATAAATCTAAAAGGAATGACGGAGTATATAAATGCCAAACATTCGGGACTACACAATCGACTTGATTGCATGCGAAAAGGAGTGAGCCAGGATCGAAAGGAATTGAAAGCATTTGAGACAAGATGAAGTCCGCAATGTCGAAATTCTTAGAATCCGGCCATTCTCTGATTATCGACGTAGGTGCAGATCTGCCCAACACCATCGACGATGCCCGGGTCTGGCCAATGTTCTGAAGGGACCAACTCGCTGCGCCTATCTCCCGGAGCTGGTTCTGCTTCTCACAGGCGAGGCCGCCAGTCGATCGGGGCTTGCTGGCAGGCCTTGATAAGCTGGCAAAGAGGAGGGATGGAAAATCGACAGTCGTGATCTACTTTTTCGACAATGGATATTCGAGCTCAGATAAAAAATTCTGCGGTCTTAAGAACCAATCCAGAAAGGCTTATCATTTCATCCTTCCCAACAATCCACCAAGGATGTGATGCAGATGGATCCATTAACGCTGGCCGCCATTGCCGCCCCATTTGTGGCCAAAGGGGCCGAGGCCTTCTCGAAGAGCGCAGGCGATAAGCTGGGAGCAAAGGTAGGCGAGCTTTGTCAGGCGGTAATAAATAAGTTCAAGGGCGACTCCGATGCAGAGGAAACCCTAGCCCTTGCCCAGAAGAAGCCGGATTCCAAAGGGCGACAGGGTGCGCTCGAAGAGGTCTTGGCAGAGAAGCTGGAGGCCGACCCGGATTTTGCCGACGAGTTGCAGAAGCTGGTGGACGAGATGCAAAAGGGTGCCGCCACCAAGACGGCCTTTGACCAGCGCGGTCAGACGGTGCACGGCGCCCAGACCAACATCGCAGGCGATGTCAACGACCCTGTTCTCTCCGGAAACTTCAGCGGCCCGGTTAACACCGACAAGTCGAGGTAGAAGCAGATCATGGCAGAGGGATCACGAATCGACCAGCACGGCCAAAAGGAGATAGGCCAGCAGAGCAATATCGCAGGCAATGTCACTGGGCCGATGATCTCCGGAGAGGTTCACGGCGATGTTATAGTCAATCCGCAACCACCTCTGGTCTTAGTTCCTCACCTGCCTCCGCCGCCAAGGGACTTCACCGGCCGGGACGAAGAGCTGCAAGATCTGCTGTCCGGCTTTGACCGGGGAACCACAATCACCGGCCTGCGAGGAATGGGAGGCATCGGCAAAACGGCTCTGGCTTATGCATTGGCCGAAAAGCTGACCGGGCGCTATCCTGACGGCCAGATCCTGGTAGAGCTGAGGGGCACTGACCCTGTGCCCATGACCCCAGCCGAGGCCATGGCCAGGGTCATCCGGGCCTATCATCCCGAGTTCAAGCCTCCTGAAAGCGATGCAGAGCTCGCCAATACTTACCACTCTGTTCTTCACGAAATGCAGGCATTGCTGCTGCGGGATAATGCATCGGACGACAGGCAGGTGCGCCCGCTGCTTCCTCCTCAAGGCTGCGGAGTGATTGTAACCTCCCGTCGCAAGTTCTCCCTTCCCGGCCTGGTTCCGATGGACCTGGATGTGCTCAGGACGGATAAGGCAGTAGAGCTTCTGCTGAAACTGTGGAAGCCTGGCGCCCCGCCCTCTGCCGAAGGGCTGGGAGACGAAGATCTGCTGGAGATCGTCCGGCTTTGCGGCTTTCTGCCACTAGCGCTGCGATCAGCGGGGAGCCTTCTGGCTAACAGCCCTGATCTGAGCCCAGCCCAGTATGTCAAAGAACTACGGGATGAGCAGAAAAGGCTGGAGCGCATCGGCAAAGAGGGCGTGGACCTGGATGTGGAATCCAGCTTCGGCCTGAGCTACAGCCGCCTGAAACCCGAGGCTGCGGCCGTCTTCAGGATTCTGTCTATCTTTCCCGCAAACTTTGATGCTGCTGCCGAGGAGTTCGTATGTCAGGATGAGGGACACAGGATTCTAAGGGAGCTGGTGCGCTGGAGCCTGGTTGAGTACCAGAGGCAGAGCGACGAGTTCAAAGGAAGGTATCATCTGCATGACCTGGTGCGAATCTTTGCTGCCGGGCGACTGGAGGAGATTGGAGGCAAGGCTGCCAGGAATGATGCTCAGCAGCGTCATGCCGAGCACTTCAAAGAGGTGTTATCTTCCGCCACTGATCTCTATCAAAATGGTGACGCTCTATCCGGACTGAGAAAATTCGATCTGGAAAGAATGAATATCGATGCTGGCTGGGCGTGGGCGAAGGGGAATCTTGCGAGAAACGATGCCGCCGCGTCCTTATGCAACTCTTATCTTGATTGGCCCTATTTGCTTGAACTGCGCATGCATACTAGAGAAAGAATTTCGTGGCTGGAGACGGCTCTGGCTGCCGCTCGGAAATTGAAGGATAAAAGAATGGAAGGCGTGCATCTGGGCAACCTGGGCAATGCCTACTCAGATCAGGGCGAAACTCGCAAAGCCATCGAGTACCAGGAGCAGGCTCTGGATATTGCCCGCGAGTTCGGGGACAGAAGGGGCGAAGGGAACCGTCTGGGCAGCCTGGGTAATAGATACGCTGAATTAGGCGACACACGTAAAGCCATTGAGTACCAGGAGCAAGCTCTGGATATTGCCCGCGAGATCGGAGACAGAAGGGGCGAAGGGAACACATTGGGCAACCTGGGCAGCTCCTACGCGGATCTGGGCGAGACGCGCAAGGCAATCGAGTATCAGGAGAAGGCTCTGGATATTGCCCACGGGATCGGAGACAGAAAGGGCGAAGGGATCCAACTGGGCAAGTTGGGCATTAGATACGCCGACCTGGGCGAGACCCGCAAGGCCATCGAGTACTACGAGCAGGCACTGATGATCGCCCGAGAGATAGAGGACAAACGTGGTGAGGCAATTGCCTGCTGGAATCTGGGCCTCGAATATGAGAAGGCAGGAGATCTCAGGCGAGCAGTAGACATGATGCAGGTACGCGTCGAATTCGAGAGAGGTATCGTCCACCCGGATGCAGAAAAGGATGCTAAATCTCTCGAAAATCTTCGAGCCAGGATTGAAAAGAAGTGAATATGGCAACTTCAAAATTCTGCCAGGCATTCCAATAATCCGAACGGCTCCTCGCTGTTTGTTAAATAATTGGTGCGAAATAATTAAGTTGATTAAATGTAAAAACTATTATTTTATTGACTGGAGTGTGAAACCACGCAGGAACAGAGATTCTCTGCCATGCAGTTTGCTCAGATCCAATCGACGCGTTCCTCATTTATCGCAGAAGTAAGCTACATACTGTTCGTTTGTGAGTCCGGCCTTTTCTATTAGCTTCTTGAGAAGGCCAACTCCGAGATCCTTCCCTCTATGAACCGGTATCGATAAATGGATGTTGCTCCCTTCTTTGACCAGAACATAGTGACTGCCTTCAATATGATTTATTGTCCAGCCCGCTCTCCTGAATGCTGCCAGATGCTTTTCTCCGCTAGCTCGTGGAAGCTTGCACATATGAGTTGCCTTGCAGATCAACCGATATGTCCAGCCTGCGATTGAATGAGGTTATCTTGAGCTTTTCTCCTGCGCTCTTGAGCCGGGATTTCATGCATCCGATTATTGCCTCATTTATGTTTTCCAGAGCATCTTCAAGGGTCTCTCCTTCAGAAAGGCAGCCTGGAAGGTCGGGACACTCGGCTACATATCTGCCTTCATCGTCTTTCTCTATGACAATGTTAAATTTCATGATTGTATTTACACGCCTCAAATCATATAAGCGTTCTGGAAATTGGATTTATGCGGTTCTGACAAGAAGATCGCAAAGCTCGATAAGAATTCACCCAAATTATTTCCCCAAAATCCCCTTATGCTCCGCTCTGAACTTCGGCTCCTTCATCTGGCAGGAGCATCTCCCTTTGAACCACTGATAGCGGGTCATCTCCTTCCAGATCTCCTTCAGGCTCTTCTCTTTGATGTTTCCAAAGCTCAGGGGCATGTAAGCGCAGGGCAAAACCTCGCCGTTTCCATCCACATGGATCCACCGGCGCCCGGCAAAGCATCCGAACATCTCCGGGCTCTGCAGATAGGGCAGCGCCGAGACTCGTGGGCCGGGGCCACCCGTTCTATTTTTTTTCTTATGGAAGCGCTCCAGCCTCGCCACATCGTCTGCGTCCAGCACCTCGTCCTCATGAGCAGCCCATCGCCCCACCGCCACGATCTCGTAAAAGGAGAGCTCATGGGCACCCAGCTCTGAGGCAAGCGAAAAGGCGTCCTCCAGGTGATCGATGTTGTGAGGAGACGTCACCATGAAGAGGTCCACCAGCAGTCCTGCCTCCAGCGCATTCCGAACGCCGGAGAGGGCATCCTGGAAAGCGCCCGCACGGCCTCGCACCCTGTCGTGCTCCTTCTCGAAGGGGCTGTCGATGCTGATACGAACGACATATAGCCCAGCCTCTTTCAGCTGCTTGGCGAGCTCTGGTGTAAGATGGTATCCGCTGGTAAAAGCCGTAGCCACCGCCCGCGGGTCGACGGAGGATACCAAGTCCGGCAGATCCCGGCGCAGCATGGTTTCTCCGCCGTCGAAAGTTATGAGGTAAGATCCCATATCCAGCGCCTGGGAGATCGCATTCTTGACAATCGCGCTCTCCAGTATCTCTCCCTGTCGTGCGGGGGCACTGCAATGGATGCAGTCGTTGGGGCAGGCTTTCATGACGGCTATGGAGAACTGATCAGGCACGGGGCGGCGTATCATGGCCCCTACTTGAGCGGACAGCATGCGGTCGAAGGCGTCGCTCGGGGCAGGTGGAATCCAGGTAGAGAAGATGAACTTATCCGGGCCTGAGCGGATGGGTTTTTCGTCGGCAAAGATCTTATTGATCCTGTCCATGACCGGCTTTGCCAGAGGTGCCGCCGGGCCACGGGCTTTAAGCCGGATGCCCGATCCGTCTGCCGAGGCAAAAATTCTCAGCAGAGGCTTTCTTGCAATCTGCATCTCTGCAATCCCCGGCAGGTCATCTCATCCACAATGCTCTCCAGACGGGACTTGATATCCTCTCTCGCTGAAGACCCGGACAGGGCTCTTCTGGCCGCGATGTTGTGATCTTCGATGACCTTTATGCACATCTTCTGAGCCGCATCATTCCCATACTGGCTGGCATAAATTCTAGGAAGAGTGACGGAGGTCTTTTTGGATGACTTTCCCTGATCCAGCCCCAGAAATTCCTCCAGGTCATCAAGGACCTGATAACCCAAACCAAGGTGCATCCCATAGGTTTCCAGTCTCGCCACTTCTTCCTCTGATGCACCGGCTATGAGGCCACCCATCTTCGCGGCTGCAGAAAAGAGCGAGGCGGTTTTTTTGGAGATGCATTGATAATAATCATTCGAGGAGCCTGCAACGGAAAGGTCCATCAGTTCCCCCTCGGACATGTTCATGCAGGCACTGGCAAAAGCGCAAATCACTGGAGGATGGTAGTGAGAGACCAGCTCTATTGATCGGGAGATGAGATAGTCGCCCGCGAGTAGAGAGGCTTCGGGCCCGAACCGCTGCAGGGCGCTCGGTGACCCTCTTCTCTCGACGCCAAAGTCCAGAATATCGTCATGCACCAGGGATGCAGCATGCGCCAGCTCAATTGCCAGAGCGGCGTTCATAGCCTGGGATGCAGATGCACCTTTTGATTGGGCAGAAAAGATCAGGACAAGGGGCCGTACTCTCTTTCCAGGAGCCGAGAGCACATAGCTTATGATCTCTCCCAAAGGGGAATCTGGTAGGCCCCTCGCCAGTTCGGCAAGCTCCCTGTTGATCAGGTGGTACTCATCCCAGCCGGAGAACATCGATTAGGGTACTACAGGCCGGGCTATTTAGCTTTTGCTGATGCAATATCGGAAAAAACGTGATTGATTGCCGTAATTAAATTCAAAAGTGATTTATAAAATTTATAAAAGCCGGTTGGATTCTATCTTGGCGCATCTTCCTGCAACCACGCTGTATCCTTCACTATCCAGCCGCTTTATAGCCTCCGGGCTTTCCGCTCCCGGCTGCATCCAGAAGACCTTAAAGCCTTTCTTCTTGGCTTCCTCTGCCAGAGCCGGCACAGCCGAGGGCCTGCGGAAGACATCCAGGATGTCGATCTCGTCCGGGACGTCGTTGATGGAGGCATAAACCTTCTCACCCAGAATTATCCTGTCAGCGTAATTCGGGTTTACAAAATAGAGCTTGAATCCGTGGCTCTGCAGGACATCGGATACGAAGTAGCTGGGCTTGTAGGGATCTGGCGAGATGCCGACGACGCAGATGGTGCGGCAGTTCTGGAGTGCGTTTTTCAGGTCCTTATCATCTCGAAGGATGGGCATGTTGTAACATTGGTCGTTATTAGAATAAATAGATTGACCGGGCCAGGAGACAATTCATCGGGCCGTATGCGGGCATAGTGCCAGGCCAACAAATGCCAGGCCAACAAAAAGTCAGCTCTTCTCGAAGAACACCTTGTCCAGAAATATCAGATTCTCAGGCGACTCCGTCAGCTTAACCCTGTCGCCCTTTACTTCAACGATGGAGTCGAATCGGGTGAAGTGAACCTGCGCCACCTTGACCAGGGGCTCGCACCTGTTCATGAGGTGATCTATGAAACCATCGATATTCCCGCCTTCTCCCATGTAGTCGACGATGCGACGGAATAGCTTGGGAAGGATGGCCACCTCATCCGTAATGGTCCCAAGGTTTGCCAAGGAGAAACCTTTGGTGGTCAGATCATAGGGCCAGATTCCCCTGCCTTCCTCCCTGGCCCGGATCGATGCGTAGGTCAGAGGACGCCGAAGATCCGGGAAAAGGCCGCTGTAGTACATGGGATAAGCGAGGCCCCTGACTATGAGCCCGTAGTTGAGACTCTTGGAGAGGATCGATTCATTCAGTGAGACCTCTCTGCCATCTTCTTCTTCGCTACCGCCCGCAAAGACAAAGGCCACAGGACAGCGAAGGCTCTCCGTACTGCGTGCCAGGATGTACCCTTCCGTCCCGTCCTCAGCCTTGATCACTCTCTCTTGCATCTCATCCCAGACGACATCATGAATTCCGAGGCTGGTGAGGATATAGCGTACCGCAGGCCTGGCCAGCCGCAGAGGCTGGTGGAATCTCTGATAATGAGTCTCCAGGGCATCGACGGCCTCCATGCGGAGAAGGGCATGGCTCTGGGCGTTCAGAGCCACAGGCGGACCGGATAGCTTCTTCCAGTTAGCGGAATCGTCTGCTCGAAATCGGATCGAGTCACCATCCAGACGGTAACCCAGCACGTGGAAGGTTCCCTTAATCAGAACGAACGTCATTCATATCATCCTAAATATCTTTTGAGGCCCCTATTTTAAGTACTGCGTAATTTTAGAATTTAAACTTTCTTATTAAGTTATAAAATATCCGCGAAAGGATAAAATCCAACAGACTCTGCAATTCTGCAGCTTAACCGCCGTCGCTTGGCCGGCCGCGGCCTTGAGCGGCGCTTCCAACCATTGCGCGGGAGGCCCGCAGGCCGACTCGCGGCACCCCGGAAGAATGTGCGAACGTTGTCCCTGCAACCAGCAAAGAGGTCTCATCTGCAATCAAAATGAATTCTAATTCGTCACAAAAATTATCACAGAACTTCTTGCGGGATTCCGCGCGGTAAAACGCGCTGGGGTGATGGGGCCAGACTTATGGCCGTGCAGGCCTCCCCTAACCCCGCAGCCGCGGGGGACAATTTATGAAGCTCTGCCCTTTATCATTGAATGTGTTTGAGAAGACCTGGATGGCCAGGCCGTCAACAGGATTTAGATACCTCGCCAGTTCATCCAGCCGCAAGATCTATCATAGATACCTTAATTAGATAGTCCATTAGATAGTTCAGGCAAAAAATGTGAAAAAGATCGTGGGGATCTGGGGCACACCGATTGGACGACGAACCGCAAAGTGTAAGTTGAAAAGGATAGAATATTTAAAATATGAAATGAGTTTAGAGAAATACAATGAAACTGACAGTGATGCTTAAACAGAGTGAAGAAGGTGGATTTACCGTGCTTGTACCTGCCCTTCCCGGATGCATCAGCGAGGGCAATACACGTGAAGAGGCATTGAAGAACATACGAGAAGCGATTCAATTGTATCTTGAACATGTGGAAGACGACCTCATGCCACAATCGGAAGCTGAACTTTTGGAACTTGTAGTATGACCAAAGTTCCCAGCCTTGGATATGAACAAGTTGTGCGAGCGCTACAGCGAGATGGTTGGGTTGTGGTAAGGCAAAAAGGCAGTCATATCCGTCTCCAGAAGCATATCTATACCTTAACTTCGCGCATGTAGGGAATAGAGAACGCTTTTAAGGTGGTTTTCTAGCGCTAAATCATTATTTGGGCGAAGTTTTTATATATTATTATTCCCCATATGATGAACATGGAACAATGGGCGAAGGACTGGCTTGAG
>Ga0182011_10002133_pt1 | contig 16913 bp, 13 predicted proteins | sample 711E1DmetaG_FD_120481 | JGI IMG/M metagenome (GOLD analysis project Ga0182011, IMG submission 120481) | Permafrost microbial communities from Stordalen Mire, Sweden - 711E1D metaG | ecosystem: Environmental > Terrestrial > Soil > Wetlands > Permafrost | place: Sweden: Stordalen | collected... | reverse complement strand
CTCCTGCGTGTTGGACTTGTCTGCCAGACTATTATTCTTATTTTATAGGAGATGGTACTTGTAATCCAAGTTGTGGCGAGACTTCAAATACTTCCAGCGCATGTTATGATCCTGCCTGCGGTGGAGGTTCAGCACCGACAGCAACTCCGACCCCAGCCGCTACCTGCTATACAACCAGTAGCTATTGTTATTCCAGCAGTAACGGCACCAAATATTTTACCTGTAGCGGCAGCTATTCACAAACTTATTATTGTGGCACAGGTAATAATTGTTATTTAAATTCTGTTAACTGTGCAAGCTCAGGACAAACGTGTAATACTTCTACCTACACCTGTTATGCAACTGCAACGCCAACCCCCACTACTCCAGCGTCTTCCTGCTATATTTCTGGCAACACCTGCTACAGCAGTGTTAATGGTACCACTACGAAATCTTGTTCTGGGACAATTCTACAAATTCCTGCCTGCTCTGGTGGTAATTATTGCTACTTAGATACCAGCACAAACTGTGCGAGCTATGGAACAGGATGGACATGCAATCCCTCCACCCTATCGTGTACCGCTCCCACAGTTACTTCAACCCCAACACCAACGACTGGAGCCTCTGCTCCTTCTACCCCAACCGGAGGTTCTGCTTCCAGTATCACCGGTAGCAGTGCTTATTTAAGTTGGTCCGCAACGGCACCATCGGGAGGATACTATTGTTTTGCTTACAAAAAATCTTCTGATTCCAGTTATTCAGGAATGTGTTTATCAATTAACGGACCAAATGCCTATTCCCTTTCGGGCCTCACTTCCGGCACTACCTATAACTGGTATGTCCAAGCTTGTAATTCAAGTTACGTGTGTTCAGGAAATTCTACAGCCTGGTCGTTTACCACCTCATCATCTGCTCCCGCTACTCCGACAGGAGGTACTGCTACCAGCATAACTAGTAACGATGCTTGGTTAAGCTGGTCGGGAACGCTTCCATCCGGCGGATACTATACTCTTTACTACAAAAGATCTGTTGACTCAGGCTATAACAGCTTAAGTACCGGAGCATATCCCACTTTCGACCTTTCCAGCCTAGCCTCCAACACGACCTATAATTGGTTTGTGACAGCTTGTGACTCAAATTATGTCTGTTCGGCCAATTCTTCTACTTGGTCCTTTACTACTTCCGCATCCGCTCCAACCGCTACTCCAACTCCAACCGGAACTCCTGCTGGATGGTGCGTAGTTGACGGAAATTGCACGTGTAGCCAACATTGCAATATCCCATTCTGCCGTTCATATTATGATGATGGATACCCCGGCACTACGATACAGCCCTTTTGCGAGACGACAGTCTGGGGAGACCCGGATTCGGGAACTAAAACAGGAAGACGTTGCATGTCAGGCGCTCATGTCGGACTTGATCAGTATATCTACGTTGACTATGTATGTGGCACCAATTCTCAAACAAACCTTTGCCCCGGCACTGCGGTAGACGGATATGTCATAGATCCTCAATCACCTTTGTGTGGATATACTGCTCCAACTTCCACCCCAACCCCCACTCCGACTCCGACCCCAACTCCACCTATCTGCACTTCAGGGTATCAAGATCCGTGTTTTCTTGGGGATATCGGTATTTCCCCCGCTCCGAACACCTGCTATAACAATGGTACATATATTTATCATTACGTTGATCCCCAGCCTTGTACGGCAAAAGATGTATATTATCGCTATCAATGCTCAATAAACAACTGCAATGTGGGATATATATGTGTTTCAGGAAATTGCGTAACCCCGACCCCAACGGTAACCATAACTTCAACTCCGACACCGACTATTACTCCAAGCCCGACTTCAACACCGTGTTTTGTGGGGACAGCACCGTCATCTTTTAATTTGGCTATTGGAGGAATAGGCACAATTAACGCCAGTGTAACATCGGGTTTGGGATTGGCAACGGTAACCCAGATGTCTTTCGGTTCCTACAACACCTCTATAGCCACCGTCAACCCGGCTTTTGATGCAAGCTCTCCTTATTCAACGGTAGTTACAGCTCTGACAGCTGGAAATGCTGCCGTATGGGCAACTGCAACCTTAAGTGACGGGAGAACCTGTCAATCAACCGGAGCTACAGATACAGATATTTTTGTTACTACTCCAACCTCAACCCCAACCCCAACCTCTACGCCTCCACCCGTTACCTATTCCATACGTGGAAATGTATTTGTTGACACCAATGGTGATGGAAAAAGCGTTGGAGATTCCAACTACAAAAACGGAAACTTCAATGTTTCTTCAACGGGAGGAAGCGTAAGCATTGATCTGGTAAACGGAACCTATTTAATTTCAAATCTTTCCGCTGGACAATATAGCGTTGCCTTCTCAGGACTACCGGCCGGTTTTAGCTTTACCTATCCACCTTCTACAGTCATTGTTAACGTTGGGCCCACATGTTCTTGTCCTGCAACCAGCGAAGCAACGTGTACTTCCGGAACATGCATTTTAAGCGGATCAGGTGACATTACCAATCTCAACGCGGGAGTTACGAATACCGCCTCAGCCTGGATTCAATCGATTGGATCAGACATCAGGTGGGATAGCGGATTCAGCGTGACCCTTCCATCTGCCAGCGTCTATGCTTCTGTTCCCGTAACGACAGGTCAAAAACCCGGGATAATATTTTCCGGAGCATTTAGTCCTAATTTTGGGATTAATTCTACAACGGCTAGTCAAACGTACAATTGGAAAGTTGGTGGCTCATCCTCAACTACCCGCGAAGTCTTCACCGACACCCATAGCTTAATCCCTACATCTTATAGATTCCTGCTTGAAACCGCTAGTTCCTCTGGACTTACCCCAGCGGTTATCACCGATGTTAATAGTTCTCTTATTCATGGTATTTATCAAATAAATGGTAACACCACTTTAAGCGGAGCGGGCATAACTTTTGGAGCCGGAAATTATATTATCCTGATCAACGGAGACTTGACTATAAAAGAAAGAATCACTGTTCCAACAGGATCTACGGTGATATTTTCCTCATCCGGCAATATAACGATCGATAAATCAATTGGAGAAGCATCCATTAGCTCTACAACTCCAACCATAGAGGGAATCTATTCCGCCGACAATAAGTTTGTTGCCGATGGTAACAAAAACTGTCCGACATCCGATTTAAGATTGAACATTGCGGGATCAGTAATTGCCAACGCCGGAAGGACTGGTGGAACTTTTGTTAACAATAGAACTCTTTGCAACAATAATTCTTTTTACCCTTCAGTTAGCTTTATTGAAAGACCTGACTTTATGCTAAGTTTCCCATCCTTAGTCAGGCAAACCACCAGGGCTTGGCAAGATGTAGCCCCCTAACAGGCAACTTTCGAACTATTACAGTGTTGGCAATTCTTAAGTAATTGGTCTTTCGGCCTAAAGTTAATCTTGCCACATTCCGGACACTCAAATTCCTGCGATCCATAACTATCTTCTTCCAAACCAAAAGTCGAAACGCTAAAAGGAGACTCTTTATCAAAAATGCTTTTGATAGTGCTGCCGGAAGACCCACATCCCGTGGCAACCGTCCTTACCGGTTCACCGGCAAAATAATTAATTTCCTGACTTGCAGTCAAGGGAACTTTCCAGTTAATTTTTCTCTCAACAAGTCCCGCCTCCATGTCCGCTTTATTCATAATCGCATCTAAAGCTCGTGGGTCTTTAGATCTTACATATTCCCCTCTCAATCCCTCACAGGCCCGCATTATTTTTTCAAACTCTTCAGGTTTTATAAATTTATGCTCTTTGTGAAGATAAGAATGAATTTCCTCCGGATCTCTGAAGAAGACATCTTCTATTTTAATTGGATTTCTTAGAAAATCTGTATCATCCGAAATGTCTACCATTGTTTTTAAAGGACTTAGCTTGTCTTTATATTCTTCAACGGTTAAAGCACTACTGTATCGGCGTGCTTCGACAAATTTTTCCCCCTTGTCTTCTTTTAATGTAAAAATGTCATAAAAATTATGCTGGTATAAAGAATTTTTGCCACCGTCTGGCGATACGGAAATCATCATCGTGCCAATTGGCGTTTCGGGGTTACACATGACCTTCTGAGTCTTTGAAAATCCTTCAATCTCGGCTTCCTCTCTCCCTTTATCAATCCTACTTTCCCCTTCAACCCTTTGCCTATAATCCACTCCTCTTTTTATTACATCTATAAAAGGCTCCTCCATGTCTTGCCCATACATTAAATTATTTCTTACTTCATATCTATTTTTACTCAAAAGCACGTTAAGCCGTTCTCCAATGAAAGTATTAATCTGTTTTTCAAGATAGGAAGCCTTTAAACCTATTCTTCGATCAAATTCAGGCTCGTAAGCAACTGCCCGCAATCTTTCTGCAATCATTTACTCTCCTCCGTTCTCTTTTTCCAAATAATTTCTTTTTTTCTTTCTTTAAAATTTGCAAAGCGGGCCATAGTAAAAAGTAAATCCGAAAGTCGGTTAAAATAAACCATAATATTAGCATCCACACTTTGCTTTTTGTTAAGCTCTACAATCTTTCTTTCCAAATGCCGGCAAACTGCTCTCCCTAAATGAAGTGCAGCTCCGGCTTCCCCTCCCCCGGGAAGAATGAAATTGTTTAATTTTGGTAATTTTTCGGTAATTTGATCAATGAAAATTTCAAATTCTTTAACCCTTTTTCTAAGATAAGTTATTTTTTCTGCAGGTGGATTTGCCAAATTTGAGCCAATTTCCAAAAGATCATGTTGGATATTAATTAATTCTTTTTTTATATCTAATAGCAAATTTTTACCACTTAAAACAACCCCAATCAAAGAATTCAACTCATCAATTACTCCATAAGCTTCTACTCTTAAATCAGACTTTAAGATTCTTTTTCCACCGAAAAGAAATGTCTTTCCCTTGTCTCCAACCCTTGTATAAATTGCCATAAAAAAATCCTTCTCTTTATTGTCCCCTTTAGGGGACTCGAGAAGGACTTACAAAAACTCCTTGCTCGAGGTTCTTTTCATACGTAGTTTTCTGGATTTACAGTAGCGGCACTTCCACCGAATTACACGGTGTTTGCCTACGTACAAAATTAATTGCTATCTAGCATTCAGAATATCCGCATGCATAGCATTTTTTACAACCTTCTTCATAAGCCAGTGATCCTCCACCACATTCGGGACAAAGATCATACAAACTGGTCGAAGTATCAAGCGCTGCGGAGGCTCCTCCATCAATGGCTAACTGTTGCAGCTTAACAACTTCCGGCTGAGACTCAACTTTAGATATTATATGCTCTATAGAATGACCGTTGGACAAGCCATTTCCATTTGCATGCCCATTTGCCAAGGGCTTATCTTCGACTTTACCATTTAGGGCAAATCCATAGTGCATTGACAAAACTTTGGCAATTGCGTCTGGCAAAGAACGGACACGGTCTTTACCAAATCCAACTGACCTCGCTCCGCCAATCCCAATTAATTGGGCAACAACTTGTTTTATTCTTTCCCTTGGAGACAAACCGTCAGTCAAACGTAAATTCAGAGAAATCATTCTACCCAACGCATCTGCCATCGCCGCAACATCCGATCCTGTTTTCCCAATTGTCATGAATACCTCAAAGGGCTCCTGGTTTTCATTGTGATTAATCGTAATGTATGTATGCCCGACCGGAGTTTCCATTTTGTAAGTTAGTCCTGAAAGAGACATTGGGCGGGGGGCAACCGGCTTTGATTTCCAAGCCGGTGCAGCTTCCATTTTTGGCTCTTCTTTCTTCTCAACTATTCTCTCCAAAACTCCTTCACGGGATCCGTCTCTCATGTAAGTTATGCCCTTGAGACCCAAATCGTATGCGGACATGTAAAGATTTTTAACATCCTCTACCGTATGGGCATTGGGAGCATTAACAGTTTTTGAAATTGAAGAGTCTATGTATTCCTGAGCAGCTGCCTGGACTTGGGCGTGCTCCAAAGGAGTTAAATCGTTGGCCGAGACAAAATAGGCCGGCTTATCCGCTTTGGGATTTTGCTTTTTCCATTCTTCATACAACGGGTGATACATCATGTGCTCCCCCGTTCGGTCTTTTCGCTTGAAAACAAATTCGTAAACCGGTTCAATTCCGGAACTGACGCCGGAAATCAAACTCGTTGTACCGGTCGGAGCAATTGTTAACAAGACCGCATTCCTAATTCCCTGTTTGGCAATTTTTTTCTGAAGAACCGGAGGTAAATTTTGAATATGGTATCCCTTCATATATTTGGTTTTGTTAAACTTCGGGAAGGACCCTTTTTCCTTTGCCAAATCCGCAGACTCTTCGTAAGCATTATTACGGAGTGCCTCAAAGATTTTTCTGATCACCGGCATTGATTCTTTAGACCCATACCGGATTTTCATTTTAATTAGTGCATCCCCGATCCCCATTATTCCAAGTCCCGTCCGGCGGATATCTTTGGCGCACTTTTCATTCTCTTTAAAGAAGTAATACGTCTGATCAATAACGTTGTCCAATAATCGCAAGGCGACCTTTACATCGAGGCCAAAATTATCATAATCGAACTTACCGTTTTTGACATAAGCAGCCAAATTCATTGCTCCCAAATTACAAACGGCCCACCCGCCAAGGGGTTGCTCCCCACAGGGATTTGTAGCAATTAGGGTTTCAAAATAATAGGTATTTGATCGCTTGTTGGAACGCTCCAGGAAATGTAATCCCGGCTCTGCCGATCTCCATGCAGCAGTGCAGATTAAATCCCAAAGATATTTTGCTTTTACTGTTTTGTAAACTTTTACTTTCCCATTTATCTTCTTCCAGGCATCCATATCTCCCGTCCATTTGGCATCGTAGCGGGAATCATCCAGATCGGGATAAACCAAATCCCAATCCTTGTCCTTCTTGACTGCTTCCATGAAGGAATCGGAAATACAAACAGATAGATTTGCCCCATTGATCTTGGACAAATCTTGTTTTACCGTAATAAATTCTTCAATATCCGGATGCCAATCCCAAAGCATGAGCATGGTTGCCCCCCTTCTGGTTCCTCCTTGCTGAACAACATCATGCGTAGCATAAGAGAAAAGCCCGGCCCAGGTTACAGGACCTGAAGATGTACCATTAACCTTCTTAACGCGTGCCCCACGAGGTCTAAGGGAAGAAAGATTAAGTCCTACTCCACCGGAACGGGACTGAATCTCAATTAATTGCTTTAAAGAATCTACAATTCCTTCCCTGGAATCTTTTGGAGACGGAATAACAAAGCAATTGAAGTAAGTAACCTGATATTTTGTTCCGGCACCCGACAAGATTCTTCCACCTGGGACAAATTTGAAGTCTTCCATAACATCGTAGAATTTTTTGGTCCAATATTTTCTTTTTGAAGGTTTTTCTGTTTGAGCAATTCCTGTTGCCACCCTCTTCCACATTTGATTCGGAGTTTTCTCCAAAAGTTCGCCCTTTTTACCCTTGAGGGCATATCTATCTAAAAATACTTTTTCTCTTATTCCGTCAAGTTTCATAATTTAATTTGGTAATTGGCCATCATTTGCATTGAATTTTCCTTGTGCCTGTTTTACTCTTAACAAAGTTGAGCCAACCTCTTGTTTGCCATTATAAATTTTAAATAAATAATCTCCCTCTCTTTCAAACCCAAGATTAATTAACTCAACAATAAGGTTATTCTTACCGTTTGCCGAAGTTAAAGCATTAATTGTTAAGTTTTTAAGGGGCGTTTTACCACCATTCCCGCCTTCAGCTTTGAGGTCCAAGCTGTATTGTGTATTTGGCTCACCATTAATCGTTGCAACCAAAAACGCTCTGGCCATCCCTCCGGGAAATTTCTGAACTCTTAATTCGTCGAAGATGCCATTTATACTGAGCTTTCCTTCCCTGGAAACACTCGCGTAATCACACAGAGCAATTATTTCTGTTCTTAATTGTTTCATGTTATTTTATTAATTTTTTGACTTCCTCTTCGAAGTCTTCTACATCTACAAATCTTTTAAAGACGCTGGAAAAGCGGATATAGGCTACTTTATCCAACTTTTTGAGACGCAGCGCAACCATTTGTCCGATTTTCTTGCTTTCTATTTCAACGCTATCTGCTCCTCTTAACTCCCGTTCGACTTCGGTAACTATTTTCTCAATCTCCTCCATCGGAACAGACGTCTTCTCGCTAGATCTGGCTATTCCCCGTTTTAACTTATCTCTGTCGAACTGCTCCCTTCTCCCGTCTTTTTTTATAACTACCAGGTTGACGTTTTCAATCCTCTCGTAAGTTGTAAATCTTTTCTTACACTGCAAACATTCTCTTCTTCTTCTTATGGTATCCACATCTTCACTTGCCCTGGTTTCAACGACCTCAGATTCTGTGGATCCGCAGTATGGACATTTCATAGTTTACTTGCTTCAAAACGTTCAAACACTACAACTAGCGTCAATACTCAATATAAAACGCTAGATCTGTTGTGTCAACTATTAATTAGTGTATCAAAGTGTGGCAGTTCATTTTTTAGCCTCAGTTTTTCTTAAAGAAAAATTCAGGCAGCTGGTTGAGGAAAAAATGTCTTCAAAAAAAGGTATCTACTCTACCTTTTTTATATTAACGGCTTAGCCTTTCTTCAAAATCCGTAAGTCTTTTTCGCTCTTTCTCAAAACTTACTTTAAAGTCTCTGCCAACTTTGGCAGTTAAATATTCCAATTCCTGCTCATGTTTTTCCAGGGCGTTCTGCAAATTTCCCTTAATCTCGTTTACTCTTTCCCCTTGCGCTTTTGCCTGCTCCATTTTATTCAAAGCTTCATTGAAATAATTTTCTGCCTTTGAAATTGTTGACAAAGCCAATGATGTTTTCCCTTTATTGAAAAGGTAGATGCCGGCATTTAATCTCTTGTCTGCCTGCAAAAGATCAAACTCGGCTTTTTTCAAAGGATCAGAAATCAGAAGACCAACGCTCTTATCCCTAATTATTCTCAAGAAATACAAGGGGCTATCCGGTAAAAGTCCCGGATAAGGCAACTGATAATCTATTTTCTCATTAAGCTCCGAAGCGGGCGAGGCCATTGAGCTTTCTGCTTTGGAAATTTTTACAAAAGCAAAGCTAAAGCTTAGTAAAAAGATTAAAAGAGAAATTCCTAAAAGATAAATTTTTCTCATACTATCTTCTTGCTATTACTGTTAACCAGTCGCTTTGCAAAACTTTGAAAGGTTTTCTGAAAAGATAATCCCATTTTTTTCCATCAAATGAGGATCCGTAAAATTCAATCTTAGTAAAACCATTTTCAGTCAAAGCCTTCTTCAAATTTTCCTTGGAAACATAAGCCATGAGGCTATTTCTAACTCCGGATGATTTCCATCTCCCGCCCGATGAAACCAAAATGGCAAAGGTTTTCAGTATTATTTTTTCTTTTTCATTTGGTTCATCGTAAAATTCCAAAAATGCATATTCCTTACCCGGCTCATCTTTTATTTTTGAGAAGTTAAAACTCAACAATCTTTTTTGTGTTTTTAGTACTTTTTCAAAATTAGTAACTTGAAATATCATGACCCCTTTATCAGTTAAGACCCGGGCTGCATCCTTAACGGCATCCCTATACTTGTGTGGATTATGAGAAATTGTATTCCCCATAAAGAGAACTGCGTCAAACGATCCTTTTTTGAATTTGGAGCAACATGCGTCTTCCATATCCATTTTTATGAATTTCCCCTTTTCTCTGGCTGCCTCGGACATATTCTTCTTTCTTCTGTTGGCTTCATTAATCATAGCCTTGCTTCGATCGATACCAACTGCTTCGAAACCTTTTTTGGCAAGATCAATAACGTGGTCCCCTGTCCCGCAGCCAACGTCAAGAACTTTTTGAACTTTATTTTCCGAAAACACTTTTAGAAGATCCGGAATTTCGTGGTCAAGCCTATTTTGTACATCAACCGAAGCGTAATACGTTTTGGAAAGCCAGTCGGTATAATCTTCGTCTTCAGAGAACAAAAGTTTATCCCCAACTAAAGCTCTGAAGATATCTCCCTTGGAAATAATTCCGACTAAGTTTCCGTTATCATCAACTACCGGAAGTCTGCCTATTTTTTCTATAGACATTAACGAATGTGCCCGCAAAAGGGGGGTTTCGGGAGTAACCGTTGCCGGTTTCTTACTCATTATCTCGCTTGCTCTCAGCTCAAAAATCTGCTGTACCTTCATCTCCATCCCCTCAAAATCAGAAGAGCTGAAAGGATCTTCTACGTATTCTTGGATAGAAGGGTAAAATTTGGACAAGATGTCTTTTTCCGTAACAAATCCTACAACCTTTTTATTTTTGCAGATTGGCACACCATTAATGCCCCTACCAAAGATAAGAATTGAAAGCTTTTCTACCTTTGTATCCTCCGATACATAGTCTACATGCCTTGACATCGCATCTGCGACTTTCATAATCGTACTAACTCTAGCACCAAATTTGCCAAATATCAAGCATTTATGCTATAGTACTATGCCCAATATTTACATGTCGTATATTGTGGTATCAAAATTATGATCGGACCAGAATCAGGGGCCAATCTACCAGAGGCAGCACAAGCCGAGTTCCCGATGCGTGGACTAGCTAAAGAACTATCAAAACAGGAATTTGCCGAAACCGCAGAGCGCACATTACGTGAATATGGTGTAGCCAGCATACTTACCTTTTATCGGACCATCAGAGAAGGACGCGGAAAAGAAATTTTGGGGACTGTTTCTGAACGCGGATCTGAAACAGAAATAGGTCTTGAATCAAATACCGAACATATGTTCGTGAATATGTGTAACGCAAATCAACTACCGGTTTTCATCATCGGAGAACATCACTCTTATAAATCTCCTCAAACCAATGGTATAGAGCCAAAACATATCGCACTTTTTGATGCACTTGACGACACAAGAGAATACGAACAAGGAGGACAAGGACAACAGGGTCTTCCCGCACCCTTGTGGACAGCTGGATCAATTTATAGCTTGGAGGGAAATCCGGTGGTCGGAATTATTGTAAACATGAAAGAAAAAAAGATGTATGTTTCGGCCAACGGAAAAAATTCTCTCGTTGATTTAGAAACAAATGAGGAAAAAGAAATTAAACCTTCAGAAAGAACCAGCATAAAAGACAAGGGTTTTTGTCTTGCAACTTATTTAGGTGAGCCAAAATATGCATTATCCTTTTTCAAAAACTTTTCAGAAGTTGAAGAAGCTCTCATGGAAGCCGATAATGACGCTGTTAATCAACCACACACGGGATCATTTATATACGGGCCTATGGCGGAAGGGAATGTTGACGCATACCTAATCGCTAGAGAACCCATTTCGGAACAACTCCCGGGTTGGGCTTTTGCCCAAGTCGCGGGATTTACTGCCTGGGAAATAAATCCAAAAGACGGAAGCTACAAGGAAATTAAACATGACCTGAACAGTTTCAAGGAGAATCCAAGTGAATACCGCAAAGGAAGAATGCCGGTATATTTGGTGACCAGATCCGATCAAGTTAGAGATGAAATAATTGCCTTAATAGTCAAGGGGCATAAAAAACAAGAATTTCAAAAAATAAAGGATCTATTTATCTCTACCAGAACCGAGGAATTTGAAATTTTTAGAGCTTCAAGAAAATCACAGGACTCTTCGGGGAATTAACTTTTGTATCCTATTTTTTCCAGAGCAATTCTTAAGGTTTCCTCCTGGTTGTGGGAATATGTATTAATTACTAAATCGTAGTATTTCTTATCCCAATAGTTCCAATTTTGATCTCCACCCGCGTAGAGCCTAATCCATTTCCCTAGATGCTGTCTTTCTCTTTCCAAAACCTCTCTCTTTGCCTCTTCAATAGAAACTTTATCGCGGTTGATTAAGCGATCAATGCGGATATCTGTCTTATCATTTCCTTTTTCGTCTTCACAAATAATACAAATCTTAAAAATACTGGAAATTCCCTGCGCATCAAATCCGGCAAGATGGCTTTGAATAATATGATTAGTCTCGGTAGTAAGCATTTTTTTAACTTTTTCCTCGTATTCAAGGTCAAAATGATCGGGTCTTCCGCTCACCATCGATTGATCAAGCTTCAACTGCTCGTGAATCTTTTCAAACAAATCTCCACCTTCCAGCAAATCCCAATTTAATGCTTCAGAAAGTTTTTTTGCCAAAGTTGTAGCCCCCGCTCCAATTCTTCCCGAAATAGTAATATTTTTAATGTTTGCAAGTTCAATGGGCTTATTCATAATAAAAATTTGACTAGAAAATAGGGCAAAAAAGGAATTATTTTTTTCCGACCAAAATTACTTCTTCAACCAACCTATTTGCATATCCGGCCTCATTGTCATACCAAGCAATTATTTTAACCATATTCCCCCCAACGACTTGAGTTAGCGACAAATCAACAATTGAAGAATGAGAGTTGCCGATGATATCGCTTGAAACAATTGGGTCCTTAGTTACTTCCAATATTCCGCTATTTACAGGTTTTTTCGCTTCCTTTATAAATACATTCTGAATCTCTTCTTTAGTTGTTGACTTTTTAAGTAAAAATGTAAAATCGCAAAGTGAACCAACCGCCACCGGAACTCTGATTGCCAAACCGTCAAATATTCCGGACAGCTCCGGAACTACTTCCCCCGCAGCAATTGTTGCGCCGGTTGAGGTAGGAATAATATTCCCCGAAGCCATTCTTGCCCTTCTGTAATCATTATGTCCGCCATCCTGAACTTTCTGATCGGAAGTAAAACTGTGTACAGTGGTCATCATTGCCTTCTCTACTCCGAAATTGTCAACCATAATTTTAGCTACCGGAGCAACACAGTTAGTCGTGCAGGAAGCATTGCTAATTAAATTTTCTCCTTTGTATTTTTCGTCATTAACGGACAGGACATAAGTCGCAATATCCCTGCCCTTGGCCGGAGCAGACAAAATTACTTTTTTAGCACCCGCTGTCAGATGGGCTTGTAATTTTTCTTTGGTTAAAAAGTGTCCTGTTGACTCAATTACCACATCTATTTTTAAATCTTTCCAAGGCAAAAGAGCCGGATCCTTTTGGGAAAAGACGGGAATTTCTTTACCGTCAATAATTAGGCTGCCAATTGAATCTTTCAGAGCTAAGTCTTGAGCCTTAAAACTCAAATCGTGGTTTAAGAGTGGACCGTAAGACGTGTCATATTTCAAAAGATACAGCCATCCTTGAATATCGGTAGAAGAACCGGCATTAATCGCAACTACTTCTATTTCTTCTTCATGTTTTTGCAAAATTACACGGTGAGCTACCCTACCAATTCTTCCATAACCGTTAATTGCAACGCGAATCATACTAAAAGTATATCTTTTTTTTAAAATTCCAGCAAGCCCCAGTCAAAGCCCTATAGTTTGACTTTTAGATATGTCTTTGCTACCCTCTATTTATGCAGGAAGGATTACAAACAGACTTTGAAGACGAACTGAAAGAGCGGAAAGAAAGAATAGCAAACATTCAGAAAGAATATCCAAATTTAGGAATATTAAAAGAAGGAAGTAAAATTCTTATTACGTCTCAGAAGGGAAACCTAATGTGGGTGCATACAGAAGAGAAAACAATCACACAAAAAAAACAATTACAAGGGTATCCAAACAGATTTTCTTATTATTTGCGTATTCCAACAAAAGTCAGAAAAGAAGGGGACATTTGGTGTGTTAATGCGGGAAAAGAAATAAGAGATAAATTTGTCAAAATAATCCCAATGCCCAAAAATTTAGACCCCGAACTAATGGAAAAATTAATAAATCAGAAACCTATCTTTAATCCAAAGCCTCAACTCCGGGGAGCTTCTCTCCCGAAAGGAAGCTAAGCATTGCACCACCACCCGTTGATAAAAAACATCTTTCCCTTGACATACAGGCAAAATGGTCCAAAAGACAAGCTTTCTCCAAAAAACCAATTGTATCTCCACCGCCAACAATCGTGTAAGAACCACTTTTGACCAATCCTTCAGCGATCAACGTACTACCCTTCTCACTTTCAATCAATTCTTTTTTGTTGTCGGATATCTTCCCCAAAGGACCGTTCCAAATAACCGTTTTTGCCATTCCAACGATTTGTAGAAAATTCTCCGCGCTTTTTGGCGTAATGTCTGTTTCCTCGGGATTTAAATCCGCAATCAAAAGTGCCGATTTTCTGCCGGCAATTTTCTCATGCTGCATTTTTAGAAGCGTCTTCATTTCTCCTGCAAGTTTTCCTCCCACCAAAACATAGTCTGCCACATGATGCATTGCCTCAACTAAAGGTAACTTTGTCTCTAATTTTGCTCCTCCAATAATTACCGCTAGGGGACGTTTTGGATTTTGTAAAACTTCAGTCAAAACCGCAATTTCCTTTTCCAAATGTAGTCCGGCAAAATGAGGCAAAAACTGAGTAATACCGACTACTGACGCATGAGTTCTGTGGCAAATGGCAAAAGCATCATTTACGTAAATTTCCGCTAAACCGGCTAATTTTTTAGCAAATTCGGGATCGTTTTTTTCTTCTCCTGCAAAAAAACGCAAATTTTCCAGGAGAAAAATATTCTGTCCAATCTCCCAACCTTCAAAATTTCCCCGCTTCCCCCACTTAATACTTGATACTTTATACTTAATACCGAACCACTTGGCAATCGGCTCTAAAGTTAAACTCTTATCTACCCCTTCAGGCCTACCTAAGTGTCCAGCAATGATTACTTTGCAATCTTGCTTTAATAAAAGCTCAACCGTAGGAATTACGGATAAAAGCCTGGTGTCATCACAAACTTTCCCATCAAGAAGCGGTACATCCAGGTCTGCTCTTAGCAACACAGTTTTCCCCGATAAAGAAGCTTCACTCAATAAATGCATAGAATAAGTATACAATAATTATTCTTTAATTAGAAAATTCTTGACAGAACATTTCTCCGTATATTCCCCCATCAACTACTCCAACTCCTATTTTTCCAAAATTTTCCGACAAGATATTGGCTTTGTGACCGGGACTATTCATTAGCCCTTTCATGGCTATGTCAACATTTGGAGCTAAGGCCAAATTTTCCCCAGCCGCATTATAAATTATCCCTGCTTGATCCATACGACCAAAGGGAGATAAACCCTCCGGAGTGTAGTGAGAAAAGTAACCTTTCGCGAACATATCTTCGCAATGTGCTCTTCCAACATCTCCAAGCTTATTGTCAAAAATAAGCTGAGATATCCCCCTGGAGACCCTCTCCTTATTAACCAGTTTAAACATATCCTGCTCTGATTTGTAATCAGGGAGAACATTCTTTGTTTTATAATTTAGCGAGACAATTTCGTTTCCCTTTGGTTCAACAGTTAAAAAATTAATAGTTTCATTAATCGCACCGCCAAAAACGCTGTTCAGATCTTTTTCCAAGCCCTGAGCATTGCTCAGCAAAAGATTACCAACCCTGGAAGATGAGACGGAACGCTTAATGGATGTTGCTACAGGAAAGGCTGCAACCAAAATTAAAATAAAAGTAGCTAAAATCGCTCCCGAAAGTATTCCCGGTAAAATTCCCAGAATTTTATTTAAAACTTTGAAAACTTGGGGATTAAAAGACAAGAAGTTTTTGATTAGGATTCCAAAGAAGATTTCCGCGATTGCGGTAACAATGAAAAATCCTAAGGCATTGGAAAAACCTTGAGGAATCGAGAATTTACTCATTAAAATTCCGGCAATTAATCCGTAAAATCTCAGACCAAGCAGAAATGAAAATAAAAAATTTGTTAAATCTAAAATAGCACTGATAAAACCGCTAACAAATCCCCCATAAGCATAAAAAGCCAGAATGATTAATATCAAACAATCAACCCAATTAAGACTTAACATATTCTGCTTACCATGCTATTATACTAGATACGAGATGAAAGCTCTAAGCATCCCAAAAATCAAATTTGCAGGATGGCATTTAAAATTTCAGAAAAAACATACCTGGCTTTTAATTCCCTTTTTTTTGATAATTGCCTTAGTTGCGGTTTTTTATTTTTATATTCTTAAAGATCTTCCTTTGCCTACGAAGCTAAACAGCTCAAGCGCCCCTCAATCTACCCAGATTTTCGACCGTAATCAGAAGCTTATTTACACGATTTATGCCGCAAAAAATCAGAATTTTATACCTCTTTCCGAAATTCCTAAATATATGCAGCAGGCAACGATTGCAATTGAAGATAAAGATTTTTACAAACATGGGGCGCTGGACTTCCGAGGAATTTTTAGATCTTTGCTAGCTAATATCACCCACAAACAAATTCAAGAAGGAGGATCAACCATTACCCAGCAATTGGTAAAAAATAGTCTTTTAACTCCGGAGAGAACAATTCTGAGAAAAATCAAAGAAGCGATTTTGGCTGTTGCAACGGAAGCAATCTATCCAAAAGCTAAAATTTTGGAAATGTATTTAAATCAGATTCCCTATGGAGGAACAACTTACGGAATTGAAGCGGCAGCTCAGACTTTTTTTGGCAAAAAGGCTAAAGATTTGACTTTGGCTCAGGCAGCTTTGTTAGCCGGACTTCCGGAATCACCGACCACCAATTCTCCATTTGGTTCCCATCCGGAATTGGCAAAGCAAAGACAGGAATTAATTCTCAATAAAATGTATGAACAAAAATATATAACCAAAAAACAAAGAGACGATAGCATAAAAGAGACGTTAAAATTCAAAGCTATTTCAAGCGATATCTTTGCCCCACATTTTGTCTTATATATTAAGGATCTTTTGATCAAAAAGTATGGTGAAAAAATGGTCGAAGAAGGAGGACTGCAAGTAATAACCTCTCTGGATTCCAAAATTCAGGAGGAAGCTCAAAAAGTTGTGACAGATAACGTTGACCAACTTCAAGGATACCATGCCACCAACGGAGCCGGCGTAGTCACAGATCCCGCTACAGGAGAAATTTTGGCAATGATTGGAAGCAAAGATTATTTTGATGAAAAAAT
>Ga0182011_10002132_pt1 | contig 16920 bp, 13 predicted proteins | sample 711E1DmetaG_FD_120481 | JGI IMG/M metagenome (GOLD analysis project Ga0182011, IMG submission 120481) | Permafrost microbial communities from Stordalen Mire, Sweden - 711E1D metaG | ecosystem: Environmental > Terrestrial > Soil > Wetlands > Permafrost | place: Sweden: Stordalen | collected... | reverse complement strand
CCGGCGGGCCAGCCCTGGTACGGCGGCCCCGCTCAGCCGCAGATCGCGCCACCCCCCGCGCCGCCGGCCGCGCCGCCCAAGAAGTAGCCCAGCCAAAGGCCCGATCGAGGGCCGATCGAATCATCGTCGGGCCCGACCGAATGCCGGACTTCCCACCTCGGGGAGCCCGGCTTCGTTCGTTCCGGGGGAGTTCGGCCCAGGGGAGCCCGCAGGCCCGCAGGTCCCCCGCCGGGTCCACCGGGAACCGGTAGACGCTAGGCCGCTGCCCGGCGGCGGTGTTTGTTGTCGGTCGGGCCGTGGGCGCCTGGCCTTCTGCCCGCGCCTGCCCCGCCGCCCGAGTTGGCCGCCTTGCCCGAGTCGCCGGCGCCCTCCGTACGAGCGTCGCCGGCGTCGATGTTGCCACCGTTCCGGATCTGGTCCGCCCCCAGGAGCCCATCCCAGGCCTCGGCCGCGAGCGGTCGGGCGAAGAAGAAGCCCTGGCCCAGCTCGCAACCCAGCGTCCTGAGGATTTCGGCCTGTTCGTCGGCCTCGATTCCCTCGGCCACCGTCTGAATCCGCATGGCCCGGCCCAGCTCGATGATGCCGCGGGCGATTGCCGATTCCGCTCCTTCGTGCGCCACGTCGTCGACGAACGACTTGTCGATCTTGACGATGTCGATGGGGAAGCGGCGCAGGTGGCTGAGAGATGAATAGCCCGACCCGAAGTCGTCCAGCGCCACCCTCACGCCCAGATCTCGGATGCGGCCCAGAGTGGTCGCCGCCACGATCGGGTCGGCCATTAGAACCGTCTCCGTCACCTCGAGGACGAGCCAGCTGGCTCGGATACCCGACGCGTCTACGGCCTCGGCCACCTCGTCGACGATGACGTCGCGAACCAGCTGCCGGCTCGAGAGGTTCACGTTCATCACGAACGGGTCCTTGCCGATACGCCCCTTCTGCCACTCTGAGAGCTGGCGGCAAGCCTGGCGCAGGACCCAGCCGCCCAGTGGGACGATCAGGCCGGTTTCCTCAGCGAGCGGGATGAAGTCGAGTGGAGGAACCAGGCCGCGGGTCGGGTGCTGCCAGCGAACGAGGGCTTCGGCGCCTACTACCTCGCCCGTTTGCAGCTTCACGATCGGCTGGTAGTACACGACGAACTCCTGCCGCTCGATGGCCCGCCTCAGCTCGGCCTCCATTCCAAGCCGGGCGACAACTGCATCGTGCATGGCCGGCTCGAAGATCTCGAAGCGGGCCTTGCCCTTGGTCTTTGCGGTGTACATCGCGACGTCGGCGTTGCGCAGCAGTTCGCTGGCGGCGTCTCCATCCCGTCTGACGGCAATGCCGATGCTGGCGCTGATGAATACTTCCTGGCCGAGCACCCAGAACGGCGTGCCCAGAGCGACTCTGATGCGCTCGGCAACGCGAGCCGCGGCAGTCACGTCGGCGTCCTCGAGCAGGACCGCAAACTCGTCGCCGCCGAATCTCGCGGCCGTGTCCTCGGATCGCAGGCTCGATCGGACGCGGTGCGCCGCCTCGACCAGGACGTGGTCGCCGGCGGCGTGGCCAAGGCTGTCGTTGATCGTCTTGAAGTTGTCCAGGTCGATGAAGAGCACGGCCATGTCGGCCGCGTTTCGGCGGTCCAGGGCGTGCTCCACCCGCTCGCGGAAGAGGCTGCGATTTGCCAGTCTGGTCAGGGGATCGTGGAAGGCCTGGAACGTCAGCTTCTGCTCGAGAGCCTTGCGCTCCCTCAGGTCGCGGGTGTTGAGGACGACGCCGGTGGTGTCGAAGTCGCCCGTGCCGCTGCTCGCGACCGTCTCGACCGGCAGCCACGTGTCGTCCGGCTGCCGGATTCGCCACTCACCGCTGATGCGGCGGCCGGGAGCGCTCACTGCCTGGGCGATGAGCGCACCAAGCTCGCCGACATCTTCCGGGTGGGACAGGTCGGTCAGTGGCGTGCCGAGCAGCTGGTCCGCGGGCGATCGAAGCAGTCGTTCCACCGAGGGACTGACGTAGTCGATCGTGCCATCGGAGTCGACGGCCATGATGAAATCCGACGAGTTCCGAACGAGCCAGCCGAACCGGGCTTCGGTCTTGCGGCGTGCCCTGTCGGCCTGGACAGCTTCCCGCACGGTGAAGAGCTGGCGGATGACTATCACGCCGCTGAGGGCGAGGCAGCTGGCTGCCACCATCAGGTAGCGAGTACCCAGGTCCACCACGAGGATGGCAAGTTGCGTCGACCCGATGGCCACGCAGGCGTAGAACAGCGGGCGCGGCCCACGCTCGCGCCCCGGCTCCTGATGCTGGCGGCGAGCCAGCAGTTCCAGCCTGCCGCCGATGATCAGCGCGCAGCGGAACAGCGCGAACGAAACCTGCCCGATTGTCGCTGCTCCGTCGGTGACCGGCCCGGCTCCGGTCGTGGCGAAGAATCCAACCAGCGCCGCGCCGCCGCCGAGGACCAAGACCGTGGCCGCATGCGGCGAGAGGCCTTCGGTCGGCCTGAGCGCGATCCGGGCGATCACCGCGATGGCAGCGGCGGCGAGTGCTCCGTCGGCCGCCCTTGTCAGCATGGCCAGACCGGTGACGGGCAGCAGAGCCTCCTGGTCTACGTACCAGATGGTCAGCCCCACGACGACGACCGTACCCGTCATGTCCAGGAGGTACTGGCTGCGTGGCCTCGTTCGAGCGCTCCGGGCGGGTCGCAGGATCAGCGTTGCCACGCCGAGCAGGACCAGTGGGATCAGGCTCGCGAGAGTCGCGATCTGGGCCGAAACGGCGCCCAGGGGCGGATCCGCCGCCAGCCAGACGGCATCCGTCGCCGGCATCAGCAGCCCGGCGATCGCCACCAGGCGCCAGGGCAGCCGATCCCGCGCCGCGAGCCGATCGTCCCAGGCCAGCAGCAGCCCGACTATCCCTATGGCCACGCCTGTCGGCAGCAGCCACAGGTCCGAGGAGGAGGAGTGGCCGTTTGGCTCTCGGCCGTTGGTAGCGGCGAAGACCAGATATCCGGCCGTCCACAGCAAGGCGACCAGCACGACGAAATCCAGCCTCGGCGCGACGCTTGCCAGCTGCCGGCGAACGGGTCGCAAGCGCGGCTCTACGTAGGCCCAGACCGGATTGGTATCCCTCCCGGCAGCCTGGGTGTTACTCATCCCATGGAGAAGTCGGAAGCGTGAGCGATTTCCTTATGCCGCCGAGCCGGGTGGTGCCTGAGAGGAGGGCGCCGCAGTCGCGGGGATCAGCGGTTGGGCACCTCAGTCGTACGGATTAGCTCGTGCCGCGATCCTCACGGTCGCCGCCCTGGAGATGCCGGGCGAGCCGTGCCCGCCCACCGGGCAGGAGCCGGCTCGCGAGCGCCAGGATGGCGGCCACGACGAATAGGCCGAGCAGCGCGACTACGGTGTAGTTGCGTGTCTTCCCGCGATCCGGTCGAGCCTTGTCCATCGAATCCGTATGCCTCGCTTCTATGCGATGCCTCGCTTCTATGCGGGCTTGGAGCCGGACTTCTCCAGCTCCTCGAGACGCCTGATAGTCTCGATCAGATGACGGTACAGCGCCAGCAGCGCGTCCTGTGGAAGCGGGCCTTCGTTGGCCATCGCGACCCGTACCATGACCTCGCGTTCGCGGTCAGTGTCAGTTATGGGGCGGCCGCTCTGCAGCTTCGCCTTGCCGGCCGCGAGCCCAAGTCGGGCCCGCCTGTTGAGCAGGCTGACGATCTCGCGGTCGAGAGCATCGATCTCGGACCGGAGGGCGTCCAGGTCGTCGGTCATGCGGTTCGTCCACCGCCGGTTCGGCGGGAAATCAGCTCCAGAGCCATGGTGTAGCCTGCCGCGCCCTTGCCCACGATCCGCTCCGCGGCGATGTCGTGGAGGTAGTTGACCTTGCGGAAACCCTCGCGCTCTCCCGGATCGGAGATGTGGACCTCCACGAATGGCCGGCCAACGCCCTTGAGCGCATCCCGAAGCGAAACGCTGGTGTGAGTCAATCCGCCGGCGTTGACGATCGCCCAGTCGAAGTCGCGGAGGTGGATGCGGTCGATGAGGGCTCCTTCGTGGTTGGACTGGAAGCAGTCGATCTCCAGGCCGAGCTCCGCGCCGCGCTGGCGGAGACGATCCTCGATCTCGGCCAGGGTCGTGTGGCCGTATATCTCGGGCTCCCTGGTACCGAGCAGGTTGAGGTTGGGGCCGTTGAGCACGAGCACGCGAGTCAAGGAACCCCTGCCTCCGATCTGGTTGGATCCGCCGCCCGATGAGAGCTTGATGGTGCCAGGCGTAGTGCCGCTGCCAACCCGGCCTCGACGGCCTCGGGCGGCACGTCCGATCGGACCGCCACCCCCGATTCTGTCGGCAGGACCCAGTTGAGTCGGCCTGTGGCGTGTTTCTTGTCGGTAGCCATGTGCTCGATAACGGCCTCGCGGGTAACGTCGGGCGGCTCGAGGCCGAGTCCGAGGCGATCGAGCAGGCGGTTGATGCGCTCGGCCCGCCGGGCCGTCGTGAGGTCCATCGCAGTCGCGATGGCGAAGGCTCCGCGCAGTCCGTAGGCCACGGCCTCGCCGTGCAGTATCGATTGATACCCGGCCGCGGCTTCGATGCCGTGGCCGATGGTGTGGCCGAGGTTGAGCGTCATGCGCACGTTGGCCTCGCGCGCATCCGCCGTCACGACCTCCACCTTGGCCCAGGCGCAACGCTCGACCATCTCGGCAACCGCTCCCGACTCGATCGGCTCCGCGTCGCCGCGCGCGAACGCCTCGCCCTCTTCCTCGACCAGCTCGAGGAGTCGCTCGTCGCCGAGGACGGCCATCTTGACGACCTCACCCAGAGCCGCCCGGCGCTGCCGGACGGGGAGAGTGGCGTTGAAGGACACGTCCGCTATGAAGGCGGCCGGCTGGTGGAACGCACCGACCAGGTTCTTGCCTTCGGGGATGTCCACGGCCGTCTTGCCGCCGAGAGCGGCATCTACCTGGCCCACCAGTGTCGTCGGAACGTGCACGACGGCCACGCCCCGCAGGTATGTGGCGGCGACGAAACCGGCCGCGTCCGTCAGGGCGCCGCCGCCGATGGCGACGAGCGTCTCCCTGCGGTCGACACGGAGCCGAGCGAGGGCGCGGCATGTCTCTTCGACGACACGCAGGCGCTTGGCGTTCTCGCCGCGCGGCAACATGATCCGTTCTACCGGCCAGCCGTCGGCGGCGAGTGCGGCGGCAATGCCCGAACCGGCTACCTCCCACGTTCGCGGTTCGGCCAGAAGGAGGGCCCGCCGGGCCTCGCCGCGGGTCAGCGCCGCGCTCACGGCCGCGGCGGCGATGCCGTATCCGACTTCCACGCGTCCGATCGCGGTGTCTGCCCGAAGCACGGTCACAGCAGGGGATGGGCCATCGCCGAGGCGCCCCTCGAGGGTGCGCAGGATGGCGTCCAGGTTTGCGGTGCCGCTGACCTGAAGTGCCGGGGCGTAGAAACGGCGCCGATCCGCGGCCAGCTGCTGCAGCGTCGCCAGGGCGTCGCGGCCGGCGACGAGCGGGCGCACGTTGGCGCTCTTGTTAAGTCGGCTGGCGAGAACCTCGGGCGCGCCGTCGAGCCACACCGGAAAACGGCCGCGGTACAGCAGCCAGCGGTTGCGCGGGTCGATGACGGCGCCGCCGCCCGTGGCGATGACTCGCCGCAGCTCCACGTCCGGGTCGGCCGGGCCGAGCGAGAGCACGGCGTCGCGCTCGTGACGGCGGAAGCCCGCCTCGCCTTCGTCGGCGAAGATCGCGGCAACGGACCTGCCCGCACGGCGCTCGACGAGTTCGTCCAGGTCGACGAACGTGGCGTGGTGGCGACTCGCGAGCCGCCGTCCAACGGCGCTCTTGCCGCTGCCGGGCAAGCCGACGAGGACCAGGTCCACGCTCTATTCGCTTTCGGCGGGGGCAGGGCCGCCGCGCCCGCCGCCGCGCCCGCCCACCCGCGGCGGGCTTGCCGGCGCAGCCCTGGGGCCGTCCAGCGGGGCCGAGACGGGGCCTCTTGCGATGCGCTCTCGGTATCGGGCTGCGTTGTCCAGGGTCTCGGGTAGCGAATCGCCGCCGAACTTCTCGAGAACGAAATCGGCCAGGGTCAGGCAGGCCATAGCCTCGGCGACGACGCCGGTAGCCGGCACGACGCAGATGTCGCTGCGCTCGTAGTGCGCTTTCTCCACCGGTTGCCCGGTCACGAGGTCGGCCGAGGGCAGGGGCCTTGGCAACGTGGAAATGGGTTTGACGGCGCCGCGCATGACGATCGGCTGGCCGTTTGAGATGCCGCCCTCCAGGCCGCCGGCGTTGTTGGTACCGCGGCCCCACTCGCCTGCCTCGTTACGTCCTTTGATAACGTCCATCACGGCCGAGCCCAGATGTCGAGTCTGCTCGAACCCGAGCCCGAACTCGACGCCCTTCACTATGGGGATGCTCATCACCGCGCCGGCGAGGGCCGCGTCGAGGCGCCTGTCCCAGTGGACGTGGCTGCCCAGCCCGATCGGAAGCCCGGTGGCCGTCACCTCGAAGACGCCGCCCACGGTATCGCCCGCGGTCCGAGCATCGTCGATGCGGGCGACCATCCGTTCCTCCGCCGCGGCATCCGGGCAGCGCAGCGGGCTTGCCTCCGACTCCGCGCGCGGACGAGTGGCGTTGGCAGGGTCATAAGCGACGCCGCCGACCTCGACCGTGAACGACCACACCTCGATGCCGAGCTGTTTCAGCAGGGCGCGCGCCACAGCTCCGGCAGCCACCCGGGCCGCGGTCTCGCGCGCCGAGGCTCGCTCCAGGACGTTGCGCACGTCGTCGAAGCCGTACTTCGTGGCTCCCGCCAGATCTGCGTGGCCGGCTCGCAGGTGGGTGATTGCCGACGCCTTCTTGTCGCCCGCTTCCGCCATCCGCGTCAGCTCCGCGGCGGCCTCATCGGTGAGTGGCTCGACCTGCATGACCCGCGTCCAGTTCACCCAGTCGCGGTTTCGGACAAGGAGCAGGATCGGCGAGCCGATGGTCAGCCCGTGACGGACGCCGGCCAGTATCTCGGCCCGGTCCTGCTCGATCGATGTGCTGCGCGCCCCACGGCCGTATCCACGCTGGCGGCGGGCGAGGTCCGCCGCGATCTCATCCGCGGTGAGCGGGAGCCCCGCGGGAATCCCCTCGATCGTGGCCGCCAGGGCAGGGCCGTGCGACTCTCCGGCGGTCAGGAAGCGGAGGCGGCCCATCTGCCGGCGGTCCTAGGCGGACGGACGGGCGACTGAGCCGCTCACGCCGGCGTCGCCGTCCTCGCCTGCGCCGCCGCCCGGGCCGGCCGCGGGCGAACCTGACTCAAGGTCAGGCGGCGTGCCGCTTTCCGACCCCATGTCGACGGGAAGCTGGCGCAGGCCCTGCTCTCGGGTTCGATCCAGCTCGGCCTGCATCACCTCGACCGGGGCAGGCCGACCCGTCCACATCTCGAAGGCGCGCGCTCCCTGCTGAAGCAGCATCAGCTCGCCGCCCAGGGTCGTGTCGCCCGCCGAGGCCGCGTCCTGCAGGAGCTGGGTCAGGGGCGGGTTGTAGATGAGGTCCACGACGAACAGGTCCGGTGGCAGCAGCTCGGCCGGGATCGGCGTCTCTCCCGGCGCCATTCCCAGGGCCGTGGCGTTCACGAGGACCTTGGTCTTGGACAGCTCCGCCTCGAGTACCGACTCGTGCCAGGGCATCGCCCGCAGATCCATATGAGAGGCACTGCGGTTGAAGTGGCGCACCAGCCCCTCGGCCCGGTGGAGGTGCCGGTTGAAGATGACGATGCGCTGGAATCCCTCGGTGATGAGGGCGGAGACGACCGCCCGGGCTGCGCCGCCGGCGCCGAGAACCACGGCCTGACGGGGCATCTTCTGCCTGCCGACCACCTTGTCCAGGGCAGCCTTGAAGCCTGCGACGTCGGTGTTGTGACCGACCAGCTTCTTGCCATCGCGCGCGACCACATTCACGGCGCCGGTTGCCTGAGCATCCTCCGTCAGGCGGTCCATCATCGGGACGACGTGCTCCTTGTGAGGGATGGTCACGTTCGCCCCGAGGAAATCGTCGCCCCGAAGCTCCGCGATCGCGGCCGCAAGGTCGATCTGCCGGCGGTCCCACAGCTCGTACCGGGCGTCGATCTCCAGGGCGTCGAAGGCAGCCTGCTGCATCGCGCCCGAGAAGGAATGGGCGACCGGGTGGCCGATCAGGACGACTCGGTTGGTCATGCTCGCAGCCTTTCCAGTTCGGTGAAGAAGCTCGGGTATGAGACGGCCGCGCTGTCGGCGCGGTCGATCGAGGTTGAGCCCGACGCGATGAGGCCGGCCACCGCGAATGTCATGGCCAGCCGGTGATCGTCGAGAGTCTGGGTCGCAGACCCGACGAGCTGAGTTGGTCCCTCTATCGTGATGTCGTCGCCGTCGACGGCGACTCGTGCCCCCAGGGCGCGCAGCCCGTTCGCGATGCCGGCAATCCGGTCGGATTCCTTGTTCCGAAGCTCCCCGGCGCCGCGGATCGCGGTCTTGCCACGAGCCTGCGTCGCGGCCAGACAGAGGATCGGGATCTCATCGATGGCTGAGGCGACCTCGTCCGGGCCCAGGTCGATTGCCTGAAGCTCGCTCGAGCGAACCTTCAGATCGGCCAGCGGCTCGCCGGCATTGCTCGGAACCCCGGCCGCGGCGGTCTCGCCCTCGGGCGTCTCCTCGATTCGAGCGCCCATGCGGATCAGGAAGTCGATCGCGGCGCGGCGCGTCGGATTGACGCCCACGGCGCGCAGGGTCAGCTCGGCGTCGGGGTGGATCGCCCCCGCGACCAGCCAGAACGCAGCGGCCGAGGGATCGGCCGGGACTCGCTCGTCCACCGGTCGAAGCCGCGCGCCACCATCCAGAGTCCAGGCCACTGGTCCGCCTCCAGAACTCGTCTCCGGCTCCCGCCGAACCTCGATGCCGCGAGCGCGGAGCATCCGCTCCGTGTGGTCTCGCGTGGCCACCGCTTCGCGCACCGTCGTGGACCCTTCCGCGCGCAGACCCGCCAGCAGAATCGCCGACTTGACCTGAGCGCTCGGTACGCGGGTCGTGAAGTCGATGGCACGGAGCCGAGGACGACCCATGACGACCAGCGGAGGGAGGGTGTCGGAACGACGCGCGTACAAAGCCGCGCCCATAGAGCGCAGCGGTTCGATGATACGGGCCACCGGACGGCTCCGCAATGAAACATCGCCATCGAGCACGGCAAAGAACGGCAACCCGGCGAGCACGCCGGAGCAGAGCCGGAGGCTGGTTCCCGAATTGCGGCAGTCGAGCACGCCCTCGGGTTCGTGGAGTCCGTCGGCGCCCGGAGAGGCGACACGGTAGTCGATATTGAGGCCGTCCTCGCGGATCCGCTCCACCGTCGCCCCGAGCGCGGCAATGATGCCGGCTGTGGCCTGCACGTCCCTGCCGTCGCCAGCGCCGGAGATCAGGCAGTCGCCCTCGGCCAGAGCGGCGAGTATCAGCGCCCGATGCGAGACGGACTTATCGCCGGGCAGCCTCGGTTCGCCGCGCAGACGCGCGGCAGGTAGAAGTGATCGGGACGGCTCCCCGGCGAGCGGCGTGGTCATCGGCGGATCAGTGCTTGCTGTCGCCGCCGACCTTGACCGGGCCGTCGGTCACGAACGGGTCCTTGATGAGGGTCTTGACCTCGTCGTGGATGTGCCGCAAGGCGCCGGCCATGCTGCGGAACTGATCGAAGGTGAGCGACTGCTCGCCGTCGGACATGGCCTCGTCTGGGTTGGGGTGGACCTCGACCATGATTCCGTCGGCGCCGACTGCCACGGCGGCCAGGGCCATCGGCCTCACCAGCCAGCGCTTTCCCGTGGCGTGGGACGGATCGACGATCACCGGCAGGTGGGTCAGATGGTGCAGCAGCGGCACGGCCGTCAGGTCGAGCGTGTTGCGGGTGTAGGTCTCGAAGGTCCGGATGCCGCGCTCGCACAGGACGACGTTGGGCTGGCCCGCCGCGATGATGTACTCCGCGGCCATCAGCCACTCTTCGATCGTGGCGCCGTAGCCACGCTTGAGCATGACCGGCTTGGCGGCTTTGCCGACCGCGGTCAGGAGCGAGTAGTTCTGCATGTTGCGGGTGCCGACCTGGAGGATGTCGGCGTACTCGGCGACCACCTCGACCTGGCTCGGCTCCATCACTTCGGTGATGATCGGCAGGCCCGAGGCCCTGCCGGCCTCGGCAAGGTACTCGAGTCCCTCGACCCCGAGGCCCTGGAAGCTGTACGGGCTGGTGCGTGGCTTGAAGGCGCCGCCGCGCAGGATCGTCGCTCCAGCCTTAGCTACGGCATCGGCAGTCTCCAGCATCATGTCGCGGTTCTCGACCGAGCATGGGCCGGCCATGATCGTCAGCGTGCCGTTGCCGATCCTCGTGCCGTTGAGTTCGATGACCGTGTCTTCGGGGTGCGACTCGCGCGAGGCCAGCTTGAACGGCCGGCTGATCGCCGTGACCGATTCGATGCCGGGCATAGAGGCTAGCTTGCTCATCAGATGCTCTCTCACCGGAGCTACGTCACCGAGGACCGCAATAACCACACGCTGTGAGCCGACATTGTCGTGCGGAGTCAGGCCGTGGGTTCGGATCTGCTCGCGGACGTTGTTGGCTTGTTGTTCGGTTGCGCCTACAGACATCACGACGATCATGTGGCGGTCCTCCAGGTGGAAGCGAACCGAAGGTGGGCTCGGCGCCGGCCCGGCCGAGGATGGGCAACAAAAAAGCAGAGGCGACGCCTCTGCTGGTACCCGGCACGACCCGCGATCCCGGGCCTAGGCTCCGGGAACGGTCATGCCGGGTTGCGGTAAAAGAAGAAGATGTGGTCCATGTCGGTGCTCGCGACAGTAGCGGGCCGCGGGGCGGGTGTCAACCCGGACCGGGATGGTCCTCAGGGGCGATTGCGGGTCGCGGTCGCCCCGGCGTAGCCAGAGAATCGGACGACCCCGAGGGACTTCTCGGGGCCGCGTCTCGTTCAGATGTTGGCGCGCCCGGCGGGACTCGAACCCACGACCTCCAGGTCCGCAACCTGGCGCTCTATCCACTGAGCTACGGGCGCGCGGCTGTGTCTCGGCGATGATGGACTGGCGGAGAGGGAGGGATTCGAACCCTCGAGGCAGGTTACCCCACCTGGCGGTTTAGCAAACCGCTGCACTAGACCGACTATGCGACCTCTCCTGGAGCCACAGCGGGCGGGATTCTAGCATGGCCGGCTCTCAGCGCAGCAAGGGTTGGCACCGAACTGGCCCGGCGAAGTTCAACGCGCAGCTCGTCCGCCGCCTCGGCTACTCGAGCCCCTCGAGCTTGAAACGGACGAACAAGCTCGGGACGAGCCCGCCGCGCACCCGCTCCCGGACGATGTCGCTCGACGCCAGGCCCGCCGCGTCGGCAATCCCGGCCATTTCCGTCGGCGTGACGGTGAGCAGGCCGAGGTCGTACACGAGGGCGACGCCTCCGGGCCGGAGCACGCGGGCGATCTCACCAAACACGTCCGCCGGCTCGGTCCAGTGGTGCATGCTCAGAGTCGAGACGACGAGGTCCACCGACGCGTCGTCGAAGGGCAGATCGGCCGCGTCCCCCACGATGAACCGCAGCCGCCCGTCCGTGGTGGCGTGTCGGCCGGCCCACAGCAGCATGCTCGGGGACAGGTCGACACCGACTATCCGCGCGTCGCGGAGGCGGCGCGAGATCTCCACGGCCAGGTCCCCCGGTCCGCAGCCCAGATCGACGATGGTGACCCCGCGGTTTCGGCCGCGGCCGGCCAGTTCACCCTCCACATCGTCGGCCACATGCCTGTACAGGCTTCCAAAGAGCGGGGCGAAGAAGTGCGTGTAGGCGCCGCTGCCGGGTTCGGTGAAAGTCTCGACACGAGCGTCGAGCCGGCGGGCCAGGGCCCGTATCGCCCGCCGCCCGGGCCGCATGAGCGCGGCCAGGATGCCGAGCAGAAGAAGGGCGGAGACCAGCCGGCGGAGGCTCCTTGGTGGCCGGCCACGGCCGCGCCCGACGTCTGCCGGGCCGGCTCCCGCGAAGGAGGCGCTCTTGCCGCGGCCGAACAACTTCATGACGATCCCCGATTGCGGTATCGACGTCCACATGGCTCATCGAGCCGTTGGTGCCTGCGTGGGCGCCGGTGATCGCTGCTCCGCAGGACGGGTAAGCTCGTTGACGGGCTGTGGGTTCATCCGGACGGGCGGTATTGTGGAGGAAGATCACCTGCGTGGTGAAGTACGTCGCCCGACGCCGTTCGAGTCGGCTTGCCGACCGAGCTCGGCGGCCGCCCGCCATTGCCGGGCCGGGAGAGTCCGAAGGGAGTGGAATGGAGCGTATCGGTTTCGTTGGTCTGGGCACCATGGGCGCATCGATGGCCGCGAATCTGCTCCGCGCCGGCGCGCCTCTGACGGTCTGGAACCGGACTTCGGGGAGGGCCGCAGCCACAGTCGAGATGGGCGCGACCGAAGCGGCCTCGCCGGCCGAAGTGGCGGCTCGGTCGGACATCACCGTGATCTGCGTCTCCGACACGCCCGATGTCGAAGCCGTGCTGTTCGGCCCCGATGGGATCGCCGCGGGCGCACTTCCCGGCAGCCTTGTCATCGACTGCTCGAGCATCTCGCCCGTCGCGACCCGTGACTTCGGTCGCAGTCTGGCCGAGCTCCGAGTGGGCTTGGTCGACGCCCCCGTCTCGGGTGGGTCGGAAGGGGCTCGACTCGGCACTCTCACGATGTTCGTCGGGGGAGCGGAGCCGGACGTCGCTCGTGCCATGCCGGTTCTGGAGGCGATGGGCAAGACGATCACCCACCTCGGCCCGCTCGGCAGCGGCCAGGCTGCCAAGGCCGTCAATCAGGTGATCATCGGCGGCACCTACCTGGGCGTCGCCGAGGGGATCGTGCTGGGCATCAAGGCCGGGCTGGATCCTCAACGGCTCGTCGAGGCTCTGTCCGGCGGCTCTGCCCAGAGCTGGGTCCTGACCAACCGGAGCGGCCGGATGATCGACGACGAATACCCGCCTGGATTCCGGGTGGCCCTCCACCGCAAGGACCTCGGTATCGCCCTGGGGTTGGCCGGCGAGTCCGGCGTGATGCTCCCGCTGGCGATGCTCGTCGCCGCCCTCGAGGATCGGCTTGTCAATGGCGGCCATGGCGATGAGGACATGTCGGTCCTGGCTCGAGCGGTTCGGGAGCTTGCCGTCCCCTCGCCGGCTGCGGATCCGGCTTCCGAACCGGCCGCGGATCGCGCTCCCAAACCCCCTTCGGACGCCGCGCCGGATGAGCCCCGATAGGCCATTCGCATCGGCGTGCAGCCTCTCGTGGCCTGTATGATCCGGACATGAACTACGAACTGTTCATGGGCGAGGCACTGGCCGAGGCTCAGGTGGCTCTCGATCAGGGCAAGGCGCCCATCGGCGCCGTGGCCGTGGTCAATGACGCGATGGTCGCGCGGGCCCACGATCGGGTCCAGGAATCCAACGACCCCACCGCTCATGCCGTCGTCGTGGCGCTTCGCGAAGCCAGCCGCAAGATGGGTCGCGAGCGCATGGCCGACGCCACGATCTTCGTCACCCGCGAGCCGTGTCCGATGTGCGTCGGGGCGCTTCTGGCAAGCGATGTCGAGGCTCTGGTCTACGCCGTCTCCAACCCGATCGACGGCGCCGCCGGTAGCGTCATGCAGCTGGCTCAGGACGGCAGGCTGGCCCGCAAGCTCAAGGTCGTCAGCGGCATCCGCTGCGAGGAAGCCGAGGAGCTGTTCGCCCAGGCCGGCCCGGTCGAACAGCTTCGGTCCACCGAGCGGCTCAAGCCTGTCCCCGGCTGAGGGTCTCGGAGGCGGCTCGATTACCAGCAGGCTCCGAAGTGCGCGGCTACGGCATTCACTACTGCTGCTGAGACGCCGCGGCCGCGCCGGAGAGGCCGGCCGTCCGACAGCCCAGGCCGTAGCAAGAGGACTCGGGTCGATCGCTCTCGCCGCTCTGGTATCCTCTCGCGCGGAGAGGTGTCCGAGTGGTTGAAGGTGCCGCTCTCGAAAAGCGGTGTGCGCGAGCACCGTGGGTTCGAATCCCACCCTCTCCGCCACTCTTGAGCTCGGGCCCGCGGGAGCGGGCGCGTCGCCGGCCTGGCCGCCAGGCGACGTTCCGCCGGTCGCCGGATCGGTGGACTCGGGCCCGTCGAGGGCCGTCGCCGCGGAGAGGTCGCCTAGTGGCCTAGGGCGCCGCACTGGAAATGCGGTATGGCGCAAGCCATCGAGGGTTCAAATCCCTCCCTCTCCGCCACCCCTATCGTCTTGCGACGGCCGCGACGCTGTTCCCCCGCGGTGTCCTGACTGACGCCCCGATGCCCGCGACCGACGCGCCTAAAGAGCCGCCCGTGAGCGAGGTCTCGATCGGGCTCTGCTCTAGAGCGAGTCGGACCAGGCAGTCAGGGCAATTACCAGCTTGGCCGAAGCCTGCTTGAAGGTCGAACCCATCTCCATCGCCGCCAGCGCCTCGGTCCGTTTGCGGGCCAGAGAAAGGGCCACGACCTCGCCGGCGGCGTGGTGGAACGTGGCGTGGAGGTCCTTGACGGTCGCGTAGTGAGGGCTTGCCTTTGCCGCGGGATCGATGCCGCTGTAAAGGAACTGGCCGAAGGGGCACTGGTCGTCGGCCCCCGCGACCGCTGCGGTCATGTCGTTGGTGCCTGCCTCCACCATCTGGCCCACGCGAACCTTGAAAACTCCGTGGGCCGTGATTGCCTTCTGGATCTGCTCTTGCAGGGTTGCACCAGTGATCGCACTCATCTCCAGCACACCTATTGAGGATCAGCCGGTATGCGAAGGGAACCACGGACGCCGGCACGCGTCCAGCCCCCAATCGGGTATCGGTTGACCTACCTATGGAGCGAGCACGACACGACCGCCGGCTCGAACCCACACCACGATCCCACCAGGTCACGACCCGCCCAAGGCGGGAGCGGGCGGCCGCACGAACCTGCGGTCGACGGTTGGACCGCACCCGGCCTGCTATGATTCCCGGGCCGTGCTAGGCGGGGAACTAGCGGTGCCCTGTACCTGCAATCCGCTCCAGCAGGGCTGAATTCCCTCTCGAGGTCCCCGCTCTCGAATGCCGCCGCTCCTGGTGACGTTGAGGGCCGGGTCCCGCGCAGCGGCGGCTCGCGAACCGTGTCAGATCCGGAAGGAAGCAGCACTAAGCGATGATCGTCGGGTGCCGCGGTTAGGCCTGGTCTGAGCTGCCTCCAGTGGTGGGCGCGGAAGCGAAGGATCGACAGAGGGTGCACGGCACTCAACCATGCGGTCGGCCGGACTTGCTCGGCCGCTTCGTTCTCGGTTTTCGTCCTCGTCGGCAGGAGCGTCGTGAGCCCGACTCCACAGCATCAGGCCATCTATCGACGCTGGCGCGCCCAGACATTCGACCAGATCGTCGGTCAGGGGGCCGTGGTCGAAACGCTGCGCAACGCCGCCAGGACCAATCGCGTGTCCCACGGCGTCCTCTTCGTCGGGCCCCGCGGGACCGGTAAGACCTCGCTGGCACGCATCCTCGCGAAGGCTATCAACTGCACTCAGTTGCGTGACGGAGAACCGTGCGACGCCTGTCCTTCCTGCGTCGCCATTCGGGAGGGACGAACCCTCGACGTACTGGAGATCGACGCGGCCTCTCACCGAGGCATAGACGCCATCCGTGAGATTCGGGAGCGCATCCAGTATCCGCCCGGCGAACTCTCCCACAAGGTCTACATCCTCGACGAGGCCCACCAGATCACCAGAGATGCCTGGGGTGCCCTTCTCAAGACGCTCGAGGAACCTCCGGACTTCGTCAACTTCATGTTCGCCTCGACGGAACCATCGGGGTTCCCGGCGGCCATCCTGTCGCGGTTGCAGCGGTTCGATCTCCGCCGCCTGACCGTTCCCGAGATCGCCGGCAAGATGAGGATGATTCTCGAGGCCGACGGCCGAACGGCCGAGCCGGCGGCGATCGATCTGATCGCCCGACTTGCGGCGGGCGGGATGCGCGATGCCGAGTCGATGCTCGACCAGCTGCTCGCGACCGACTCCGGGACCCTGACGGCCGAACGGGTGCGCGAGGTTCTCGGCCTGGTCGAGGAGGAGACTGTCGAGGCGTTCCTGGCGGCGCTCGTGTCGGGCGAACCCGTGGCCGGCATCGAGCTTCTGGACGGGCTGGAGGAGCACGGGCGCGACCTGCGAGCCTTCACGGAACAGGCCATCGAGCGGTTGCGCATGGCACTCGTGGCATCGCTGGGCAGGGGGAATCCCCCTGGTCTCGCCGCGGCAGGACCCGCGGTTCTGGCCGCTGCAGCCCGCCGACTCTCTTCGCTGGATCCCGCGCATCCAGGGCCGGGCGGTCTGCGGCTGCAGCTGGAGCTCGCGCTCCTGGCGCCGGCAAACCACGAAGTCCCGGCCTTGCCGGCTTTCCCGGCCGCTACCGTTCCTGGCCCCGCCGGCGCCCCTGGCCCGTCGGCCGCCCAACGACCGGCGCTCACGCCGGCCCCGGCCGCGACGCCAGCAGCCGCGAAGACGACGATGAGCGCGCATCCTGCCGAAGACCCTGCGGCCCCGGAGTTGGCACCGCCGGTTCGCATGGACCGCCCCGCCGTGGGCTCCGCTCCTTCGTCGCCGCCTCAGTCGACCCCAACGCCGTCGCCGACGTCACCGCCGGCTCGGGCGTCACGGTCGTCGCCTTCGACAACCACGACCTCCGGATCCACCCCAGCGCCGTCGACCCCTTCAGCGCCCGCGACACCTCCGGGGCGTCCCCCAACCCAGACTCGCACGGGGCCCACCCTCCAGATGCTGGTGGAGCGCTGGGCGGAGATCGTGGAAGTCATCAGCCGGAGCCCGGCGGTCAAGCCGCTGATCGTGGCCTGCCGCCCCGTCGCCGTCGACGGCGCCGTGGTCACGCTCGGGTTTCCCGAGGCCCAGTCATTCTTCAAGGATGT
>Ga0182011_10002129_pt1 | contig 16924 bp, 15 predicted proteins | sample 711E1DmetaG_FD_120481 | JGI IMG/M metagenome (GOLD analysis project Ga0182011, IMG submission 120481) | Permafrost microbial communities from Stordalen Mire, Sweden - 711E1D metaG | ecosystem: Environmental > Terrestrial > Soil > Wetlands > Permafrost | place: Sweden: Stordalen | collected... | reverse complement strand
TTCGGCTACGTCATCCCACGAAAGGCCAAGCAGCTCGCCGAGACGACAGCCCGTACCGAGGGCAACGGCGTAGAACGGCCCCCAAGGATCTTCAGCCGTAGCGGAGAGGAGGCGACCGGCCTCCGAGGGCGAGAGCGCCCGCATCTCCCGGCCTGCGACTCGTGGCGGCCGCGCCAACGCCGCAGCATTGCGGTTCAGGATGCCCTCGCGGATTGCGTCGTTCAGCGCCCGCCTCAGCGTTGAGCGGGCGTGCCGGACGGTTTGGGGCGAGAGGCCCCGCTCGAGCAACTGTCCAAGCCTCTGCTCGACGTCGAGCGGCCGCAGGCGCGTCAGCGGCGTCCTGGCCAGCGCGGCCCAATATTGAGCGACGTGGCGGGCGTACTCCGTGTGGGTCGCGGGCCGAAGGCGCGGCTTGCAAGCGACAATCCAGCGGGCGAGGTATTCGCCGAGCGTCTCGCCGGTCACCGCGCCGGCAGCGCTTTCCTTGCGCTTCGCGTCGAGCTTCCGCACAACGTCAGCTCGCGTTCGGCCGCTGACATAGACGCGCTTCTGGCCACCGTCGGGGAGGTCAAGGAGAACCGATCCGCGAAGCCGGCCATCCGCGGTTTCGTAGATGGCCCCCTCGCCGGCTGACCTCCTGGGGCGCTTGGTGTCCTGGTCCACGTTGCGTTGCTCCGATTCCGGAGCGCTAGTGAAAACCTCCAGTTGGCTCCTGGGGTCTTCGCGCTTGCTCGGCAGTGTACAACGCGAAGCTGCCACGAAGCTGCCAATGTTCTGTCGTGGACCTGGCGAGATGCGCCAGGTGAGCCGTTTCACTAGGGAAATCTTGGCGGAGAGGGTGAGATTCGAACTCACGGGACTCTCGTCCAGCGGTTTTCAAGACCGCCGCAATAGACCGCTCTGCCACCTCTCCGCGTGAGGGGGCCACGCTCAGTTTACCCGTCACGCGACGGGGAGCGTCCTCACATCCGGCGAGGGTATAGTGGCCTCGAAGGAGCCGAGATGCCGCCAGACGACATGGAAGTCATTCGCGAGTCCGTGACGCTCGATCACCTCGTCCAACTCGCTGAGTCTGGATTCGGCAACATCGTGAAGGCCGTCGTCGACATTGGGCAGGGCATCATGGCCATCGGCGGCGAGATGCACGCCGACGAGGAAGCCGCCCTGCTGGGACTAGGATCGAGCCAGACCGAGTTGTGGGGCATCAATCTCTACCCGTCGCAATACGGCCAGAGCGGCTGGATCGAGTTCGACTCGATGATCAACATTCGCCCAAGGCAAGGCAATCGCTCCCGCGGTGTCGTTGACCCGGCTGCGCAGGAGAAGATCGTGGCCATCCTTGGCCGCCTGGTCAGGAGCTGAACGTGGCCGAGCAAGTTCTCCACGCCAACCTCGCTGCCGGCCGCTGGCACACCCTGACGCTCGCTGAGCAACTCGGGAACATCGGCAGCGACGTTGGTCGGGCCATCCGGGCCAAGGAACAGCACGACGACGTGCGCCTGCAAGGGGCACTGGATCGGGCCCTGGAACTCCTCGACCTGACGCTGACGGACGACCGATGGCGTGGGCCGCGACGAAGGGAGCTATCCCGGGCGCGTGAGGTCGTCTGCGACTTCCTCGTCGGTGACAACGACTACGCCTCCACCGGCGAGTCGCTCGATGCCTACTTCTTTGCCTTTGCAGTGGCGGCTCGTCGCGACCGGTAATCGCGGCCACGGCTAGCATGCCTGCCTAGCCGTCCGCCGTCATCCTTTCGGGGCCGCCCAACGCATCGCGTTTTCCAGTCATCGTCCACTCGCTCAGAAGTGGGTTCAAGAGTCGGGCCAACAGACGTTCCTGGCGCTCGCAACACTCACTTCTGGCCGTGAGTCGGCCGGTCCAGAGACGCGACCGCGCTATAGAGCACGCATCGTCCGCCGCCGCTCCGTTTCGCGTCGTACATCGCGGAGTCGGCGGCGGCGACCACGGCATCGGCGGTGTGCAGACCGTCCGGACCCACGGCGACGCCGATGCTGGCCGTCACAACCCGCCGCTCAACCCCCACCTTGTACGGCACCCGGAGCGCCTGGTCGAGGCGCTCGGCAACGACCAGTGCCGCCTCCGTGGACGCCACTTCGTCGACGAGAACGAGGAACTCATCGCCACCCACCCGTGCGGCGATGTCGCCGGCCCGAAGTGAAGAACGAAGGCGCAACGCTAGATCGACGAGAAGCTGATCACCGGCAGCGTGGCCCACGGTGTCGTTGATGGTCTTGAAGTCGTCGACATCGAGGAACAGGACGGCGAACCCGGTCTTCCGCCGGCGCGCGAGCTTCACACGGAGGGACAGGTGCTCCCAGAAGAGAACGCGGTTTGGCAGACCGGTCAGCTGATCGTGGAGTGCACGTCGGCCGGACTCCTTCATTGCGATCGAGAGCTCCTCCGTCCTGTCGGCAACCCGCCGCTCGATCTCACTGAATGAAGCGTCGAGTTCCTCGCCCAGGAAGTTCACGCCGGCTGCGACTGCGTCGACGATGTCTCCGTCGGGGCCGATCGGGGCACGAGCGCTGAACCGAAGCGCCGCGAACTCCTGGATGGTGCCGACGATCTCCTCCAAACGCTTCTCGAAGTCCGGGGCCGGCGCTTCCGCTCGGGCAGTCGGCGGCGTATGTGGAGCGTCTGGAACGCTCGAGGGCGTCTTGTCCGCGGGCGCGGGCATCATCACGAAACGACGATCGCCTGGAGCCAGGCGAGCGCGGAGGCTTCGTTGTCGAACAGCCGCGCCGGATACAGCGGCTTGTTCACGCGGAGGTAGAAGTTGCCCAGGACCCTGCTGAGCGGGGTGCTTGCGATCAGGGCGAGGGCCGACACGAGGTCATCCCGGCGGGCGAACTCCAGGCGCGCCGGCCGAGTCTGCTGGCCGCTGTTGTGCACGTCCGCCAACAGGGAGCTTCGTCGTCCACCCGTCAGCTCATTCATCGCCGAGATGGCCGCAATCGCGTCCTCGAGATCGCTCGTGTCCTTGGTGACCCATACCATCTGCACGATGCCGTCCGGGCGCAGCCACATTCGGAACTTGGGGTGGGTGATGATGCGGGCCTCTTCGTCCATCTGTCCTCCGTCGCCCGGGCGCCGTGGCCCAATTCGCAGCTAGCCCACGAAGCCCTCGAGCCACGTGAGCGCGGAGGCTTCGTTGTCGAACAGGCGCACCGGGAATGGCGGTCTCATCACGGTGAGGAACAGGTTCCCTACCACGCGACTGAGTGGCGTGCTCACGACCAGGGCGACGGCCGACAACAGATCGCTCCGGCGTGTCCACTCCGCGCGCGTCTTCCGGTCTTGCGGGCCGGTATCGAGCATGTTGACCAGCAAGGGGCATCGTCGCCCGCCGGTCAACCGAGCCATCGCCTCGACGCACGCGGTTGCGTCCTCGAGGGAAGCCGTGATCCGCGGAACCCAGACAACCACAACGATGCCGTCTGGCCGCCACCACATACGGAACTTGGGATGGGTGATGACGCCGGTGCCCTGCTCTACCGGGTCCTCGATGGTCGAAATCACGGTCCCGCCTTTCACGATGCGGGGATCGCTCAGCGACTTCTATCGTAGCACCGCCCCCGCGCGTCGGAGACAACCGGTTCAGGTCTTCGCTAACCGACGAAATCCGTGAGCCACGCGAGCGCGGACTCTTCGTTGTCGAACAGTCTTACCGGGAATTGCGGCTTGTTGACCATGAGGAGCAGGTTCCCCAGCATCCGGCTGAGTGGCGTACCGACGATGAGGGCGACGGCCGATTGCAGATCGCTGCGGCTCGTCCACTCGGCGCGCGTGTGCCGGTCCTGCGGGCCGGTATCACGCATGTCAACCAACAGGGGGCTTCGTCGCCCGCAGGTGAGTTTGACCATCGCATCGAGCGTCGCGCCGGCGTCCTCGAGGTGCACCGTGGTTCGCGGGGCCCAGACCACCTGCACGATGCCGTCAGGTCGCAGCCACATACGGAACTTCGGGTGGGTGATGACGCCGGTGCCCTGCTCTGCCGGGTCCTCGATGGTCGAAATCACGGTCCCGCCTTTCGCGATGCGGGGATCGCTAAGCGAGTTTCATCGTAGCACCGCGCCAGCGCGTCAGGGACTGCGCGTTTTCGGTGTTTCACGCAGCCGGAGCCGAGCGCGGGGCCGGGTCAAGGGCCGGCTCTCGAGTCCGCCGCGATAGACCGCTCTGCCCCCTCTCCGCGGTGGCCGCCGTCAGTTCTCGAACAGTCCCGCGGCGAAGAGAAGAGGGCGACGCTGGACGCCCGCACCGGGCGCCTTCGCCGGCAGATGGACTCGTTCGTCCCGAACTGTGCGGCGGGTGCGACGCGCAGGCACACCACGTGGGACACTCGCCGTTCCACCTGGGAGAATGTGTAGCGACTCACTACACTTTCGCCCATGACACGCTTGGGGCCATGCCTGTCACCGATCCGAACGGTCGGGACGACCTGCTCGATCTGGCCCGAAAGCTCGATGGCCGCCGATTGTGGCTCGCCAGCGTTTGTGTCAACGAACGCTCTGCGGAAGTCGCAGAGGCACAAGTACAGGGAAGAACGATGCCTAGCTACAAGCGAACCTCTCATCTGCTCCACCCCAGGATAGTCTTGCTCGCCGCAACAATGGCGATCGCCGCCGCCATGATCGGCACCGCAGCTGTGGCGGCCGCCGCGTCGGCGCCGAATGTTTCGTCCGCGCTCCAGCCGGGCCAGACCGACTCCTTGGTCGCGCCCGCCCTCGGTGGCGGCATGGTCTACGGAGCGGCCCTCTGGGCACCGGCCCATGGGCCGTCTGAGGCACTCCAGCCGGGTCAGACCTACGCCAGTGTCGCGCCCGTCAGTCTCGGCAATGCGGTCGGTGGGCCGACCTCCGCGCTCCAGCCGGGTCAGACCGACTCCCTGGTCGCGGGCGCCGTCAGCCAGCCGGTCCTCGGATCGGTGATGTGGACACCTGCCCCCGGGCCTTCCGTGGCGCCTCAGCCGGGCCAGACGGGCTGGTAACCGAACCGTAGCGGAAACACAAGAAGGCCCCGGATCCCCGGGGCCTTCTTCTTTGCCAGAATCGATGACCGGCTCATCCGTCAGCACCCGGCAGGCGTCCGACCTAGAGCCGCCCCGCTTCGATGATTCGCTGGAGGAACTGCTGCGTCCGGGCCTCGCGGGGATGTCTCAACATCTCGGCCGGCGCACCCTGCTCCAGGATGACTCCCCCATCCAGGAAGCAGACTCGGTTCGCGATGTCGCGCGCAAACCCCATCTCGTGAGTGGCGATGACCATCGTCATCCCGCCCCGGGCCAGCTCGCGGATCACGTTGAGCACCTCGGCCACAAGCTCCGGATCCAGGGCGCTGGTGATCTCGTCGAGGAGCAGCAGATCGGGCTGCATGGCCAGGGCTCGAACGATCGCGACGCGCTGCTGCTGTCCACCCGAGAGCCGGTCCGGGAACTCGTTCCGCTTGTCGGCCAGACCGAAACGCTCGAGCAGCTCGGTCGCCTCGGCCTCGGCCTGAGGCTTCGACTTGCCGGCGGCCTTCCGCGGCGCCAGGGTGACATTCTGCAGGACCGACATGTGCGGGAAGAGATTGAACGACTGGAACACGATCCCGATGCGGCGGCGGATCCGGTTGACGTTCATGCCGGGCGCCGTGATCTCCACCCCTTCGACGGTGATGTGTCCGCCGTCGATCGGCTCGAGAAGGTTGACGCAGCGCAGCAGCGTGGACTTGCCGCAGCCGGACGGGCCGATGAGGCACACGACCTCGTGCTCGGCGACGGTCAGGTCGATTCCCCGCAGGACCCGCAGATCTCCGAACGACTTCCACAACCCACAGATCTCAAGGGCCGGCCGCCCCGTGCCTGAGGTCGACCCCGCCACCGGGTCGCCCACCGCCGGGACGCCCACCGCCGGGCCAGCCGTAGCCGCCCTCATGCCGCCATCGACGTTGCCGCTCATCGGGCGTTCGCCTGGAAGCGCCGTCGGTCCCGGCCCACGAGCCAGTCGGTGAAGCGCGCCAGCGGGATCGTGATCACCAGGAAGATGACGGCAAGCGCCACTTCGGGTGTGTAGTTGAACTTGGCTCCCGAGATGATCGAAGACTCGCGGAAGGCCTCCACGACGCCGATGTACGAAACCAGGATCGTGTCCTTCTGCAGGCCGATGAAGTCGTTGAGCAGCGGCGGGATCACACGGCGGACGGCCTGCGGCAGGATCACGTATCGGAGCGCCTGGAGCCGGCTCAGCCCGAGCGACCGCGCGGCCGCCTCCTGGCTCGGGTGGATCGATTCGATGCCCGCCCGATAGACCTCGGAGACGTACGCCGAGTAGACAAGCGTCAGGGCAATGACGGCGTAGATGAACGTGTCCGTCGGCACGCCGGCGATCCCGAGGCCGGGGATGCCGAACCCGAGCAGCGTCACGAGGAGCAACCCGGGGATGGCGCGGAAGACGTCGGCATAGATCGTCGCCAGCAGTCGCAGAGGAAAGAAGATGGGCCCCGGCAGGCTGCGCAGCACCGCCAGGAAGAGCGCCAGGACCAGGATCAGGACCTCGGCGATCAGGAAGATCTGAACGTTGACCCAGAAGGCGTCGATGATCTTGGGCAGCGAGTAGCCGAACCAGTGGGCGTTGAAGAACGCGTCCCTGACATCGGGCCAGTTGGGGGCGTTGACGACGACGTAGGCCAGCAGGCCGAAGAACACGACGCTGCTGACGAGAGCGATCGAAGACGACTTGACGGCCGACCCATCCAGCCGCTTCCGGGCAGGCGGCGGCCCGCTCGACTGACGGGGAATCAATGCCCCCGAGTCGAGCGGGCCGCCGAAGAAGCCGCTCATGCGGTCGGAAGGTGCGCGGTGCCTACTGGCTGTATACGGGAGCGCTGGCCTTCTCGGACAACCATTCCGTGGTGATCTGGTCCAGCGACCCGTCGGCCTTCATCGAGGCGATCGCGCCGTTGACGCATTCGGTCAACGAGCTGCCCCTGGCCAGAACGATGCTGTAGTGCTCGGCGTCGGCGCCGCCCGCGGCGGGGAACTGGCCGGCGATGACACTGTTCGCGAGCTGACCGGAGGTGATGTAGAAAGCGGTCGGGAGGTCGACGACCAGACCGTCGATCTGCTTGGCCTTGAGGGCGGAGATCGCGTCGTCGTTGGTGTTGTAGACCGAGGCAGCGGTAATCGGCGCGATCACGTTGTTGATCGTGTCGTAGGCCGTCGTGTTCTGCGCCGCGCCAAACCTGAACTTCTTCAGATCGGCGATTGTCTTGGCGCCCGTGATCGCGTTCGCCTTGAGCGAGACGACGGCCTGGTTGACGAAGTAGTAGCCATCCGACATGTCGACGACCTTGGCGCGGTCGGCGGTGTATGAGACCTGGGCGAGGTAGAGGTCGAAGGGCTTTGTGCCGGGCTTGAACGAGTTATCGAACGGGACGACCGTCCAGGTCACGGCCGACTTGGCATAGCCGAGCTTGGCGGCGACGGCGTAGGCGACGGCGCTCTCGAAGCCCTGGCCGTTGGTCGGGTCGCCGAGCGCCCACGGCGCTGGAGCGTCGCCGCTGGCGGGCGGCTCGAAGAACGGCGGATAGGCCGGGTTGTCCGTACCGATGGTCAGCTTGCCGGCCGTCTTCGTCGCCAGGGTCGACATGTCGCACGGGTTGACCGTCGGGGACGGAGTGACCGAGACCGTGGCCACCGGAGTGGGCGTCTGGGTCGGGGTCGTGGCGGCGGTCGGGGTTGGAGCGGTAGTCGGGGTGGGTGTTGGGGCCGGCGTCGCCGTCGGCGTCGCGCTGGCGCTGGAGCACGCAACCACCATGACCGCTACCAGGGGGATAAGCAGGATTCTCTTCGTTCGACGCGTCATCTGGCATCCTCGATTTGAGACGGCGATATGGATGGACCGGCTGGGCTACTGAGCCGCGAGATTCCCGAGCTCGTTGCTCATCATCCTTGCTTTCGCGGTCGACGAGGTGACGGAGGTGACAACCGGAATCAATCCCTGGAGGAAGCCGATGCCGGACCCTATCCTGACCTCGTCGTCCGGTGCGCCGCCATGGTACGCGACGATGAGCCCTGATGGTGCGCCGTCGCCGAGTTCAGTCCGGCGATGCCTCGCTAGCCTCGATGGGCAGGGACGCCGGAGGCCGTCCCGGACCCGCGGCCGACTCGTCGTGGACGTACAGGCCGCCCCGGATCCATGACGCCCAGGCCGCAACGAGAGCCATCAGGGCCGCCGCGATGAACACGATGGCAAGCCCCTGCCCAAACGGTGCCGAGATCAGCCCGGGGAAGAATTCCTTGCTGGTCAGGATCGCGGCCTGGGACGCGGGCAGGGCCTGGAGGACCTGGGCCGGCAGCAGCGCGGCCATCGGGTTGAACCCGAGCAGGGCGGCGAACAGGCTGGCCACGGGCGGAAGGTGCGAGATCTGCGCCGCGGTCGCAGCCGGGACGGCGTGGGCGGTGAGCCCGCTTTCCAGCGTGCCCGGTAGCGAGTGCGAAAGACCGGCGATCATCAACGAGAAGAACACGCCGATCGACACGACCGTGGCCGAGTTCTGGAAGGTGGCCCGCATTCCGGCCGCCGCGCCGCGCTGGCGGGCAGGCACGCTGTTCATGATGGCGGCCATGTTGGGCGAGAAGAACAGGCCGCCCCCGATGCCGCTGATCAGCAGCAGGCCCCCGAAGGCCCAGTACGGGAAGTTCACCGGCAGCAGGATGAGCCCGAAGAACGAGCCGGCGGCGATGATCATCCCCCCGGTGGCAAACGGTCTCGCGCCGAACCGGTCCGACAGGATGCCGGAAACCGGCCCGAAGATCAGCGAGCCCAGCGTCAGCGGGAGCATATAGATGCCCGCCCAGAGCGGCGTGTCGGCGTAGTCGTATCCGTGCAACGGCAGCCAGATCCCCTGGAGCCAGATTACGAGCACGAACGAGAGCCCGCCCCGGCCCAGCGCGGAGAGGAACCCGGCCAGATTGCCCGCGGCGAAGGCCCGGATTCGGAATAGGCCGAGATCGAAGAGCGGCTCCGCGACCCGGCGCTCGACCCACACGAACAGCGCCAGCAGCGCCAGACCGCCGCCGATCATCGTCAGCACGAACGGGTTCGACCAGCCCATCGTCTGACCGCCGTAGGGCTGGATGCCGTAGGTGATCCCAATGAGGAGCGCGGTCAGCCCGACACCGAAAGTTATGTTGCCGGGCCAGTCGATCTTCGCCTGCGTGACCGTACCCAGTTCCTCGAGGCGCATATATGCCCAGACCGTGCCGAGCAGGCCCACCGGGACGCTGACGAAGAAGACCAGTCGCCAGTTGATCGCCGCGAGTATCCCCCCGACCACGAGCCCCACGAACTGGCCTGCCAGGAAGGCGATGCCGTTGACGCCGAATGCCAGGCCACGTTGATGAGGCGGGAAGGCGTCGGTCAGGATGGCCTGCGAGTTCGCGAACAGGAACGCGCCGCCGACCCCCTGCACGAGGCGCATGCCGATGATCCAGATCGCCCCCGCCGCTCCGGTGAAGGGCGTCACCGCCAGAAGCAGCGACCCAACCGTGAAGATGACGAAACCCGCGTTGTACATGCGGACTCGCCCGAACATGTCGCCGAGGCGCCCGAACGCCACCACGAGCACCGCCGTCACGAGCAGGTAACCCATCATGATCCAGAGGAGGTAGCTGGTGCTGCCGGGATCGAGCGGGTTCAGCTTGATGCCGTTGAAGATCGCGGGCAGCGAGATGATGACGATCGAGCCGTCGATCGCCGACATCAGGACGCCAAGCGTCGTGTTCGAGAGCGCGACCCACTTGTAGTTCGGGTCGTGCTTGCGCGATCTGCGCTGGGCGCCCGGCCCACCAGCCTCACCGGCCGCCCCCGCCGTACCGGCCGCCGAGCCGTCCGCCGAAGCTGGCCGCGTGTCCTTCTCCGATTGGTTCTCGCTCATTCACCTGTCCTGGGTGACATGCCGGATTGAATTCGCGCAGCGTATATCCAATCCCGGAAGAGGATCGCCGGCGTGCCCGCCGCCCTCGACGATCCCGGCCCGTGGTCCTCGGCGTCCGCATGCGCCCGCTGCCCAGCTTCCCGTCGCGGGCACCAATCGACTTCAGGCCTGCGACCGGCAAATCGTGCCGGGAGCACGGCGGACCGACACCTATCAAAGGCGTAAGGCTGTGCCAATCGGCTCGGCCGGAGCGACGCTGACGGGGCACCAGATGGTTCTCCCCGGTAGATACCGCAAGCGAGTTGGAGACGGCTGGATGAGCGACCGGCGCGCCGGCCTCGGCAGGGACTCGGGCACACGCCTTCGAGGCGCGCTGCGCCTGGCCGTCCCCCGAGGTCGCTCCAACCTGTGGCTCACGGTAGTTCTGCTGGGCGCGGCGGTAATCGCCATCTATTTCGCGCCCCTCTTCGACTCGAATAGCCGGGCGGTCGCCTACATCGCCATCGAGGCGCTGACCGTCTCCGTCGTCTTTGCCACCCTCCGACTCAGCCGACCGGCGAGGCCACTGGCCTGGGCGCTGTTCGGCGCCGGCATGCTTTCCGTGATGCTTGGGGACGTCGTCTGGCTCTGGCTGGTCCAGGTGGAGAACGTTACGCCGACGACCTCACTGGCCGACGTCTTCTACTTCGCGGAGTACCCGATGCTGATCACCGGCTTGCTGCTCCTCGTTCGCGCCCGCGTGGATCGGGCGACGATTCTCGACACGCTCATCGTGACGACCGCCGCGTTCATGGTCGTAATGGAGGTCGTGGTCCAGCCCTCTCTCGATGGCTACACCGGATCCATGCTGGACCTGGTGGTGATGCTCGCCTACCCGATCGCGGACGTTGCCCTGCTGGCCGTGGCCCTGCGGTCTCTGCTTGTCGACGACCTCCATTCGCCCGTGCTCCGGCTGCTTCTGGCGGGGGTCGTGGCGGTGGTCTTCGCCGACGTAGCGAACCTTCGGCTCACCCTCGTGGGCGTCTCACTCGATCCGTCCCCTCTCGACGCCCTGTGGCTGCTTTCCATGGTCATGTGGGCGGCAGCCGTGACCCATCCGGCCGCCCTCGCCGAACTGACGGACACCGGGGCCGACTGGATGCGGCAACGCACGGCCCGTCGCCTGCTCCTGACCGGGGCATTGCTCCTCCCGCCGGCAAGCCTCGCGTTTGAAGCCTCCTCCGGTGCGACTTCCAGCACGCCGGTCTCGCTGGTTGCCTGGGGCGTCATCGCCGCCCTGGTGATGCTACGAACGGACGTGGCCATATCGGTTGCCCGCCAGTCGGAAGAGGCGCTGCGCGGCGCAACCGACCGCCTGACCCTGGCCGCCCGGGCGGGCGGCGTCGGTATCTGGGACTACAACCCGGGCAAGAACGAACTGACCTGGGACTACCAGATGTTCCGCCTGTACGGAATCGACCGTGACGAGTTCGGTGGCGACTACGAGGCGTGGCAGGCGAGGCTGCATCCGGAAGACCGGCCGCGGGCCGACGACGAGATGCGGCTGGCGCTGGCGGGGCAGAGGGATTTCGACACAGAGTTCCGCGCGGTCTGGCCCGACGGCACGATCCGCAGCATCCGCGCCCTGGCCCAGGTACAGCGCGACTTGTTGGGCCAACCCCTGCACGTGATCGGCACCAGCTGGGACATCACGGCCCAGAAACAATCCGAGGAGGCCCTGCGTGAAAGCGAGGAGAAGCACCGCCTTCTGATCGAGAACAGCCAGGACATCATCTACACGCTGACCCCAGACGCGGTCTTCACCTTCATCTCGCCCGCCTGGACCATGCTCCTCGGTCACGTTGAAGCCCAGGTAGTAGGTCAACCGTTGCAGCGATTCGTCCACCCGGACGATCTCCCCGCCCTCCTGGAGTTCCTCGAGTCGGTGGCCGAGGAAGAGCAGCGGCAGGAGAGCATCGAGTACCGCATACAGGACCTCTACGGATCCTGGTGCTGGCACACGTCCAGCGCGGTCCTATTGAGGGGCGCGTCCGGCACCATCGCCGGTTTCGAGGGAATTGCGAGGGACATCACCGCCCAGAAGAAGGCGGAAGACGCGATCGAGAGGTTCAGGATTGGCTTCGAGCAGGGGGCCGTGGGCCAATCTCTGACCTCCCTCGATGGCCGCTTCCTGCAGGTCAACGATGCGCTGGCTGGGATGTTGGGGTACCCGGTGGCCGAGCTCGAGGGGTTTCGATTCGATGACCTGACGCATCCCGACGACCGGGCCGCCAGCGCCGCAGCCCAGAGCGACCTGATCTCCCAGAAGGGAGTGCGCAGATTCCAGAAGCGCTACATCACCCGGGACGGCGCCACCGTCTGGGCCGACGTCAACGTGGCGCTGGTGTGCAACCGACGCGGCGAGCCTGACTACTTCGTCACGACATTCGTCGACATCACCGCCCAGAAGGAAGCCGAACAGGAGTTGCGGCAGACCAACGTCGCCCTCGCGGACGCCATGAGCCGGGCCATCGAACTGGCGGCGGAGGCGGACTCGGCGAACCAGGCGAAGAGCGACTTCCTGGCGAACATGAGCCACGAGATTCGCACTCCGCTGAACGGCGTCATCGGTATGACCGGCCTCCTGCTCGACAGCCCGCTCGACTCCGACCAGCGCCGTTATGCCGAGATCGTGCGGACGAGCGGCGAGTCCCTGCTGGCCATCCTCAACGACATCCTCGACTTCTCCAAGATCGAGGCGGGCAAGATGGATCTGGAGACGGTCGACTTCGACCTGCGCGCCCTGCTCAACGACTTCGCCGCCCTTCTGGCGATACGGGCCCACGAGGCAGGGCTGGAGTTCATCTGCGCTGCGGCGCCCGATGTTCCGGGCCACCTTTCCGGCGACCCGGGCCGTCTTCGCCAGATACTCCTCAATCTGGCCGGCAACGCGGTGAAGTTCACCCACCGGGGGGAGGTCGCCGTGCGGGTAAGCCTTGAATGGGAGACCGACACGGAGGCGATGCTGCGCTTCTCGGTGAAGGACACCGGCATCGGCATTCCGGCAGCCAAGCAAGGCTTGCTGTTCCAGAAATTCACCCAGGCCGACGCCTCGACTACGCGCCAGTACGGCGGCACCGGGCTGGGGCTGGCAATCTCCAAGCAGCTGGCCGAGATGATGGGTGGGGAAATCGGTCTGGCGAGCGAAGAGGGGTCAGGCGCAGAGTTCTGGTTCACCGCACGCTTCGCAAGGCAGGCCTCCCGAGAACGCGGCCCTGTCCCGCCGGCCAGGATCGGCGGGGTTCGCATGCTCGTGGTGGATGACAACGCCACGAACCGCGACGTCCTCACCTCTCAGCTTCTGGCCTGGGGTGTCCGTTCGGACGAGGCTCCCGACGGCCCCACGGCCCTGCAGGCACTGCGCCACGCTCGAGACGATGGCGACCCATATGCGGCGGCGATTCTGGACATGCAGATGCCGGGCATGGCCGGCTCGGACCTGGCCCGGGCGATAAGGGCCGACGAGACCCTTGCGCCCATCCAGCTCGTCCTCATGACCTCTCTGGGTACACGTGAAGACGCGGGGCAACTGGAGGAGCTGGGGGCTGCCGCCTATCTCTCCAAGCCCGTTCGGCAGTCGGACTTCTTCGACTGCCTGGCAGCCCTCGTGGCCGATCCAACCGTGGCCAGGGTCAAGGTGGACCAGCCGACCCAGCCTGCGGACGCGCACCGGAGCTACGGGGCGGTTCGCATCCTGCTGGCCGAGGACAACACCACCAACCAGATGGTGGCCCTCGGCATCCTGAAGAAGCTGGGCCTTCGAGCGGACGCCGTGGCAAACGGCGCTGAAGCCATTCGCTCGCTCGAGACCATTCCCTACGACCTCGTGCTGATGGACGTGCAGATGCCCGAGATGGACGGCCTGCAGGCCACGCGCCGCATTCGCGATCCGGGCTCCGCAAGCCTGCGACACGGGGTCCCCATCATCGCCATGACGGCCCACGCACAGCAGGGCGATCGGGATCGGTGCCTCGAGGCGGGGATGAACGATTACGTCACCAAGCCGGTTTCCCAGCGAACCCTGGCGGATGCGCTGGAAACATGGCTGCCGCGGCAAAGCGACGCCACGCCGGCAGCCGGGTGCGTGCAGGAGGCGCCCGACTCCGCAGCCCCGGACGGGGAGACGACGCTGTTCGACAGAGAAGGCATGATGGCTCGAATGATGGGCGACGAAGAACTCGTTCGGGCCGTTGTTGGCGGGTTCCTGGCGGACACTCCGCAGCAGATCGAGGCGCTCAGGGGCTACCTCGCCGTCGGCGACGCCGCCGGGGCGCTCCGCCAGGTCCACTCCATCAAGGGCGCATCGGCGAACGTCGGGGGCGAAGCCCTGCGAGCTACGGCCGCTGCGACAGAAGAGGCTGGACAGGGCGGCGACCTGAACGCCATCATCACCCGTGTGCCCGACCTCGAGTCCCAGTTTGTCCGGCTTAGGGAAGTAATGCGGGTCTTCGCCGGCCCGGAGGGGCCCGAACCAGGAGAACTGCCGTGAAGACGCTCATCGTGGAGGACGAGCTCACCAGCCGCGTCTTGCTGCGGGAGATCCTCAAGCGCTACGGCCCCCCGCACGTGGCGATGAACGGCAAGCAAGGCGTGGACGCCGTCCGCACGGCGCTGGAGGCCGGCGACCCGTACGACCTGATCTGCCTGGACATAATGATGCCCGAGATGGACGGGCAGGAGGCGTTGAAGCGGATCCGCCAGCTCGAAGCGGACGCAGGAGTGGCGGCGGAGAAACGCGCCAGGGTGATCATGACCACCGCCCTTGCCGACAAGGGCAACGTCCTCGAAGCGATCCGAAGCCAGTGCGACTACTTCCTGGTCAAGCCCATCGATGGCCGTGCGCTTCTCGAAGAACTGCGGCGGTTCGGACTGATCCCGCCGGCGTAGGGCCCGGGTGGCCGGCGCCTCAATCAACCGCGCTAGTGCAGGAATCCCCCAGCCGGGCCGCCGGGCTTGATGATCGAGCTGATGCTGGCCCAGGGCAGGATCACGCTCGGCGCTCCCGCAGACTGACCGGCGATGTCGCCCTGCGCCCACGTAAACTCGAGACCTGCGGGCGTGCCGGACGTGGTCGCGACCATAGCCCACGCCTTCTCGAAGAAGGTCATCGAGGTGGCCTTTCCGGACCACGTCAGGCTCGAACCGAGCGAGGCCGACAGGGCTCTGTACGCCTGAGTCGAGAGAGTGGAAAGGGCGGCCGTCGGGTCGGTGAATATGTCCGCAAGAGCAATCGTCGAGCCGCTGGGCACATCGAAGTTGATGCTGCCCGGCTCGACGGGCCGCGTCGCGCCGGAAACCGTGGAGGTGAGGGTGAACCTCAAGCTCAGGATCGTCGGCGAGTCGAGAGCCACGGAGTAGTCGCCTTCCAGCGTGCTCGGCTTGCCCCCGCTCGCCACTGCCGGCAGACCGGAGCCGGCGAAGGCCTGGATGAAACTGTCGACTTTCGCGATGACGGCGTCGTTGATCTCGGCCGCGGCGGCGTCGGGGATGCCCCGAATCACGGGCGTATTGATCGTCGCGGTCCAGCTGCCGTCGGGCGCACTGCGCGAGACGAACAGGCTGCCGATGACCGGCTTGGATCCCGGCTTCGACCCGGTCCTGGCCGGCGCGGGCGTGGTTGCCGCGGGTGTGGTTGTCGCGGGCGAGGCGGATCCGGGCTTGGGCGAGAGGAAGATCGTCAACGGGGTCGCCGAACTGCGGAAGCACCCGGCCAGGACCAGGGACGCCAGAACCGCACCGCCCACCAGAACACCCCACCAAGCGCTCCTGCCACAGACCGTTGCCATTCGTTCCTCCACCCCTGCTGCCATCACAAGACACCGCGACCAGAGTTCGCCGTCAAGCCAATCCTGCCAGAAATCGACGTTGGAGGGCGAAACGCCCACTGAACGCCTTCTTCGGGGACTGAGAGTCTGTGACTGAAGCACCTCGCTCCCGGTGTGTTCGAGTGGCACGATAGAAGCGGGCCGCAAGGTGCGCTCGCGGAGGAGGGAACCATGGCGTTCGCGGGATCAGAGGAACTGATTGCGGAGGCGGAGTCGAGGCTCGGCCGGCGACTCCCAGAGGCGCACCGACATCGGTTGCTCCGTGAGAACGGCGGAGAAGTCAGCACCGATGATTTCGACTGGACGCTTTTCCCCGTCTGGGATGGGACAGATCGGCGAACCGTAGCCCGGACAACCAATCACATCGTCCGAGAGAACCAGCACCTTTACGCAGACGGATGGGGACCGGCAGGGTCAATCGCAATCGCCGACAACGGTGAGGGCGACCTCCTCGTGATTGGACCCGATGGCGATGCTGTGATGCTCTGGAATCACGAGACCGGACTGTTGTCCCCCACGCAGGTCGCCTGGGACTGATCAGGTCGGCTCGACTCGAATCCCGGCGAACATGTAAGCGACCGCGGCGACTTCGAGCCAGGCTTGCGCGCTTGCCTCGGTTCCTTCATAGCAGCGCGATCGCCGCCGCCATCGTCTCGGTCGGGCAAAGGCAGGACGCCCGGGGCCTATCTGGCTCGGCGCAACGGCGGGCTGAGCGTGACCGGCGGCAGCTCTTGAGATGCGGCGGCGACCGGCCGACGGGGCCCGGCGTGGCCCATAATCCGATCCTGAGCGGACGACAGGGATCGGAGGAATGGCGATGGACCAGTCGACGGGCACGCCGGGGCAGCAACCGGATCAGCCGGCTCCAGAGGCACCGCAGCAGCCAGCCGGGTGGCCACCTCAGCAGGGGCAGGAGCCGCCTGCCCAGGCCGCCCTGCCTGCGCAGGAACCGCCCCGGCAGCAGCCCGAATGGCAGCAGCAGCCGGCGCAGCAGCCCGCGTGGCCGCCGCAGCAGCCGGCGCAGCAGCCCGCGTGGCCGCCGCAGCAGCCGGCGCAGCAGCAGGGCGGGTGGCCCCAGCAGCAGCCGGCTCAGCAGCCCGCGTGGCCCCAGCAGCAGCCGG
>Ga0182011_10002127_pt1 | contig 16930 bp, 21 predicted proteins | sample 711E1DmetaG_FD_120481 | JGI IMG/M metagenome (GOLD analysis project Ga0182011, IMG submission 120481) | Permafrost microbial communities from Stordalen Mire, Sweden - 711E1D metaG | ecosystem: Environmental > Terrestrial > Soil > Wetlands > Permafrost | place: Sweden: Stordalen | collected... | reverse complement strand
CCTGCTCCTTATCCCGCTCGGGGGATTTTATGCCATTGCCGGAAGTGCCGGGTTTTCCATGAACCTTTTGAACTGCGTCTTCTCGCTTGTTCCGGTGAAACCCAATGACGGGGTGGAGATCTTTGCATGGAATAAAAAAATCTGGGCCGCCATCTTCATCCCCCTGATTGCTTTCTACCTATATATCTATTTACAATAATTTCCGGGAGAGGATTTGAGGTGGGAATCTCAAACAAATACTCACTATTTTGTCGATTTTCATCATTCAGGTTTCTCTCGCAATCCCCGGATATACTCCAGCGCCGCAATCGCATCCTTCCGCTTCTGATCAACCGCATGCAGTTTCACCCATGACACGAACCGCTCCCGGGTTTCCTGACCGATCGCGGCACCGGCCGCCGATAAAACCCGCTCGTATGTTCTTTGAGGATAGAAAACCGATTGCGCAGCCGCGAGCAGGGCAGCATGATCCTGAGCAGTGATGATGCCCTGTCGCTCAGCCTCCCGGAACGTGAAGCGGATATTGACCAGCGGCTCAGAGAGCGAGAACCCGCTCTCGGGATCGAAGACGAGAGCGACTTCGTCGTCGGAGACCAGTTCCCCGCTTTTGTACATTCGGTACACCTCACCGATGCCGGTCATGCCGAGCGTGTCCATCTCGGCGGCCCGGAGGGCACCCATGCTGGAGGCTCCCACGACCCGGACACCTTTTTTTACCGCGGTCAGGATCTCCCGGTGGGCGACCGCACTCTCCTGGTGGAAGACCCCGTCAATCAGGCCGATGATATCTGCTCCGTCCTGCACTGCCCGGAGGAGGTCCCCCCGTTTTGCCGGCGGGCGGTATTCCGCAGGGATGATCGTCTCTGCCGCTTCCCGCTCAAGGCTGGGCCCGAGAAAGACGATGATCCTGTGCATTGTTCACCCGATCTCCCCTGCGTTCATGGTCCATGGCAAAGACCTCGAGGCCCGGCACGATCACCCGAACGACCGGTATCCCGATCTCTTCACGGGTCAGGTCAACAATGATGACCCGGTCCATACCCTGTTTGCCGAGAACTCCGACGATATTTTCGATATCTTTTTTGAAATCATCGGTATCCGAGGATTTGATGGTACTATAGTCGATGGTGCCATTCTCCCTGAACCAGTACCCGTTGATCCGCTTTGCCCGGTCATAACCCATCTTCTTGCGGAGCTCGGCGAGCGTCGTGTCTTCCCGTGCCCCGTGGATCTGGGTGAGGCGGCTCTGTGCCACTTCGGTGAGTGCCCGCATTACCGCGATCCGGGCGCTGGTATGCGTCCCGATCCCGATGGTGAGGAGCATCGGGTCTTTGAGGAGCACGTCGTCGGCAACCGCGGCCATCGTGGGGATGCCGATGTCGCTCGTGATGTCCCGGACTTTCACCTCGACAGTTGCCTTTTCGAACTTCTCCTGCATTGCAAGGATTGTCGGGTCGGTCATGCCGGTAACGCCCGGCCCGGTGTCCCGGCAGGCCTCGACGAGCGACCATGCGTCACGCTCGATTACTTCCGAAAGGGCGTGGAAGATCGCCTCCTCGAAAGTGTTCCCGGAGGCGAGGCCATTGGTTGTGGTACGGAACGGCCCGCGGTAGTTGGGCGGGAGCGGGTGGAAGACCGCGTGGGCAGGCAGGAAGACCGGTTCATCATTAACGATATCAAACCCCTCATACCAGGGCATGAGCCGGTCCTTGTCAGCATCTTCGGGCAGGATCAGGTCCCGGGGGTCAATGGGCCGTCCCCGTGTGAACATCTCCTGGTAGGTTGCCATCGGGAGCCTCCGGTCGTGCATCTCGGAAGAGTACCGTTCGATGCCTTCCATGATAGCGGAGATCCGCGATTCCTCGACCGTTGCCCCTTTGCCGTTGTACACGGTGATGGCCCCGTCCATTGCTGTCGGCCGGATACAGGAAAAGACCGGGATGCCGATCCTGTCCAGGCTCGTGATATCGGCAACCCGGGTGATCCCGGCAGCGGGAACGAGGGGTTCGATGCGGGCAAGGGTTTCGTCAAGCGGGGAAGCCCGCTGCGTCTCGTTGTTATAGGTCTTCTTGCAGGAGTTGAGCTGCATGGGTTATCTCTTAGGTAGTAAGTGGATGCTTGGTGGGTTTATAGGTGATTATTTATCAATCGCAGTACCGTGCATCCCCGGGTGGGGAGTGCCGGGCCGGACTTCTTTTTGTCTGATATATCAGACCTGATCAGATCTCTCTTGTGAAAAATAATTCATGTCTCCGGGAAACCCTGCCGGCAACCCGGGATGAAAGGAAGTCCTTGTATTCTCCGGTAACTTCCGGATTTTCCGCGATCGAAGGTCGGCTGGGCCTCCCTTCTCCTCCCCGAGGTCTGGTGACCTCTCGGGAAGTGAAATAAACCCATAAATAGAGCACGCGGCGAATATCACAGCTGACGTGATCTTCCATGAAAAAACAGTTCCTCATTCCCGGCATATACATCGTCGTGCTGGTCGCCGCTCTCTTTGCTGCCGGTTGTGCTTCGGTCTCCTCCGGAAACGCAACCGCCACGCCCACGCCGTTCCCAACCCCTGCTCCGACTGCCGTTCCGACCGGTACTTCCGGGGAATCGTACTGCGGGTTCACCACCTGCCACGGGTCTGACCTTGCGTGCGGCATGAATGCACCGCAGATCTGCACCGCCCTGTACCAGATTGGTGACAAGTGCCGGCAGTATGCCCGCTGCGATACCAGCGGCGGGAGCTGCACGCTGGTCACCACCAACCCGGAGTTTACCCAATGCAAGGCCTGCGCGGACAAATGCCAGACACAGTCCGGCGCTGACAGTCTGGCGGCTATGACCTGCGAAGAAAAGTGCTGAAAATCCCCACCAAGGCGGGATTAAATGACCGGATAAAAAAGGATCTGCCGGGTATTTCCCGGCAATACTATTTTCTAAAACCAGCTCTCGAGGGTCTTCTGCCCGGCCTTGACCGTGAACCCCTCCATTGCCTTGTCAACGCGTTCCGGTGAAAAGTCGTACCCGTCGCAGAGCATCTTCCGGATCCCTTCTGCATCCGGGTGTCCTGCCGCAAGGGTGTAATCGTCGGTCACAGGAGGGTGAAGGAACATCTCCATGACCGGCGAGGGGTCAAAGCCCGGCTGCTTCTCTTTCAGTTTTGCTGCAAACCCGCCTTTCTGCACGATCTTTAACCCGGTCTTTGCGCCCACGCCCTCCACGCCCGGGTTGAAATCGGTACCCACCAGTATCCCGATCTCGATCAGCTCTTCACGGGTGAGGTGGAGCCCGGCAAGGGTGTCAGCCAGGACGATCCGCTCGGGGCTCACGGTGATCTGCCGGCCCCGGATCTTGCGCTTGCCGGAGACCGTCAGGTTCCGGACCAGCAGGGGGGCGCCGAACAGCAGGGTATCGTAGTCCTGCGAGACCACGTAGCGGGCATCCCCCTTCGCTGCCATATACGATGCCTGCGCTTCGCCCTCGCCGGGCGCTTGCACGACGGGGATCCCCATCAGTCCCAGGAGCTCCTTTGAAGTCCCGATGATGGTAGCATCCACCCGGGTCGAGGACCGGGCCTGCTTGTACGCCTCCTCCTCGTCGCCCCGCTCGAGCGCTTCCTTCCACTTCTCCCCGGCCGTTTCGCGGAGCTTCCGGCGCTCGTCAATGGTTGCCTGCTTGAGGGCAGCCGGTTTCCCGTCAAAGACAAAGACCGGTTTTATCCCCTTCTCCATGAAACTGGCCACCCGGAAGAGGATGCCCGAGAGGTGGGACGTGACCCGCCCGCGCCGGTCCATCAGGGGTGTCCCGTCAGGCTGCCGGATGATGGTCAGGAACTGGTAAAGCGCATTGTTGGCATCGATGGCGGCAACGCCCGGCAGGGCCTCCCAGGTTACCGGTGTCTTGTATTCAGCGATGATATCCCGTAATGCAACGCCCATGTGCTGTCCTGCTCCTGTAACGCTCTGTTATTTGTATGCACGCCGGGAAAATTCACCGATCAGCTCATCGAGGTGGGAGAGTGCCATGTCGTATTTGTCCTGCATCCGGGTCGAGATCTCCTCGAGGTTGGTGCGGAGCATCCGTTCGCGGATAACGATGCTCCTCTCGAGATGGCGCATCTTGATATTGAGCGAAAGCAGGAGCCCGCCAAGCGCAAGAGCCATCAGCCCCGCTGCAACCGCAATGATGAGGTCCTGCCAGAACCGGGTGATGAGGACGAGCGAGGAGATGATCATCACGACGGTGAGCAGGATATCGACCAGGTATTCGCGTATATCCATGTTTTTAGATGATGAGAGCACACTAATTAAGCTAACTACTCTTTCGGAGATGCCAGTTTGGACACAAAAAATCTTCTTCCCCTCCTTGCAATGCCCTTCCTGCTCCTTGCTGTGGAGATCGGAGCCCTCCTGCTCTCCCTGCCGGTGCAGGCTTCGGGCATTGTAGCGTTCGAGGATCCCGAATCGATGGCAAACCCGGTCATCTTCATTGGGATCCTTCTCGTCTTCACCGCCTTCCTGCTCGTGCTGATCAGGTACGATATGAAGCGGGTGATCGGGGCCATCATTGGGATCTCAATCTTCCTGACCTTCGTCTACATCTTCATGGCGATTGTCTACGCTGTCATGGGCGAGACCGCTGCGGCAGCGCAAGGCTGGCTGAATGCCGTGGTACCTGCTGCACTGGTCTATTCAGTGACCGCTGAGACCATTGTATCAACGGGAATCGTGCTCATCCTCTCCGTGCTCGCGACCGTCCTCCTTTACAAATACCCGGAATGGTATGTCATCGATGCTCTTGGCATCCTGATCGGGGCAGGAGTGGCCGCGATATTCGGTGCGTCACTCGATATCTGGCCGGTGGTTATCCTTCTCGTCCTGCTCGCGGTCTACGATGCGATCTCGGTGTACAAGACAAAGCACATGATCACGCTCGCGGAAGGTGTCATCGACTTGAAAACCCCTATCCTGTTCATCGTCCCTAAGCGGCGTAATTACTCGTTCATCAGGGAAGGCATCGGAAAACTGGGCGACGGCGGGGAGCGGGCTGCCTTTATCATCGGCATGGGGGACATGATCATGCCCTCAATCCTCGTGGTATCTGCCAATGTGTTCCTCAAAGGGTGGCGGCTGGCCGGCATGATCAACCTCCCGGCGCTCGGCGCGATCGTCGGGTCGCTGGCCGGTCTTGTCGTGCTGCTCCACTTCGTGATGTCCGGGAAGCCGCAGGCCGGGCTCCCGCCGCTGTGCGGAGGAACGATCCTCGGGTTCCTGGCGGGATGGGCGCTGATGGGGTGGGTGGGATAGACTTATGATGGGGGTTGAGACCCCCATACCCCCGGTTGCGATGAACACCGCCGCCCCGAAGGGCGCCCCGCGGCGGCCTCAAGGAGTTTTCATCAATATCGATAGGATCAACAACAAAAGATCCTTGCCTTAACTTATCGTATGCATTTTTCGCAAACCCGGTAATCTGCCCCGTCGTGCCTCGAAGAACCGGATGGGTCTTCTCGTATCTCATCGTTTCAGAATTCGATGCTCCGGAGTGGCCCTGAGGCAGGGACCCTCGTAAATAAATAATTCCATGATTACGGAATGAACGAGAGGGTTTTATTTCCATCTCGATAGTGAAAAAAGGAAAAACAAAATTATTATTCAGGACCCCGGGTCGCAGGTGTCCGCGGCTTCCTCGGCCGCCGGATCCGCTTCCGTTTCGGCATGCCGGTTACCGGATCAATCTCCGGCACATCTGCCGCCTCCTCATTGACAATCGGTTCCCGGATCGCAAGTATCCGCTGCTCCTCCGTCCGCTTCGGTTTATGGGTCAGGATGGCTGCAAGCACATCCTCCACGCCCGTCCCATTCGCTGTTGACATGGTCTGGTACTCAACGGTTGCGATAAGGTCCGATTTGTTCGCGACAACGACCAGCGGTGCCCTGACCATCCCTTTCACTTCCTCGAGAAGCCGGAGCTGCACTTCCATCGGGTACCCGCAGTGCTCCGAGGGGTCGAGGATGAACAGGACAACACTTGCCACGTTCATCATGGCCGAGAGCGCCTGCCGCTCGATCTGGTTGCGCTCTTCCGCGGGACGGTCGAGGATACCCGGCGTGTCCACGAACTGGATCTTCTCGCGGCCCATGATACGGTGCCCGACAATAATCCCCTTGGTCGTGAACGGGTAGGATGCCACTTCCGGCTCTGCGGATGATACCCGCCGGATGAATGAGGATTTGCCGACATTCGGGTAGCCGGCAATGACGACCGTAAATGCGTCATCGACATGGGGGAGCTGGCGCAGGGTGTTCCTGACCTCGTTTAAGAAATGCAAATCCTTGTCGATCTGGTGGACCATCGAGGCGAGCCGGGCAACCGCCCGCTTGCGCACTACCTGCGTATCATCAGCCTTCCGGGACTGCAGGACGAGCTGGTTACCCACCATCTTGGTATGCTTCGCAGCCCACCCTACCGCACCGAGGGACTGCTTTATCCGGTCGAGCCCGTAGAGGATATCGGCCATCTCCCGGTAAAACGGCGGGATTTTGTCAAATTCGGGAAAGCCCCGGATGATATAGACCATACGGTCATGGATTGCCGCGCCAACCGCCCGGACGAACTCGGTATTGGCGCGTTCCTTGTTGGTCTTTTCCTGCATTTTCTTTGCCGCACGGCGGAAACTCCGGTCAAGGATCTCGTCCGCAGTTGGCACCGTCGGCATTTTTTCAAATTCCATAATCGCCTACCTATATATTTATGGACAGTCATACGGTTTATCGTTATGGACTTGTCCCTTATCCAGCGCGATATCCTCATCACCTTAATCACCCTCTACCACCAGCACTCGCACTCCATCAAGGGTGAGGATATTGCCGACAGGATCCAGCGCAACCCGGGCACCGTGCGCAACCAGATGCAGGCTTTAAAAGCCATCGGCCTTGTTGACGGCGTTCCCGGTCCCAAGGGGGGATATATCCCCACTGCCCTTGCCTACAATGAACTCAACCTGAATGTCTCCGGTGTTGATTACGATGTCCCCATCAGCAGGAACGGAGAGGTCGTCCAGGGGGCCAGTGCCCAGGAGATCGATTTTACCACGCTCTGCCACCCGGATATCTGCCATGCGGTCATCAAACTCCGGGGCAGCGCAAAACTCTTCGACATCGGTGACCAGATCACCATCGGACCGACTCCGGTCAACAAGCTCCTGATCCGGGGCGAGGTGTTTGGCAAGGACGAGGTGAAGCAGTCGCTCTTAATTGCCACGTCAGAGATGATCTCCCTGCCCAAGCAGCCTATTCGGAATTACATGTCAAGCCCGCTCAAGACCCTCCGCAGCCTTGATACCCTTCAGGATGCGCTGGTCTTCTTCAACCACGAACGTATCCACGGTGCCCCGGTCATTGAGGACGGCGTTCTTTCCGGGATTGTTACCATGAGCGATATTGCGAGCGCCATTGAAAACAACCTCCCCCTTACAACGCCGGTTTCGGAAGTGATGACCCCGGAAGTGGAAGAGGTATCTTCCGACGTGAAACTTTTCGAGGTCATCCGCAGGTTCAAGGAACGGGAGATCGGACGGCTCATTGTTGTGGAAAACAAGAAGCCGATAGGAATCCTTACCCAGTCGGATGTTATCCGGGTCTTCCCCTCGCTCTAGACACGATATCTTTAGATATTTTAAGTCAAATGGTATGGGAGGAATCAGGATTATGACAGAGTTATCCCAGGCTGCAGTAGAACGGATCATCAAAAAAGCCGGTGCTGAGCGGGTCAGTGCCGATGCCACGGAAACCCTCGCCGGGCTCATGGAGGAATACGGGGCCTTCCTGGCGAAGGAAGCAAAGAAGATGTCCGACCATGCCGGCAGGAAGACCCTCCGCGGGGCGGATATCCGTATGGCCGCTGAAATGTTCAAATAACCGATTTACACTTTTCAATTGAGAAAAAAACACATTTTTTTCGCCAATTCAGAACAGTTTATATATTTATACGTCGCTAATTTTTTTATGACTCGTGTATTTGCCCGCAGCCTATCAAGAAAAAAGATCATGAGCAATGACGGAAAGCTCATTGGGACATTAAAAAACATCCGTGTTGATTTCGATTCCGGCCAGGTCCTGGAAATGATCATCCACCCGGACCAGGCATTTTCTACGGAGGGTTACACCCTTGAGGATGACAAGCTCCTGATCATCCCCTTTGAATCAGTCAAGGACATCAAGGACTATATCGTCGTTGACCGCTACCTGGCGCGGAAATAAGGATAATATTTTTCAACCGCTTCCACAAACCCGTCTCCATACTCTTTTCCGGCTATGTACTGTGCCACGGCCTTCGTGTCCGGGTGGGCATTTGCCACGGTGATACCGATGCCCGCGGTCTTCAGCATCTGGATATCGTTGACGGAGTCCCCGATGGCGAGAAAATCGGATGGAAGAAGCCCCATATTGCCTGCAAGATCTACCAGCGCTGTCCCCTTGTTGATGCCGGGAGCCTGTAAGTGGATCGCATACCCGGTGTCGACGACCTGCACCGGATGATCCCTGAGAACCTGTCTCACCTCTTCGGCCGGGACGGTCCGGGCAAAAGCGAGGTCGGCGAACCGGTATGTCGGGCTGAAAAGATCGAGTACGATCCCCTTTGCTGAAAAATGATTCTGGACTACCGCAAGTGCAGCCCGGACTACTGCCTGATCCCCTTTGATAACAAGGGGGCCGGAAAAGCCGATCCGGTATACCCCCCCGTTTTCTGCGATGAATGTTCCTTTGGTCCCGATCATCTTGCAAAGGGCGTCCATAAAACAGGAAGTGTTCCCGCTTGCCAGTACTACTTCGATACCGTTGTCGACAAGTGACCGGATCATTTCAACGGATCCGGTACTTATCCTGCGATCGGGACGGGTAATCGTCCCGTCGATATCCGTGAGGAGTGCCTTCAGCACGATTTGAGACCAGCCTCTTCAACCATGAACGGTGCTTCGCCCTCGGGCAGGTTGGGGCTGTCCACGAGGCGTGCAATGCGCTTGCCGCCCTTGCTCTTCCGCAGGTAAAGACGGAAGGTGGCGGTGTGGCCGACAATATTGCCACCGATGGGTTTTGTCGGGTCGCCGAAGAAGACTGCAGGGTTTGACATGACCTGGTTGGTGACCAATCCCACGGCATTGTGCTCATCGATAAGCTTGAAGAGCTCGTGCATGTGCCGGTTCAGCTTCTGCTGCCGGGTAGCAAGGGTTCCCCGGCCCGCATATTCAGCGCGGAAGTGAGCAGTCAGGGAATCGATAATGAAGAGCTTGACCGGTTTGTCGTTTCCCTTGAGCTCGTTTGCCAGCTCGCGGGAGTTGTCGATGAGGAGCATCTGGTGGTCCGAAGTATGTGCCCGGGCGATATGGATATTATTCAGGAACTCCTGCGGATCCGGTGCATCGTCGAGCCCGAGCCCGTTGACCATCTGCTCGATACGCTCAGGCCGGAACGTATTCTCGGTATCGATATAGATGGCACTCCCGTTCAGTCCCCCCTGGTCTTCGGGGAGCTGGACATTGACTGCCATCTGGTGGACGATCTGGCTCTTACCGGAACCGAATTCACCGTACATCTCGGTTATGGCCTGGGTTTCCATGCCCCCTCCGAGCAGGGTATCCAGCTCGGGAACCCGGAACGAGAGTTTCCGGATATCCTTGCGAGCCTCAAAGATGTCTTTGCCGGTCTTGAAGCCGCCGACATCTGCCACTTCCCGGGCAGCCTTGATGATCTTCTTTGCGGTTGATTCGGAGATCTCCGAGATCTCGGAGAGTTCTGCCGGCGATGCAGTGGCGATACTTTCTACAGAGAGGTAACCGGCTTCCCGGAGCTTGTCTGCAGTGCTCGGGCCAACGCCCGGTAAATCTTCAATTTCCAATGGTCCTTCAGCCATTTCTTATACACTCCTATGGCACAACAACATGTTAAAGACTGGGATATAAACCCCCGTACTGCGCGGGGTGAAAGTAACCGTCAGGACTTCAGTTCGTCCCTGAACTGCAGGACGCTCCGGAGAACGGTCTCGGCATCCGGAACAACCGGTTCCACCGTTTCCGGTATAATCCTGCTTCCGGTGAGAAGCCCGGTTACCGTAACCTCGCTGCCGTGCGTGAAGGAGCCGTCAATAAGGTACCGTTCAGAGCCGTTATCGATAAAGAGGCAGCCCTGGCCGGCAATAATCGTCCCGGAGAAGGTGATCGTGCGGATGGTCTCCTTCGGCACCCGGAACACGCTCCCCCTTCCTACACCCAGCTCGATGCCCCCGAACCGCCCGGGTTTTGCCGCGGCATGGTACACCTCGACCTTGTCGCCCGGCGAGACAGGGATAAGAGCAGTTTCCCCCCAGAGCACGATCTTCAGCTCGTCATCCGCATCATGGATGAGCACATTCCTGACCCATGATGTTGTACCATTCCGCGTAGTGAAAGAATGCGGCTGCTGGACCTGCTTTACGGTGCCTTTCACCGAGTAGATTCCCTGGTCGGCAACGGAATGAAGCGGGGTGAACGGAACGGCAACTTGTGTTCCGCTTGCAGTAACGGTACTTTTGTCATCAATACTGTAATTCCGCCCCTCTGCCCGGTTGTTGGGTTTTGCATTGGTGATATGGACGGTCGTGCCGGCCGGCAGTCCGGCAAGCAGTTCCGGTACCCATGCCACGAGCCGGGCGGTCCCTTCGCTATCGCCGATAACAGCCTCTGCCATCTCGCCGGTGCTCCCATCCCTTTTCGTGAATGTCCTCACTGGTTCCACTGCCAACAGGACAGCATCCAGTTCCAACGGCTCGGTCGAGAGACCCCCGGTCCCTTCAGGCATGGTGCAGGCAATCTCGCAGCCTGCTTTCCGGAGGGCGAGGGCATAGATCTCGTGGGTGTTCTTTCCCGGGTGGCGGCCGATAACTTCGAGCACGTCCCCGACCGCGGTGTCCAGCACCGCCCCGGCCTTTTCGTCCCAGAGCACAACGCGGGTCGTCCCGGTCTCATCCCCGAGAAGGAGGGTAGCGACCCAGCCTTTCTCCCCGTCGGCACGGTCGAACTCCTTTGGCTCGGTCTTGTCAACCACTTTTCCGAAAAAAGAAAAAAGGCTGGACCTGGCAGAGAGCCCTTTGATCTTCACGTGCTCCCGGCCGAGTTCCCCGATCACCATCATCGCGGCGGTCGGTTCGTCCACAAGATCCCCGCAGTCCTCGATCTTGGCTTCTACGCGCCGTTCAAACTCCTCTTTTGTGATGAGGTCATCAACCAGCGCGTAATGAAAGAGCATGGGGGGCGGCCTCCGCGGGTTACTGCCACGGGGGGCGTTCCATGGCAGCCCTGATATCGTCGACGGTCTCGCCCCGGCGCATCAGCCCCGCCTGCGATCCCCGGATCAGCACCTCGGGGCACCGCGGGCGGCTGTTATATTGGGAGGACATGGCGTACCCGTACGCCCCGGCATCAAGGACTGCGATGATGTCGCCTGCAACGATCTCCGGGAGCTTCCGGTCCGGTGCGAGGATGTCACCGCTCTCGCAGATCGGTCCTGTCACGGTGTATTCCGTTGTGAGCGGTGCGTCTGCCTTGTTTGCCACGATGACCTCGTGGTAGGAGTTATACATGGCGGGCCGGATGAGCAGGTTGAAGCCTGCGTCCACATTGGCAAACCGCTTGTGCGCCGATTTTGTGGAGTTGACCCGGGTGATGAGCACGGAGGAATCCGCGACAAGGAACCGGCCCGGTTCCACCCAGAGTTCCGGCGTTATCCCGCAGGCTTCCACGCCGGCTCTGAAGATTGGGACGACCTTTGCTGCATAGTCCTCTGCGGTCAGGGCCGGGTCGGTATCATGGTGGTACGGGATGCCGAGGCCGCCACCGAGGTCAACGAATTCAAGTTTCACGCCTATATCTGTCAGCTCCTTTACGATCCGCATCATCACTTCGGCAGCACGGGCAAAGGGCTCAATGTCGAGGATCTGGGAACCGATGTGGCAGTGGATGCCGGCCGGCCGGATGTTTTTGCAGGCAAGGGCTTCCCGGTACGCGGCGGGGATCTCCTTGTGCGGGATGCCGAACTTGCTCGTGGCAAGGCCGGTGGCTATCTTCGGGTGGGTGGGCACCTTGAGCGCCGGGTTCACGCGGAACGAGACTTTTGCCTCCTTACCGGCAGCCTTTGCCACAGCATCGAGCTGGTGGAGTTCGTCAAGCGAGTCAAGCGAAACTTTCACGCCTTTCTCCACCGCGAGTTTCAGGTCAGCGGGTGTCTTGGAACTCCCGTTGAAGAGGAGTTTCTCCGCATCCATGCCGGCTTCGAGGGCCAGGTGGAGTTCCCCGCTGGAAAAAACATCAGCCCCGGCTCCTTTCTGCGCCAGCGCCCGCATCAGGGCAAGGTTGCCGTTTGCCTTGGCGGCAAAGAGGACCTGCACCTTCGGGTACCGGGATCCGAGGGCTTTTTTATAGCTCCCGAACTGCTCCACGACCCGGTCCTCGCTGGTAACGTACAGCGGTGTCCCGTATTTCTCCGCGAGAGCCACGCAGTCCAGACCGTTGATATAGAGGTGGTTGTTTTTTATGGCGAGGTGGGGCGGGAGTTTCACAGGTCCATCCTCCGCATCCGTTCGATCGCTTCCTGTATCCGGCCAACCGGGCGGGTGATTGCAAACCGGACATAGTCCTCGCCGCTCGCACCGAATCCAACCCCCGGAGTTGCGACAATGCCTGCCTCGGTCAGAAGCCGGCCGGCAAAGGACATGCAGTCTTTCACCGGCATCCAGATATAGAACGTTGCCCTGGGCAGCGGCACATCGAACCCGAGGTCCTGCAGGCCCCTGACCAGCACATTGCGGCGCTCCTGATAGATTCTGCACGCTTCCTTCACGCAGTCCTGCGGGCCGGAAAGAGCCGTGATTGCCGCATGCTGAACCGCGTCAAAGACCCCGGAGTCGACATTGGTCTTGACCCTTCCGAGACCGGCAATGATATCCTCGTTGCCGACGGCCATGCCGATGCGCCAGCCGGTCATGTTATAGGTCTTGGAGAGCGAGTGCATCTCGATACCCACGTCCATGGCACCTTTCGTTTCAAGGAACGAAGGGGCGCGGTACCCATCGTACGCGATTTCCGAGTAGGCATTGTCCGAGACCACGATGATATCGTTTTCGCGTGCAAAGTCAACGACCTCGTTATAGAACCCGTCCTGGGCTACGGCCGCTGTCGGGTTGTTCGGGTAGTTGATATACAGGATTTTCGCCGCTTTTGCTACCTTCTTCGGGATGTCGGCAAGCACGGGAACAAAATTATTCTTGTGCACTAGCGGCATCTCATGCACGCGCCCCTCGGCAAAGAGCGTGCCGGTCCGGTATACGGGATAGCCGGGGCTCGGGACAAGGACATAATCGCCGGGGTTCACGAACGCCTCGCCGATGTGGGCGATGCCGTCTTTTGAGCCCATGAGGGCAAGCACTTCTTTGTCTGCATCGAGGGTGACGCTGAAACGTTTCTTGTACCAGACGGTAACCGCTTGCCGGTAAGCCGGCATGCCGGCATAGTCCGGGTAATGGTGGTTTTTTGGGTCCTTTGCAGCCGTGCAGAGGGCTTCCACGATATGAGCCGGTGTCGCAAGGTCGGGGTCACCGATACCAAGGTCGATGAGGTCAACGCCTAATTTCCGTTGTTCGGCTTTCATTTCGTCGATCCGTGCAAAAAGATACGGCGGGAGATTGCTCATTCTGCTTGCGTACATAAGTAATTACCATTGGCGCTGGCGTCTATAGAATTTAACTCCTGCCTTATACCTGAACAACCGGATTGTATATCCTTATGAGCCGGGAACGGCAACACCTCTCGTATGGCGAAGAAGAATCCGCAGGAAGGGCCGGAGGTCTGCGTGATATATTCCACGGTACCGCCCGCGCAGTCGGCAGCGCTTGCGAAGGGCCTGCTTGAAAAGAATCTTGTTGCCTGCGTGAACATCATGCCGGTCCGGTCCCTGTACCGCTGGAAGGGGGAATTCTGCGATGAGGAAGAGCACCTCATCATCATCAAGACCCGCCGGGAGCTGGCAGATATAGTTATCCGGGCACTTAAAGCGGATCATCCCTACGAAGTGCCGGAGATTATCGTCCTGCCCGTCATTGCCGGTCACGCCCCCTATCTCGACTGGGTATACGCGGAGACGAACGGGGTATGATCTCCATGCATCCGGAGCGGTAGCAGGAACCGGGTCTGCCTGAAGCCCGACCGGTACGATACGCAAGGTTATTTCCCAAAAACCGGATAATGAAGATATATATGGTGCAAGGCAGGGACTGATCCAGGGTGACCGACGAACCAGCAACTCCCCATAAAACGGCACTCCTCGTACTCGGGTGCCCGCAGGTACCGGTGCAGACCAGCATCGCGCTCTACCTGATAAACCGTCTGAAAAAGGCAGGGATAACCCCTGTCGTGGCCGGCAACAAGGCAGCCAACACGCTGCTCGTCGTGGCCGATACCGACCGGCATTACCTCGGGGAGGTCATGGACCTCGACCGTACAGTGGCGCTGATATCGGACAAGAAGCGGGACTTTGACCTCTGCTTTGTCTTCATCCATAATGATGCCGGGGTCAGCTATGCTGCAACCATGGGGGCCATCTCGAAGGCGAAACTCTATACGCTGGTCTATGGCGAACATTACGAAGACCAGCTCAAAAAGATAGACTTTCCCTGTACGACCATCGCGGCAAAAGCCGTCCATAACCCGCTGCCCCTGAAAAAAGCGCTTGACGAGGTGAAACCATGGGATGCGTAGAATCAATGAACTACGAAATCGTCCTCCGGGATGCAACATTCAAGGAATCCCGCGATTACATCAAAGGCCATTTCAAGGAGTTCATCGATGTCCAGCCCGGGTTCAAGATCTTCGATGTGTACGTCATCGGCCTGCCTCCGATTGCAATCGGGCTTGATGGCGATTTTGTAATCTTCCCCTATACCAAACCCTGCCACGGGACCTTCCTTTTAAGAGTAGAGGACAAGGAAGAAGCAGCACGCCTGCGGGCCCGGAAAAAATAGTGCGCTTGTCTTACCGTGGATGGGGGGTATAGGATGCTCCCCTATGCGCCGGGGGTATCCCGTGAGTGTCTCCGGATACTATATTCTATATATTCATATGCACCAAGATTTTAGCAGGTATTCTTGCGGGGTGTGTATGGCCGGGAAGGGAAAAGTTCTCCTGATGGACGATGAGCAGATCATCATCGATGTGACGCTCGAAGTGCTCAGGTTTCTTGACTACGATGGTATGTTTGCACGGGACGGGACGGCAGCGCTCGAATTGTATAAACACGAAAAAGGGGCCGGCGTGCCGTTTGACCTTGTCATCCTTGACCTTTCGGTCCCGGAAGGTCTTGGCGGAAAAGATGCAATTGCCCTGTTAAAAGCCTATGATCCCGCAGTCAAAGCGATTGTATCGAGCGGGTATTCCAATGACCCGGTGGTACTGGATTTTGAGCAGTATGGTTTTTCCGGCAAACTTTCAAAACCCTATAAGATCAGCGATCTGAAAGAGATCCTCGAACAGCTGATAAAAAAACCCTGAGACGGGCCCGGCATATGCAGCCTGCCGGACCTATCCTTTTTTATTTTCGATCTTACGGATCGCATCTTCTGCGGCCCGGCGTACGTACTCATCCTTGTCGTGGAGCAGGTTCCTGATCGAACCGAGCGCCCGGTTGTCGCCGATGTTCCCCAGTGCTTCCACCGCCCCCCAGCGGACATACCAGTCGGCATTTTTCAGTGACTGGATAAGGGAGTCTACCGGGGCCTCGCTGCCGAGTTTGCCCAGCGCCCAGATGGAGGGGACCTGGACAAACGAGTCCGACTCTTTCAGCGCCTTCCCGAGGCACATAGCGGCACGCTTGTCTCCGATCTTCCCTAGGGCATCAGCAGCGCTCCAGCGGACGTACCAGTCCTGGTCGTTCACCGACTGGATCAGCGGTTCCACTGCCCGCCGGTCGCGGATCTCCCCGAGCGCCCAGATTGCCCTGACCCGCACCCACCACTTCCGGCTTTTCAGTGCAAGGATCAGGTGATCGACGGCCGGTTCCCCGATCAGTGAAAGGGCGAACGCACTTCTCCACTGGACATCGCTGTCTTCCTCCTGCAGCGTGGCAATAAGCGGTTCGATTGACGGCTCCCCGATTTTTGCAAGTACCCGCGTGGCATGCCACCGCACGTCATAGTCGTCTTCGGACATGGCCCGGATCAGCTGGGGGATCGCTGCCGTACCGATCCTCCCGAGTGCCAGCCCGGCGAGCCACCGCACATCCTGGTCCGACTCTTTAAGGGCCCGGATCAGGGGTTTTATTGCCGGTTCACCGATTTCCCCGAGTGCAAGCGCCGCTCTCCAGCGGATCCCGAGATTGGTGTGACGTATGGCCTTGATCAGGCCATCCATATCCATCCCGCTCGTCGTGTGGATCGAATATGCTTTTTTATCTGACATCAGGCCGTTCGTGTTCAGGGCTTCCCCCTCCGGTTCTTGTGCATGGTATGGTATTTTGTGTATTCCGGAACCGCCCTCTTCCCGTCATCAAATAACGCGGTGGTGCAACCGGAAACGATATCTGATTCCGTATAAAAAAGATAAAAGACTCCTCGCTATATCAATATAACCCTTTTATGGACCGGAACGTCGGCGCGGGGCCTCTTTCGCCGGGTTGCCGGAGGGTACTGTTCACGTATGGCGCTATGCCAACCTATATACCCCTCACTGCAACACCTTCACCTACGGGGTTCCGGTATGAACGAGGTCTCGGTTCTGGTTGGCGGAAAGGCAGGAGACGGTATCAACAGTGCGGGAGCAATGGTAGCCCAGCTGCTCAACCACCTCGGGTACCGGATTTACCTGTATTTCGATTATCCCTCCCTCATCCGCGGGGGGCATAACTTTGCGATTGTCCGG
>Ga0182011_10002126_pt1 | contig 16933 bp, 7 predicted proteins | sample 711E1DmetaG_FD_120481 | JGI IMG/M metagenome (GOLD analysis project Ga0182011, IMG submission 120481) | Permafrost microbial communities from Stordalen Mire, Sweden - 711E1D metaG | ecosystem: Environmental > Terrestrial > Soil > Wetlands > Permafrost | place: Sweden: Stordalen | collected... | reverse complement strand
GATAACTCATTTTGAACTTTCTTATTTACATCGACCTGTTGGTTATGCTCGTCAATTGTCACTTTGAAAATGGGTATTCCATAATCGGGACAATCAGGATTTATACAACTATACGAATTATTTGTCTCATTCAATACCAGTGTTCGTTTTCCGCATTTTGGATTAGGACAGATCTTGAAAACCTTGTTTTCATCGGGTTTTTCTGATTCAGATGCAGGCACCACTTTGTTAACAGAATCATCAAATTTGGGAGGTGGCAGTATTTCACTTTTTTGAATACCAGTGGTCGTTTCTGGAACGTTTTTAATAGGCTGAATTTGCTTTTCACTTGTTGCGTCGAAATCACTATAAATATTGTATCCGCTAAGACTATCTTTCCCGCATTTCCAGCAGAAATACTTGTCGGGATTCGGATTTAACGATCCACAACGCCAGCATCTTTTAATAACACCGTGGTCTTGAACACGGAGTATCATGTCAGAAGCTCTCCAAGACCACGACCAATTCCTTTTTTCTGTTTGGATTGTGTGCCTCTCTTGTTCGGATAATGGCTTGAAGAAAGAACAATTTGAATGAAGGGTTCCTGGCACGCATAAAAATGGTTGAGTGTAGAATAAATGACACCACGAGCATTGACAAGTATTGAAGAGTTTTAATGCCCGTTCTTGCAATTTTTTCTGTGACTCGTTATCACCTTGTTCTGGTTCCCATGGATTTGTCAGTGTCAAAGTTTTCCCCGCGTGATTATTCGTATGCAATATTCATAATTGAGAAAAATGTTAACACCGAATTTAATTATTGTCAACAGGTCAGGTAAGGCACGATGTAAAGCACGATGGTAAGGCATTCCCGAAAGCAGATGGACATCGGAAATTATAAAGTTGGGTTGATGTGTAAGTTTGTTTTAATAAAGCATTTCTGTAGTACAGCCGATTCGCTATTGAAACTTATTTCCCATTGCGTGTCTTTTCGATACATGTTATAGTTTGTTAAATCACGTATAGGAAACTATGTTGTCTGAGAGCAAAATTGGTTCTCCCGAATGGATAAAAGGGCTCCGGTCATTATATGGACTGACTCAGTCCGAACTGGCAGCACGGCTTGGCGTCACTTTAGTAACTATTAGCCGATGGGAAAATGGTCAATCACGACCTAATAATATTGCTATTAAATCTTTATCTGCACTAGCCTTTAGTCAATTTTCTTCGATAGCGAACCGCAAAATAGAGGAACCAGGAGCGTCTTACGAAGGATCGAATAATATAAGATTTACCGATTTCCGGGCGGATCCCCTAACTGTTCGGCTTTTTGTTGAAGGCCAACGTCTTCAATTTGGACATCTTTTTAGCCCGTCTCTAGCTACTGAAACAGCACTTGTTGATGCTCTTCCACACCAAATCATTGCAGTATACAACAATATGTTGCCCCAAGCTCATCTTCGTTTCTTGTTAGCAGATGATGCGGGCGCTGGTAAAACGATTATGGCCGGCATTTATATTCGTGAGATGTTAAATCGTAGACTGATTCGTAGAGTTCTTATCATACCGCCGGCTGGACTAGTTGGGAACTGGAAACGAGAATTGCGGACTTTGTTTTCTATGCAATTACGAGAGGTGACAGGATTTGATTGCCGGGAAGAAAACCCTTTTGCTGGCCCGGGTAGTGACCTTGCAATAATAAGCATAGATACTCTCTCTGGGGGGCGAGCACTCGACCGTTTAAGTGAAAACTCAACTGAGCCATACGATCTTGTGATATTCGATGAAGCTCATAAACTCGCTGCTTCTGAGAACGTCGATAAAACAATTAATACTACTGAACGGTATAGACTTGCTGAACTTTTGGCTGGTGCAGAGCCATTTCAATCAACCCATCGACCTGCAAACTTGGGTTGGCATGCTCAACATCTTTTGTTGCTTACTGCCACACCACACATGGGAAAATCATTCCCTTATTACGCTTTATGGCGTCTTTTGGAGCCTGACCTTTTGCGTACCGAGGACGCATTTATCAATTCCCCCATAGAATTCCGAAATCAGCATTTTATCAGACGTACCAAGGAAGAAATGGTTCGTTTTGATGGTTCGCGAATATTTCCACCTAGAATTAGCCAGACTGCCAGTTATGATTTAACCGCTCCTGAGTGGGAGCTGTACGAAGCTCTGACCTCATACGTTCGTGTTCATTTTAATAAAGCTAGCATTTTAAACCGTTCATCTGCTAGGCTGGCTATGAGCGTTCTTCAACGCCGCGCTGCAAGTTCTACCAAAGCCCTTTTACGATCGCTCGAGCGCAGGAGAGACAAACTCGCAGATTTCATTGAGGGACTAACATCTCAAGAAATAACGCAGCAACAATTTAAACGTGAACAAGAGCGTCCGGTTACAGACACAGAAGAAACGACGACAAGCGATGAGGAGGCCTCAACTGAAGGGAACGAAGAATTAGATAATGTTGAAGATGAAGCTATGTCTGGTACAACGGCGACAACTGTGGCCGAGTTACAGGCGGAATATCTACAAGTAGAAGGATTACTTGGTCAGGCTAAAAAAGTTTTCAACATGGGACGTGGCCAAGAGTCTAAATTCGATAGGTTGGTTGAGGTTATCCAAGATAGCCAATTTAAAAATGAGAAGCTTCTTATTTTTACCGAACACCGCGACACAATGGATTATCTGGTAGAACGTTTGGAAGGTATGGGCTATACAGGACAGGTTGCGCGTATACATGGAGGGATGCCCTATCCAGAACGTGAAATACAAATGGATGACTTTAAAAAACGCTGTCGATTTATGGTGGCGACGGACGCTGCAGGTGAAGGAATAAACCTGCAGTTCTGCTGGATAATGGTGAATTATGACATTCCATGGAATCCCGCACGAATTGAGCAACGCTTTGGCCGTATTCATCGGTATGGACAAAAACACGACCACGTAGTACTTTTAAATTTAGTAGCTAACAGGACTCGTGAAGGAAAAGTTCTAAAAACACTCCTAGAGAAACTAGAAACGATTCGAAAGGAACTACATTCAGATAAAGTATTCGATGTCATAGGAAGACAATTTCAAGGACTTTCCCTTGTGGAAATTATTATGAGAGCTGTCGTTGATGACAGTGACGCAGAAGCTATAACAATCGATTCTATGTTGACTAGGGAACAAGTTAAGGCTTTGGAGGAGACTGAGGCTAAATTAGTTAATACCGGGGGTGATGTCGCTTCCCTACTGCCTGGTTTGATTGCTCAACGTGAAAACAACCAGCTACGATACCTTTTGCCGGGTTATGTTCGCGGATTTGTCGAAGACACAGCCAAATATATGGGAATTCGGATTAGAGGTGACATTAATGGACAGTTCTATTTCGAAGGATTACCATTACCTTTGGCTACTGCATTAGGAGAAGCATTGGAGGGCACTCACCTTCCAATTGTTATAACCCGTCCGAACACGGAAGATGAAGTCCTGTTCCTTCGCCCCGGGGAACAATTTTTCGATTTTTATCGTCAGTATTTCTGTAACCGTGTCGAGGCTCAGGCTATTCGTGGTGCGTCTTTCACTGATCCGTATGCTACTGAGCCATATCTTTTTCACTTGGCAATTGTCACTACCATCCGTGGTTCCGACATTCAGTTTCCAAAAGATTTCAAAGAGGAGCAGGTGGTTGATGTTAGACTCGTTGCATTGAAACAGAAATTGAACGGTCAAATAGAAGAATGTCCGGTTGAACTACTTTTGGCATTGCGTCCTCTTATTTTGACAGATGTATCGTCGATTCCTGCCGATTATTTGGTGAGTGAAGCAAATAAAACAGCAAATTCTTTTCTTATTGATGCCATTAGCAAACATTCAGTTGAAAATATCAGGCATAGAATCATCGATTCTCTGCCGACACGAGAGGAATTTATCAACAAGGGATTTGATTATCAGGCCGCAGAACTTGCCGCTATTAGGACTAAACTTGGGGAGTACGCACGTAGCGGTGACAGAATGGCTATAGCACGTTTAGAGGAAGTGAGACAACAACAACAAATGTTAACTTCTAAAAAAGAAAGCCTTTTGGCCGTTTTAAAGCGAGAACCCGACCTCATTGGACCGGGTGAAATTAAGTTGTTAGCTCACGCATTGATCTTACCTTCCAAAAACCCAGAAGACAAAGAGCGATACGATCGAGAGATTGAATTGATTGCGGTGCAGATTGCACGTATATATGAAGAAAAAGGTGCCCGCGCCAACGTTACTGATGTTTCCACCCCGAACGGAGCTTTGCAAGCAGGATTAGGAGCCACCCCTGGTTTCGATTTACTATCGAAAAGACCGGATGGGACATTCCGTTGTATCGAAGTTAAGGGACGAAGAGGGATTGGAGACATCGAATTGACTGAGAACGAATGGGCTAGGTCAGCAAACCTTCGTCGAGATTACTGGTTGTACGTGGTTTATGATTGCGTCACTTCACATCCAAGTCTTTTCAAAGTCCGTGATCCCTTTGGGAATTTGTTTTTTCACGCCAAAGGCGGAGTTATAATTGATGAAGCCGCTATATTTAAAGAAGCGGAAACGGAGCAGGCAAATGAACCAAAATGTTGAGCCATATAGACCTCAAAAAATTTCCACGGCGGTAGAAACAATTTCAACCGAACTTAAAGCATATTTGGATTCACTAGGTTTACCTAAAGACAAGGTACTTGTAGAGGTTACTGAGCGTAAATCAGTTATTAACAACATGCCGGATGTAGTTGGAGATTTGACTCCAGAACAATGCCAAGCATCTATGTACATCTCAAAATTCATTGCTGCCGCTGCTGTTGGTCTTTTTGATGCAGCGTTGAACTATTTGTGGGATGAAACTATAAGAAATTTACGCCAAAAAATATCAAGATTCGATCTCGAGTATTTTTTTGATAACGTTGTTTCTGACCCTGACCGGCGCGCTAAATTAAAAACAGATACTGACCTTGAAACGTTGGACGATTGGGAACTTATTCGTGGATGCCGTGCTACAGGCATCATCACGGAAATCGGTTTTCGTCACCTTGATTATATAAGAGATATGCGCAATTGGGCGAGCGCTGCCCATCCAAACCAAAATGAATTATCCGGATTACAAATAACAAGTTGGTTACAGACATGCATTCGTGAAGTATTGTGTAAGGAGCCATCTGGCCCGGTAATCGAAGTCAGGAAACTACTATGGAATCTCAGGAATGAGAGTTTGTCTCCGACAGATATTCCTCCTATAAAAGCAGCCATGCCGGCGTTGCCAAACGATTTATCCGCATCACTATTGCGAGCTGTATTGGGTATGTATTTAGATGTAAATCTAGCAGCGAACGTGCGTAATAACATCAAACTTGTCGCTCCAACTGTCTGGGAAGTTTGCTCAGACGACTCCCGGTATGAGGTAGGGTTAAAATTTGCCACCTTAGAGGCTAACGGGGAAATTAGCAGAGCAAAGTTAGCAAAAGAGTTTCTCGATCTTGTCAACGGACTCCCTTTTTTACCCACGAATCGATTAGAGTTGGAAATATCTTCTGCTCTGGACTCTCTTGAAACAACACACAACGGAATGAACAATTTTTACAACGAACCTGGTCCGGCAAGGCAGCTTCAACGCTTAATCCCCGCGAGCGGTGAAGTGTCCCCTAATGTAATAAAAAAATATGTTAAAACTATTATTATGGCTAAAATAGGAAACGGATATGGTATATGCCGGGCTGCTGAGCCAATCTATGATGATCTGATAAATAGATTTTCAGATAAGCATATATTCTGGTTTGCAGATCTCCCAAATGACACTGAATTTGCTTCTCGATTAAGTCTCGGGTTGTGCTCGCATAGATATCAGGACTTGGCTGCAAAATTATTAACTAAAGCAGTAAATGATCAACTTAAGCAACTGCTCGAATTCATTTCGACATATCCAAAAATTAAACTGCATAATATTCGCAGCGATGATCAATACCAACAACTCATTAAAGCTATCGTAACAATCAGAAAGGTTGTGTAATATGCATGAAGATAAACCCCGTTTAATAGAAGTTGCTTTTCCATTAAAGCAAACTTCTCTAGACTCCGTGCACGAAAAAAATGTACGGCATGGACATATTTCTACCCTGCATATCTGGCCGGCACGTAGACCGCTCGCTGCATGTCGTGCTGCGCTGATAGCGACCCTTCTTCCTGATCCGGGTAATGATGTCGACCGCAAACTCTTGCTGGAAAAGATGGGCGGCGTGGTTAAGACCAAAAGCACATTCAAAAACGTTGGGGGGAGAAAAATCCCCGTAATTCAGGAATACACCGATGGGGGCATTCTACACTGGGGTAGGGAAAACAATCCGGATATGGACTTCTTTCGTTCGGAAATCAGGAAAGCCTATGGCGGTCGGGCACCACGAGTACTTGACCCCTTTGCCGGCGGTGGTGCTATTCCTCTAGAAGCCATGCGTCTCGGATGCGAAGCTACTGCAATTGATATAAACCCGGTTGCTTGGTTCATACTTAAGTGCACTCTCGAATATCCGCAAAGTCTTGCTAGACAAAAGCGACCACTCCCAAAATTCGCTATCGATTCCACTGATTTTATGAGTGAATTCCTAAAAGCGACCGATAACAGTAAGAAACGTAAGAAAAAAGTGGAACCATCATGTCAGCCTAGCATGTTGGAAGCGCCTGAGGCCGACCTTGCTTGGCACGTCCGTGCTTGGGGACATTGGGTTTTAGATCAGGCGCGCAAAGACCTTGACTGCTTCTACCCAACGATTGATGGCAAACCAACCGTAGCTTATTTGTGGGCACGTACTGTTAATTGCAAAAACTGTAGGGCTACTATTCCGTTGCTTAAGACATTATGGTTGTGTAAAAAAGATAAAAAACGTTTGCGCTTGAAAATGAAACCCAACGAACATAGAACGGGAGTTGAATTCGAAATTGTTGAAGAGCCACAGGTGGGAAGCAATGCTGCTCAGCGTCGAATCCACGATCAAGAAATAAGTCGAGGGACTATGTCTCGTAGCGGAGTGTGGTGTCCGGTTTGTGGAAACCAACATACAGTTGCAATGACGATGGAAGATATTAAGTCGGAGGCGATAGCTGGACGGCTCGGTGCGCAGATGACAGCGGTAGTAGTAGATGAAATAAAAGGTAAAGGATACCGTCTTCCTGTTAAGGAAGATAATGAGGCAGTCAAGGAAGCTTCACGCCATGTAGATAATGTCTTTAAGGAGATACCTTTCGGTCTTCCAACTGAACCCACTCCGAAAGGTGGGGGAAGTGGAGCAGGACGCGCCTTCTCAGTGCAGAATTATGGGATGGATCAGTGGTACAAGCTCTTCTCCCCGCGTCAACTCGTTGCGTTAGCATATTTTGTCAGATATACAAGAGCGGCCCCAGATGCGATGAGAGCACAAGGATATTCAGAAGAGTGGGTCGAAGCTTTGAGTAGTTATTTGTCGTGTATTTTTAGTCGCACAATAGACTACATGGCAGTACTCTGTGTGTGGGAACCGAGTGCTGAAGAGGTAAAGCACGTTTTTATGCGTTGGGCTTTACCCATCACATGGGATTATGCAGAAGGAAATCCTTTGGCACCGGTGGAGCGATTCTACCTTGGAGGTATCAATTCAGCATATAGGGTTCTCTCTTCCCTTCAGGCAGGATCAGCGAGTAATAGTGCAACAATAAAACCCACAGTTCTCAAAAAATCTGCCATTAATTTAGAAACCGAAAATCAATATGACGTGATATTCACAGATCCACCTTATTATGACGCCATCCCTTATTCCGACCTGATGGATTTTTTCTATGTTTGGCTAAGACGGACCGTAAACGACAGACCAGAATTCTCCGAAATTCTCGGACCAAAGTGGAATAATGAAAAATGTGATGGTGAACTAATTGATGACGACAGCCGCCAAAACGGAAGCAGGCGGTTATCAATTGCAATCTACGAAGATGGTATGCGTCGGGCGTTTTTGGAGAGTTGGAGACACTTAAAACCGGACGGTCGCTTGGTCGTAGTGTTTGCGAATAAAAATCCTCAAGCGTGGGAAAGCCTTGTAACCGCAATCATTAGCGCAGGATTCTGCTCTGATGGATCTTGGCCTATCATTACTGAGATGCCAGGAGGTATCCGTAACCTCAATCGTGCATCTTTAGCTTCATCTATTTGGTTAGTATGCCGTAAAAGGTCTGAGTTAGCTCGACCCGGATGGGATAATCAGGTGCTCGAGGAAATGAAAAACCGAATATACGAACGTTTACGTGACTTTTGGGATGCCGGGATACGCGGCCCAGACTTTGTATGGGCTGCTACTGGCCCAGCAATGGAATCATATAGCAAGTACCCTATAGTCAAAAAAGCTGACCAACCGGAAGCTATAATGACTGTTGGCGAATTCTTGAAACACGTTCGTCGTATTGTTGTAGATTTTGTTGTTGGTCGCGTCCTTTCTTCTGACGGTGATGGTCAAGTAGCAGAAGGGATGGACGACCTAACTCTTTATTATTTGCTCCACCGTCATGACTTCGGTTTGGAGGAGGCACCAGTCGGCGCTTGCATTCTGTATGCACAATCATGCAATCTGTCAGACCGAGACCTTATCGATCGATTTGACATATTAGCATACGGCAAAAGTAAAGCGACAATAGAAGCCGAACAGGACCAAGAGGAAGATGGTGAATTAGAACTTGAAGATAAGACGAATGTCGAAACATCCGGTAGCACCGTTAGACTAAAACGCTGGGATCAGCGTACTCGGAAAGATTTGGGAATAAACCTAGGTGGACGCACCGCTCCCCTCATTGATCAGGTACACCGGATTATGCGATTATGGAAAGCAGGTGATGCGCAGCAAGTTGATACCTATATTGAAGAACAAGGTTTACGCCACAACCCGATATTCTCTAAATTAGTGCAAGCTCTAATACAATTGGCAGATAGTCATCCTGATGAACGTACCCTGCTTGAGGGTATTATGAATCACATTACAGCTACAGGAACCCATCCCCAAATGTACCAAATGCAAATGCCACACGATGAGGAGGTCAACAATGGTTAAAAAATCTTTCACCCCATGGCATCAGGTGGTTAAACTCAGAGAAGATGTGAGGTCAGGAGATCTCGCCCTCAATAGTTTTGCTGCTGATCTGTATGATGTCGCAATGAGACGGGGGCGTTCAGTATATCTGGACCCAAAAGAGTTTTTTGCCCTAACCTATCCTACATATAATCTCCGCGAAATGGTAAAAGATGTGTTGTTACGTCTTTCCGGGAAAAATGATAAAGCTGTACTCCAACTTGATCTGACATATGGCGGGGGTAAAACCCATTCCTTAGTCACGCTGTATCACCTTGTGAATGACCCTAAAAATTTACCAGATCTGCCTGCCGTAAATCAATTTCGCGAACATGCAGGCGGAATAATCATACCTAAAGCCCGCATTGCCATCCTCGCATTTGACAAACTTGACGTGGAAAAAGGTATGGAAGTGCGTTCACCCCATGGAAAGACCAGATGGCTCAAACAACCTTGGAGCGTGTTGGCATACCAGATTGCAGGAGATGAAGGTCTGAAATTACTACAGGCCGAAGGCAAAGACGAGGAGCGTTTAAGTCCCCCAGCCGAAAACCTCATGGAGGAGCTTCTGGCATTGCCGCAAAAAGAGAAACTAGCTACTTTAGTGCTCATCGATGAGGTATTAATGTACGCTAGGGAGAAAGTTGGACTGGATTCTGCTTGGTTACCACGTTTGCAGGATTTTTTCCAATGTCTTACTCAATCGGCCACGAAAGTTGACCGGGCATGTGTCGTTGCTTCACTTCTGGCAACAGATCCCCTTAAAAGTGATGAACTTGGTCGTAAAGTCATTGAGCAATTACATGCTGTTTTTGGGAGGGAAAAAGAAAAAGATATACAACCTGTGGAGAAAGAGGATGTTGCGGAAGTACTACGGCGTCGCTTCTTTACACCGAGTTCGATAGCCAACCAGGATAAATTTCGTTCCAATGTGGTCGCTGCCCTGGAAGGCATTCAGGTGCTTGACGAACTCACTAAAAAGAACCGAAAAGAAGAAGAGGAACGTTATACATCGAGTTATCCATTCCATCCTGACCTTACTGAAGCTTTCTATACAAAATGGACAGGGCTTGAAAATTTCCAGCGCACCCGTGGAGTTCTCCGTACATTCGCCATGGCATTGAGAGACTCAGAAAAATGGGATACGTCGCCTTTGGTGGGTGCTAATGTTTTATTGTGTGCTCCCGGTGAGTTGAGAATATCTGATGCTGCACGAGCACTTTGTTCGGTGGCAGCTTCAGAAGAGTTCGAAGGCAAAAAGCAAGACTGGGCAGCAATACTCGAGGGCGAATTGAATAAAGCACGAGAGATAGAGCGGGACTATTCCGCTTTGGGTTGCAGAGAGCTTGAGCAGGCTGTGATGGCTACGTTCCTACACTCCCAACCAATTGGCCAGCGTGCGCAGACACGAGACCTCATGGTATTGCTTGGAGCTACTCGCCCGGACCGGATTGAATTGGAGAAGGCGCTGCTTAATTGGACAGACGTTTCATGGTTCTTGGACGATAGTGTATTTACATCGGCAGGCATGACCGGGGCAAGAGAACTACCCAAGAGTTGGCGGTTAGGCGCGAGGCCCAATCTTAAACAAATGCACAGCCATGCACTCAAGAGAATTGACCCCGACTTGGTGGATTTAACCGTGAGGGATGCGATAGCTAAAGAGAAACGGCTAACTGCCGGTGCAACGCAGATAGGGATACGCGTTCACAATCTACCGCAGCGCCCAAGTGATGTTCAGGATGATGGGGATTTCCATTTGGTAATTCTTGGACCAATATCCGTATCGGAGCCCGGAAAACCAAGTTCCGAAGCTAAGAGATTCATCGCAGAGAAGGCCTCAGCGGAAAATCCCCGAGTCTATCAAAATGCATTACTGCTCGTTGTCCCTTCTAAAGAGGGATTAGAGTTGATTGGTAACCGTGTTCGAGATTGGCTTGCCTGGCAGGAAGTAGCGAGTTCGATTGAAGCAAAGGGTCTCGATGATCTTCGAAAAGTACTACTTAAGGGATACGTGGACCAATCGCGTTCAAGCATCCCCGATGCTATAGTGCAAGCTTATAATATTATCGTGGCTATTTCCCCAAAAAATGAAATTGAAGCTTTCCGAATCACTACGGGAGGGGAAAGTTTATTTGAAACAATTAAAAAGGAACCACGATGTCGAATCAAGGAATCAGCCATTAGTCCTGATGCTTTACTCCCTGAAGGCCCTTATAAGCTCTGGAGGCCAGGAGAAACTTCCCGTAGGGCGAGCGATATAATTGGAGCTTTTGCACAATTCCCTCATCTCCCTAAAATGCTACATCAGCAAGATATTTTTGACACATTGGCTCTCGGATGCGAGCAAGGTTATTTCGTACTCAAACTAACCAGGCCCGATCAGACTGTCAGGACGTTATGGCGCGTTCGTCCACAAGACGCAGACCTCCGCGATAAAAGCCTCGAGGTAGTATTACCAGCATCTGCCACGCTGACTTCAATAGAAAGTGCTTTGTTAGCCACCGGAAGTTTGCCCGGTCTTTGGCCTGCTGCCAATTCATCTATTACCGTTGCCCAAGTGGAAAATTTCTTTGATGGAAAACATATTAGTAAGGTCCAAAAAGCAGGTTACGAAGAACCGTTTCCAGTTCCTTATGCTAGTTCCGAGGTAGTTGAAAAAGCCATTCTGGAAGCGGTTAAGACCGGTAAAACCTGGCTTATATCAGGACCAGCCAGTATTTTCCGAGAAGATATTCCCTTGGGTTTATTGACTAAAGATGCTATGCTTAACGCGCCGCCAACGGAGCTAGTTGCTACTGCTTTCCTGCCCCAAAACTTACCATCCGCTTGGTCTCAGGATTTAACGACTGCCACTGCTATTAGTGCGGCAATGTCCTCTAAAATCGGGAAATTGTTACCCTGGACAATTATTTCGGATGGAATTGATACTGCTGTAAGAAGCAGACTCCTTGAAGTAACAGAAGGCAGTTGGCCTTGCGAATGGGCAGGAGCTGCAAACGTAAAACTTCGGATTCCAAAAAATGCACCGGTTTCTCCGCCTCGTCCTATAAATGATCGTTTGACCGCGGAAGCGAAGCTGGAAATCGGCGAAATTCAAAGTCTTGCTGACCACATTGGAGATATCTCTAAAGCCGCAGTAGGACTTGATATGAGCTTTACTTTACGCATTGAATTAGCAAAATCTGGATCTGGGCAATTGGAAAAATTGAACGAAGCCTTGTCCAAAGCAAGTAAGAAATTAAAATTTGAATGATCGCGTATCAACCACTTCGCAGAACGTAATATATATCTATATTTTGCATGAGGTTTAAAATGATCAAGATATCATACGAATGTGATAATTTCAGTCGACAATACAGAAATCTGGTTTGTGCGTGTTGACAAAAATTTGTTTTCAGAATAACATTTGTTTTAACAAAGAACATGAATACTAGCAATGGTAATATGTGTGGAAGTGAATGGGATGAATATTGCCATCGATTATTATCGTTAAAATATTCAAACTACTACCAGCGCGTGCCTTCTAAATTTGGTGGTGATCTCGGAATTGAAGGTTTTGTTCAACATTCGGGTATTGTCTTTCAATGCTACTGTCCAGATGGAGAGCCAACAAGTCCAGAATTGTATATGAGTCAGAGAGATAAGATCACAACAGATATTAATAAATTGCTCAATAATGAAACAGAACTCATCAAGATACTTGGCGATTTGCTTATAAGAGAATGGCATTTTATCACGCCCAGATACGAAAATAAGGAATTATTAGCTCACTGTCGCAGGAAAGAAGAAGAGGTAAAAGCCGCAAATGCTCCCCATATCCACCCTGATTTCATGATTCTAATTAAAACTGAAGATGACTATATTCCAGAAAAAGGAATTTTGAATAATTATGGATTGGTTATCATCGATCCTCCGATCAAGGCACCGCTGCCTTTTCAAATTAAAGCATGGACCAACCAAAACAATAGTTTATATCAGAACTTAAATGATAAAATACAAAAGTTAACGAATGATCCAGACGACAAAATTAAAATAATTGAAACTAATATTAGATGCTATTTAATAGGCCAGAATACCCTTGAAAATATTAGAACTCAGTTCCCCGAACAATATGAAAAAATATATGAATTAAAAGATAGTTGGGAAAACAGGATAAGCCTAATGTCAATGGTACCTACAAATAATTCACCGGGTGATATTTTGTTTAATGCACTTAACTTATACAAAGCTGAACTAGAGACTGGCTTTCCAAAAATAATTTCAAGAAAAACGCTAGAAGTATTGTCGAACGAAGCTATTTCAGATTGGCTAATACGATGTCCTTTGGATTTTTAATATGAATTCGAATAATGAACTTTTACCATTTAACGCCATAGCAAAATTATCTTTTAGAAAACGGCCGAAACTGATATCGCCCGATTTGCGATATTTTAGAAGGCTAAGTTTAATTATTCTGATATTGAAGTATACTTCGTTTAAGGGTCAAGGGTCTATGTTAAAATTGCAATTCTTCAATTGGGCAATGGCTTCGGCACGCAATATGAAATTGTCGTTAGAATACATAAATGAACCGAGGACAATAAAGTCAAATATTATTTCTTATGACCCATCGTTACAAAGGGCAATCGAATTCGCCTTGGGTGATGAGTTTATTGGATTCATTAAGACAGGCACGTTTAAATTGAGTGCAAAAGGCGAACAGTTTTTACAGTATTTAATAAACGACGAAACCGTACTTGTCCCTGAAAAAGAATATTTGAAGATTGTCAGCACCAAGAGTATTTCAGAAACCCAGGTAGAATCTATTGTTAAGGGGATTTATTAATGCAGAAATTATTTATAAATGCCCTCAAGATAAATGTTATGACTAATAAAGGCAAATTTGGCAATACAATCATTTTTCACAAAGGTTTAAACATAATTAGAGCAAATAATAGTAGTGGTAAAAGTACTTGTCTCAACTCAATTCTTTATGCTTTGGGTTTTGAAATTCTATTGGGGAAAAAAGGGACTGAGGCACTGACCCCCGTTCTAAAAGAACAATTGATTTTCGGCGATGAGGTCTTTAAGGTGATCGAGTCTTCTGTAGATTTGGAGATAAAGAATTCCAAAGATGAATTTATCACAATAACGCGCCACATAAAGAGTTCCTTCGATAATAGGCTGGTTTTTGTGAGCAAGGGCAAATCCGTGACAGGAGGTGGACCAAATGAATCAAATGAGCCTTATTATCTACATTCGGTTGGTTCAGCTCAAAACGAGAGGGGATTTCATAGGTATTTGGCAAATTTCATAGGATTTAATCTTCCAACAGTAAAAACATACCAGGATGAAGACATTCTGCTCTATATGGAATGTATATTCCCGCTATTTTTTATCGAACAAACAAGGGGATGGTCAGGGTTACAATCGACTACTCCAACAATGTATCAAATAAAAAACGTTCAAAGAGTAGCTGTAGAATTTGTATTGAATTTGGATGTCTCCGAAATTATAAAGAAAAAACAGCAAATATTATTAAGAAAAACCCTACTTAGAAATAAATGGGATTCCCTTAAAAATGGATTGGACTACATATCATCTTCTTGTGATGGATTGGTAAGAAATTATCCGAGTCATCCAATAACCACGATTGAACATAGGAATATTCCTTTTGTCAGCGTAAAAAAAGACAATGAATGGATTCGACTCGATGAATATTTAATCTTTCTTCGCGAATGTTTGGGAAATTCGAAAAGTGGAATGGATGTCGTTCTGGAATCTACAGACAATAATGCGAATCAAGAATTGAAAGTGCTCAAAAATACTTTGTATTCAAAACAAATGATGCTAGAAACCACTCAAGAACTCATTGCTCAAGAAAAAGGTGCCGCATATTCCCTCAGAGAGAGAATCGTTCAATTGGAATTGGAGATTAAAAATAATCAAGATATTATAAAACTTAAGAGATATGGAGCAATTGTTCAAAGCAAGCTTGAGCAGGGTGAATGTCCGACTTGCCATCAAGTAATAGGAGAGGTACTGCTTAAACAGCCGAATGACAAAGAGTTTTTGTCGCTAGATGATAGTCTCATGTTTCTTAAACAGCAGAAAGAAGCAACAAAATTCCTTTTAAATCAACCAGAACAAATGTTAGGCCTAAGAGAAAAAGAGTTGGCAACTTTGGAAAGAGATATTAATGAAATAAGAATTAAAATAAAGGACATCAACAACGAACTAATTCAACCCTCAGCGATGCCAAAAATATCCGAAATGAGAGAAGTTATCAAAAAGGAAGAGAATTTAGCAAAGTTAGAGTCACTACTTAAACAATTTGATCAAAAAACAACCGAACTATACCCTTTGATGGACTTATGGAGGATAATTCTAGAGGATGAAGCCAAATTACCAAGAGATACGTTTTCAGAAACTGACAAAGTAAAATTAAAAAAGTTTGGAGAAGATTTTACGGAAAATATCGTGAAATTTAAATATACTAGTAAAATTACAAAAGGAATAACTATATCAGAAGATAATTATAAGCCTATTATTGACGGTTTTGAAATGGCATCTGGTTCTTCGGCGAGTGATAATATCAGATTGATTTGGGCTTATATATTGGCCCTTCAAGAAACTTGCAGCCAATTCGATAGCAATCATATAGGTGTGACCTTTTTTGACGAGCCAGGACAGCATGCAATGGCAAATGTGAGCAAGTTCCAATTTTATCATCGTATTGGTCACATAGACAGGAATAATAATCAAATATTAGTAGCTACTAGCGAGGAACATGACACTCTTGTTAACATGTTGAAAGAAATTCCACATAATCTCGTTAGTTTTGATGATAAGGTTATCAAACCAATTCCGTAACCGTCTATAGAGAGGTTATGGAGAACAGTAAAGTATGCGGTGTATTTAAAGGCATATCAGAATGGTAAAGATGCCCGAATAGGAATTAGTGATTATTTTCATTTCTACAATACGGCACGAGAAAAACCCCTCGGATGCCGAAGGAGAAACGGCAACCGAGGGGCGGGATAATTCCCTTTTGCTATTTTATCTATCCGAGCGTCTGGTTAAGCCCCGACCTTTTTTTGTCATGTGTGGCTTGGTGAGGTGAGGCGCAGCATTGCTCATTGATACCCTGCTTCCTTTCGGCGCCACTGGATGGTGCGTACTGTCCTTTAACGGCGTCATCATAATTTTATGACCGCCCACTTTCGCCGTAGCATAACTATTCAGCGTTTCCTCTTCGGGATAACGATCTGCAATCGCTTTTGCTACCCGCGCCTTTTCCGCCGGCGTACCAAATTCGGCCACGCGGGCCAGCGCCGCCCTGGCATGGTTCTTGTCATGTATCGGATATTTCCTTTCTTCCGGGATGGCAAAGTCGCTATCCTGTAATGCCTTCCTTGTTTTGGTAGTCAATACGCCCATAGGCTTTTTACCTCCGTGATTACTTTCCCCATGCTCGCCATACCATGCGTGAATAGCTCGGTTCTCTGCCTCTGATATCGGATGGCCTTCTCTCGTCGGTTCTGGTTCTGTGGGTTTGGTAGCGGGGGCGGGAATTGGACCCGCTTTCTCAGCGTTATGGGCGCTGCGACTTTCCGTTTGTCCTCCCCGCGTTGCCTTCTCACCTAATTCATGTGAAGCGTGGATAGCGTCTTTCAATTCCGGTGCAGGCTTGACTTCTTTAAACGTCTTGCCTTCCGTGGTAACAACGTAATTGGTATCACTCTTCTTTACTGTTAGATCACCATCGTCATGGACTTTGGCAACCTTAACTTTCTCGTTTTGCTCTTTAAGAATATCGGCGCTACCTGCTGCGATGGTCTTAACCTCGGTGGCCGTTAGTGATGGTAGTTTCTC